>Ga0116200_10000031_pt1 | contig 30181 bp, 28 predicted proteins | sample Mar14436cmmetaG_FD_94478 | JGI IMG/M metagenome (GOLD analysis project Ga0116200, IMG submission 94478) | Marine hydrothermal vent microbial communities from Guaymas Basin, Gulf of California to study Microbial Dark Matter (Phase II) - Marker... ... | reverse complement strand
TATGCCTAAGTCAAGGCGAGGTAGCTCAGTCGGTAGAGCAGTGGACTGAAAATCCTCGTGTCCCCAGTTCGATTCTGGGCCTCGCCATCAAGGAAAGAAAGGAGGTAGTTAGCTACTACCTCCTTTTTCATTTTCATACACATAGAACTCCACCGGGAAGAATCCAACTATGATCCACATTGGACTTACAGGAGGAATAGCGACGGGAAAATCCACCGTTGCAAAAATGTTCGAGGAAAAAGGTGCAACATTGATAAACCTGGATCAGATTGCACATAAGGCTATCAGTCCCGGTAAACAAGCATGGAAAAAGATTAGAGAAATATTCGGAGATTCCGTTCTTCAGCCCGATAAATCCATCAACAGAGAGAAACTTGCAAAAATAGTCTTCCAAAATAAAGAACAACTGAAGAAACTCGAAGAAATCATTCATCCAGAAGTAATCAGGATGTGGCAGGAGAAAATAGAAACGATTTCCAGGGAAAAACCCAAAACAATACTAATTTCGGAGATTCCCCTTCTTTTTGAAAAAAAGCTCGCTTACAACTTCGATGCCACAGTCTTGGTTTACGCTCCGCCACAGATCCAGATAAGTAGAATAATGGAACGTGATGGCATCACTCGAGAAGAAGCCGAAAAAAGACTTGCGGCTCAGCTTCCAATTGATGAGAAAGTATCCCTTGCAACATACGTCATTTATAACGATGGGAGCCTTGAAAAAACAAGGCAGCAGGTAGAACAGTTATGGGATAAACTTGTTTTTAAGCTAAAACAAAAAAACACCCGCTAACCTTCACAGCGCTGCGGGTGCAATTAAACACTTTTTTAAATATTTTAGATATCAGGCCGCTGCGGCTTCGCCTTCAGATTTTTCATCGCCGCTACCTTCTGACTCAGCACGAGAACCACCACTGCAACCTTTCTTCTCAATATGGTCTATGAACTCTTTCTCATAGTGTTTCAAGGCCAACAACAGTGGCATACTCGTAGATTTCGCAAAATCGCAATACGCAGCCAGCCTCATAGCATCACATATGGCCTTTAACTCCTCTATGTCTCCCTTCTCTCCTTCCCCGGCCATTATACGATTCAACAACTTTCTCAATCTTATATTGCCCTGCCTGCAGGGGACGCATTTCCCACAGGACACTCCCTCATCCCAGCGCAAAAAATAGTCACATAAACAGACCATACAGATACTTTCATCGATTGCAATTAAGTACTCATCATCTCTGTCAAACAGTACATCGCTCCGATATGACCTGTATGGCGAAATGTGAAGCAAATCAAAAATCACTCTACCGCGCATCAGCGTTTCCAGCAGGATGCCCCCGGCCATATCCGGAGTAACCTTTGAATAAAAAATCTTCTTTTTAGGGAACCCTACAAATGGACCATCACTGCAATTCCCGCTGCACGCCGTCTTCATCAGACCCACTTTTACCGCGAGATTGTTTTCTTCAATAGCTTCATTAAGAGCATCTCTAACATTTGCACATCCACGAGTACACTTGTCATTGAAGCAAACTGTGATGCATGGTCTATCAAAGTCGGATGGGCAAAAGTCTTCACTCAGCTTCCCGGTTAAACCGTACGGATAATAGTCAGCTTTCTTTGTCCCAAATAAACCGCCCAAAAAACCGCCCTTATTATTTCCCTTTCCGAACTTCAATGCCATCAGAGTTCCCCTTGTTTCACTCTAATTTTTTAATACAACATTGCTGCAGCAGCCTTTGCTATATCGAAGAGCTGACTCGGTGCAATTCCCAGTATGACAATGGCAGCAATCAAGCCATAATTGAGCAGCTTTAAACCAACTCCTACCTTGATTGGCTGCACTTCATCCTCGTCAGTTTCCAGCAGATAAGCAGCCTTAATGATAATCAAATAGTAATACAGAGATATAGTGGCATTTATCATACCGATGATAACAAGTGCCAGATATCCTTTCTGCATCGCCGCCAAGAATACCAGGAACTTTCCAGTAAATCCTATGGTCGGCGGAATTCCTGCAAGACCAAATAAACCAAGCATTAGTGTCATTGCCAGCAGCGGCGATCGCTTATGCAACCCTGCCAGATCTTTTACCCAGACGTTTCTTCCGTTCGGTGCCACCTTAACTATAACCATAAAACATGAGAAATTCATTATAAGGTAGGCCAGCGCATAGAACATCGCGGAAGCATAGCCGGTTTTGTCCAGCGTAAGAATACCAATCAACACGTAACCGGCATGGGCAATACTCGAATATGCAAGCAGCCTCTTAATATCCTTCTGAATAATTGCGACAAGGTTCCCGAAAGTCATGGATGCCACGGAAAGAACCGTCAGTACCTGTACCAGCAAATGGCTGTCCTGGCTAGCCAGCCCCACAAACCTGATAACAATCGCAATTGCCGCTACTTTTGAAGCGGTCGCAATATAAGTAGTAACCTGATTGTTCGCACCCTGGTAAACATCCGGCGCCCAGAAATGGAATGGAAATACTGCCTGCTTAAAGAACAGCCCGGCCAGCACCAGCATCAGTCCAATGGCTCCTGCCGGCTGAGTTATGAGATCGGGAAACAGTTTAAATAATTCAGGCAGATACGTGGTATGAGAAACACCGAAGAGTAACGACATCCCGAACAGCAAAAATGCGGATGCCGTTGCGCCAATCAAGATGTACTTGACCCCCGCTTCCTTGTCAAAACCGGCACCTTGTCGCAGCGGTACAAGAATGTAGAGGGAATAAGAAGATAGCTCCAGCGAAATATAAAATGTCAACAGCTCCACCGAGCTAACAAGCATCATCATGCCGATAGTACACGTGACAAGAAACAGATAGAACTCAGCGTGTTCACGTTCACTGATTCCTGACAGATCATCGCAAACGGCAATCACGAAGAATAGACCCAGGGCCAGCATGAACTTGAACACTTGAGAAAAAAGATCCACCTTGTATGCATTGAAAAAGAGCATTCCCTGCATCTTCACAGAAAACAGGGTCACGAAAACCCCAAGGCTTGCTAAACCAAAAGCAACAAGGAACGTTCGCCTTCGGTTAGCAACCGTCTGCACAGACAACAGGAACAAAACCAACGCCATTACCGTGTAATAAATCTCAGGCAAAAAAAGTAAACTCTTCATCTCACCTCTACCCAAAACAGAGTTAAATTAAAATCCACCCACAAAAGGTATAACCGCACTCTGAATAACATCCAGCATCAATCTCGGGAACAAACCAAAGAGTAACAATATACCGGCAAGGATGATCCTTGGAGATGCAAGAAACAGCGGAACATCCGGTATATGTGCAAATTTCTCGTTCTTTGGCCCGTAAAATGTTTTCATCACTACCCTCAACATGAAGAGCGACGTGATCACTAAACCACAAATGGCAAGGATACCTCTGACGGGATACGCTTTAACCGCTGCAATAAATACCAGAATCTCAGCCCAGAAACTGCTCAAACATGGAACACCCACGCCACACAGTGCAGCAATTATGAAAAAGGCCGATGCCACCGGCATAGTCCTTGACAGACCACCCAGTTCCTCAATCATCTTGGTATGAGTCTTGTCATAGATATAACCAATGCTTGAGAAGAATAGGGCTGTCATAACACCGTGGGAAAACATTTGAAATACAGCGCCGTTTATCCCTCCCACACTCATGGTGGCAAGACCCAGGCCAACTATACCCATATGCGAAACACTGGAATAACCAACCACGTATTTCAAATCATTCTGCGCAAGTCCTATAAAGGCACCGTACACAATTCCAATGGTAGCAAGCAGCGCCATCAATTGTGCCCAGTACTGCAATCCCTCAGGGCACAGAAACATACCAACTCGCAAGATTCCGTAAGCACCAAGCTTCATCAACACGCCAGCGTGGATCATACTTACTGCCGTGGGGGCCGCAACGTGACCAACCGGCGACCAAGTGTGGAATGGCCAAACACCAGCGAGGATTCCGAAGCCCAAGTATAACATCACGAATGCCACTATCTGCACATGCGTGGTAAAACCTGCATTGTGAAGAGCAATCAAATCAAACGTATTCAAACCGGATTTAGCCCAGAGATAAAGAATGGCGGGCAGTATCAGTGCGCTTCCAGCAAGCAGGTAAAGGGTTAATTTCATACCGCCGTATTCTTTTCTAGTAGAACCCCATATCACGATCAACGGATACATGGGGAAGAGAGCAACATCGTACCAGACAAAGATGAAGAAAAGGTCAAAACTCATGAAGACGCCGTAAACTCCTATAACCAGGAGATACATGAAGGCGAAAAATTCTTTCACCCTGTTTTCCAGTTCCCACATGGTGAGTACACCGGTGAAAAGAACCACCGAGGTCAGCAAGAGCATAGGCAGGTTGATGCCGTCGGCGCCTACGAAATAGTATATGCCGAGAGATTTAATCCAGAGATAGCGTTCCACGAACTGCAAACCGCCTTTACCGGTATCATAGGTAATGTACAGGTACAGCGAAATAACTACTGTTATTCCCGCAAAAAACAGGCTTACCTGTTTAATGAGCTTATCTCGCTCCGGCGGGATAAACATGATCACGAGAAGCGCTACCAAATTTGTTAGCAACAAAACTGTAAGAAAAGGAAAATTAGCCATTTCCATCGATATCATAAGCTTGCCCACCTGATTCTACTGTTGGTGATCAATAATGCACAAAAACACATCCCTGTTACCCACAACTCCTAGCTAACCCAAGAAGGAAAGCGCTACAAATCCCAATACAGCCACCATCACAAAAATATTGTATTGAACCATATTGGACTGTAGAAAGCTCGCAATTCGCCCACTTCCCTCAGTTCCTCTACACAGACCATCAATGCCTCCATCAATCACTCGACGATCGTTCCGGGTAAAAATATTGGTAAACCCGCTGTATATAATCGTATCGAGGGCCCATCTGTAGAAGTGATCCATGTACCATCTATTCGCAAAAAGCTTCTCGATGGCAGGCATGCGACTTAAGAATCCTTCCTGTGAGGCCCCCTTTCGACCGTATTCAAGCCATGCCACTGCCACTCCGATAAGTACCAGCACAATAGCAGTTATCGTCAACCAGTGACCACCGCTATGAGCCGCTTCGGCTCCATGCTCCATGCCGTGTGCCAGGATATAATCTCCAAACAGATAATGTTCGAACCACTTTTCAAAAAAGCCCAGAACACACGTCAGTGATGCCAGTATGATCAAGGGCCAACCCATCAACCAGTAAAGTATACCTTCTCCTTCGTGGTGCTCTTCTTCGTGGTGATGATGCTCCTCTATCTCCTTTGGGAAGAGCATTACAAATATCAATCTGAAGGTATAGTAGGCCGTTAAGACTTCACCAAAGAGGCCCGCAGCAAGCCAGATCTTATTAGGATGGCTTGCAAGAGCTACCATAATGGATTCTTTGCTGAAGAATCCGGAGAACGGAAATACACCGCTCAACGCCAATGCCCCTATGGTCATGCACACCATCGGAACTTTCAGGTTCCTTGCTCCCTGCCTGGACATCACAAAAAAGTCATTGGTGTGATAATGGTGGATAAATACTCCAGAACAAAGGAAGAGCAGAGCCTTGAAACCTGCGTGAGTTGTCAAATGAAACATACCAGAAAAATAACCGCCAGCTCCAAGTGCCATCACCATGTAACCGAGCTGACTTACTGTCGAATATGCCCATACCTGCTTGATATCTCTCGCTACCATGGCCATGGTGGAGGATAAAACCATGGTGATGGTCCCGATTAACAGTGCAAACTGCAGAGCATCCGCGGAGCCGGCAAAGAAAGGAAAGAGTCTCGCGAACATGTATACGCCCGCAGCAACCATGGTTGCTGAATGGAGCAATGCACTGACTGGCGTCGGACCTTCCATGGCATCAGGCAACCATGTTAACAGTGGAAACTGTGCGCTTTTACCGATGACCCCACAGAATATCAGTATTGCAGATATGGTAATCAGCGGCACCGGGATTTGCTTTGCCACAGCAGCGCTGTTTACGTCCACGATACCAAGATTTCCGTAGAATAGAAGGAGTATCACGAGGCCGATGAACATTCCAACGTCACCTATACGGGTGACCACAAACGCTTTTTTCCCGGCCTGCGAAGCACTCCATTTTTCATAATAGAATCCAATGAGGAGATACGACGCCAATCCTACCAGTTCCCAAAAAATGTAAAACTGGATCATGGAAGGGGCAACGCTCATGGTCATCATTGCCCACGCGAAAAGTGATTGAAACGCGTAGTAACGTGAAAAACCAGGATCACCTGCCATGTAGCCAAGGGAGTAAATCTGTACCAGAGATGCTATTACAGCCACGATTACCAGCATCAACATACTGAGGTGATCCACCAAAAAACCAAAGGGGATTATCGTTTTACCCGATATTATCCAGGGCAGCTTGTACTGAAGAGGTTCAGTAAAATGCCTGGTTGCAACAAAGAGATATATTGCACAAAGTAACGAAGTCAGTATTGCCCCGATCGAAATGGAACACGACACCCGTTCCCATTTCCTCGTGTAACAGATAATGGTCAGGAACGATAGAAATGGTAGTACAACCGTTACCGTACAGGCTAAAAGAATTGGATCTTTCGCAAACATACGTTTTTATCCCCTCAATTCTCGAGCACGTTCTATGTTTATCGATCGTAAGTGGCGGAACAGCGCTAAGAAAATACTGAGAGCAATCGCTGCTTCAGCCGCCGCTATACCCATAATGAACAATGTGTATATCTGACCTATACTCGTATCCGGCGATAGGAACTTATTGAACGCCATAAAATTAAGACTTGCGGCATTCAGCATAAGTTCAATGGACACGAGTATGGCAATAAGGGATCGTCTCATCATGACCCCAACAAGCCCAAAACTAAAAAGGATTGCTGCTATCAAAAGATACAGTGTAAGGCTGTTCACGAGGAAACCCTCCCGTTATATCGAGAAATAATAATTGCACCCAGCATTGCAACAAGCAATACGAGGGATATTACTTCGAAGACCAGCACATACTTGGTTAATAGAAAGTCTCCAATGGTTTTAACCGACCAATCAATCTTCCGCTCTGCAGCCGGTTCCCAGGCGGTTTTGTATATTACTCCCAGGTTAACACCCAGAATGAGAAGACCAGCAAATACACTGGCACCCACTTTAGACAATTTTCGCTTTGGTTTGGGCAGATGAACCGGTCTGGACAGCATAATTGCAAAAACCATGGCAATACATATTGCTCCAACGTATATAAGCAACTGCATTAACCCGATAAACAGGCTACCCAGGAAAACGTACAGGCCGGCCACGCCACTCAATGCTAGCGCCAGTCCCAGTACATTGTAGAGAATATTTCTATGAAACACGGCAATTATCGCTCCGCAGAACGTTAGCCCCACGATCACGATAAAAGCCAACTGAGGTAAAAAACCCTGGCTTAAAACACCACCGCTCATCTCGCTGACTCCTCAAAATATTTCACCAAATCAATCACCCCGTCCCAGCGTGATTCGTCCGCAAGTTCGTACTCCGTTGAGAACTCAAGGGTCTGCATGGGGCAGGATTCGACACACAAACCGCATAAGCTGCAATGACTGAAATCGATGTAGTAATGAACCACCCTTTTTACATCAAGCGCCTTATCCTTCTCCCCTTGCAACTTAATCACACCGGAAGGGCACACTCTCATGCAGGTGCCGCAAGCCACGCAGTAATGCGACCCTGTGTCCGGAAAACGCTTCAGCTCAATGTGCCCACGATAACTCGGAGACATCTCAATTTTGTGCCTCGGATACTGAAGCGTAACTACCGGCCGATAAAGCCTCTTAATCGTTACTTCCAGGCCTTTTACTAAGCTCCAACCGCCAACTAAAATGTCTTTGAAATATCCCATATCTGCAATTCACCCTACTAAATGAGTTTAATTACTCCAGCAGTTATAATAAGGTTTGCTAAGGCCAAAGGAATCAAAACCTTCCACGAAAAACTTATCAGTTGATCAAACCTCAATCGTGGAAAGGTCCATCGAAACCACATGATCACAAACACCAGTAAATAAGTCTTTGCCAGAAACCAGATAATTCCCGGTATTCCAAGGCTGTATCCAAATGGTCCCGTCCATCCTCCTAAGAAGAGCGTCGTTGCCACCGCACACACGACAAAAACATTTGTATATTCAGCGAGGAAAAAGAGACCAAATCGCATTCCGCTAAATTCTGTATGGAAACCTGCAACCAGTTCTGATTCAGCTTCCGGGATATCAAAAGGAGCCCTGTTTGTCTCGGCAGTTGCACATATGAAGTAAGTCAAGGCTGCAATCGGTTGAACAAGGAAAAACCAGTAGCTCGACTGAGCCTCTACGATCTTGGACATCTGGAGAGTCTTGGTCATCAAAACCACGCTCAATACTGACAAGAGCAAAGGAATTTCATAAGCTATGTTCTGGGCAACCGATCTTATCGCCCCTAAAAGCGCATATTTGTTGTTGGATCCCCATCCACCTATCAGAATCGCAAGGACGTTAATGGTTGAAAAAGAAAAAATTACCAGAAGTCCAACGTTCATATCATTTAAAGGAAGAGATTTCGAAAACGGAAGCACTATGAAAGGCACGAGAACAGGAACAAAAACCAGAACCGGAGCTATGATAAAAAGGATCTTGTCGGCTCTTTTCGGTGTTATCAGTTCTTTGCCAACCAGTTTCAAACCATCCACTATTGTCTGTAACAAACCAAAGGGGCCAACTTCCTTTGGACCGATCCTCAACTGGATATGACCTGCAACCTTTCTTTCCAACCAGACCAGAAACAGGGCATTTAGCTGACTAAAAATTAGTACAACTATAAGACCAACTATTAGTCGCCCTACTTCATTCCCCAATACATGCTCCATAACTCCCGCCATAAGAGAATTCTCCTCTTTCAACAATATGGAGAAAACAATTAATTAAACAAGATCTCCTAAGTTAGCGATCTATTTCCGGCACAACAATGTCTATGCTACCCAGTATCGCAATAGTATCAGCCACCAACGTGCCAGGTAACACTTCAATCAGAGCTTGCAAGTTTGAAAAACTTGGTACCCGGATTCTTATTCTGTACGGATATTCCGTTCCGTCGCTTACGATATAGAAAGCTGCTTCGCCGCGAGCACTCTCGAACGGGAAGTAAACTTCGCCCTTGGGAGGTGCTATCTTGACGGGTACGCCACTTGCCTTGATTGGTCCTCGTGGCAGCTTCTTGATCGCCTGTTCGATGATTCTACAACTCTGTTCCATCTCATTTAACCGAACCATGTAGCGATCCCATATATCGCCCTTTTCTCCCACAGGTATCTCAAAATCTAGTTCATCATAAATTTCATACGGCTCCGCTTTACGGATATCATAGGGAACACCGCAACCCCTCAAATTGGGACCTGTTACACCATACTTCAGGGCAATATCTTTGGTTATAAGACCAATATCTTTTACACGATGAATAAAGATGACGTTTTTCGTGACCAAGTTGTGATAATCGGTCCACCTGCTTCGAAGTCTTTTAATAAAACTTAAAGTTCCCTCGATAAACTGGTCGTCAATATCTTTTGCCACACCACCAATACGGCAGTAACAGTATGTAAGCCTCGAGCCGGTGATAGAATCAAGAAGATCCAGGATCACTTCACGATCATCAAAACAGTATAGGAAAGGAGTAAAAGCACCAAGGTCCATCAGGAAGGTACCAAACCAGAGTAAGTGGCTTGAGATCCTATTTAGCTCCGAGCAGATGACCCTTATGTATTTGGCCCGTTCCGGGACTTCCAGTCCCATCAGCTTTTCCACGGCCAACACATACCCGTGGTTATAAATAAAACCCGAAAGGTAATCCACTCTGGACGGGTTGGGCATAAATTGCTTGTACGTGCGATTTTCTGCCATTTTTTCATGCCCTCTATGCCCGTACCCTATTATCGGATCAGCTTCAACGATGTACTCACCATCAAGTTTCAGGAGGACTCTTAAAACACCGTGAGTACTCGGGTGTTGAGGACCTAAGTTAAGAAAATATTCCCTTGTTACTTCCGGCTCACTATTTATCATCGCCATAAATCTCATCCATCCTTAGATAAGCGTTCACCTTTCCAAATTCCTTCAACAACGGATGAAAATCAGCATCTTCGGGCATAAGAAGGGGCCGCATATCCGGACTTCCCTCAAACTCGATTCCAAAGAAGTCATGCACTTCTCTCTCATGCCACAACGCAGCACTGTATACGGAAGATATGGTCGGAACCTTTTTTCCTTTTTCGGTAGTTATCCTGACCACGATTCTTTCTTTTGTTTTGAACTTGTTAAAGTGGTACAGAACCTGGAAACCGTCCTTGAAGTCCAGGCCAGTGATTGCTTCAAGGTAATACATCTCGTCAAACATTGTTTCGGTCACATCTACGATTTTTTCTGCCGGGATAGCCACATCAAGATACCAACCCGTCTTCGAGTGGTCGCTCTCAGCTACCTTGGCTTCCGGGCACTTCTTTTCGATGCTATTCTTTAACGAGTCTAAAGGCATGTTTCTTTCCACTCCCGAATCGAGAAAACCTTCTTAAAATATTTCTCTTCTCACCTTTCGTTATTTTATCTTCCAGAGCCAGAATACCCTGTATAAGACCTTCAGGGCGAGGCGGGCAACCTGGGACATATACATCCACAGGTACGATAAGGTCCGCACCAGGCACTATGGCATATTGCCCGTCATATTCAAAAGGCCCTCCGGATATGGCACAATTTCCCATTGCAATACACCACTTGGGATTCGGCATCTGATCCCAGAGGGTTTGAATCGTGGGTGCCATCTTTTTGGATATGGTACCGGCAACGATCATCAGATCCGACTGCCTCGGAGAAGGTCTGAATACGCCAAATCCAAAACGGTCCAGATCAAACCTGGAAGCTCCCGCCGCCATCATCTCAATGGCGCAACAGGCTAGACCGAAAGTCATTGGCCAAAGAGAATTGGCCCTGGCCAGATTTAGCACGTCCTCCAGAAGAGCAAACTGAACTACAGGGGGCTCTAAAATCTTCTTTGCCACTCAAACACTCCTTTTCGCCACGCGTATACAATTACCAAAGAAATAATACCTATAAATATTACTATTTCTATAAAATCTCTTATGTGAAACTTGCCGTACGCAAGACCTACAGGAAACAGATAAAGCACATCAACATCAAATGCGAGAAAGATTAACGCAAAGATATAGTATGCAATGCTAAACTGAACCCATGCAGGTCCAATGGGCGGCATACCACTTTCATAGGTTTCTTCACGTTTAACGCCTTTACTGCGTTTAACTATCAGGTATGAAATAACGATGGGGATGATTGCGAAAATTAGTGCAACCAAGAGAAAAATCGAGATATACATAAAATCCGTATAAACGGAGGTAGGATGCATATTATTCCTCCCAGATCGCTTTGAGTCTCGGTCTTACGTTGAAGGACGTTAAAATCAAAATAAAAGCAAAATAAAATTTGTTCTCGAATCCCCTAAAACGAGCAACCTCTCTTGCCTTGGCATTTCTCACATAAATCAGGGTGAATGTCAAGCAAAAACTTTCACGTTTTCAAGTTCTCATTCTAAATATGAAAACCCTCTTTTCAATTACATGTAACACCGCGTATTTTCAAGATTTTATAATTAAACCGCCAAAACATCGAAACAAACCAGTTGAATAAATCTTCAAAAATAACAATTCGTAAGAAAACGGACCAGATTTACGTCGCGAATAAAGTACTGTAATTTCCACATCTTACATCAATACTCAGCCAGCACCATACGCGTCCTATGGGTGAAATATTTCACATATTTTGCACTGATAACAAAAAAACCTCTAGCTCATTCGGTCTCCTTTGTTGTAAAAACATGGAGTATTTCTGACAGATTTTCAAGATTCCTGCAATACCAATCCAAAGAGGGAAACCATGAAAAAAGAGAGAAGATCATATCAGCAATGGTTAGAACAAATTTACCTCCTTACCAAAAAAAGAAGATTACGAGATTTAAACATCCAGCTGGGAAAGCCTACTACTGAAGCCTGTACTGCTTCATACGAACCATCTGACCTCGATGAACTAAAACAACTCGCTATTTCAAGCAATCACGGTCTTGAAGTATATTACGAGGCACTGGATCATTTTTTAAGGACGAAAGCCGAACCTTTTCAAGCTATGCTAACCACATGGATGAGTGGAGCCAAAGCGTATGTGAGAGATTCCGTAATTCCTTTCAATGATGCCATAAACTGGTGCCAAAATGCTTCCGATCCTGATGATCGAAAAACTCTGGCTAAAGAACTCCTGGCTCTGTGCAGATTTCTAACCCAGTTTAGCCATGCAACGTGGGAAGCGATTCTAAGCACCCTAATCGAAACGTTTGGCTTCAAAAGTTATCTTCACTACAACGAGGAAAAACGAAACATGTCGATCAGAGATGAGGCAACTGTGGCACAGGAGTTTCTCGAACAAACAAAAGATAGCTATTTTGATTCCATCTCTGCACTGACGTCAAAGGTTGCAAAGTTACCACTAGAGGAATCTTCCAGGTACGACGCGATCTACCTGCTGGGTTTGAGATACCTGGATCACCTCTTCCCCTCCGAATTCAACATGGCAAGAGTTGAAAAGTTTTTTGAAAGTATTGAGATACCACTTCGCGACAACAGAAATCTTAAAATCCACGAACTCAGCTCCGGTCGCCAGAGTTATTGTATACCGGTTGAAATCCCCGGAGAAATACATGTAATTGTGGGAAAAATCTCCGGGTGGTTGGACCTGGAGTCTCTTTTTCATGAACTCGGGCACGCTTTCAGTTTCCTGTACACAGATCCAAACCTTCCGGTTGAAAAAAAGGATTTTTTCCATTCTGCGGCTCTTCCTGAAAGTTACGCCTTCCTATTCCAGACAATGTGCATGTCAAAGCCTTTCCTTGTAGAAATAATGGGGATTGATCCCGAGAAAGCCTCCATTGTTTCAGGGATTCACAGGACAAAATGGACTACGCTGGCGCGGAGATATGCAGCAAAATTACTGGTTGAAATTAGAAATTTCGATAACGTGGATCTCCTGGAAGGAAAGCAATACTACTCGGAAGTAATGAAACGAGAAACCGGCTTTTCATATCAGCCGGACACCTACTTGTTCGACCTAATGCCCGACTTTTACACCCTCGATTACTTTCGGGGATTTGTAGGAGCAGCAATAATTGGAGATTTTCTCAACAGTAACTTCGGCGAGAAATGGTTCGTGAATCCGGAAGCATGCAAGCTCATTAAGAAATGGTGGTCCAAGGGTAATAGCCACGAATTATCCGGTTTCCTGGAAGTAGAATTAAAAAAGCCTTTTGACATAAAATGCTTTGTAGAACAATTGACTGAAGTTAATCTTCAAAAGGAAACCCTGGACAGGGTTCTCTAAACAGTAACATGCCCTCGTACGAGGGCATGTTTTCTTCTTCTTATTACACTATCTCTCAGTCCACGAAATGGTAATAATCCAGCCCGAAGTGAGTAATCTGTTCTTCTCCCATCAAGTATCTCAGGGTATTTTTTAGCTTCATTAGCTGGATAAAGAGGTCATGTTCAGGATAGAGGTTTTCCGCGTGCATGGGGCTTTTGAAATAAAAGGACAACCATTCCTGAATTCCCGTCAGACCTGCCCTCTGGGCAAAATCCATGAAAAGTACCAGGTCCAAAACAATAGGAGCCGCCAAGATGCTGTCCCGACACAGGAAATCCACCTTGATTTGCATCGGATAGCCAAGCCAGCCGAATATGTCTATGCAATCCCATCCTTCCTTGTTATCCCCCCTCGGCGGATAGTAATTAATGGTAACTTTATGGTAGAAGCCATCGTATAGATCAGGATAGACTTCCGGTTGAAGAATGTATTCAAGAACGGACAGTTTGCTTTCTTCTTTGGTTTTAAAGGAACCTTTATCGTCGAGAACCAACCCGTCTCTGTTGCCAAGAATATTGGTTGAATACCACCCTTCAAGACCCAGCATCCTGGCCTTCAGTCCCGGTGCTAGAATTGTTTTCATCAGTGTCTGGCCGGTCTTAAAATCTTTTCCGGCAATTGGAATTCCCTGCTCTTTGGCCAGTTCAATCAACGCCGGAATATCCACGGTCAAGTTTGGAGCACCGTTTATAAACGGAATGCCTGCTTCCAGCGCCGCAACCGCATATAGCATGCTGGGAGCAATGTTCGGATCATTGTCTTTTATGCCCTGATAAAATGAATCAACGGACTGATGAACCGCTGAGGGAGCAAGATACGTCTCCGTACTTGCGCACCAGATCATCACGCATCGATCAACATCATTGTCCTGTTTGAAATTTTCGATATCCTCCTTCAAAGCTTTGATATTATCTTCGTGAGTTTTATAAGGTTTCTGGTGATCACCATCAAGGTTACGTACGTAGTCTCTGTTAAACACCGCCGGAAGCGGTTCAATTTCCTTTAAAAACTCCGCTAGGGGATCTACATGTTTGTCTTCCAGCACTCCAGCCTGCTTGCAGGCATCGTAAGCATTGGCAGGATATATATCCCATCCACCAAATACCAGATCATCCAGGTCACTCAACTTAACAAATTCCCGGATCATCGGTATTCTTTTCTCAAACCTTTTTCCCAGGCGTATGGTTCCAAACTGGGTCAGGGACCCGATGGGCTTGGCATATCCTCTTCTTACTGCTTCCACGCCGGCCATAAACGTTGTACTAACCGCTCCACCCAGACCCGGAATCAAGACACCCAGCTTACCTTCCGGGGCAACTATGTTATTCTTTGTAAGTACTTTTTCCTTTTCCAATTTTAATTCCTCCTTAGCTAAAAAAATCTATAACAGTTAATTCATCAACCTCTATAAAAGTAACAGAACAAAAATGTTCCCAATCCACTTCCAGAATGATCTACATGTGGAATATAACAGCCCCTATCCTTTTAAGTATTCCACCTTTTTAATTCCATATTTCTCCAGCAGGTTTCTGATTTCTACCGGAAAAAGGTACAATACCTCGATAGCTTCAGCCGCCGGAACATTTTCCTTAAGGTATTCAGCAAGCTCAGTTATTTTGTCCTTACTGTCCGATACGCACAGCCTGTCAGGCCGCTCCGTCGATTCCCCCGACGACTCTGCAAGGCAAACTGGAAACCATCCCTTTTTACCCTTCAGGAAAGCTACATAAAATTGATCTTCTTTGTACTTTTCAAGAAACTCCTCACCGTTAAATTCCATACCTGTGTTACTCCACTTTTTTCTTTAATCTCAGGTACACGTGGTTCAAAAACCCAGCCAGTATTGCTCCACTAATCAAAATAATCAAGTTTGAAGCAAAAAAAGTGATAAGAAAATAAAAGGGGTTTGTAAGCTCGTATGAAGCTCTGCAAAGTTGAATCCCAAAAATGAGAAAAAAAACCGCCAGAATTCCCTGAATGCACTTTCCCGTCCACCACAATAAAGCTTCTTGAGATTTCGATTTCCTTACGAAATACTGCCTCAATCCTTACCCTCTAGCTTTTTGCTGACTCGCTTTTTGGGAATTATGAAATAAAAAAGATTGCCGTTCTTCTGTGGTATACAGCCAACTTCGCCACCATGAATTTCTATGACGTGCTTCACAAAGCTTAGCCCGTGTCCTGCGCCAAGTTCTATACCCATACCCTGCCCGCGATAACCTTCTTCATAAACCTTTGACGCTTCTTCCTCGGAAAGGGGCGGGCCTGTTGTGAACACAGTGAATTTTACACCATCTATATCTTTACCGAAGTAATCCTTAAGTACCCTCCGCCCACACGAAACGAATTTAATCTTGTGACCCAGATAATCCTCTATCTCACGGGTATATTTCACGGCGTTCGAAAAATAATTGTCAAACACCTGAGATATCAGCCCTTTGTCAACAAGAAGCTCTATTTCGTCATCGGGCACGTCTTCGAGCAAATTCTCAATAACAATGCCTCTCTCTTTAAACTTTGGAAGGTATCTGCTCAAAACCGGCTCAAGAATTTCTCGTTTAAAATTACACGGTTGCTCTTTTAATACATAGGTGCCTTTTACAAAATGTTCGCGTCTGAAAAGCGTTTCCAAGAAAAGGCTGATATGTTCATAGTGTTTTTTGATTTCTTCTGTTTGTTTTCGAAGCTCATTGAGGTTCTTATCGAATCGGCTCTGGAGGTTGCCAAGTTCCTCGACCAGTTCTTCCGCAGATTTGCCATCAAGCCTTTTTATTTCTTCAAAATCACTCCTTAACGCTTCGAAGTTCTTTATAATTCTATCAAGACGACGGAAAAACAGCTTATAGTAAAGGTTGGGAGTGATAACATTATGTTCTATGTCGGCTACCAGTCTGTTAATAAATTTAATGTGCTCTATGTTCTGCTGGATGAGCATCTTCTGATGAAGGTTGTAGCCGATCCTGTTAGTATACTTTTCGAAAAAGAACAGCCATCTGTCACTCAGATTTTTCTCTGACGTTATTTCAAACATTCCGAGAATTTGGTTGGGAACGTGGAACGGCACTCGTTTCCTTAATGCCCTGTTCCCCCTGATGGGGAATACAAAAGAGCCGTTCTTCCTGTAATACGAATCCGTAACCTCGACAGTCTCTTCCCCCTCGGAAGAATCCGCAACAATACCTTTTTCACTCGTGCACACCAGCCTGGCGGTATTATCTTCTTCCACAAGATATAGCTTAGACTCGTGTCCAAAGAAAATCTTTGGAACCGCAACGCTGATCAAATACAGAGCTTCAAGACTTGTATATTCCTGTGCAAGGTCAAAGAAAGTTGCAAAAGCTTCTTCCTGGAGCCTGTCAAAATTGTACTTGTGGTAATCTTCTTTTTTCTTTTTGACCCTGCGTATTATGTGGTTCAAGCTGATTTTGGGCATTTCCCATCACCTGCATCTCAAATTCGGCTTTTCAGCCATCGTTCCCGTTGAAATCCGGTTTGTTCCTCAACAATATCCACATCCTCTTGCACTACAACTCCGGAAACAGGTTCTTACTCAGAATACTGCAGCTTAATCAACTAAACAAGACAAAAATTTGGGACTTTGGTTACTCAGGGTACGCAATAGGAAGGATCACTTCTATTGTTTCTTTTGCTCGTTCAACTTATTTAAAACGTGCACAAAGCGCCAGAGTGCCGTAAGGTTAGTTCCCACCGCCAGAACTATCAGCGTCATTATTATTATTGCGTCTTTACCCAGGAGGGACCCGTCGTTTGGCTTAACCGACATATTAAGGAAGGTATTGACCATGCCAAAAACCCCCAGGAAAATTATCCTCTCACCTCGCTGAAACAGTCCCACTAGGCACCGCTCCCCAAGACCCTCCGCCCTGGCCCTTGTGTAACTCACCATAATTGAACCAAAAACCAAGAAAATGAGGGTCAAACTTATGATAGCATCAGCGAGTCCCTGCCTGTAAAAATAGCACCAGATACCAATAATGATAAAAAGCTCGGTATAGCGATCAAGGACTGAGTCAAGGAAAGCCCCAAAACGATGCGATTGATCCAGCTCTCTCGCAAGAGCCCCATCAAGGGTATCAAGCAACCCGGTAAGAAGCGTCAGAAGGCCTCCCCAGAACGTACTGAAGGCAAAAGCTACGCCCGCTACAATACTGAGGAAAAAGCCAAGGAATGTTATCTGATTAGGTTTTAGTTTAAACGAGATACAAACAGGAATGAGGTATTTGCCCAAAAACCGATAATAAGCATTTTCAATTTCACTACCTTTAAGCACCTCATCCCTCTTTTTTGAATGGCTAAACGCTTAAAACAAGGAGAAACCCGGGTCAAAATTCACATCACTTCAAGTATTCCTGATAATACCAAAAACAAACCAAAAGTCGAGCCCAATCTTGCGTGATCTAAGAGGAGAATGTATGGATACGTCTTTTAACCAGGAAGAAAATACAAGCAATTTAAATCTTTTTTGAAAGTTCGGGCTCAAATAGTCTATTATTGATAACAGGATTCAATTTTGATGAGAAACTCTTCGTCAGTCAGAAGTATTATCCTAACAGCCGGTATCGATGCCGAACGTGACATCATCCACGGATGTAATAACCATTCAAGGTGAAAAATGAAACTAGAAGAGATTATGACTACCAGGGTAGTCACACTTGAAATGGACGATACGCTTGAAGTAATTAAAGAAATATTTGAAAACACCAGATTTCATCACCTGCTGGTTCTTGAAAACGGCAAATTGCGTGGCATCGTATCCGACAGAGACTTCGCACGCCATATCAGCCCATTCATCTCCACGCTCTCGGAAAGAACGCAGGATGTGAATACGTTAAAGAAAAAGGTGCATCAAATAATGAGCAGAAATCTCATTACAGCTTCAAAAGAAACAAGTATCAAGGATGCCACTCAGATACTTTTGAAAACCAACGTTTCCTGCCTCCCGATTACTTCAGAAGATGGGACGCTCGAAGGCATCGTCACAATGAGGGATCTTCTTCGGGCACTATTAAAAAACCACCTTCAAACGTTGAAAGAGTGCAAGGGGGACATCGAGTGATTTCCTAGTATTTTATTTTACCTGTATTTCTTCTTCCACTCTTCAAAATCCCATTTCTCAAGAAATTCCTCTGCGGATTTAACCCCATTCTGATACAACTTTCTGCTCTCTTCCTTGGTGATATTAAAGTCTGTGGTTCTTATTTCCTTAGTCTTCCCGTTCAGGTTTATTGTTACCGGTATCCCGATTGTTCTGTCATAGTCACCTTTTGATTTGGAAATGTGGTATTTATCATGAGCGTCCATCATTGTTCCGATTATTGCTTTAAGGAATGAAATGGGATTTTTGATTGGATTCCGACTTCCGGGCTTTTGTTCACGGGCGTCTGGTTCGATAAGTTTGAATCCAAATGTTGGCCACGGAGGATTGCTTGTGCCATCATCAAGCAACCATATAGGATAATTACTCAAAATGCCCCCGTCGACTATAAAATGTTCCCTTCCACTGGCATCCGTAAGTTTAACGGGTTCAAAGAAAAAGGGAATACTCATACTCATCCGGACAGCACGCGATATGCTGAACCGATCAGGATCATACCCAAGAGACTTCAAATCCTGGGGAATAACAAGAAGTCTCCTGTCAGTTATATCAGAAGCTATAACCTGCAACTTGTATTTATATTTCTCCTCCTTGTATTTTGTCTTGATGTCTCCAAAAACGGTCTTACCTTTGGCCACAAGCAAATCATCAAGCCATTGCTCGAAAAACTCCCCTTCATAGATCCCATACTCAAACCCCACACTGAGTGCCTTACCAAAGACACCCAGCTTGTCGAGGAATCCTTCATCTTTGAAATCGTTGTAATCGAGTGTTTCAAGCTCCTTCTTAATTCTGGATGCCTTATAACCCACCGCCAGAAGTGAAGCTACAATGGCTCCAGCCGATGTTCCGGCAAGGTTTTCAAACTTGTAACCCGCTTTTTCTATCACTGATATCGCCCCAACCAGTCCAATACCCTTGACTCCACCGCCTTCAAAAACCGCATCTACTTTTTTTGGCATTTTGTCCTCCCATTTTTTCGGTCTGTTTGGTCTGTTTTATATTAAACTCTCTTCCCAAGGCTGAGGTAAGAAGCTAACGCTGAGTTTGCAATTCAGCCTCAGGGTCTGGATTCCCGCTTTCGCGGGAATGACGCTGATATTATCCACCTGCCATTCCTGCATTATTTCTTTGTCATTACGATACTCCTTCTTTGTCACTATGATATTATCTCATTGTCATTACGATATTATCTCATTGTCATTCCTGCGGAGGCAGGAATCCATCGTTATTAATTGTAGTCATCATTACCATTCCCACTAATTGCAACTTTCCGGCATTCCTAATCTCCGCCCCCAATCTCTTAGGAGCGAGTCTCCTCCCTCGGGCACCTTTTTGCACTCTTCAACGAAGTTTTTCCACACTGGTTTAGCACTATTACACCACTCATTAATCTCAGTAATCTTATCGAAATCTGCGGGAAGTGACTCCGAGTAGGTTCCCGGCTCCCCCCTCAGATCCGCCCAGTTTTTCAACACGGCAAGTTCGGATAGCAAGATATAGAGGCGAATCCGTGAACCTTTTGGAGCAGTAGCAAGTGCTGAGTCCAAATTGTGGAGAGAATCCACCAAAAGGTTTTTTATGTCAGTGTACGGATAGTCTTTTTCCATCATGTGAGCAAAGGCTTGATCATTTTTGATCAGCCCCCTTAGAGCTTGAAGCAATACTCTGTCTCTGGGGAATATCTCCAATCCCAGCTGCCCCAGTGCCGTAGACACCGTTTTCATTGCACTGTCGTACTCACCCAGCCTCCATTCCGCCATGGCTTTTATCGTGTATGCGTTACCCAGAAGGCGATCTTTTTGTAGTTCGCTCCTATTTTTCTCCAGTAGATCGGAAATAATCTTTACCGCTATTCGATATGAAACTGTTGCTTCTCCTGCAGACACAATAGCAGATCTCGGGTTACCCAGTTTTATCTGGTTTTCCATGGTAGCTGCCATGTTAAATTGGTTCTGGGCTTCTCTAAGCTGCTGTATATGAGAGACACAGGCAGAAAACGAAAGAATTACCCCCAACAAAACAAACAAAAATAGCTTATTTTTTATCCGAGCTACTCTTCTTGACTTATTCTCCATTTATCCCTCCATTCATAACAAGAGTCACTTCATCAATGAATTCCGGTATGCCCCAGGATCCTCCAGATGCTAGTCGCTGTACTGACTTTTCGAGAGCCTTATCCAATAATTGAATACTTTCCGGTGACATCCCCGTCTGTTCCAGTTGATCCAGAACTATTTCCACTATAGCCTCGAATACTTCTTCCCTTGCAAGGGCCCATCTGGTTTTCCTATCAGCGTCATCTGATAGGATTCTTTCCACGATGTTTTCCAGCGCAAGCTCAATAACCATACCTGTTTTTTCACCGACACTGATTTTATCCAGGAAATCTCTTCTTCTTGAGATGGCTCTTATTACTTCTTTTATCACAGCCCCAGCAGTGCTAGCCGTTATCCTGTTTGGGGGCACTTTCTCTAGAGCATTTATGGCAGCCTTAACTGCTGCACCCAGATATGCATCTGTACCATCAGCCATCTCGATGAGCCATTGGGGATTCCTGACCACTTCATCCAGGGTAATTTCCAACACATCCAGTATCTGATCTCTGGATAAACGAGGTTTCCATTTAGAGCCATCCGTTGGTGGTTTTGCAAGTTCTTCCAGAAGTTCTTTCGAAGCGGTGATAAGAAGATGTTTTGACGGGTCTTGAAAACCATCTGGCCACACGAGCTCGGCATTAACAGCTGTTTTTTCAAGTATAATTCGCATGATCTCCGGCAACATATCAGGACCAAGTTCTTTGACAGATGATGCCAGCTCGCCAGCAACCTGGGACAATATTTTTTTTATGCCCAAATTATCAACACCCAGAAGGGACGGATATTCTGAAAGCGTTGTGAGCGCCGCTCCCACGAGGTTATCTATAGCCCTTCTGGTAAACAGATTTTCAAGATTTAGAGTTTCATCTTCGATCAACAAATCCAGTATCGCCCTGCCAACCGAGCTTACCAGGGACTGTTGTGCCGGCTGATCAATGGCCAAATACGTACTGGGATTCTCAAGTATCACGCTCCCTGAACTGCTCAAAATACTTCTCAGTACAACCTGTGCCCAATCGTAGAGACGCTCTTTCTTGGTAAGATCTTTCTCACCGATCTTGGCAACATGCCTGTTAATATCAGCAACCAGTCCCCTTGAAAATGTTTCCACAAGATGCTCGGTGGCTCGATCAGCACCAAGAAGATCAGGATTTTCACTAATGGATTCAATGGCTGCTACGAAGAGCTTTTGAGCCAGCACATCCGGCTCCCCTGAGGCCAGGTCAAGGTCATCAATAGAATTTAAAAAACCAAGAAGCGCTCTGCCCGTGGCTGATTTACTGTCTATTAAGTCAGGATTTCGGGAAAAATAATCAATGCCAACTTCGATAAGAGTTCCCAGAATTCGCTGATAAGCCGACGGGAATGGGCTTTTTTGCAATGACCACTGCCTGACTTTAACAAGGGAAAGAAGCGCCTCCGTTGTCAATCTGATTTCATCTCCGCGAATAATTCCCGCCCTGATGTCATCTTCTCGCTTAAAATCAAGATAATATTCAACATACTCCCTTTTTTCACTATCCGATAAATCTTGGCCTTTTATAGATTTATCGTATAACTCCTTGAGCCTTGGTAACGCTTCCAGGTAAATTTTTCCTTGTCCTGAAAAATACCCATCCGCCGTTCCCTGGCTTGCTTCCGGGTTAAAATTCGGAAGCGGCAAAACAAGTTCACGCTTGATAGTCGCTTCCGCATAAGCGATTCTTCCCTGCTGCCCAAGCTTGAGTCCCGCTCTTATCGCAAAAATTACCAGGTCACCGGTACTTGCAAACATGGCACCCTCCTCCCATTCTTTCACAGGCTGAGTTCGTCAGCTAACACTTATAGCTCCAGTTGGTCCCTTTTTTCCCTGTGATTTTCTTAAAAAGCTCTTCAATCCCAGGAGAGATTTCAAAATATCGTTCCAGAATGGAGCACCAAAAGAAATTAGTACAGCAGTAATTACAAGTCCAAAAATCTTCTTGAGCATATCACTAATATCCATCAAAATGGGTTTAAGTCGTTCCCATGTCCAGCCCAGGGGCAATTCCATTGAATACAACAGCCGTTTTTGGGCTTCAATTGACCCAATTTGGAGGGCAGCAAAGTTCCGGGACAGTTTAAAAAGAGCCTCGTCGAGCGTATTAGTAAGAGCCGTGACCTGACTCTCGTCCAGCTTTACCACAATTTCTCCCTTTGGCATGTACTTCTTAAGCTCCTCAAAAATACCGCTTTTCAATGATTTAAAACTATGAGGTAAAGTAATATTAGCATTGACACCGGTTTTCTCATCTAATTCCCGGTATAAAATTGATTCTCTCTCCATAAGAGAGCAAAGAGAAAGGTAGTTCTTGTAGAATTTGGAAATCAATTTCCTGTCTAGTTGTCCCTGCTCTTCAGCGCTTTGTTTAATTTTGTTTGCAAGCTCTGTCAGTTCATTAATTGATCCACTTACAGAACTGAGATTCACACTTTCAGTAAGCAGGTCAACTTTCTTCATTATGCTGGCGCGTATCGCTGGAGTATCCCGCAGGGTACGATAAATAACAATAGAATCGGCATTTAGTATCAAGACCATCGCCAGACCGATAAAGAACGTCCACTTGCTTATTTGCCGCAAATACCTATTTTCCAGATCTCTAAGTAAACTTTCACCCTTGGTAGAAAACTCGTGGTGCAGTTTCAAAATAAACTCTTCAACACCGTCCAACACATCATTCAGCTCCCTTATTTTCTCTAATAGCTCGCTTTTGAGAGCACCCAGATTTGTCGATTGCACTCCGGCATTTTTCATAATCCCCAGTAAATTCCTGTACAGTTCCTGCAGCTTACTGAGTCTATCACTGTGTAATTCAAGCCCTACCCTTGAAGTCAGTTTCTTATACACCTGGAAAAGATCATCAAAATCAATAACCAACAGCCTGGATATTTCATGTGATGTTTCATGAGCAAAGTCCAGAAGGTGAGCTCTTACAGTTTCAGTTTTTTCAATAGGAGTAGATGTAAGTTTTTTTTCCAGAGAAATAAGAGACTTCCTGATGATTCTTAGATCCGAAGCAAGAGTATGAATGATATTTTGAAATTCTTTGAAACGTTCCAGTATTGAACCCATTGAATATCTCTGGGTTCTTTCTGTAATCTGCATTGCACCCACATCGGGTATCTTGTCCGAGAAAAATTGCCGGTACATTCCTATCAGGAATTGCTCGTAAACGGCCCATCTCAACCTGAGAAAGTTCTTAATGACTTCGACGATTATCTGCAAAAACACGGATAATCCAATGATGACGACCACGAAAGAAATGAGAACGTCCAAATTTTCTTGCATAAGCTACCCCCATTTCCCTTGCCCTAGAAACTCGTAAAATCTATGCTCGGATTGTTAAGTAAATCTTGCCGTGAAAACCAGTGAGTGAAAAACTTAATCGAGTTTTATTAGCCGAGATCTCAACAGTTGTGCCCTGATATATACTTCTCTCGCTACAGTTTGCGAAAACTCACCAAACAAGCCCGAGTACCTGGAAACCAGAGTCTTTATACGCTCATGAAAACTGTTTTTTAATTCTCCTGCGTGAGTCGCTCTTTTTACTTCCACCTTGTAGTCTTCTGGTTCTTCGGCCTCGTTGTACATTCTCAGGCAGGTCAGGTTTAAATCTTCATCAGCCAGGACTACGGAAGCCCCATGGACTGGCTCTCTGGCAACACTATCTATAACCCAACCACCGGTGTTATACACATCCACCCATCCCTGATACCCTGCAAAGTGCAAGTCTTGCTGGAAAGGTTTATGCGTATGGCCAAACACGAATCCTATTTGCGAGGGAAACATGCCAGTCAGTTCATACCGAAGTTGCTTGAGTAAAGGACCTTCCACGTATTTCCAGAGTCCCCTTTCCGCGTCTGAACTCAACGGTAAATCTCTTTGAGCCCGTTCTCTTTTGAGCAACTTATCGGCAATTGAGTTAAGAACTTTTTCAAGGAATTTTGCCTCCATCCAGTCCCCCCATCCCGGTAAATCATACTTTTCCGCAGCATTTTTAGCAAAATCCGAGATCAGTTTGTGAAAATGGCTTATGCTTAACATTCGTTCATAGATAGATTCAACGGCTTCACCGGCCTTCCCGGATCTCCCCAACGCAGACCAGAAAAAATCTATCCATGCAAAATTCTCAGCTTCAATTTCTTCTATGTTGTCAGGCGGGTCCGTATCGAAGAGAAGGCTCCTTAGAGTGCTGATTAGCTGATAAATGGACTCTATATAATGACCGTGGTGGAAGAGTACACATTTTTTGCCGTCCCGCGTGGTTATCCCCAGGTTGGGATACGCCACCAGTATTCTGATATTTTCAAATGTCGGGTACCTCATTATAAGATTGGATAAAAAATAGGAAGCGACCATGTCATCGAAAGATTCAAAAAAAAGATCAGTGGTGTGTTTGGGTGGTTCAAGAGGCTTGCCAGCTTCAATTTCTCTTATGTAGTGTACGTACTGAGTTTCCCTTGCTATTTCCCATATATGATGATCATGATTCCCTGGAATATAGATAATATGCTCAAATAAAGGCGTTCCATTATCATCTACTAGCAGTTCTATGAACCTCTCAAAGGCCATGGCTGCTTCATTGACAAAGGCAAGAGCAAGTTCAAGTATATCCCCATTCAGAATTAGCACCGGTTTTTCCTGGCCCTCGTTTTCAGCTATTAAAGTTTTAAGACATTTGACCAGCAGTTCTAGAACAGGGCTCGGCCTGGAAAAATCCGGACCCGCATTTTGCACATTGATGTTAGTTAGCAGACTATCCTCCTCACCCAGATGCATATCAGACAAGCAAACATACTTGATATCCGGCATTTTCCCTCCCCCTCCTTATCTTAAGTCAAATTCCGGCCAAAAAGCAGAAGACAAGGCTGTTAACATCACCTACTCCATTTCTTCTAGACTACTATCAGAGAAATTTCGTCGATGGCTCTGGCATAAGCCTCGGCCAGCCCGTCTTTGTCACTGAGCGCCTTTGCAAGATCATCATTATTATCTATGAAAAATGGCTCAGCTATGACGCATGGAGCATTGGTGTAACGCAACAGGTACCCTCCCCTATCTTCAGCCGTTTTTGGCTTGATCCCCCGGTTAGGCAGTTTAAGAAAATCCACAAGATGCTTGAGGACAATCTTTGCCATTTTTTCCGATTTTGGAGACTTGTGGTAGTAAAGTACCTCCGTTCCCGATGCCCTTTTGTTGAACGCATTGCAATGGAGGCTTACAATAAAATCAGGGTTCAGCGCATTAATATCTCCTGGAAGTTCACTATAGGTTCTTCTGTAAACGCGCTGCACTTCGGCCAGGCGAACCTTCTTTTCTATCTTGAGCGCTAGGTCTTCATTAAAATCAAACTCCGTTAGGTGCAATTTTTCGTTCACTGCCCCCGGCGACTTTTTCTTGTGACCAATTACAAGCGCACATAGTTTTTTCTTTTCCGGCACCTTTTTTTCTTCTGGTTCAACTACCGATGTTTCACTTTCAAACTCTTCAAGACTCAGAACCCCTTTCTTTAAAAGTACCTGAACCAAAATGGACTCAAAAGGACTCAAAACCTGCAGAATATCAGCCGAATACAGCACATCTCCGGACTTTGTCCCTCTGACAAGAGCCATCTTGCCAACGTCTTCCGGCTTTATGTCCAGGGGCGCAGATTCAGGACTCTGTGCCATTTCCGGGGAAATCTTGCTTAACAACAGTTTTTTTGAATCAGTCTTTAGAAAACTCTCCTTTTCAAGAAAACCTAGGTACAGATTCTGATCTTCCATTTACTCCTCCAGAACTTTTCTATTGGAAACTAACAGTGTGTTTTCAAAATTTACTCTGCAAACAAAGATTCATTTTCTATGTACAAGCACTGATGAAGAGAACGCTTTATCTTCTTATGCTTCACTATCACAGTAAAAAAATATTATGATCGGTGAGGAATATCGTGTGGTTCGGCATTTGCAGTGTGGAAATATACAGCCCCTCGCTTCCCAAAAGCGGTTCAACAAGAGCAGGATTAAATTAATTTGTGCGCATCACCCCTTTCCCCAGCTCTTAAAACAGCGGTTTTTACTTAATATAAACTTGGTGTCTATCATAACAAACATAACATACCACAGAAAATAATGAACGGAAATCCAAAAATTTAAGAAACAACCAGTAGAACTATTTTCAAAAGAGAAAAAGCTAGGAAAAACCTGTACCTATGTCCATAAAATCAAGATGATATTTGCTGCCTGGATATATTCGTGCTGACAGGATTACGAATGCAAAAGATAAAACAAAGCTTCGAAACTAACGACATGTTAACAAACAACATGGAATCAATCCAGAACATAAATAGACTTTTTAAAATTCTTTTTTATTTCAATCACCCAAAATCGCCCTTGTTAAAACCAGAAGAAATAATGTAATAAATGGCAAAAGAATATATGTGGTCTGATTTTTGACAAACTCATATCTTCTCAAACTAGTACAGGAAAAGGAATAACATGATAGATTTGCATACACATTCGACGGCTTCCGACGGATCGTTTACACCGACGGAATTGATCAACTACGCTAAAAACAAGGGAATCGAAGTACTCGCTTTAACGGATCACGATACTATCTCAGGGATTTCGGAAGCCATAGAAGCGGCTGAAAAAGCCGGAATCGATTTTGTTCCTGGAGTGGAAATAAGCGCTCTGTGGCTCATAGGAACAATGCATATACTAGGATACTATATAGATCCTAACAGCGAACTCCTCCACAGTACCCTAAAGAATCTTCAGAAGTTACGGGACGATCGGAATCACAAAATAATAGAAAAACTGAGAGAACACGGCGTCGATATTACTTACGAAGAAGTTGAAAAGGTTGCGGGAGGTCAAATCGGCAGGCTTCATATATCAAGAATACTAATTGAAAAGGGTTACGCTGCTGACGTTCAGTCGGCTTTCAAGAAATTTTTGACAAACGGAGCTCCCACTTACATACCTAAAGTGAGGTTGGAACCGCCAAAGGCCATTGAATTGATAAAAGAATCAGGTGGAATACCTGTGCTTGCTCACCCCTGTACTCTCGGACTTGACGATTTTTCCGATCTGGAAAAACTGTTTCGTGAACTCAAAAGAGACGGAATCGAAGGAATCGAAGCCTACTACTCTGACCATTCAAAGGAACTGACGGATTTCTGCGTGAAAATGGCAAAAGAATTGAACCTTCTTATAACCGGAGGAAGTGATTTTCACGGAAAAAACAAAAAACACATAGATCTTGGGGTCGGACGCGGTGATCTGGTAATCCCCGATGAACTTGCAATAAAGTTGAAAGAATACAAGGAAAGCAGGAAATGAAGGTTGTGGATTTCAGGGTTTGCACTGTTGGAACCGGAACTGGAGTGCCGAGAGTAAAACGTCGTGCTCCGGCTACATTGGTCAAGATAAATAAGTACCTTCTCCTTTTCGATACAGGTCCTGGAACGCTCCGTGCACTGGAAGAGGCCGGAAGAAGCTTCAGAGACATTGATTACATCTTTTACACTCACTTCCACCCGGACCATTTAAGCGATCTGGTTCCGTTTCTCTTTGTAGCACACTCCCCTGACTACGGCCGAAAAAAGCTCATAGAAATATGGGGGGCGAGAGGGCTCGCAAGAATTTACCATAAGTATGTCGAAATATTCGGTCACTGGGTAGAACTGTCTCCGTCCGAACTGAAAATAAAGGAAATAGATTCACGTGAAATCGGAACCTTCGAATTCCCGTTTGGAAAAGTTATGACGTATCCGATGTACCACACTTCGAGAAGCATTGGGTATCGTATTGAGATAGACGGGGAACCATTTTTCGCCATAACGGGAGACACCGAACATGGTGAAAATGTCGTACAACTGGCAAAAGACGTGAAGTTACTTGTAGCCGAATGTTCTTTCCCGGACCCAAGGGAACCAAGAGGTCACTTAACTCCATCAAGAGTCGGCCAGATCGCAAAAGAAGCCAACTGCCAGCACCTTGTACTTACTCACATGTACCCGGAATGTGATAGGGTGAACCTTTTCGAACAGGTAAGGGCTGTTTTTGACGGAAGAATTACAATCGGGCGGGATCTTATGTGGATTGTGCTTTGACCAAATTCCGGCTAAGCACGCCTGTCGCAGATGTAGTCAGCAATATCTATTAGCACCTGCTTTGTGGTGCAGTCGTCGAACACGTCCAGAGCACTTTTTGCCGCATTTATGTGTTTCCTGGCCAGATCCAGCGTGAAATCTATACCTCCCGATGCCTCAACTATATCTCTCACCTCTTTGAATTCTTTCTCTCCTATCTCATCAGCTGTAACAAGTTCCAGTAAACGTGATCTATCATCCTTGCTGCATTCATTCAGCGCATGAATCAAAGGAAGAGTAACATTGCCTTCCTGCAAATCGTTTCCTATGGGCTTTCCGAATTCCTCTTCTGTCCCAACGTAATCTAATGCGTCATCCGTTAATTGAAATGCAAGGCCCAGATTCTTCCCAAAACTTGCCATTGCCTTTTCCTGTTCTTTGGAGGCCCCTCCAAAAATCGCACCCACCTGGCAAGCAGCCTGAATCAGTACAGCGGTTTTTCTGGTAATAACCTCCATGTATTCGGGAATAGTTATTTCCAGGTTATCGGAATTCACGAGCTGAAGTACTTCTCCCTCGGCCATTATGGTTGTAGTTCTTGATATGACGTCCAGAATTTTCAAATTCCTGTAACCAACCGTTAACAGGATAGATTTGGAATAAAGATAATCACCGATCAACACCACTGCAGGATTTCCCCAGATGGTGTTTGCGGCCGGATTACCTCGCCTGAGCTCCGCCTTGTCCACAACATCGTCATGAAGAAGGGTCGCGGCATGTAAGTATTCAAACACCACCGCCAGGGTTATATCTTCATTACCTTCATATCCACATAACCGTGCAGACAGGATCATGAGAAGAGGACGTAACCTTTTCCCACCGCTATTCATAATGTAGTTGCCAACTCTAGAAATGAGGGGGACGGTTGAATCTAAGTGAGCGGCTATCTCTTGTTCGATTCGCTCCAGATCAGGTTTTACGTGGGCTAATATACGTTTTTTCTGCAAAGAACTTTTCAGGCTCACAGGGAATCAATACTCGCAATGTAATCACTATTTTTTTACTCTTATTTTTCGACGAAAATCGTTTTCTGATAAAACGTAACTCACGGTCTGTAAATATATGAAAAAGAAACCCTTGTCAAAAACTATCTGCAACTTTCGTTGCCATCTAAGTCTCTTGTGCGGAAATGCCTTCAAGATCGTACGGTTGAGCAGAAATGATTTTGAATTTCGCAATATCTCCCGGTCTCAAGCCACCTCCCGTGAAAAAAAATTCACCGTCAATTTCAGGTGCCTGCGACCACAATCTTCCTCTCCCTTGCTCGCTGTGAGCGGCCTCCCTTTCTACTATGGCTTCTTGAATGGTGCCAATGAGTTTTTCG
>Ga0116200_10000030_pt1 | contig 30228 bp, 41 predicted proteins | sample Mar14436cmmetaG_FD_94478 | JGI IMG/M metagenome (GOLD analysis project Ga0116200, IMG submission 94478) | Marine hydrothermal vent microbial communities from Guaymas Basin, Gulf of California to study Microbial Dark Matter (Phase II) - Marker... ... | reverse complement strand
TCACCAGTCAAATGATGCGTAGTAAAACCTAGACAGTAAACAGCGTCAAAAACACATAACCTAAAGGGGAGCCTACGCATGTCTCCAACAACAAAATCAATATCCACTCTCCTATCCTTAGCCTTAGAAAGAGCCTTCCTAACCATGTTGAAACTGACATCCAAGCCAACAACAAAATACCCCAAGCCACCGAGAGTTAAGGCATGACCACCAGTACCACACCCAATATCCAAAACCCTTCGAACACCAAAGCCACGGAAAATCTCAACAAGCCTTTTAACTTCAGCTGAATAATCCTTAGACCCCCAAAGATAGTCGTAGATCTCAGCCTCAAAGGAAAACTCGTTAATAATCATAAGCTTTACCTCATATCTCATACTATAAGAGCAAACTATAATTTAAACGCTATTCATCTAAAAGTTATGTTGATATAGCAAGAAATCCATTAACATGGTCGAGTTCATGTAGAAGCTTATGACCTACCAAAAACCTAATTTGCTAATATATTAATATATTAACATATGAAAACACTAACCATACGAGACGACGTCTATGAAAAACTAGTTAAACTGAAGAAGGAAGGAGAAAGCTTTTCAGACCTACTAGAACGTCTCCTTTCACGAGAAAAAGTCAGCCTACGCGAGTTCTATGGTTCGTTAAAGGATAGTAAATTCCTGGAGGAACTGGAAAAGGAGATCCTAGAATTTAGGAAAAAAGCAAAAGCAAGGGAGATTCCATGATACTAATGGATACCTCCTACTTGATTCTTCTTGCCAGAGGTTCACCTAAAGCAGAAAACCTAATTGATTTGATCGACAATGAAGGAGGTGTTTTAACGACCATATCGTACTTTGAAATATTTCGTAGCGGAAACAAAATGAGCAAGAAAGAGCAAAGATACTTTACTAGATTATTTTCTACATATCCAGTACTATCTCTCGATGTGAGAGCTGCCCATAAAGCCTCAGAGTTATGGTATAAGCTAGAGCGTCTCGGCAGAATGACTAATGTTCTAGATGTCCTTATTGGTGGAATAATGATCGCTAATGGCATAGATAAAATAGTAACATCCGATAAAGACTTCCTAGAAATCGGGAAGATATCTGAAATAGAAGTAATCTTAATATAAAAATTATTACCTAAATAAGTAGCTATATTTTTATCATAACTATTAATGAAATTGTTTAAAGAATTTGGTTACAATTTTCATTGCTGCCTTTTTCCATTAAATGAGATGGATTACATGACCCAAAAACGTAAAATTTTCGTTTCGTTTACGGCTTATATTGTCCACCACTCTAGGGCTATGTTATTCCAGGATAACAGTCTTGCCATTGAAATTTAACAGTATCCTGCTAAGCCGTAAATCAAGCAGCAGGGGCCTATAAGGCTCCCCGCCGCCATGATAAAACTTGCTAAAGAATTCATAAAAATGTAGCCTAAGGGATTGGATAAAGGCCAGCAACCCTTCTAAGGCAATAATCCCAGCATTACCTATAACCACTATCGGTAAACCAGCAAACCCAAGAGCTAAAGCCATATTAACCGCTGACGATAGAAGGACGTGAACTGTATATAGTATAACTAATCTTGCGTACGAAATAGTATTTGATGCCAATTCAAGTGCACTAATAAAGAACTCTACAAGGTTAAAGAAGATCTTCGAGGGCTGACCAAAGATCATAAGTATAATACATGCAAACATGATATATTGTGCTATTGTCCCTATATCTCGGCTTATTACCCTACCAGCATATTCGGTAGATCCTATGAAGATCACCGCCGAGAGATAGGTTATAACTAAAGGCACGTAAAAGAGTAATGCTTCTCTAGTCTCTCCCTCGTGTATTAGATTTATGATCTTAAATGCATAGCCTATTGTAATATGCATCACTCCGATTAGCATGGATAGACCGAGGAGGAAGAGCATTTTTTCACTACTAACTTCACCGTGATCATGTTCCGAGAATATACTTATAACAGGTTTATAGAATGGTACATGGATGCCGAACACTTCCCCTGAGAGAATCCCAAAGAATACAGCGAAGATCCCCATTAAGACGAGTATTAAGCCCCATTCCCTTTTGCTTCTGGAGGGTGATAATTTTCTCAGTAACAATCCAACAATAGCTAAAACGAGGCCGTGTCCTATATCACCAAACATCATACCAAAGAACAGCGGGAAGGTTATAGTGAATATCGGCGATGGATCAGCTTCGCCATGTCTTGGCAGCCCTGCCATAGCCATAATGTTCTTTATTGGAGATTTTATATATACTGGCGCTATACTGATTTTACGTTTTTCTTGAATAATTGTAGCATCGGGAAATTTTTCAAGTATTTTATCCTCAAAATCCTTAAGCTTCTCAGAGGGTATATATCCCCTAATTCGAACCTTATCGTTCTTTCGTTCGAAATTCAAAGACGCAAAAAGTATTCTCCTAATGTTCTGAAGTGCTTCCCTTAGCCCTCTTATCGCCAAAATAAATTCATCTAAGTTTTCGTAACGTATCATATCTAGGACTCTTATATAGTTTCCCAGCGGTGTGATATCCGTGTCATCGAATACTTCCTTTAATTTATCTTTATCATCTCTTCCTGCAACAAGCAGAGCTAACTTATATCCCAGGGGTAAATCGCTTAATACTACGTATACATTTTTCTCTCTGGCAATATTCATTAGCTGGTTAGCATTTTCGTGAAAGACTAGCCCAAAATTTACACTGAAAAACCTGAACTTAAAGTCTAGCTTTATCTTTTTAATAGTCTCTAAAATTTCATTTTTTCTTTCTATAGTATTCTCTAAGAGATCTAGTTTGTTCTGAAAAAACATGGCTATAGCATGAAAGTCATTCACTAATGTGCTTGTTTTCTTTACAATTTCATCTAAGCTTCCCTCTAAGGATATCCTCCGCTTATTGTCTTCAATAGGTAGCTCTATTAGAGGTTCTTTAATTTTAATATTAAGTAAGGAACATGCTTCACTTAGCATTTTCAACTGTCTTTCAATTTCAACAAGATACTTCTTCGATTCCTCAAACTCCTTATCCGCCTTTTTAACGTGAAAATATCCCATCTTAGCAATATTTACGGCAAGCTTAAACCATTCACTTTGATCTACTTCAACTATAATCTCAATCATTCTCTCAGCCATCTAATCACCTAAAACCACATATTCGACCTTATTAGGTATCCCCCTTTCAATAAGGGATGCCAAGAGAGATAGGTTTCTAATTTCATTTTCTACCAACAGGATTATACCGAAAGGAGGACCTAAACTAAATACATCTTTCACGAATAAACGTCTAGCTTTCCTAATAATCATTGCAGCTACCATTTTGTTCAGCCTAAATATGCTATCAGATGTAGGCTTCTCAATAAAACTATCAAAATTACTAATACTCCTTTTCATAAACTTCAGGTATTTCCTTCTATCCTGAGCTAAGCGAGTAAGTACTACATCCACTAATCTCTCCACATCAATATTCCATAATTTACCTCTCGCAAGCATAACGGTGAGTCCCTTATAGACTAGCATCTCTAAAACATCTTTAATCATTAGCCTATCATCGTAATCAAGGCGGAGGTAGGAATCTATAAGCTTAAGTAAAAACCCTAAATCAATACATGTATCTCTAACATAGGCATAATTAGCCTTAAGATTATCGCATATATCTGCAAGATTTAACAGTGAGACGACATCGATTTCCCTACCAGCCAATATGCTTGAAACTATACGTTCACTAAAATCATCTACTATCATTTGTTTCAGAAGTTCCTTATCGGGTATAACGTCAGCTTTACCCTCATGCAGATATAATTTTAGGATATTAAGCAAATGCCTATAAAAGTAACTTACTAAAAAGTCTCTCCTTCTATTCAAGCTATAATTAATTATCATTCTTTCAAAACCTATCATAGATTTATAAAAAATACTTTTCAAAACGTCTGCACTAACGTCATCCGAAAGCTGACCAATATATCTGCCATAGTATGTATCACGTAAAATATTTACAAAACTTGCTAAATCCCTACAATTACACATTTCAATAAGTTTTTCCTTTGATATAAGCATACCCTTTCTATGAAAAATTTTGGGTAAAATATATGATAATGAAGCTTCCAAGCTCATAGCATTTCTTCACCCATCAGTTCGTTCACTATTAATGCTATAGCTTCCTCCCTTCTACTTTCAGCCTTCTCTATCTTCTTCAAAATATCACTAGAGATCGATTTAATCCTACTTTTAATTTCGCTCAATTCCTTCTCTAATGCATCTTTCTCTCCCTCATATAGTACTTGAAGCTCTTTCTCTATACTTTCCTTAATGTGATTAATGGTTTTATTTAATAGATCATCTATTTCCTTCAACTTTTCCAATGTTTCATGCCTAAGAATACTTAGTTTTTCATCAACTTCTACAATTACCTCAAAAATTTTCCTAACTCTCTCCTCCGACATTTTTCGTCCCTTAGTTCCTTGTCTCCTATATTTTACCGAGCATCATTATAACTACAACCAGACCATAAATTGCAATAGCTTCTGCAAGCCCCGTAATAATCATCGCAAGCGTTGATAACTCAGGTTTTTCAGCTGCAGCACTAATAGCAGCGCTACCAGCAACCGCAATACCTATGCCAGCGGCTAGTGTAGCTAACCCAAATGCTATTCCTATGGAAAGCATTACAATAGCCTTATAAAGAAAGTCTAGCGAAGCCTCTTCAGCTTCTGAAGGTGAAGTAGCTATTTCTGTTGAGAAATATACTAAAGCAGTAACTGATATAGCTGCGAAAATGAGCGGCCATATCACTAGTACGAGGAATATTTTTGGTATTTTTCCGTTGCCCATCTCTTTTTCACCTTTTACGTTTATCAAATGGTCTACGATTATTTTAGTTTTATTCTCCAATATTTTTCTCTATGATAGAATTTAATTTAATTATCTATAATTCAAGCGTCATTAAGGATACATAGTGTTAACAATAAGTAATGTTTAAGTTTCATTTTTATAATAGCGTATAAAATGGGCATGTTTCCATATTCATATTTTTCTATTAAAAATGTAGGCGGTATATTATTTCTAGTTAATAAATGTTAACTATAATTTTTACAATAGGAGATACTTTTATGTTTCTTCATTGTTAATAGAAAGATACTTTTTTCTCATTTCATCAATTTTCTCATCTATTGACCTTCTAATTAGATCTATATTATATGAAATCTGCTTACTAGCTTCGTTAATAAGTTTATCAAATTTTTTCTTAGTTTTATTTTCAAGTTTCTCATTCATCTGCCTCGCCTCTTACCTAATATAACTTCCTTAAAGTATTTAAGCCTGACAAATTCCTCTCTATCTCTTTCTTCAAGTATTGACTTTATAGTCTTAATATTTTTCTCAAGATTTGGTATTATGACGTTCTTTAAAGCGTTGATCTGCCTCTGAACCTGCTCTAGCTCCTTAGCTAGCCTGAATATGGCATTCTCTATATTAGCTATTAAAATTATGGTTTCTATAGCTTTTTCAATATAGACCATCTCGGCGTCGAGGAATGTTGCTCTAAGAAGACTACCAATCGGCATTACCTCCTTTCGCAGTATGCTTAGCTCCGAGGACTTTATGCCAGCTATGTATACGATTGACGCATCCACTTCAATCTTATTATTCGCCGACATTACTGCACTCCTAAGATACTCCCTACCCATTTCAGCTTCAGCTAAATCCATGTACATGTACGCTTTCTCAAGGTTCTCAAAGAGCTGGGACTGTATCTTATTTGCCTCCTTTACAAGTCTATTTATCTCGTACAGGAGAATGTCTCGTCTATCCTCTAGGATCTTCCGTACCTTTCTTGCTGCAGCAAGCGTTTTCCTTAATCTAATAAGGTTTATTTTCGTGGGAATAACGCGTCGGCTCATCTGCTCATCCTATACGGGCTCTTCTCAAGCAGCGGCCGCTTTTCCTCCAGTGTCTCCTTCTTTATCCTCGTTAGTTCCTCATCTGGCAGAATTGCAAGTATCTCCCACGCTAGATCTAACGTCTCATCTATGTCTCTGTTCTCGTATTCTCCCTGATTAATAAACCTATTCTCAAACTCCTCAGCGAACTTTAGGTATCGCCTATCTATAGGAGATAGGTTCTCCTCACCGATTATTAATGCCAACGCTCTTATGTCCTGCGCCCTAGCATACGAGCTATATAGCTGATTACTAACCTCTGCGTGATCCTTCCTAGTTTTCCCAGGACCTATACCGTTTGGCATAAGCCTAGATAGGCTATCTAAAACGTATACTGGCGGATATATACCCTTTGCATGCAGTGTTCTGCTGAGCACTATTTGTCCCTCGGTGATATATCCCGTTAGATCCGGTATTGGGTGAGTTATATCATCGCCCGGCATCGTCAGTATGGGGAGCTGTGTTATACTGCCCTTCCTACCTTTTATCCTGCCAGCCCTCTCATATATGCTAGCTAGATCAGTATACATGTATCCCGGATACCCCTTCCTGCTGGGAACTTCCTCTCTTGCTGCGCTTAATTCTCTTAGTGCCTCACAGTAGTTAGTCATATCTACGAGAATAACGAGCACATGGAGATCGTATGTAAATGCTAGGAACTCGGCTACAGTTAAAGCTATTCTGGGAGTAATTATTCTCTCAATGGTCGGATCGCTCGCCAGGTTTAGGAAAAGTACCGACCTATTTATTGCACCGCTTTCCTCAAGCGATTTCCTGAAGAATAATGCATCGTCATACTTAACACCCAATGCAGCAAATATTACCGCGAAGTCTTCATGACCGCTGATAGTCCTAGCCTGCCTAGCTATTTGGGCAGCAATTCTATTGTGCGGAAGACCTGAACAGGAGAATAGGGGCAGCTTCTGTCCCCTAACCAGCGAGTTCATTCCATCTATAACCGATATCCCTGTTTGAATGAAGTCTGTCGGATAATCCCTCATATAGGGGTTTATGGGCATCCCATTAACATCCAGAAAATCTTCAGGTATCGGCATAGGGAGCCCATCCAAGGGCTCTCCTCTACCGTTAAATACTCTCCCTAACATATCGTAGGATACCGGGACCTCTAATGTTCTACCCAGCATCCTCACCCTAGTGCCTCTAAGGGGCAGACCGGACGTGCCCTCGAAAACCTGAACCACTGCATAGTCAGTCGCTACCTCTATAACTTGGCCCAACCTAGGCCTGCCGTCGGGACCGTATACCTCCACTAGTTCTCTATATCCAACATCCTTAGTCTTCTCAATTATTAGCAGGGGACCTCTAATTTCCCTAATGCTCGAATACTCAACCTCTCCAAGATACCTACGTGACACGAGTTTTCACCCTATTCTCTCTAATTAAAACCTTAAATTGTTCCTCAAGCTTCCTCGCCCATTCGTCCATTTTATCAGCTTCCTCATTGCCTATATTCTCCTTTAGCCTAATGAGTTCACTTATCATCTTTAGTGAACTTATTTTCTCGAACGGAACGCCCACCTTTAGAGCCTTCACAGAATTTTCATAAAACATCAGGCACAGCTTAAGAAGTTTAACCTGTCTCCAATCAACACAGTAGCTATCTACTTTACTGAAGGCATCCTGCTGCAGAAATCCCTCCCTCAATATTCTAGCTACAAGTAGGACAAGCCGCTCCTCCGGTGGAAGAACCTCCGGACCCAGCAGTTTAACTATCTCCTTAAGCTCATCCTCCTTCTGTAACAGCTTTAATGCAGTATCCCTGTTCCTCCTCCATTCGGGATCTATTTTAGACCACCACTTCTCAACCGAGTCCACGTAAGCTGAGTAGCTTATCATCCAGTTTATGGCAGGATAATGTCTAGCATAGGCTAGAGCGGTATCTAGGCCCCAAAACACCTTAGTAAACCTTAATGTATGAGTGGTTACTGGCTCAGTGAAGTCTCCGCCAGGCGGTGAGACGGCTCCTATGACTGTAACTGATCCTATTCTCCCAGGATTACCTAGACACTTAACTCTTCCCGCTCTCTCATAGAACTCAGCTATCCTCGATGCAAGATAGGATGGATAGCCCTCCTCGGCCGGCATCTCTTCAAGCCTTCCAGAGACTTCTCTTAAAGCCTCAGCCCATCTACTGGTTGAGTCAGCGACCAATACGACGTCGTAGCCCATATCCCTAAAGTATTCGGCAATTGTCACGCCAGTATATATGCTAGCCTCCCTCGCGGCCACGGGCATGTTTGAGGTATTAGCTATAAGCACAGTTCTATCCATCAGCGGCTTTCCTGAGTATGGGTCTTTAAGCTTCGGAAACTTTATCAGTATCTCAGTCATCTCGTTGCCTCTTTCGCCGCATCCAACGTATATAACGATGTTTGCATCAGACCAAGCAGCTATCTGATGCAGGAGAACAGTCTTACCGGTGCCGAAGCCTCCTGGAATACATGCTGAACCCCCCTTTGCTACCGGGAAGAACGTATCTATAACCCTAGTTCCAGTAATTAAGGGTACTTCGGGGGGCACCTTATACGTAAATGGCCTAGGTATTCTGACAGGCCACGACTGAACCATCGTGAGGGGGTATTTAACTCCCTCCGCCTCCACGACAGCTATTGGCTCATCAATAGTGTATTCGCCCTCGTCAACTATTTCAACTATCCTTCCATGGACTTCCGGGGGAACCATTATCTTATGTAGAACTAGCTCGGTCTCCTTAACAGTACCTATTACGTCGCCCGGAGAGACCCTATCATCCCTTTTTAATCTGGGCTTAAAGTGCCATTTCTTATCCTTAGGTAAGGGGTCAACCTTAACTCCCCTAGAAATGAAGGCTCCTGTTTTAAGTGCTATAAGGTTTAGCGGACGCTGTATTCCATCGAATATGCTCCCTATTAAACCGGGGCCCAGCTTAACTGAAAGCGGTTTTCCTGTACCTACAACCGGTTCTCCGGGCTTTATGCCCGTCGTATCCTCGTAAACCTGTATATACGCATTATCCCCCTCTATTCTGATAACCTCGCCTATAAGCCCCTCTTCGCCGACCATTACAAGCTCGTACATCTTCGATCTAGCCATTCCCGAGGCCTTAACTACTGGACCGCTTATCCAGATTATTTTACCTTTTACCGACATTAATTCTCACCAAAGAGAACCTTATAGACTCTAGGTCTGAGTAGATGCTTAATTTTCTTCAGCCTAGTTTCAAACGTGTTATCAACGATTATCGTTTCATCAGGATTGTATACGATAACTCCGCCTACGCTATCTATTCTCCGCTTAACTTCAATCCTTATTCCATGCTTCTCCTCAAGTTTACCCTTTATATCCATCAGTAGGTCGACATCCCTTATGCTAACATCCACATGAACTACCTTAGTATCCATAAAGGCTATACCTTCCTCTACAAGCTTCTCTAGTATCCTACCGTATTTCTCATCCCTCTTTAGGCTAGAAATTCTAGCTAACGCTTCATCAAATACCTTTTCCAGATATTCATTATACCTCTTGCTCCACTCTCTCCTAAATTTCATGTCATAGTCGCTTCTTGCTTCTCTAACTCTCTTTTCCAGCTCAGAAAGCTCGGCCTTATAGCGCATTACAGCTTCTTCATATATCCTTCTATACTCGCTATTAAGCCTGAAGAGGATATTCTTCTCCTTCTCATCTATCTCTCTAATTATCTCGTTCCTAAAGTGTTCCAGAACTTGATTAATTATATTCTTTAACATCTCGTCCATATTCTCCCTACGTTCTAAATCCTATAACCTTCTTGAGTATACGACTGTAATCCAGAACTATCCGCTTCCGCTCCCTTCTAGATGGAATCCTAATAACCGCGGGATAGGGCTTCTTTAGCCTATACGAATTTATCGTATCCTCTATATCCTTTGCATAGTTCTCAGTTAATACTATTAAGCCAATGCCTCTCTCGGCCATATACTTTTCAAACTGTTTAAGCATTTCAGAACTACTATTAACCGGGACAGGAGTCACTCCAAAAACTGAAAATGCTAGAACTGTATCTTCATCGCCTATTACCACAATTTTCATTTTTAAATCCCTATCATCTTCTGGCGAGTTTATTATGTTAAGTTAAATATATAAATGCTACTTGACGGGATATTTAACTAAATGATGAATTCATCCAAGCGGGAAAAAGGCTGGTTGAATTTAGTCAAACATATACATGAATTAGTTAAAGGGAAAAAGGTTCTTTTTGTATGTATGGGAAACGAGCTCATGGGCGACGACGGGGTGGGAGTCTACATCGCCAAGAAGCTACGTGAAAAAGGGCTTAAAGACAAGGTATTAAACGTGGGGATATATCTTGAAAATCATTTAGGGAAGATATGTATGGCTAAACCGGATATAGTGATATTCATCGACGCTATAGATGCTAAAAGAAGGCCGGGTGATATTATCTTGGGCAGGCTCCCCGACATTGAGAAGGAGATAACGTTAATATCGACCCATGGAATGCCTTTATCGATGGCGTTAAAAATACTTTATAATACTATAGGTTCTATTGAGGCGTATATAATTGGAGTACAGATAGAACGTGCAAGAGTAGGTGAAAAAATGTCTAAAAACATTATGGATGCAGGAAATTTAGTGGCTGAGGCTATATATAGGGCTATGGCATCTTTATAAGAAATATCTGTATTAACGTGTTATTCACCTGACTGACCAGCATCGTTGGATATATTCCGAGAATTACAGTTAATGCCGTAAGAATAACTGCCGGTAGAAGCATTCCATACGGTTCTCTAGCGACCTCCCTTATCTTATCGCTGGGTTCACCGTAAAACACCCTTTTAATCGTCCACAATCCGTAGCCAGCTGTAAGTACAGACATAACCACAGCTGTTGACGTGATAATTAGCCTGAATACATCGATGCCTCCGGAAATAGCTACGTATATAGAGCCAGCAAAAATGAATATTTCACTCCAGAATCCAAGAAGCGGAGGCACGCCAGCTAGACTTAGGAATCCAATTAACGTAACAACTGCAGTTACTGGCATTAAACCAGCTAATCCTCTAAGCTCGGAGATACGCCGTGTCTTAAGCTCATGCATGAATACTCCCGAAATCATGAAGAGAACAGCTTTGGCTAAGCCATGGCTGACATATAGTAAAACGGCGCCTATGACTCCTACTACGGAGACGGAAGCAACGCCGAACAGCATGTAGCCCATTTGACTTATACTGGAATATGCTAGAAGACGCTTTAAATCATCTTGAGCCAGCGCCATTAATCCGCCGTAAATCATGGTTATTAATGCTAGGGCCGCTAATCCATTCATAAACGGCCAGAATTCAGCTAGCTTCGGAAAGGCTTCATAAATTATCCTTATGGATGCATATCCACCTATACCTATCATAGCCGGCGAAAGCAGTGCGCTTATTGGAGTCGGTGCTTCAGCGTGGGCGTCGGGAAGCCAGCTATGTAGCGGGAAGACTGCCATCTTAATAAAGAATCCTAGAAGCATTGCTACTGCTATAGGAACTAGGATATCGTAGCTCAGGCTTGACGTTACATACCTTAATTGAAGGATATCTAGAGTCCCTGTTATCGAATAGAGTGTAGCAATTCCTGCAAGTAATGAGAGAGCTCCTATTTCAGTATACATAAAATACTTAAATGCTATTAGCTCCCTCTTTCCGGTCCCCCATATTCCTATCAAGGCCCATGAAGGTATAAGCATGAACTCGAAGAATATGAAGAATGCGACTAGGTTCATTGAAAGTACTGTTCCAAGCATTCCGGAGGCGTACATAAGGTAGAGGCAGAAGTATAGGTTAAGCTGTTTTTCATGCTTCATGTAGTAGATGGAATATATGGATATTAGCATTGCTAAGAGAGATATTGTTAAGGCTATAGGCGTGCTTAATCCGTCCGCTAGAAGGATGAATTTCCCAAGCTGTTCAGCCCAGCTATAGTAAGCTATAAGCTTGCCTCCCCAAACATCAAGGTTAACGCTGACGTAGAGTAGAAGTAATGTCGAATAGAGGAGCGGCAGGAAGCATAACCATCCAGTCTTTTCCTTCAGCTTTTTCCCAGCTAGCAGAGCTACTACTGCAAAGAATAGTGGGACGGTTATAACCTGAATAAGTATCCCATACCTATCTATCATCAAGCTCACCTCAGCATCCAAAACCTACGAGGAGTACAACTAGGAGGAGAATGCCGAGAATTATGCCTATAACGTTGTAGTTCAGTATACCCGTATGGGTCTTCCTGAATTCTCTGCTTAAATCAACCACCGCGCTTACGGTGGCGTAGTTAGCCTTATCTATAACTCCCAGCTCAAATCTCCTTAGGATTATGTTTGAACCTGCTGTTACTGCATTAACGACGATGTAGTACAACCTATTGAGGTAGCATCTTCTAAACAGGAACCTGTGGAGGTCGCTTAATAGGCTGCTACGTGAGATGACAGCTTTAGGATCAATTTTGCCTGCTAGATAGGTTATGTAGGAGATATACGCTCCTACAGTTAATGCTATTATGGATGAGGCTAACGTTATTAGGACTGCATTTTCGCTGTTTGGCGGATTGAAGTGATGAACATGGAAGTATATTGATAGGTATCTGTGAAACACTTCCTCAAGGAAATCCTTAACATAAAAGCCTGTTATTCCTAGGGCTACTGTACCTATAACTAGAATAGCCACAGGTATAAGCATGATGTATGATGCTTCATGAATATGCCTTCCCTCCCTTTCAAGATGCTCTATATGTTTGCTCTTCTCTCCAAAGAACGTTAATCCAATCATTCTAAGACTGTAAAATGCCGTTAACGCGGCGGTGAAAACGCCTAGGAAGTATGGTATGTATTGACCGGAAACGTAGGCCGCCTCTAAAATCATATCCTTACTCCAGAACCCGCTAAAAAGTATTGGGACGCCCATAAGGGAGAACGTCGCCAGCAACATTAGCTTAAAGGTATGGGGCATATATTTCCTAAGACCTCCATAGTCCCTAAGGAACCTCGATTCAACAGCATGTATCACTATTCCTGCCGAAAGGAAGAGGGCTGCCTTAAACATGGCGTGGCTCATAACGTGGAATACTCCACCAGTATATCCTATGACGTATTCCTGGGATAGCCCGCCTGCTCCAAGCGCCATCATCATGTAGCCGAGCTGGCTGACTGTGGAGTAGGCTAGAACTTTCTTTAACTCAGTCGCTACAACCGCCTGTAGCGCAGCTACGAGGGCCGTAAGAGTACCAATCCATAATACTACGTTAAAGAACATTGATATCTGGGAATCGTGGAGAGACCATGAATAAACTATCGGAAACAGCCTAGCAACCAGGTATACGCCTGCCTTAACCATCGTCGCCGCGTGTATAAGTGCGCTGACGGTCGTTGGACCAGCCATCGCATCCGGAAGCCACTCCATTAGTGGCAGTTGAGCGGATTTTCCTATTGGGCCTACGAATATGAGAATCAAGCCTATTACAATAAGCCACGTTAAGTTCTCGGGTGGCACTAGCTCCGCCATTTCAGTAAAGCTCAACGTACCTAAAATGGAGAGGATTATGAACGTGCCAACGAGCATAAATACGTCGCCGAGCCTAGTGACTATGAATGCTTTTAATCCACAGTGGGATGGAGGATAAGCCTCATCGCCTTCCCCGACCCAGCATTTAAGCCAATCCTTCTTAGAATCCCTATACCAGAATCCTATGAGTGCATAGCTACATAATCCCACGCCCTCCCATCCAAACAGCATCTGAATAAGGTTCTCTGAAAGTACTAGTAATAGCATGTTTCCTATGAAGAAGTTCATGAAGAACCAGTACCTCGTTAAGCCTGGATCACCGTGCATGTAGTCGAGCGAGTATACCATTATTAGGAAGCTGATGATCGCAACTATGTTAGCCATTATAATGCTCAATGGATCCACCAATACCCCGACCTTAAGATCCGATAATATAGGTGTGTCAAGCCTTATCCAAGTATAGGATTTATGTAGCGGCCACTTATTTTCAGTAAACAACAGCGGTAAGAGCGTTATTGTGGAGATTGCAGCTAGCATCGAGAAAAATACCGCTAAGTAATCCCTAAGCTTACTATTTATCTTCGCTGCAATTGGCGTGAGTAGCGCGCCTAAAAGGGGGAATATCCAGCTTAACCAGGCTGAAATCTCCCAATACTCCATCACACACCACCTATAGCTTCAGGTTTATGGAGATAACCTATAAGCGCCTCAACAGGTCCACTAATTAGGTCTAGAACCGGAGCTATAAACAGCGTTAGCAGTATGCATATACAGGCCAAAATAGCAACAGGGATTACCATCGACGGGCTAACCTCCCTTATCTTTGACAGCTGTTCTCCGGGTTTTCTTAGCGTTATTCTCTGAAGTAGCCAGAGGTAATAGCCAGCCGCCACTAGAATATTTACGACGAATACGATGGTTGAGGTATGTAGTAGGGTATCCTTAGGATGCGATAACATTGCTATAATTATGAAGAACTTACTCCAGAACCCACTCATCGGTGGAACGCCTGCTAGGTTTAGGAGACCTACCGAAAACGATACAGCTGATACGGGCATTTTACGGCCGATACCCTCCAGCTTAGCAATATTCCTGGTTTTAGCCTGCTTTATAAAACATCCAGCGCCGAGGAAGAGAAGTCCCTTACCGACAGCGTGGTTTAACACGTGGAATAGTGAACCCAGTAGAGCGAGGGAAACGGCAGCAATATCGCTTGGGTAGAAGTGCGCTATATATGTGGATACGCCCAGTCCAAGTATGATGTAGCCCATGTTAGCTATGCTCGAGTACGCTAGAAACCTCTTTATGTCCTTCTGCAGTATCACCATAATGTTTGCAACGCTCATGGTAAGAAGGCCGAATAATATGAGTATATGCCCGTAAAGGAATTCTGTCGGGAAGAAAACGGCGTATAGCGACCTAAATATTACGTATGCTCCTGTCTTAATGACCACCCCAGAGAGCATAGCACTTATGGAGCTTGGAGCAGCGGGATGAGCATCCGGAAGCCATGTATGAAACGGTACAATGGCGGCAGTAACGCCAAATCCAGCTATGATCATAGCTATAATGAAGTACAGCGTAGATGTAGAGATAGATTCTGCACCTGAGGATATTATCTGTGAAAGCTCCGAGAAGTTTAGGGTTCCAGCTATCCCGTAGAGAAGCGATATGCTGTATAGAGCTATGAGCGATCCAATAGTACTCATAACTAGGTACTTAAATCCGGCCTCAACCGCCTCCCACCTATGCTTTCTGAACGAAACCAGAGTATAGGATGATATACACATTAGTTCCCAGAAGACATAGAGTGTGAAGAGGTCGTTAGCCATCGTTACTCCTATCATGCCAGCGACGAGGGTTAAGAGTAGTGCATAGTATTCATCGAGCCCCGTTTCTCCACTCATGTAGCCTACCGAATATATAGACACCATTAAGCCGAGGAAACTGAATATTAACGACATATAGGCGCTGAAGCTATCTATCCTAATCTCAATCGAGGCCCAGGATGGCTCCAGCTTCACAGCATAGTATAGAGGAAGTTTCCCGGAGTATATGAGATAGCTGAAGTAGCAGGTAGTGACTAGGAAAGCTAGAATTGCCCATGCATCGCGTATCTTTTCAAATCTTATTTTTCTGGAAAACATACCAACTAGCGGCGTAGCTACGCTACCTCCTAAAAGTGTAAGTAATGGTAACATGGGATTCATATGCTACCACCTCAACCTCCTAAGCTTTCTAGTATCGAGGGTCTTATAGTGCCTATAGACATTAATTAAAATAGATAGGGAGACTGCAGCCACAGCGGCTCCAATGGCTATAGATACTATAGCCATCTCCTGAGCCAATGGCTCCACCGAGTTTTCCATGAGCCCCATTGCCAGGATATTCAGGTTTACTCCTATTGTAATCATCTCGATTCCAATGACTATCTTAAGCAGGTTTCTCTTAGAGGCTATACAGTAGAATCCTATCAAAATCATTACTAACGCTACATTTGCATAAAACACCTGAAGGAACACTATCCCTCACCCCCCTCTATCACAACCTCCTCCTCGGCCTCCTCCACCTTTTCCTCCCTAAAGAGGGCAGATAATGCGGTAGCTGTTGCAAAGAGCATGAAGGCCTGAATTACGACGTCAACCCACCTATTAGTCCATATAAAGTAGGTCTTCTCCTCGAATTTGAATTCAATGCTATAGCCTACCCTAGATATCCTAAATATATCCGGATTTATAGCTACGACGTATATCAACAGTAGTGCTAGCAGAATTCCGGCAACTACCTCTTCAGCCTTCACTCTTCTCACCACCTCTCACATGCATAAATGCTAGAAGAAGAACTGTAACTCCGCCAGCATACACGGAAAGCTGGAAGACGGCAACGTAAGGAGCTCCCATAAGGTAGAATACCACTGAAACAAAGATGTTCATTACTGCAAACGCTAGGATAGATTTTAGCAAATCCTTTAGCTCGACGGTTATTAATGCAAATATTATCGTTAAAACCGAGAATAAATAGTGAAATATAACCATATCCATCTACTTCACCACCAGGGTTTTCTTATCAAAAGCTATATTCTCAAAAATATCAGACATTTCAATAGCCTTCCTCGGGCAGTTTTCGGCGCACTGGCCACAGTATATGCACCTGTAGATGTGGAATACAGGCCTCAATCCTTTCTCGTCCTTAACCATTTCGATGGCTCTAGCTGGACAGACCATGAAGCATATTCTACATCCTATACACTTATCCCTATGGAATACTATCCTGCCCCTAAATCCCTCCGGGAGATGTACCAGTTCTCTCTCCTTAAAGGGGTAAAGTATGGTGGCGCGTTTCCTAAACAAGTTCCTGTAGACTTCACTCACCATAAATCCGGGCTTGGGCATCAGTATATCACCCTCGCTAGGAGCACGGATATTAGAGCTAGGGGTATGAGGTACTTCCAGGATATGTTAATCATCTGGTCGATCCTCATTCTAGCAAATATAGCCCTTAAAGTAGTGAGAATCAGTAGGATCACTATAGACTTTAACACAAAGTACAGTGTATATAGTAGTGGCTCTAGTCCCGGTATGACTGGTCCAGCCGGGCCTCCGAGGAATAGGGCGGCACCTAAACCACATAGCAGTAATGTTTCAATATCTCTACCAATTCTAAATAAGGCTAGTTTCTTCCCTGAGAACTCGACGAGCCAGCCAGCCACTATCTCCTGTTCGGCTTCAGGGATGTCGAATGGAACTCTCTCCAGTTCTGCCTGAGCCGTAATAACAAAGATTATAAATGACAGGATGTGGGGTCCAAAGACGTACCATAGCCCGCTCTGCTTTTCAACTATATTTCTTATCGTAAGTGAGTTAGCCGTTAAAGCTACGCTGATAATTGATAACATAAACGGTATTTCGTATCCTATGAGCTGGAGCATAGCTCTTTCAGCACCTATCGTAGCAAACCTATTTACGGAGGCTATACCCGCCGTGTACACAATTATCGAAATTATAGTTAACGATGCAACGAAGAATATCAAGTCCCCGGTGAACGATATAACTCCGGATGTGCTGTAAATCGGCAGCAGGAGTGTCAACAATAGATTTAATGTAAAGAATATTATCGGCGTTAACGTGAACAAGAGCTTGTCAGCAGCCTGGGGTGTGATATCCTCTTTAGCTAACAATTTTATAAAGTCGGCTAGAGGTTGGAGTATTCCATGAGGTCCTGCGTAGAGTGGTCCCACTCTATTTTGGAGCCTAGCATAAAACTTCCTATCTATCCACTCGTATAGGAGCGAAAGCAGACCTATGAACGTGAAGCCTGGAAATACCAGTATCTCCAGTATCTTATACAGGATTTCAATCATGCCTCTCAAACCTCTCACGGGAATATTTAATAAGTTGACTATAGCTCCAAACCCAACTCCTACCTTTCTCGATATCCACAAAGGCGACTCTGCCAGTACAGCAGAGGCATGGATCAATAGACCCAAAGATAATGGGTATGTCAGCAATATAAACCACGTAATTCTTTCTTGATGTAAGCATTCTAGCGGTAGCTGGGATATTTGCTAGGGTCGGTGTCCTAACCTTATACCTATAGGGCTTCTCAGTACCATCGGACATAACGTAATGTAGTAGTTCTCCACGCGGCGCCTCAACCCTACTTACAGATTCCCCAGGAGGAGGCCTTATGATTATGGGCAGTTTGAGCCTGTATGGTCCCGAGGGCAGATGATCTAAGCTATACCTAATCATGTTAATGCATTCGAGAACTTCATCTATTCTTACCAGTATCCTAGCGTAGACGTCACATGTATCGTAAGTTGCAACGTTAAATGGAACTTCATCATGTGCAATATAGGGGTCGTCAGCCCTGACATCATGCTTTATTCCTGAGGCCCTCAAAACTGGTCCGACCGCAAACAGCTCTATGGCTTCCCTGGGCTTAAGTATTCCAACGTTCTGAGTCCTCATAAGCACCGTCGGTTCCTCCATAATAACCTTCTTAAAGTACTTCGTTCTCTTCTCCAAATAGTCCATGGCTTTTCTAATCTTATGCTCAATTTGCGGGTTTATATCCCTCCTAACTCCGCCAATAGTATTATACGATGTAACAACACGATTGCCAGTAATAGCCTCTATGACGTCTAGAACCCTCTCCCTATCCCTCCAGACGTACATGAATAGCGTTTCAAACCCTATTTGGTGAGCCGCTAAGCCGAGCCATAGTAGGTGGCTATGTATTCTACTTAATTCCTCAACGATGAGTCTAAGGTATTTAGCTCTAGGAGGTATTTCCTTACCCAGTAGCTGCTCTATGTTCTGAGTATAGCATACCGTGTGAGCAGCATTACAGATGCCGCATATTCTCTCAGCAAGATATATGCCCTTTAGATAATCCCTATATTCAAATCCCTTTTCAATTCCTCTATGAGTATAGCTAACGTTTATCTCGACGTCGACAACCTGTTCTCCCTCAACTTTAAACTTCATTAACAGGGGCTCTGGATGAACGGGGTGCTGTGGACCTATAGGTATATAGAAGCTCATACGATCACCTCAACGGCTCGGGGTGTTTGGCTTCATAATCCTTCCTCAGGGGGTATACTCCTTCGGGCCAATTCTCGGGGAGTATAAATCGTTTCAAATTAGGATGACCCTTAAATACTATCCCAACTAGATCGTGCGCTTCCCTTTCATATAGGTCAACTCCCGGCGCTATATCATACAAGCTATCAATCGAAGGATCCTCGCGGGGTATCTTCGCCTTAACAGAGACAGATACGCTGTATCCTACATGGGCTATAACTTCAAAGTGATCCTTTCCATCAAGAGCTGTAATAGCCTCAACAAACTTTAAATCCAGATCCTTCAGCAGAAACCTTACCACTTCCTTATAGTCTTCTCTTCTAACCTCAACGAACACTCTCCTCCTCATTGGTATCTCACACTTAATAATTTTATCTCCAAACTTTTTCTTCAACGCCTCAGCAATCTCCTTTTCATTCAAGCTACCTCACCCTTTCATAATCTTCTGAGCTAGGATATTTACGGCCTGAACTACTGCCTCGGGCTTAACAGGGCATCCTGAAATATAGGCGTCAACAGGTATTACTTTATCCAAGCTCTCATACACGTTGTAGCATTTCCAGAAGACTCCACCGCTTGTGGCACAGGTTCCAGCCGCTACCACAAACTTCGGGTCAGGCATCTGATTATATATTCTTATAAGCCTATCTCTAACCTGCCTAGTGACGGGGCCTGTGACGACGAGTATATCTGCATGTCTAGGGCTACCCTTAAGAAGCACTCCAAACCTCTCTAAGTCGAACCTCGGCGTTAACGCTGCAACAACTTCTATATCGCATGCATTACATGCGCCAGTATTTATGAATAGTATCCAGGGGCTTCTTCCCCTAGCCCACCTAATCAGTCTTGCCGTAAACCCCATATCCAAGCCTCCTCCTCATGAGGACATATAGGGTTAAAAGAACGACTGCAATGTAGAGCACAACCATATATACTACGTTCATTCTAAGGGGATCTTCTCGGGGGATACCCATTGAAAACACTAGAAGCATGGCCACTATGTCAAAGACCAGGAATAGCGTGGCATACTGGAAGAAGATTATTTTCATCGGAACTTTCTCTGGCGGAAAGTATTCTCCGCAGGCGTAGGGCGCCACTTTATCCTTGTTTGGTCTAAATGGAGGCGCTATCTTTCTGCCAAGGTAATATATTGAAAGCGTAGTTAATAGAGCGAGGAAAAAGGCGAAGACTGGTGAGGCAATAATTTCTAGAAAGTCCATGTATAGCCACCTACATTAATCGCTAATTTATATGTTTATATATAAGTTTTCTCTCTTTATAGATACTACTTTGCATAAAGTTTTAAATATCATAACTTCTTTCACGTTTACATAGTTGATCATAGTAGAATGATTATATAAAATCTAGGATATATTACTGTAAAGAGTCAGCATATTCTCGGAACTATTTCTCCGAATGGTCTTTCAATCACCCTTACGCCACCTACCACTGTTTTAAGAAATACTTTTCCAATAGGCTCTCTCCTGACTTCACCGATGATTTCAGCATGTTTATATCCATTATTCCTAAGCTCCTCTACAAGATCCTTAGCATCCTCACTGCTTACACAGAGTACGGCCACCCCTTCAGAAGCGAGAACTAGCGGATCTATTCCCATCATCTCTCCATAAGCTTTAACGGATTCCCTTATAGGGATTTTATCCTCATACACTATTATGGAGGTACCCGATTTCCTAGCCATCTCATTTAAAGCCATGGCTAGTCCTCCCCTAGTGGGATCCTTAGCGGCAACTACGTCATATTTTAAGGCTATATCCATAACTTTGGTTAACGTAGCTACGTCAGACTTCAGCTCCCCGCTAACGCCGAGTCCAAGCTGGCAGGCCATTATAGTTGCGCCGTGATCGCCTACATAGCCTGATACAACAATAGAATATCCAGGCCTCAAGTTCGAGTCCTTCAACAGTTTATTAGCTATTCCTATACCGGTAGTAGATATAACTATCCCATCTACAGAGCCCTTAGGCATAACTTTAAAGTCTCCACCTATTAGTGCTACGTTCTCCTTCTCAAGTACTTGTGTAAAGGAGGTCATTATTTTCTCAAAATCGTCTATGCTAAATCCCTCCTCGACAGCTATTGAATCCATCACTGCGATAGGTTTAGCGCCCATTACAGCAACGTCATTTATTGATCCGGCAGCTGCAAGCTTGCCTATATCGCCTCCCGGAAAAAATATGGGCTTTACGGTGTATATGTCGGTGGATACTACTAGATGTCTCTCCTCGCCGCCTATTTTTAACGGTATGGTTGAGCCATCATCAAGTTCGTCTAAACCTATTCCATCCGGAACCTTCCATAGCTTAGCCTTAGGCCTAATGATATTCTCTATAATCTCTTGAGTCTCAACGCCGCCAGAACCGTGGGCGAGGGTAAATCTTTTCATAGTATACATAGGCGTTTATCCCTAATATTAAAGTACTGGAGGGTTATGTTTAAGGGTACACTTATTTATCGCAGGCATATAATTTGATGAGGTGAATGCGTGGTTCACGAGTGGGCTCTAGCTGAAGCTATTATAAAAACTCTTGAGCAACATATTCCCAATAGCTGTGGAAGGAAAATATCTTACGTTGAGATAGTTGTGGGGAGCCTACAGGCCATAGATATCGACATATTAAAGTTCGCCGTAAACGAGCTGGCTAGAAATAGGCAGATGAAGATAGCTAAAATCAACTATGTATCCGAGGATGCAAAATTTAAATGTAGGCGATGCGGCAACACCTGGAGTTTGAGCGAGATGAGTCTAAGCGATGAAGATAAAGAGTTGATACATTTCATTCCCGAAGCAGTATACGCTATAGTTTCCTGTGGTAAATGTGGTAGTCGGGATTTCGACATTATCAGTGGAAGGGGAGTCTATATATCGAGAATAGAGGTGTAGATCGTGATTGACCCGAGGATTAGCATTATAGAGGATAGGTTTAGGAATGTAAAAGCAATATTATGTATAGTAAGTAGCAAAGGTGGAGTTGGAAAAACCCTTTTCTCATGTGCTTCGGCGCTGGTCCTAGGTAAAATGAACTATAGCGTTGGTCTTCTGGATCTAGATTTTACAAACCCTTCCTGTCACATAGTTTTAGGAGTAAACCTGGAGGACTATATGCCAGTTGAAGATAAAGGTATAGTCCCGAGAAAAATCCATGGAATATACTTCATAACCATGGCATTCTATACTCGAGACGAGCCGTTGCCGCTTAGGGGACAGTATGTGGATGAGGCATTTAAGGAGCTCCTAGCTATAACCAGGTGGCCGGATATAGATTTCCTTATAATAGACATGCCTCCTGGAATAAGGGACGAGATACTTAATGTTTTCAAATTTATACCTAAAGCCTCCTTTGTGGTTATTTCAACGCCAGATATATTAAGCATAAAATCGGCTGAAAGGCTATTAAAGCTGTTGAAGGAGTCTGGAGTCGATGTTATAGGAATACTATGTAATATGTGTAGGGATAACGAGAAACCCATAGTTAATCTTGCACAAAAAATGGGTGTCATATATCTGGGAAAAGTAGGTTTCTACGATGATATAGCAGCTAAGATAGGGGAACCCGCAGGGCTAGTTAATCACAAGTTCTCAGATGATGTAAAAAATATCATTATTAAGATTATTAATGGGAAAGCTACTTAAGAGAGTAGGTTTGATGCTTAACTAAAACGTACTCCAGCATTTCACTCCAGTACTTTAAGGCATCCTCAACGTATTTTCTATCGACTCTTTCTATGGCTGCTCCAGCGTGGACTATAACGTAGTCGCCTGGCTTAATGTCTGGAATAAGGCTTAAATCAACTTCTCTCGTTATACCGCCGAAGTCAACTATCCCTAATCCTTCCTCAAGTATCTTAACAACTTTTCCCGGTACTCCTAGGCACATGGTTACTCCTGAGCCTGCTCCTCCACTTCTTTAGCCATTTCTTCAATTATTGGCTGTAGCATGGCAAGCGTCTTTATAACCTGGGCTACCAAGATATATTTTTTGGTGGCTAAATCCTTAATCGTCTTAATTGCAAACGCTTTCTTAAGAAGCTCAGCATCTCTCTCCGAAACACCGCTTAAAGCTGAGACTGGAGCATTAACTAACTCCTTGGGACTTTTATCCTCAAAAGCCTTATCCAATGCAGCCTCCCATACATCAGCTAGAGCCACTATGGCCTGGGCAAGCTTCACGTACTTATTATCTGCTAGATCTCTTATCGTTTTAATATTAAATGCTTCCTTAAGTAGTTCAGCGTCCTTTTCAGACACACCCTTAATGGCTGAGACTGGAGCATCTAGCAAATCTCTTGGAGGCAGATGTGCAAACTTCTTATCTACAAGCAATCCTAGGTTCCACTCCGTAGACATTAGCTTCACCTAAAATCTTAAAATGTTTTACGATTAAAAATGTTATGCTTTGAGCTAAACGATTAAATAATAAAATTCAAATAGTCTGTAGAATTGAAATATTTGGGTGAAAAATGCTCAGAACGTTCTACTTATTCAACATGTTTATGGATTGGCTCAGCGCCATAATTTTCTTTGCAGTTGGTTATCTAGCATATAGGGGGCTTAAGCTAACTAAAGCCAAGATATTTCTATTCCATACGAGTGGATTTATGCTTCAATTCCTAGGGTTGCTGACGCACGGCATAGTAATGCTAACAGTATTTCTATACTACCCGTTAACGGGGACATTTCCTAAGTTAAAGCTTGTATTCTTAGTCTTCTCTATAGCTAAGATGGTGTACTATATATTGACGGCTGTTGGTTATCTAATAATAGCGCTCGGATACGCTCTTAGGAAAAGCGAGAAGTACCGTATTCTATCAACAGCGCCAATACTTCCGTTAATCCTAAATACGAACTTTGAGGCCTTTAACTCAGCCCTAACACTTGTGCTCGTGTTAGAAGCGGCAGCCGTTTATCTTGAGAATAGGGAGAGGGGTTCGCTTAAGATACTGATGGCGTTTATTCTGATGTTTATAAGCCATGCTTTAAGCCTAATAGCTATCATAGGGACATTAGAATTAATCTTCATTGCCGCTAGGATTAGCAGGTACGTCGGAGCAATACTGTTCCTAATGTTCTTGAGAGGGGTGTTGAGGAGAGTTGAAGGCTAGGAGAGTTGAAAGGAGGTCTCAGATAAAGATCATCGCAGATATCTTAGATGCGATAGTTAAAGTGGGCGATGCCAGGGTAACCTATATTCTAACGGCGGCCAATTTGTCGTATGATAGGCTTCAAAGATATCTAAATTTATTGCTTAGGCAGGGATTAATTCTTGAACGCGTAGAAAACGACGTTAAAATATATAGCATAACTAAGAAAGGTTTGGATTTTCTAAGAGAGTTTAAGAGAATAGAGGAGTTCGCTAAGGCATTCGGAATACCTGTGTAAAAATCAATATAATAGTATGGTGTAATTAATCGAGTAACTGTACTTCAAAGCTATCGGACGAGTTGATTATCAATGATCCCTTTGACCGATTTCCTTATGCCGTTTATCATCGTATGTTTAGCTGAACTAGGCGATAAGACCCAGTTAGCTATTTTCTGTCTATCGCTTAAGACTAGTAAAAGATTTCAGGTACTAGTTGGTTCAATCGCAGCATTTATAGTAAGTGATGGTATTGCGGTTGTTCTCGGCGACCTCGTATCCTCGGTTATACCCATTTACTATATAAAGCTCTTATCGGCGGCGCTTTTTATAATCCTCGGAGCAACCTTAATTAGAGGGTGCGAGGAGGGGGACATAATAACTGAGTCTAAAAATCCTTTACTTACGAGCTTCACTGTCGTCTTCCTATCCGAATTAGGTGATAAGACTCAGCTGGCTTCAGGTCTACTTGCATCTATGTATAACACATACTGTGTTTTCATCGGGGTTATCCTAGCATTGTCGCTACTAGCCTGCCTATCAGTCTTCATAGGGAAGGTTCTTGCGAATAAAGTTGCTATGAGAAAGCTTATGCCTATAGCTGGAATCACATTGATACTTGCTGGAATATATATCGTATTCACGTAAGCAAGTGACGTCTCCAATTATAATCAAACAATGCTATCAATATTCATTTTCTCTAGATACTACATTATATTTTAAAGCTTTCTTAGCATAAAACTAAAATTTCCCTATGCACTGCATTTCCCCATAACGGTAGATACTAAAAGCGATAGGTGAGCTCCTTGAGACAGAGCATGAGAGACGTGTTCAGGACGATCAGTATGCTAATTACCGAGCGTTTGACGTACCTTTATAAGTGGGTTATACTAGCGTCTGCTGTCGGCATAGTCTCAGGAGTTGGCGCAATAATCTTTAAAGAGCTAGTCGAATTTTCAACATACTTCTTCCTAGGGACTATCATGGGGTATAGGGTCGATGCTGGGAGTGGAGCCATAACTATCGAAAGAAGCTGGCTTATTCCAATCGTAGTAGGAGTAGGCGGGATACTGTCGGGAATTATCACATATACCTTAGCGCCTGAAACAGAGGGACATGGAACAGACTCAGTCATAAAGTCAATTCATAGGCTTGCTGGTGAAATAAGGAGCAGAGTTCCTATAGTAAAGGCTGTTTCTACCGCCTTTACGCTTGGATCGGGAGGAAGTGCAGGAAAGGAGGGGCCAATTGCCCAAATAGGAGCAGGCTTTGGTTCGCTACTTGGAAGCCTGCTTAAGCTATCAAGTAGAGACAGAAAAATTCTGGTTGTCTGTGGTGTAGCTGGTGGTATAGGAAGCGTATTTAAAGCTCCCTTTGGAGCTGGAATCTTCTCAGTTGAAGTATTATACCTACAGGATATAGAGGTCGAAGCTATTATTCCAGCCTTTATATCATCAATAATAGCATACGTCATCTTTGCCTCAGTCTATGGGACATCACATATATTTAGCCTTGGAAACATATCGTTTAATCCCATAGTAGAGCTTCCCTTCTACTTCCTGCTTGGAATAGTGCTGGGGGTTTCAGCTATAGTCTACATTAAAGTGTTTTATACGGTACACTTCTTCTTTAAGAAGCTACGTATTAAAGATCATGTGAAGCCAGCTATAGGCGGTGTCATAGCTGGGCTTATAGGCACAGCATATCCGCGAACGCTGGGTTCAGGCTATGAACACATTCAACTAGCCCTAACTGATAAGCTACCCTACTTCGACTACCTTACTACACCAATTTTTAAGATACTAGCTACGGCTTTTACTATAGGATCTGGTGGTAGCGGAGGAGTATTCGCTCCATCGCTTGTAATAGGCGGGCTACTTGGGGGAGCCTTCGCTAAAACTATGGATATGCTATTTCCTGGCGTGAGCCTGAATACTGCTGCCTTTATAATAATTGGAATGATGAGCTTCTTTGCTGCGGCTGGTAAGGTTCCTTTAGCTTCTATAATTATGGTAGCTGAAATGACTGGCGGATACGAGTTAATGGTTCCAGCTATAGTTTCATCAACTATTGCATACATAATATCTATGAAAACCACGATATACATCAATCAAATTCCCCATAGGCTAGGCGAAAAGCTAGTTATGCTCGAGGATGTATATAACATCATAGTTAGGTCGGAGCCTTATCTTCTACAAGCGGAGGCTGAAAAGATAATGGTAAAGCCTATAGCTGTGCTTAAGGAGGATATGAGAATCAAGGATGCTCTAAAAATGGTTAGCAAGTACAACTATAGAGTGTATCCAATAGTCGATGGGAATGGAATCTTTACAGGATATATCTGCCTTGAGGAGTTGATAACAGCAAGCAGGAGGGCCCGCGACTTAAGCTTAGAATACATGAGGATACATTCAGGGCTTGCGTTCAGCAAACATACGCCGCTGAAGAAGATTATAGATGAAATGATAAACCACGGGGTTGACAAGGTTTTCATAACGGATGATAATGGAAAGTTGATAGGAATTATAACGATTAAGGATATCCTAAGATTTCTTACATATAAAGAAATTAAGTAAATGGTAGGATCCGTAAATATTTTAAGTAAATCACCTACCTCTAGTTTTAGGCAGCGTCTGCAGTACTAGGCAGAGGACATAGATACAACTTAGACTTGTTATTCGCCAAAATATAGTAGTTAGCGATGATACATACGCAATATATTCTTAGTGGATGTGAAGGCAGGTAGATAAAGCTATATATGAGGATTTAATTGAGGAGAATAGGTGAATAATGGAGACAATAGATACTCATGTTAAGTGTCCTTCCTGCGGCCGTGTAGTTCCTAAGGGAACTTACTGTATATATTGTGGATCTCCCCTAGATAGGGCGACACCTGTTGAAATAGTTAAAGAAGCCAGAGGTGAGGTAGAGGAGAAGAGCTTTAATGAAATAGTTATAAACAGACTTGAGAAATTAGAGAAGCTTCTCGAAGGAGTAAAGGTTTGCCCTAAGTGCGGCACGCTAGTTAAAGGAAGTAAGTGTAGTGTTTGCGGTACTGAGCTGGAATAAGACTTATTAGCTTGGTAAACTAGTAAACTCTCATGAAGAAAAAACCTTTTGTAGTTTCAATCAAGAACGTAGATCCTATTCTCTGGTCTAAATTCAAAGCTGAGGCCAGCTTGCTTGGAATACCTATGGGTGAGGCATTTAATCAAGCAATCAGGCTGTGGCTTTTTAAGGTAACGGATGTTTCTGTTAAAGATAAACTTAGAAAAATATTTGGAGAGGGTATAGAAGTTGGAGCAAGCATTTAATAGATACAGCAGGTTTATAGGCAGGATAGTTGAAAGAGGCTTTTCTGTAGTAATTTCACATGAAGTAATTGCTCTTGCATTAGATAAACATAACCCCTATAGGGATTATGGATTAAAGCTTGTTGATATGATGCTGAGCGAGGAGATCGATTATCATATTCCAGCATGCTTCTTCCATTACCTATATTGGTATAGCGTCAATGAGCTCGGTCTTAATAAATTTAAAGTACACGATGCAGTTTCATGCATGTTCAAATACATTCCTTCGACTAGAATTCACTCAATAGACTTAAGGGTTGAGCTGGAATCTATAAATATATATCACAAAACGAGCCTAGATATCAGTGAGATAGTTTATGTCGCCTTAGCTAAAGTACTTAATACTAAGTTTATTATCTCTTGTAAACAATCCCTAGATATACCAGATATACTCCGCCTGAACCCGTACCCTGCTTCTGAGAATGAGTTACTGAAGAATAGGAAGCTACCTTAAATTTCAATATATTGTGATCGCAGATATTTCAGCTTGCCGAAGTCGTATATACCTACCTCCGGGTCGACGACATATACTTCGAAGTCACTAATATCTATCCTTCTCAGATACGGCGATAACAGCTGCCCGCTATCTAGCTCATTCACACTGGATCCGGGCATTAGCGGCGATAGTGCTGGTAGGATGACGACTACTTGATCATTAACCTTACCTTCAAGAATACATTTAAACTTATATTTAATGCCGAGTTCATCTCTAATCGATACTGCTGGATGCTCGTGGCCGAGAATTATGTATTCATAGTTAGCTGCATCAATAGTTAAATCCTTATGTCCATGAGTGAAGTAATAATTTTCGATAGCATAGAAGGGGTCATATAACTCTATTCCTTTACGTTTAAGTATTGGTATTAGAAAGTTATCGTGGTTTCCCCTTACCACAATGATCTCCTTGACGTTTTCCTGGAGAAACTCTATTAGGTCAAGTACCTCCGACCACTCCTGTCTAGTTGCTGCGCCGAACTCGTGTTTCACGTCCCCATCTATTATTATCCTGCTGGGATTCGTCTTTTCAACCATCTCCTCTACGGCTTCCTTAATCTTAAAGTACTGGCTTTGCGGGAGGTGAATACCCTGTTCTGCTAGCGTCTCCTCATACCCTATATGGAGATCTGCAATTACAAGGGAATCTATATCCTCGAGAAATATACCTAACCCTACAATCTTACCATGCTTCATATATAACATGACTATTCCCTAACGCTTTCAATCCATGAAGCATTTAACCTCAGCATACCATTCTTATATACCTCTTCTACTGCAATGATATATAAAAGCACCTTATGTCTACCTCTTACGGCAAAAAGGCCACGGCGGGTGATAATCCTCCATACTCCTGATATACCTTTCGACTCCCTGTCAACCAGCGCCGTAACAAATACATACCCTTTTTCAGCAAGTTCCATGGCCTTGCTACGTATGATACCTTTCTCCTCATCGCTCAGCTCGCTTTCCTCTATTTCCTCAATAACCTCCTCTAGTGCATGGGTATATCTCAGTATTTCCTCGTCGCTTGGATTTTCACTATTAATATGATTAAAAGGACAAATATATTCTTTAAACACTAAACTCATATTCTCAATAATTATATTTTGACATCAAGTTAATTATTCTTTCCATAGCCTTCCAGCGAAGCCATTAAAAGTATCTGTAAATTTTCTTCCTATGCGCTATTTTAAGTACATAAATTTTATCACTTATCCAATTTATTATCCTATAATCTCCAACTCTTACCTTATAAAAATCGGTACCAGCCAACTTTTTAGAGTACCTGTAAGGATTGCTACGGATCCTAAGTAAGACGCCTATAACCCTTTCTTGGATATCTCTAGGTAAACTTTTCAAATCTTTCAATGCACTCTTAGTAAATTCAATCTCCAATCTCAATTTCCTCTAACACCTTTGCTAGAGGCAGAGTTTCTCCCTTTTTAACCTCTTCAGCTGCTTTCTCCAGTTCCTTCTTAAATTCTGGATTAAGTTCCAGGTGGTCTTCAATTAGATCAAGAATAACATCCTCATAGCTTTCATTTTTAAACATCTTCATGCAATCTAAAAGCCTTTTAGTTTTAACGGATATCTTAATAGTAGTGGTAGCCATATTTATACCATAGTATACTAAGGTATAAATACTTGTCGCAAACCTTATATGTATGCCTCCAGTAACCATCCTAAATTTCAATAAACTCAGGTCACCAACACGGCATTCTTAGGTTACCGCAGATGTCTCGATATTACGGCTTGACCAATGCTTTTTGAGATTCTAGCCATAATGATTTCATGCAGTCTCTCGAGCACAAGCCGTTTATCCTCCATTAGCACCACATCCGATAGCCCTAGCAACACTATATTATGGCTGAATGGTGAAGGAACATCGTTTTCCGGAAGAACAACTACCTTAATATCTCCCCTCTCTA
>Ga0116200_10000028_pt1 | contig 30954 bp, 34 predicted proteins | sample Mar14436cmmetaG_FD_94478 | JGI IMG/M metagenome (GOLD analysis project Ga0116200, IMG submission 94478) | Marine hydrothermal vent microbial communities from Guaymas Basin, Gulf of California to study Microbial Dark Matter (Phase II) - Marker... ... | reverse complement strand
GCTTTAGTCATTGAATATGGGCCTTGGCCAGGTTCAACTACAAACGCCCTGATGGAGGTTATAAATATTATACTCCCCCCTTCATTCATCACTCTAATCGCGTTCTTAGCCACATAAAAATACCCTACTAGATTGACATTCAATACTTTATTAAACTCCTCTATAGTATAGTCCTCAATCCTCTTCCTAATATTAATACCGGGTGTAGATACTAGGATATCGAGGCTATCAATCTTATCAAATAAGTTAACTACACTATCATAATCCGCTATATCGACATAATAAACTTCATCGAATAGCCCCTTGACAGCATCCGGATTTATATCAGCAACAATCACATACGCGCCAAACTCCTTCAAAGCCTCAGCAGTAGCCTTCCCAATTCCAGAAGCCCCACCGATCACGAGAGCCTTCTTAGTACTTAAGTCAAATAACTCTTTATACAATTTAAACACCCAATTTACATTTAATCTTATTATCTAAAAATATTGCTATACTAGACATTATATTTTTAAGAGATTAGTTATTTAGAGGTGGGAAGATTCATTATCGGATAAATACTTATTTTCCTGAAAAATATATTATATTCTGGTGATTTGATTTGAGTCTGGTTAGAGAGGGTAGAATCGGGAAGAAATATGCTATATATCTTCCTAAGGATATTGTAGAGGCTTTAGGATTTAGAGAAGGGGATAGGGTTATTCTAAGAGTCTCGGATAATTCTCTAATTATAGAGAAGGTCTATGACCCCCTGGATCTAGCTATTTCGGGGGAGAAGTTTGCATCTGTGACTCTTAATGAAGTTGAGGCGATTAGCCTTGAGGAGCAGGAGAAATACCTTAAAGGTTCTACTTGATACGAGTTTTATACTCCCCACACTTGGAATAGACTTGGGTGGGGAGATTGATAGGGGTATAAGGAGGCTGAGGGAGTTGGAGGCCGAGATATACTACTCTAGATTCAGTATCTTAGAGGCCCTATGGATCGCCTCTAGAATCGCTAGGAGAGGTTCATTCGACTATGATAGATTTAGAGTTGGCCTGAGGAGTATTATGGAGAGTGGTAGATATAATTTGGTTGACGAGGGTTGTGAAGTATTTGAAAATGCCTTCAAACTTTATATGCTGGGGCATAGAGACTTGATAGACAATATACTATATAGCATCTCCATAGCCCTAGACATCAAACTACTCACCGTGGATAGGGAGCTAATCAAGTTTATCACAGATAATAAACTTGAGAATACTGTGGTGACTCCAGGTCAATTATAAACTATATTGGATTAGTTTTCAATTCGCTGGGTATCAGATATTCTCCTATATAGTAGTATGAAGTATATTGCGAATATTATTCCTACTATAGTCATTCCAGCTGGATTATCAGGTCTTGTCTTATCCATCTCCATGAACGGCGATAGTACTATGAATAGTGACGGTGGCCCAATCAATCCAGCTAACCTGATTCTCCTGCTAATACCCTCTTCCCCAGCTGTCGTATAGTATCTTAAGCCTAGGTATGCATGTATAAGGCCTAATATCGACGTTAGTAGTGGCGTTATATTTAGATGTGGCAGGGAGAAGTATATTATGTAGAAGAATGTCATCCATATGAAGCCAATTATCCATGCAGTTAATGGCCTACCTGGATTATATATCGGCTTTAACCTTATCCTCCTCCCAGCTAGATAGAAGATTACCATTAGAATTATACATATGATATATTGATATGGGTATAGTGGATAGCTACCCATATAACCTAAGTTAAATAGTAAGACGTCTATCAGGTAGATAAGCATAATTATTAGAAGGGTTTTACGACTATGGATATACCGCTCATTCCTAAGGCTATAGTAAATTATATCTACTAATGCGATGGGTATGAATATACTTATGAAACCATGGTATATAATTAGCGCCTGCATCCATATCCAATTTACGCCATAAAACCTTCCATACCATGCTAATATACCTAGGTCAGGCCATTCAGGGTTGAAGAAGCTTTTAACGGCTATACCCTCCTCAATAACACCATATATAAAACCGAGGAATATCAGGGATACATAGGGTAGATCCAGTCTAATCCTAAACTCCCTAACTAATATAGATCCAAATCCATAGAATGTAGTTAAATATATGAATGCTACTGGATTAAAGAACTCTATAGGTGGAGATGATGATGAGAGCAACTCTGCAATCATAGGCGATAACAGTATTAGGGATATAGATGCCTTAACCCGTTCATTCATCTTAATTATGGAAATAAGTATCTGTAATGGATTATAAATGATAGATATTAATATATGAATTTTGATATTTATATATTGATGAAGAAGATAGGACTATACATTAGATTGAGTGAGGATGTTGTTAATTGGCTTAGAAGGAGATTGCCGGCTAAAAAAGGATCCTTATCAAGTTATATTGAGGAATTGATTAGGCGTGAAATGTCTAGGGAGGAGATTGATAGGGTGTATGAGGAGATTGAGAAGCTGGTGCCGAGGCATGTAGAGGCCCTGGATATCCCTAAGCTGAGGAGGGAGGCTGAGAAGAGGTTGCATAGAGAAGTATGACTGAGGTAATTGTAGAGACCGATTTTCTGACTGGCTTAATCCATAGATCCGATAGACTTCATAAGACATGCCTGGAGATACTCGGTAGGTATAGGGTATATCTATCTCCATATTCATTAATTGAATATAGGTTGGTTAACGTCCATAAAGCAGAGTATGAGACTTGGATTAAAGTCTTCAGATATATTGATCTAATTTTAAGACATTATAATATAAGGATATTGCCCAGCAACCCTATTATACATACATACTCGATGGAATACCGGGTTAAATATAATATGTCTCTATTCGATAGTATATATGCCGGGTCCTCTAAATACTATGATCTACCCCTACTATCTTCGGATAAAGTATATGGGAAGGTAGGTGATATTAAATGGATACCTCTAGAGATAACGTAGATAGATAACTGGCTATTCGTCTAAATGATTCGCGTATATTGAAAACCGCTATAAATTAATTGATACAACCTCTGGTGGACAGTTGAATCTTATGGGTAAGAATGTCGTCCCAATCCCCCTCGATACAAACATAAGTGTATCCTCAACCTCAAATAATCCATAATCATACTTCCTATACTTACTTGGGAGTGGAAGCCATATCGGATCCATAAATGGCATCCTAATCTGGCCGCCATGTGTATGTCCCGATAGAATAAGGTCTACCCTATTAACAGCTTTATCAATTATCTGTGGAGAATGTGCGAGCAGCATCCTCCTTCCATTATTAGAGACATGTTTAAGGGCTTTAGACAGGTCATCCTGATATGTATATGGATCGTCCACACCTATGACCCAGAGTCCATGGTATTCCATAGCCTCATTATTCAATACATATACATTGCCGATCCTCTCAAATCTATTCTTCAATCCATCTGACCCGAGTCCACTCCAGTGGTCATGGTTTCCAGCGACTATAAATACATCTGCAATCTCACTCAATTTACTGATGAAATCTAATCCAGTCTCCAAGCCATTTAAATACGTTATTAAATCACCTGTATGAAATATCACATCAGGCTTCAAATCCTTGATTAAATTAACTACCGAATCTGGGTTATACGCCGATGACGCGAAGTGTGTATCCGATATATGTACAGCCCTGATTCCCAGCCCTAGATCAAGATTTAATTTAGTTACGGTAAGGATATTAGTCTCTATATACCTTGGGTATACATAGCCTAATGCAGTTAAACCACCTAACACTACTAAAGCCTTTAATACACTCCTCCTCGAGACCATATTCTAGTAATCACCAGTCTATAGATCAACTATATTAAAGTGATACCTATCTATATTAAAATATGGTTGACCCATTGGAGAGAATATAAATTAATTTTAATTCTCTATAACCCCGAACAATATATCATTGCTATAGCGGTTGTAGATAGGTGGAGTGAGTCAATTGCATTACATAAAAAGCTTCCAGACTATGGACTAAAGTCTGTTAATTAGAATAAGAGGCTTAACCCAATACCTGGTGGAGTACCTATTAAGATGGATGGCGAGATCGTAGGTGGATTAGGTATAGCGAGTATATCACCCGATATAGATAAATTGACTGCATTTAAGGCTATGAGGGGGGTCTAGCCACCTTTCTATAATTTATATCCAGTTTCTTCACCACCCCTCTTCCTCAATAATCTTAACTAGTAGAGCTAGTTTACATATCCCCTCGGGTACTGTAGATGCATATAGACTACCATACTTTGCATATACTGAATACGGCTTACCCCCTACAAGCTTAATTCCATTCAACTTAATCTCATCACGTGAATATAGTATATCGACCCTCCAATCCATTGAGACAAGTTTCTCAACTATAGTCCATGCATCAGATATCTCTGTAGAATACTTCCTTAGTATGCCATCCATAAACTCATCTGCAACAAGCTTATCTAACTCATCCCCAGGCTCCATGGCCTTAATCTCATCTGGATCTAGCTTATGCCTCATAATAAAATTATTTATTTGCATATCCAATTAATTCACTTAATTCTTTAAACCCCTCATCCATCATATAGGTTTTAATACCATCTAAAATCTCCCTAACAACGTCCAACCCCTTAGAAGCTATTACAGTACCAACTCCCACTGCAGATGCACCAGCGAGGATAAATTCAATCACGTCATCCCATGAAGATACCCCGCCAACTCCAATTATCGGGATTCCATACTCCCTATAAATATCATATACTATCCTAACTGCAATCGGATGTATAGCCGGCCCACTTAAACCTCCATATACATTTGATAGAACTGGCTTCCTAGCATATACATCGATTGCGAGGGCCCTTATAGTATTGATTGCGGTGATACCCTCTGCACCACCGTCTAGAGACTTACCTACTGTAGCCATTATATCCCTATGTAAACCTATCTTGACATACACTGGTATAGAGACTATGGATGAGACTCCACTCACAATCTTATATACATAGTTTGGGTCGTCACCTAACTCAAGCCCCATACCCTCTACATGCGGGCAGCTTAGATTCAGCTCGATAGCATTAAAACCCAATTCATCTACATACGATGCTATAGTGGTAAACTCATCTACTTTAGAGCCGGCTATACTAACGATTATAGGTATCCCTACATCCTTTAAAGATTCCCTAACCCTAGCCAACTCCCTATACCCCGGATTCTCCAATCCAACCGCATTTAACAATCCACACTTTACATATGCTAGGATAGGGGTATCATAGCCTCTCCTAGCCTCTATAGTATAGCTTTTTGTAGTCAACCCACCAAAACCATATTCACCAACCCTCCTCAACTGACTCCCAGACAACCCAAGTATTCCAGACGCTAGTATAATTGGATTCCTAAGTTCAAGCTTACCCAACCTAACCCTCAGATCCATCTAAACACCCCCTAGATACCTCGATAATATCCTACTATCGAATACAGGTCCATCCCTACATACCAATAGACCAGTATTATATAACTCACATGACCCACATATCCCTACACCACATTTAACTATAGCCTCGAATGAAAGCTGGCATTCAACGCCATATCTATTACATAATTCAAGTAGTTTTAGGAGCATACCCTCTGGACCGCATCCAAGTAGATAATCGTATTCATTGATAACCTCCTCAATATAATCTGTTACAAGGCCCTTGATACCCGATGACCCGTCTTCAGTGACTAATATAGTATCTAAACCCAGTGACTTAGCCTCATCAATGAATAGTGCATCAGACTCTGTCTTAACACCCTCTACATACATAGCTTCATAACCATATTCCCGGATCTTATGTGCAGTATATATTATTGGGGAAGCACCATACCCACCTCCGACTAGTAGGTACCTACCCTTATTAGATACCTTAAATCCATTTCCAAATGGCCCCCTATAAAACACTCTATCCCCGATTCGAAGCCTGTGTATAGCCTCTGTAGTAGGACCCCTCTTCATGACCGTAATCCTCATCAACGAGCCGTCATAGTATGATGGGCTTAATGGGACCTCCTCTAAACCAGGTATCCAGAGCATTATAAATTGGCCTGGATCAAGGTCACGGGGCTCCCTAACTCTAATATTGAATGACTTAATCGACTTACTGTGATTTAAAATATCCTCTATAACACCCCATGTAAATCTAAGGATGCTTATATCATATCCCGTGAGATACATCTCAAAATTAACTATGTAGGCCTAGATCTTATTTATCCTGAATATATGGAAACTCCCTGATAATTCTCTTTATATTCAACCCTATACCCTTCTTAATGAGAATCTCATTATCCATATAAACAGGCTTACCCCTAATGAATGTAGCTATGACCCTTCCAAATACCCTCCATCCATCAAATGGAGAGTGTTTAGCCTTTGAATAAAATCCACTTGAATCGACTTTATACTCAGAAAATAGATCCACTATAGTTAGAGATGCATACATACCCTCATCAATAGATCCATATAGATGGTCGATACCGAGTAATCTAGCTGGATTCCTAGAGTAGAGGCTTATAACATCGCTTAACCTGATTAAACCCTTATTAAATAGAGTTAGTAGAAGTGGTAATGCGGTCTCGAGACCTGGAAAACCATTTATTCCATCGAGCTTCTCCTCATAGGTATGTGGAGCGTGGTCAGTAGATATTATCTTGATATATCCATCTAGAAACGTCTTAAATAGATCGAGCATAACCCACCTGCTTCTAAGAGGCGGAGTCACATTATAATATCTCGAGTTATAGCAATCCCTATATAAAAATAGGTAGTGTGGACATGTATCAACTGTATACCCTCTGCCATATCTACTTACAATTCTATACGTAGAACCTGATGATATATGAGTTAGATGAGGCTTTAAATCCTCTGGACTCCCTCTAGCAATATCATATGCAGCCTTCAACTCAGCCTTAAGGGGATGTGCATCACCGATTAAACTCGGATCTTCAGGGTGGTAGACTGTTAATATCTCCTTTAAACTATTGTATTGAAGTATTTTATCTAGGACTTCACGTCGATGGAGATCCTCTGGATATATCTTAAGCCCGACCGCATACTCCTCATATCCATTTACATCATCTTCATTATCAGGGACGCCATAATATAATCCATAGTCTACAATAGATTTTCTGGAGGCCGTCTCATCACGCATCCTAAGAATCTTGATACTATTTACTCTAGGGACTGTATTAGGCATGTCGGCTATCACGCCTACCCCGCCAGCTGCAGCGGCTGCAGAGCCTGTGTAGAAATCCTCTTTATAACTTAGTTTAAAGTCCCTCATATGGACGTGGATATCTATCATAGCAGGTAATATGACTAGACCCTTATCCAAGAAACTATATTTAATGTCGTCTCTACAATCTACTTTAGATAGCTTCTCAATTAAACCATCTTCAGATACTTTGATACATAGATGCTGTATACCTGATCTAGTGAAGGCCTTACCCTCTATAATCATTTAGCAGGTTCTCTCCTTATGAACTGCCTATAAATATCCTCTAGTGTAGTATATCTATCGCAATATAGACATTTCAATAGTAGAGGTCTTCTAGAGACTACCTTAAACCTAGTCTTTAAACCCTTCTCCAAGTTAGTTACACAGTTTGGATTGGCGCACTTTACAATATCCTCGATATAATCAGGTATCTCAACCTTCTCCTTCTTAACAACTCTATATCCCCTGATGATATTTATGGTTGCTGTAGGGGCGATTAAAGCTATTATATTAACCTCCTCCAAATTAAGCTCCCTACCCTCGATCTTGATAATATCCTTCTTACCAAGCTTCATACTATCCGTATTCATAACTATAGATATTCTAAACCCCTCCTTCCCAGTTACACCTAAGACCTTTAAAACGTCTAATGCGCTTCCAGCTGGGATATGGTCTATTACAGTCCCGTCTCGAATCTTCCTAACTAGAAGCTTCTCACTCACCTAATCACCCCACCATAACAAGCTTTAATAATGCCATCCTAACTGGGACACCGTATCTAGCCTGCTTAAAGTAGTATGCATGCCTAGTCTCGTCGACATCATATGAAATCTCATCTACTCTAGGGAGGGGGTGTAGTATTATGAGACCCTCCCTCGCATACTCTAGTAGAGACTTATCAACTTGGTAACTCCCCCTAACCCTCTCATACTCAGTTGGATCAGGGAACCTCTCCTTCTGAATCCTCGTTACATAGAGTACATCAAGCTTATTCAATACGCCTTTAATATCATCTGTCTCAATATACTCTAGCCCAGCTTTATTGAGGGAGTCCCTAACCTCATCCCTAATCCTAAGCTCCTTAGGAGATATTAGATACAGCTTATTCACATCGAATTTCATTAGTCCATAGATTAGTGATGTAACCGCTCTACCATACTTTAGATCCCCGAGTAGACCTATATTCAAGTTATCTACATCCCCCTTAACCCTCCATATAGTATATAAGTCTATCATAGTCTGAGTCGGATGCTCCCTAGTACCGTCTCCAGCATTAATCACTGGGGACTCGGCTATGTCAGCAGCGTATTTAGCGGTCCCCTCCATCCAATGCCTAATCACTATACAGTCTGAGTAACCATCTATAATTCTAATTGTATCGCCTAGTGTCTCGCCCTTAGCCATTGAAGACTTCCCGACATCGGAGAATATAAGTGTCTCACCACCTAATCTATACATTGCAGTCTGGAAGCTGAACATAGTCCTTGTACTAGGCTCGAAGAATAGTAGTGCAAGGACCTTATCCCTAAGAATATCTAGGCGCTTATCTAAATTCTTCTCCATCTCATAAGCCTCATTAAATATCTTAGTCAATTCATCACGTGTAAAATCACGGATCGAGATTATATCCCTATCCCTAAACATCTCCCCCACCTATATAATTTAAGATTTTATCACGGGTGTCGGGGCTTATCAATCCGTCTCGATACAATATATTTAAAACATCCTTAATATCTAGAATCGAGTATAGCTTGACACCTAGTCTAGATAGATTCTCCCTAGCCCCCTGAAGCCTATCTATAAATATAATAGCCCTATCTATATACCCCCCAGCCTCTCTAATCGCCTTAACTCCTCTAGCTATGCTACCTCCTGTAGTAGCTACGTCATCGACTATAACCACCTTATCACCTTCATTCAAAACACCTTCGATAAGCTTCATCATCCCGATTTTCTTAGGCTCCTTCCTAATATATATCATAGGCTTATCAAGGATATACCCTAATACAGCTGCAATAGCTATACTCCCAGACTCAATCCCAGCTATAACATCTACATCATCCTTGAAATCATCTATCTTGAATATATAGTAGTCTATAATCTCCTTAAATAGATCTGGATATGAATAAACGCTTCTTAAGTCGATGTAATATGGGCTTGTTAGGCCTGAGGTAAGTTTGAAATCTCCGAATAATATAATCTTCCTAAAGTATAGTTCCTTTATAATTTTCCTCAATCCCTCCTCCATCTCAACACCCTCCTAATCTCCTCAGCAGCCTTCCTAGGATCTTCAGCCATGTATATCGACCTACCTATAATCTCGAAGTCCGCGCCGGCTTCTACAGCTGATCCGAACCTGGCTCCCTGGAAACCCACGCCTGGAGACATGATGATCTTATCCTCTGCAATCCCTCGAACATATTTAATATATTCAGACTTCGATGCAGGGAGTATAAATCCGTCTACATCAGATTTTATGGCTACTTCAAGAGACTCTTCAAATAATTTATTCAATAGTTCTTCAGCCCCCTTATGAGTCATAGCGACTAGAGCTAATACACCCAACCCATATTCCCTAGCCTCCTCTACAATAGCCTTTAAACCCCCTTCATACCCGATTATAGAATGTGCTATCAATGCATCGAATCCCAGGTCTGCGATATGCCTTACAATAACCCTATTAATATGCTCTACATCAGCTATCTTAAAGTCTGCTATGAAGAAGAATCCCCAGTCATACTCGTTTATAAGCCTATATACGCCATCCTCACCCAAGGTCAATACAGTCGGTATACCTATTTTAACCCCTGAAATAAGCCCCCTAAGTGAGTTGAATAATGCTAGAGAATCTCTAAATAATCCATATGACAAGCCTTCTTTAAATAGATGATGCCTATCAAATGCGAGTACAATCCTGGAGTCGTTTGAGGAGGCTATTTTAAAAACCTTATCCTTGAAGCTATCCAATGAAGCCCTGCATAATCTATATACATTAAAGTCTTTTAAATTTTAATACAGACTTATGTAAACAATCCGGAAAGTATCAACTCTTAAACCTCGTTTCTTTATCCTTTATAGCGGCTTCTATCAAGCCTTTAAAGAGTGGATTTGGATTCAATGGTCTTGAAGTGAATTCGGGGTGGAATTGACTCCCTATAAAGAATGGATGTATATCTGTTGATAATTCTCCAACCTGCTTAATACCGTCTTCAGACTCTCCAGAGAATATTAATCCATGCTCCTCAAGCCTATCCACGTAATCCGGGTTGATCTCATACCTATGTCTAAACCTCTCTATAACCACCTCCCTACCATATAGCCTATATGCTAATGTACCCCTCCTTAGAATCACTTTATGTCCACCTAGCCTCATTGAAGCCCCGATCTTCTTCTCCATTAAAATCCTCCTCTGCTCTGGAAGTAGGTCTATGACTGGATATGGGGTATCTGGATCGACTTCAGTAGTATGTGCGCCCTTCAATCCACATACATTCCTAGCATACTCCACGACAGCTAATTGGAATCCATAGCATAGGCCTAGGAATGGAATCTTATTCTCTCTAGCGATGTTGATAGCATTTATCTTACCCTCTACACCTTTAGCCCCGAAACCGCCTGGCACTATAATTGCATTATACTCCCTTAGCTTCTCAAGTAGACTCTCATCAGACTCTAGAAGCTCTGCATTGATATAGTCTATCATAGGCTTTACACGATAGTATGCGGATGCATGTCTAATAGCCTCTATAACAGATACATAGGCATCCGGTAGGATATACTTCCCAATCGAAAAGTATTTGCCTACAATAGCGATCTTAACAGTATCTCTATAGTTCTTGATAGATTCCACGAACTCTCTCCATTCACTCAAGTCCGTAGCCATTGGCTTTAAACCGAGTCTCTCAAGTATCTTATCACCCAACCCCTGCTTCTCGAATATTAGGGGGAGCTCATATATATTCTCTAGATCTGGATCGGAGAATATAGAGTCTTCACTGACGTTACAGTATAGTGCTATCTTCCTCCTCCTAGGCTCATCCAACTCATACTCACTCCTTGCGATTATGAAATCTGGCTGGATCCCTATCTCCCTAAGCCTCTGTACAGAATGTTGTACAGGCTTCGTCTTCATCTCACCCAATGTCTTTGGAACAGGTAGATATGCAACGTGGATAAATAACACGTTGTTAGGCTCCTCAATCTTCATCTGCCTAGCAGCCTCTAGAAACAATACATTCTCGTAATCCCCTACAACACCACCTATCTCGATAAGCATGAAGTCGACTTTAGACCTCTCCGCAACCCTCCTTATCCAAGCCTTAATCTCATTAGTAACATGTGGGATAGGCTGTACAGTCTGGCCTAAATACTCCCCCCTCCTCTCCTTAGATATCACTGTATAGTAGATCTTCCCACTAGTTATATTATGGTCTTTGGTAAGGGTGATATCCATGAAACGCTCATAGTGCCCTAGGTCCTCGTCGATCTCCCCACCATCTTCAGTAACCCATACCTCACCATGCTCCGTAGGCCTCAATGTACCTGCATCATAATTTAGGTATGGATCAATTTTAATGGCAGATACCGAAAATCCCTTGGACTTGAGTATCCTACCTATAGACGCCGTTACAATACCCTTTCCAAGACCTGAGATCACTCCACCAGTAATGAATATATACCTAGTCATGAAGCATATACAGCTCCTTAACACCCTTACATAAAAAATATCGTATCAAGTATTATTTGATAATTTGATTAATTATGAAATAACTTATTTCAGGGGTATTTAATAAATTCAATCTATAACAATACTATCTATATTCCAATTATATGGGATATAAATATTTTAGGGAGTATTTACTTTAGCTTCCCCCTACTCTTCAATACCTTGGAGATCTCCTTAAGTAACTGTGCAGGCGACTCTACTGGAAATACTATTTCATCTACTATATCCTCGATCGGGATATCGTATATTTTAATTCCCTTAAGCCTCTCTAGAAGGCGGTCTTTATCGACTGGGAAGTCTAGTCCTTTAATCTTGGTCATGAGTACTACAGCCCACTCGACACCCAATGCCTCTGCAGTCTCTGAATAGTGTGTAATCTCCTCCTCAATCCTCTTACTCATCATCTGCTTATAGGCTAATTTAGCTAATCCACCTGCAATATGCTCATCGATCTTCTCGGCCTCGATCTCACCCCTAACCCTCTTAAGAACCTCCTCCGGATCAGCCCTAAGCATCTTATCCACTGTAGCTCTGGTTACACCCAGCTCCCTAGCTATCTCCTCATGAGTCTTACCAGCCTTCTCAAGTAAAATCGCGTATCCCGCCTTGATGATACTCGGGATCCACGTCAATGTCCTGAACTCAGCGATCTTTCTAGGCCCCCCTAGAATATCGAGTACCTCCATAAGAATACGTAGAACCTCCTCATCACGCTTCTTATCAATATCAGTAGGCGGCTTAATCTCCATCATAATACTCACCATAAAATATATTCTAATATAAGGTTAAAACTGTACAAAATAATCTCATATCTATATCATTGTTAGAGACATATCTCAGTTTCTAATACCATAATAGATTTCAGTAGTTGATGATGGCTTCTAATGTCATTCCACTATGGTAAACTCACCTTTTACAGTTAATTCCTTCCCCTCAATATTCGCTTTAACAATTATAATACATTTTCCTGGAGTTACTTCAACTTCTCCTGAGGGATTTTTAGATGCTCTCCAGACAAAGGTATATACTTCTTTAGAAGGTATTTCAGAATTAGGGGCTATCGTCCTATGTGGAAGCATCATATAAACATCGTATACCTTCTCAGCATTAGAATTCAATATAGCCACTCTTAGTAATCCTAATTTATATGCCATCTGCCCCTCGAGTTCTATCTCAACCCATAAAAGCTTATTAATATGTACAATAGAGTCTGATAGAGTTATCCTGATAATAAGTTTTGGAGAAGATGCCTCATATGTAGGACCTTTAAATTCTATAGGAGGCTTGGTTGCGTATTGAATATAACCCTTCATAGCCCGTTGATCACTTATATCCGGATTAAACCGCGACTCCTCACACTTGATGTAACTATATATTCCACTAGATAGGAGGATTATTGTAAGTACTATCAATATTATTTTTTGTATCTCCACAGGAAACTAATAAAATAACTAACTATTTAATTTATTATATATTATTAAAACTTCTTAACTAAAATCTTTTGACAATCTAAGATTAATTAAGTTAATATTATAGACATGCTACATAATGCCCCTTACTAACCTCCTTAAGAACGGACTCCTGCTCACTACATATATCCATTTTAAATGGGTATCTAGGATGGAATCTACATCCAGGGGGAGGGTTGGTAGGGTCTGCTATCTCGCCTTTAATAGCTATCTCTTCTATACGCCTCCTCCTTATACTTGGGATCGCTGATAACAATGCCTTTGTATATGGATGCATCGGATTACTTGGTATCTCTCTAGTAGAGCCTATCTCGACGATCTTACCTAGATACATTACAGCGATTCGGTCTGAGATCATGGCTGCTGTAGCTATATCATGGCTTATAAATAGCATCGACTGATTCAACTCATTCTTAAACTTGAGTAGGAGCCTCAGTATAGCCACCTTTAGAGAGACGTCTATCATGGATACAGGTTCATCAGCCACTATAAACTCTTTCTTTATAATAATGTTTTTAATAGATTTAGTTGATGAAGAGAAACTATATGATTACCTACTTTTAAGGAATTCATCTAAAGGAGCGACTAATTTAACTAAGCCCTCCTCAGTAATATCCATTACATACGTCCTTGTATCATGGCCACTCATCCTACATCCATCAATCCTAAATAATCTAATCACACTCCCCAACGGCATATTGAAGGTCGATGAATCATACTTACTTATTATAAGTTTCTTATACAAGACTATCGTACCATCTACTATATGCGCTACACCATATCCACCAGCAGCCTCAGCAGTCATCTCCTCACTAGCACTCCTCTTCTGACTAACTAGTATACTAGTCTGCCTCCATTTCTTGAGGAAGTTATATATCTTCCTCACTATAGACCTGGCTAGGACCTCCTTAGCCTCATATAATCCAGTTACGCTATCTATGATTACGGACTTCGTATTAAACTCCCTAATTCCATAAGCTAGTGTATCAAGTAGATAATCGATATCCTCCCTAAGCCTATGATTAGATGCAGCGTCGATTATGAATAGACGTCTCTGCACCCTATCGAAGTCAAGGTTCATAGCCTGAGCCCTGTATTGCAGGGACTGCACAATAAATTCTTTTGGAGTCTCTACAGTCACGAAGATCGTGTTATAGCCGTCGTGAGCCTGCCTCACAGCGAACTGCTCAGCCATCAGACTCTTCCCCGTATCGGCTACTCCAGTGATATTTAATACAGATAGATATGGATATCCTCCGAGGGGCTTCCTGACAGGCTTACCATCCTCATACTCAATCTTGAAGAATAGGTTATCCAAACCCTCTACACCAGTCGGCACTCCAAATAATTTAGGTACCCTGGCTCTAAGCTCCTCCACAGAGTATACTTCGTAAGACCCTTCTCGATCCATTGTATACCACCATATACTATATTAATAAGAATATGATTTATATGCATGGAATTATTCAATCGATATAAAAAAACTTAAATATCACTCAATTCACCTACTAATTGAATTAAACATAAGGGGGATGGAATATGGTCTTCGAGGAAGAGTGGGATGAAGACCTCGAGGAAGAGTTTGAAGAAGACTGGGAAGAAGAGTGGGAGGACTTAGAGGAGGAAGAGTGGGAGGAGGAGTTAGAGGAAGAGGAATTTGAGGAGGAGGAAGAGGAGTTTTAAATAACCGGGTTGTAGAGTTAGAATAATTCCGTCAACCCTTTTCTAGCAAGTAAATATATTCCTATACTTGATAATGTTATTATAATAACTGAAACCGCGTTTATAACCGGCATTATCCTAGGTATCTTACCTATCACCGAGAATACCCATACAGGCCATGTCAATTCATTTCCTAACGTGAAATAACTTATTATAAAGTTGTCGAATGACCATGCAAATGTTATTATAGCTGATGACGCGATCGAGGGGAATACGAGTGGTAAGATTATCTTCCTGAATGTAGTGAACTCATCCGCACCTAGATCCATACTAGCCTCCTCTAGGGATGGGTCTAAACTATATAGTCTAGGTGCTAATATGGTTACGACTAGTGGGATACTATATGTTATATGTGCTAATGCAGCCGTTATTAGACTCTTCTCAATATGTAGGAACCAGAAGAATATATAGTCTCCCACACCGATTATAATCCATGGGACTATAAAGGGGATCATTAGATAAAGTAGATATATATTCTTAATCCTACCCCTCCCCCTCACAATATAGAATGATGGTGGAATACCTAAAGCCATAGATACCGCCGTGACGAAGACGGCTATAACCAAGCTATTCTGGAGAGACATTATAAGATCCTTCCTCTCAAAAATCTTTATAAACCATTTCAGAGTGAAGCCCCTCCATTCAGGTACGAAGTATGGGACGTCATTCACGCTATAGACGTATAGTATGGAGATAGGGAAGTATATGAAGAATGCGATTGTAACTACCGTGTATATAGCTAATATATACCTACTGAATCTAGATATGAACTTATCTATAGACTCGATCAACGTACTCACCTCGAGTACAGAGCCTCATAACCAAATATCTTGATCATTATAATCGAGAGTATTATGGAGAATAGGAGTAGGAAAAAGCTTAGGGTAGCTCCTATAGCTAGGTTAAACTCACCTAGATATCTATCAATCAAATTACCTAGCATCAGCCCAGTCTGCCCACCCACTAGAGAAGGTATTGCAAACTCGCCTAATGTGGGTATGAAGACCATAAATACAACTGATAATATACCGGGTTTACTTAGGGGGAGTGTAATAGTCCTTAGAATATATAGTCTACTAGCACCTAGATCCATTGCAGCCTCATAAATCTCCCTTGGAATACCCCGTAGATTCACGTAAAATGGTACTACAACATATGGAAGCCACTCATGAATCAATACAATCACTACCGCGAACCAGCTATAGAAGAAGATGGTTAAAGGCTCTTCAATAACGCCTAGCGCAATTAAAAGTGAGTTTAACAACCCATTCTCACCAAGTATAACCCTCCATGCATATATCCTGATTAGATAGTTTATCTCAACAGGGATTATAGTGAATAACAGTATTCTATCACCCATACGTACATTGATTCTAGCTAGGTAGTATGCAATTGGGTATCCTATAATAATCAGTAGTATCGTAGCGACTGTAACTATCCAGAATGTATTTAATAATATCCTATAATATGTCGGGTCGGTGAATATTCTAACATAATTCTCTATCGTAAACCTCCATATAACGAGGTATTTCCTAGGTATCGTGAAGCTTATCGCGAGTAGTATAGCCATCGGAATATAGAATAGTATGAATATATAGAGTGATGCAGGTATATTACCTAATATAGTCTTGAATACTTCTTTGAAACGTCTCCTCTTCTCAATATAGTATACTTCCTCCACCTCTATAGTCACTCTATGATAGACACCCCCATCCTAGGCTTCCAATATACAAATACTTTATCACCGACGTCGAAGTCGGCGTCCTTCGTCAATACAGTGACCCTCAAAACCTCTTTATTAGGTAATTTAATATAATATGTAACGTATGACCCTTTGAATATCTCATCTATAATCTCGCCGTTAAACAAATTTAATTTACCTGTCACCCTAGGCCTGGTTTTAGATATAGATATATTCTCAGGCCTTATACTCAGGTAGATCTCCTTAGATCCCTCACAACCCTCTATGAATGGGACATATAGCTCTATACCCCTCCAGTCAATGACTATATAGTCCTTATAAGCCTTTTTAATTGAGCCTTGTATGATATTAGTCTCACCTATAAAGTCTGCTACAAACATCTTGCTAGGCCTTTCATATACATCCCATTTATCCCCTATCTGCTCGATCCTCCCACTATTCATTATACCTATCCTATCTGCTAGGGTCAACGCCTCCTCCTGGTCATGTGTAACGAATATCCATGTATTACCCACCTCCTTATGTAGACGCTTGAGCTCTACATGAAGCTCCTTCCTCAACTTAAGGTCTAGAGCCCCTAAAGGCTCATCTAGAAGCAATACCTTTGGATTAAGTATTAATGACCTTGCTATAGCCACCCTCTGCCTCTGGCCACCGGATAGTTGAGTGACCTTCCTATCCCTCAACTCCCTAATCTTAACAAGCTCTAGAATCTCGTCAACTCTCCTATCGATCTCATCCTTAGGGACCTTCCTAATCTTAAGGCCATACGCCACGTTATCATATACAGTCATATGTGGGAATAATGCTAGGCTCTGGAAAACCATGCTAGTATCGCGTTTATACGGCGGGTAGAATGTTATATCCTCACCATCCATATATACACGGCCTCTAGATGGAAACTCGAGCCCGCCTATAATCCTCAGTAACGTAGATTTACCGCTTCCACTGGGTCCTAATAAGACGAGTAGCTCGCCTCTATAAACCTCTAGATTGATCTCCCTTAAAGCAAGTACTTTCCCAAACCACTTCCATATATCTACGGTCTTAAGTATAACCTCCCCACCCATCAATCCACCTCATGGTATAAAAAGGTATTGGGTACTTTAATTATTAAGCCTCAAGAACCTTATTCCATATCCTAGTCCACCTATCCTCCTCACCCTCATCAAGTGGATACTCGAAATGACCCTTTGATAAAGCCTCCTCAGGCTTATCTAGAAGCAGGTTCTCCACGAGCTCGGGATCCTCAGCCTTAAGTTTATCCACTACCTCGGCATTAGTTATTCCATACCAGTACTGCTCAGCAAATACCTGACCCTGTACATACTCACTTAAATAGAAGTCTACAAGCTTGTGAGCCTCCTCATAGAATTCGGTCGTACTTGTAATCGCATTTCCACATAGGAATACGAGTGGACCCTCCTCCGGAATCAGATATACTGCATCAACACCCTCACTAGTCATCTCAAGAGTCTCAGGAGCCCAGCCTAGGCTCATGAAGACGTCTCCATTAGCCATTAAAGTCGGGAGCTCTGAGTCAATCTCCTCAGAATACTTGAGTACATACTTCTTCTGATGGATGAGTAACTCCTTAACATTCTCAAGCTGGGTATCAGTCAACTCCCATAAACCATCTTTATCACTATCTAAGTCGTATCCTAATGCAAGTGCAGCCATCGCAATACCTATCTTAGCATCGTCAGGCATTAGGATCCTACGAGGATTACTCAATTTATCGAATCCAAGCTCCTCGGGATGGAAGAAGTCATGCCATGAAGTAGGCTCCTTCAAATCATATTTCTTAAATGCACTTCTAAGGTAGTCTATAGCCTCAGTACCATAGTTTGATGGTGAGAAGTATACGTCTCCATTAAACTTAACTCCAGTTATATTATGGAATATATCAAATAACTTATCCCAGTTCTCGAGTAGTGAGGTATCTATCTTCTGTATAAGTTTATGTCTAATCAAGACAGGTATGTAATCTACGCATGGAGCAATTACATCAGCCTTCCTCCCAGCAAGTAACTCAGCCGTCATCCTATCTTGATCACCATAATATGCGGGTATAACACTTATATTAGGATTGAGATATTCGAATGCCCCTGTAATAGTATCAAACTCATTATCATCAATTACAATAGGCTCATCAGGATAAATCTCCTCCTCCCAAGTATAAAGTCTTAGAATAACCTTCTTAGCACCTGGGCTGGGGATCTTCTCATATTTCCTACCCGATAAATACCACCATGCACCTGCACCGACAATTAATCCAGCTGCAACTGCAGAACCTATAACCAGGAATTGACGTCTATTCATAAAAGGATAGACACCTCCCAGCATCTCTATTGATGTTAGAAAGAATTTATATATGATAATTTAAATTTAGTTCATACATCGGCATCAGGAAGTTTAACTATGTCTAGTTTATATATTAAATATGCTTAGCCAATATCTATATAATACCATGTCTACGCGCCAACTCATATAAAATCGGTATCTCCATAATCTTATGTCTATCAATTGAATTCCATATAATGCCTCTGGGCCTATGAATAGAGCCTCCGCACCTTATTATGCGGGTTGGAGTCACGATATAGTTTATCGATACATCGAAGGGGTCTCTAGGTATATAATCTACGATCTGCATATCATGAACCGTAGTAGCTATAGGAACGTTATAATCAATTTTACCATACTCAAGTAGTATAGCGTATTCCAGCTCCCCATACCCCTCACCCTTACCAATCCTATCACACTCTCTAGATACCGCTACACTCCCTTCAACAATGAAGTCTATCTCAGGCATCTCACTAGGGTGGATATACCTACCATATTTAAAAGCCCCTTTAATCGTAGATGCATATTCATAATCAGTTATATTATCAGGCTTGACAATTAAAAAACCCTTCTTAATCCTCGGCGTAGGCATTATAAGAGTCTTATCCATCTTTAATACAAGCCTCCTAACATGCTTCTGGGGAGAGTCTGGATTCACCTTAACCACCGAGGCATCTACAAATTCTTTAATATCGAGTAGTCTCAACGCGGCTCTATCGGCTCCCCTGAAATTCGGGATCCTCCCATATACAGGCCTAGGGAAGACCGCTATATCCCTCTCCTCTAGAAGCCTCCATATATATCTTCTAATCTCCCTCTTACTCTGAATCATGATACCTAACCCTTTCTATATACTATCTCGCCACCTAATATAGTATATAAAACTTTAACATCCTTAATCATATAGTCTGGGGTATCATTTAAGTTCCCATCTAATATAATTAAATCTCCATAATATCCTTCGGTTAAACCACCTATATAATCATCGAAACCTAGATACGCGTTATTAACCGTATATAATTTAATTGCCTCCCCAAGACTAAGCTTCTCCATACTAGTATATCTACATGTCTCGATCCCTTCATAACATCCCCTGGTTACGGCGGAGTATACCCCATATAAGGGATTCGGATCCTCTACAGGCGCGTCTGATCCCCCTCCAACACATATACCATGTTTAATCATGGTCTTGAATGGATATAGCCATCTAATCCTATCTGGACCTAATCTATCCAATGCCCAGAAGTCCGATATTATAAAGCTAGGCTGTACCGAGGCACATAAACCTAATTCAGAGACCCATTTAATCAAGTCCAGTGGAGCTAGTGAAGCATGCTCAATCCTAAACCTCCTCCCAATAATCTCATAATCTCCCTTGAATACATCTATCGAATCTAAGATATACTCTATTGCACGGTCTCCAATACCATGTATAGCCAACTGTAGATTATTCTCAAGTGAAAACCTGATAACCCTCCTTAATTCATCCTCAGACACTATTATACTCCCAAGGTTATTAGGATCATCGTAATAGGGTTCCCTAAGTGCCGCAGTCCTAGCCCCTAATGAACCATCTACAATGACTTTAATTCCATTGACCTTAACCAGCGGGTTTCCATCGAATAATCTAATATATTTTGATATGTAGTTGATGTATCTATAGTCCAGGTATATTCTAACCCTAGTCTTTAGTAATCCACTTAAACTCATCCTGTATAAGGCATCCAACTCGTCGGGAGTCGCTGAGACATGATGCACAGTCGTAACTCCATTCCGAAGTAGATAATTTATGGAGTATACACCGTATCCGATATAATCCTCGAGAGTATCTTTAGGTAGAGCATTGTATACTAGTTTAACTGCATTCTCCCTCAAGACTCCAGTCGGATACCCATTCGAATCCCTATCTATAATACCTCCAGGTGGATCAGGGGCATCCTTATCTATACCAGCTAACTCGAGGGCCTTAGAATTCACCACTGCGAGATGCCCACATACCCTAATTATTAATATCGGTCTATCCCTAGATACATCGTCTAAATCAAATCTATTAGGCATCCTACCTTCAGAGAACTTCTCATGATCCCATCCCCTCCCTATGATCCAACCTCTTTCAATTCTTCTACCATACTCCCTAAGCCTATTCTTCAACTCTTCAATTGAATACACATTCCTTAGATCGGCTATCTTAAGTGAATAGCCTAATTTAAATAGGTGGATATGAGAGTCTATAAACCCGGGTAATACTGTATTTCCCTTTGCATCTATCACATACTTAGAACCATGGACATACCTCCCACATTCATCACGCCCTCCAACACACTTAATTAAACCATCCTCGATTATTACATATGCATCACTAACGTTATATAGTGGATGGAGATCAGCATTTATAATAGAGACTCTATACATGAGAATCAATAATATATTGATCCTAGGGGTATATAGGATTACTTGTTATCAATAAAACCTGTATTCAAGACGCCTCTCTAGATATATTCCAGTAATTTACCTATGACCTCAGATAATTTATCTAGATCCCTCGCAAGTAGGACTATCATCGGCTCCTTACCAACGTCACCCTTATGGTAGATTACATCTGGAATCCTACCCAATTCACTATATACATATTCTACACCCCACGGTATAGTGGCTCCCTCGACCTCCTTAACCTCCTTAGGCTCCTTCAATCTATCATAAAACCCTATTGACAAACCCATCCTCCCCAGTATATCAAGGATTTTCTCATCATACCTAATGTTCATAGCGGCTCTAATATCCTCGTTATACTCCCTAGCCTTTAGAATATATCTTGATAGATGGTCGCTAGTCCCGAATTCAGGCACCGAATACAGTATTTTATTTAGACCCTTTCTAACCCTACCTGGAATTGCTGCAATATCATATTTATCCATTGGATATGGAGTCGAGTATGCTATGTTTAAACCTACTTCAGGGATCAGCTTTATAGCCTTAGGATTCCTTGAGAGAATCTCTATAAACTCCCTAAGCTTATTCAATACATAGATTCTCGAGGCCTCATTATATAAGGCGGCCATGGGATTTACCGGGCCTACTCCCTTACCCATCTTTAAACCGTATCTAATCGATATTGATATGAACTTCTTTGCATTCGATATAGCTTCTATAACGTCATACCCCCTAGCTATATAGGCTGCTATAGCCGCTGAGAAGCTGCATCCAGTTCCATGTGTAGTCTCGTCACTGAATTTAGTAGCTTCAAGTATTTTAAATTCCTTCCCATCATATACTACATCTATAGCCTTATCACCTGTTAGATGGCCGCCCTTAACTACAACGACTTCAGGACCGTAATCTCTAATTACCTCGGCGGCCCTCTTCATATCATCGATACTCCTTATCTTAATCCCCGTTAACGCCTCAGCCTCCCTCAAGTTGGGTGTAACTATCTTCGCAACTGGAAACAGTTTTTTAACCATAGTCTCGACTGCATCCTCCCTGAGTAACCTAGCTCCGCTCTTAGCTATCATAACGGGGTCTGTTACAAGTGGGAAGCCCAGCTCCGATACCGCTTCTGCTACAGACTCGATGATCTCACTTGTATGTAGCATCCCGGTCTTACCAGCATCTATCCCCATATCCTCATAAACTACTTTAATCTGCTCGACGACCATGTCTGGAGGGAGATCCACGACCTTAGTTACTGAATATGTGTTTTGCGCTGTTATAGATGTTATGGCGGTAGTCCCATGTACTTGGAGAGCTGCAAAAGTCTTTAAATCAGCCTGTATACCTGCTCCACCACCTGAATCACTACCTGCAATCGTAATAGCAACTGGATACTTCCTACCCAACTTATGACTGAAGTACATTACAATAAATATTTCATACCCGAGTATTATTAAGAGATAATTATATAGAATAGGGATCAAAATCTTTGAGAATATCCAGATATCCATGGATATATCCCTCTAATCTAACTCTTACCTCCTGTATAATTGTGATATCATTAAGATAGAATATATTTTATAAAAATTTATTTTAAAATGCCGAATGAATACTACAACTTTTAAAAATATATCCATAATATAATAATTTTATGGATGAAAAATTCCTTATATTTGTTCCCAGTCTTTAAATTAGTCTTTATGCCGTTGCTTCTATCCTTCATAATCTATATTATATCATCTATAATAGGGATTCTAGGGTTTGGAGCATATAGCATTATTCTATATACCTATTTTGAATATATTTTGGGGTGTCTAGCTGTAGCATATGCTTATTTATTTCTAGTTATTTAGCTATAGGGGTTTAGATTATAGAATATCTCATAATATATGGCCTAATATTCTTATCTTAGATATAATCCTCGAGGAACATTATTTTAAACTCTTTCTCTAACTCCTTAATTATATTTATCATCTCCTTCTCCCGCTCCCTGAATATAACCTTACAATTATATAATTTTGATACTGCCAATATATAGCAGTCTGTCAACGCTAATCTATATTTTAACTTTATTTTTCCAGCCTCTAGGGCTAGGTCGAGAGGCTCTCCTATAACCTGTATCGTCGGCAGTCTATAGAGCCATTCAACCAACTTATTCGCATATAAGTCCGGATTCTCCAAACCTAGTTTCTCATATATTCTTGACGCAACATAGTATGTCTCGGCTAGAATTACATGTGGTATAATAGCTCTTAAATTACCTTTAATAATTAGATTGAATAATTGGCTTGAATACTGATGATATTTGCCTCCCCTATCTATATACTCTATGATGACGCTGGTGTCTAGACAGACTCTAGTCAACTTCGACTCCCAGATCCTTTAGAAACCGGATTATCTTGTCACTACTCGATTTCGCCTCTCTTAATATCTCCCTCGTAAGCTCTGTACCAGCATCCACAAAGATCTCCTTAGGAGGCTTCTCAACTGGTTCCAATATAACCTTCTTACCTTCTGTATCCACCCTTAAAACAGTCCCAGGCTTTAGTCCTAATCTATCTCGAATAGCTTTTGGGATAACTACCTGACCCTTCTTAGAAACTACTGTGGTATGCATGCCAATATTTAAGTAAGAATATAGTTATACTTAAATCTTACAATCAGACATAGAAATACCCATGCAAATGTACTTAAATTTATAAATATCAAGTAATTCAATATCTCAGTAGACGATTGAAAATAACCGACGCCTATACTAGAGAGTTAGTTATGGAGGTGGTGAATGTGGAGAAGCCTAAGCCGATTATATATAAGCCTGCTACCGGTAAGATGGAGGTTAGGATTGGGAGGGGGTTCTCGATTGGAGAACTTAAGGAGGTTGGGCTCTCTGAGAAGGAGGCTAGGAAGCTTGGTATCTACGTCGATAGGAGGAGGAAGAGTATACATAATGAGAATATAGAGATTTTAAGGAAGTTTCTTGAGGAGGTTAGGAGGAGAGGATAGATTTAGCGAGTTTAAAGGCTATCCCAGGCCTTTTAATTAATTTCCTAGCTACTGTAAATACATCTTCTCCGTTGGCGAGCTTAACTATATCATCCGGATCAAGTACATCCGCGAGTTTATTTAATTCATCGTCCGAAAGCTTCTCTAGGAAGCGCATGACCTTAAGACTTAATTTAATCTTCTTACCCCAGGGATCTTCATACTCCCTAACCCATGTCCCCAGCCTCTCACTCGAGTTATCACCTTCTAGAGATGCTTCACCAGCCACCCTACCAGCGGTTAAACCGGCTACACCTGATGAATGTATACCTGCTCCAGTTAATGGAATCACGGTTCCAGCTGCATCGCCAATCAATATGAAACCGTCTCCATACAGCTTACTAATCATCCCACCTATAGGTACCGGAGCACCTCTATAGTCTATAATCTGCCCACTTCCAAGCTCGTCAGAATGCTCCTTAACAAACTTATCTAGATAAAGCTTTGCATTCCCCCCTCTAACACCTATACCGACCTCAGCTACACGCTCACCCTTAGGGAATATCCATGCATAACCCTTTGGAGCAATATTATTACCTAGATAGAATCTGGCGATATCGGGTTCTCTAAGCCTTACATTAACCATTAAATATATTATGGTTGGAATCGGTTCAGACTTCTCCCTAACACCCATATACTTAGCTACAGTACTATTATATCCGTCTGCTCCTATGACGACCAAAGCCTTATATAGACCTCTATTAGTCTTTACCTTAACTATACCATCCCTATATTCAAGGGCCTCTACAGCCTCCCTCACGTGGATCTCTGCACCTGCCTCAGCCGCCCTAAGCGAAAGCTCCTGTAGGTACATCGTCTTATTAATTGAGTATGTGGGTGCACTCGATATATTTAGGTATTTCCCATTAGGTGCATATACCCTTGGAATAACCTCATGTATAACTATATATGGCTTAGGATCTATACCCAAGTCTCTAAATGTATTTATACTTGTAGCCTCTCCACAGGGCTTCTTAGCCATTATAACCTCATTCCTCTCGATTAATAGAGTCTTCGCACCGGTAGATGCAGATGAGTATGCGGCTGGTATGCCTGCAGGTCCAGCGCCTACGACTATAACATCATAGTCTATATCCATTTGTAGACACCCTAGATTAACAAACCGATTCTAGAATATTTTTAATCCCTCCTTATATTTAACTTACTTACACCACCTTCCCTAAACACCTCTATTATACTATTGAAGTAATTGCTATCCATCATCTCCCTCTCATGCGATATTACTATAACTTGACTATATAACCCTGATTCAACTATCTTCCTAAAGACTTCAGATACCCTAATTCTATTATACTCGTCTAGAGGCCCGAAACCCTCATCTATAATTAGGAAGTCTGGTCTAGTACCCCTAGCATGTATCCTAGTTATAATCTCACCTAAACCTAGTCTAACGGCCAACCCTAATATAGTCTTCTCACCCCCACTCAACGTACTCAACTCCCTCCTCCTACCATTTATAGATACTTCAATATCAATGCCTGTGGAACTCGCTTTAAATGATACATCCATCTCCGGATATATACTACTTAAATACTTATTGACATAGTCTGTCAAGACCCTATTAACTAGGATCTCCAGGTAATATAGTGGGAAGCCCCTATCCATGAATATCTCATCAAGCTTCGATAACAGCCTGATCCTACCCTCTAACTCACCGATACCTTCCTTACTCCTCTTATACTCATCAGCCAAATCCACGAGCCTCTCTAGTTCACTTATCCTAGACTCTACCGAACCCTTCTCCCTATTCAAGCTCGATAGCCGATTCTTCAACTCACCTACCCTAGATCTTAAATCAGATTCAACCCCTGTAATCCCATCTAATGAGGATATATTTAACTTAGCTAGGATTCCCTCAACCTCATTACCCAAGTGTATAATCTCTCTCTGAATCTCATTAATACGCTCGATACTAGACTTTAGATTTAATATGACATTATCGAGGGACTCGTATTCCGGCGGGATCTCCTTCAAATATCTAGTTAGATTCTCCTTTAAACCATCTATAAACTCCTTTAGACGCTCCAGCGACTCTTTAATAGCCTTATATACTTCATCCAGATTATCTAGTGAAAGCTCCTTCCTAAAATCGAGATCCTTAAGCCTCTCACGAGCGATGTTGATATACTCATTTAACCTAGCTTCAAGCATATTAACCCCCCTTGATATCGAGTCCCTCTCATCAATTAGCTTATTCAATCTACTTAGATCACTAGTCAATTTAGATTCTTCAGACTCCAACCCATTTAATTCATCTAAGTAGCTTTTTAGAAGTCTATCCCTCTCATGCTCCGATAACGGCTTACCACATACCGGACACTCCCCTACACCAGCCTTTAAAAGATTTATAATCTCCCTTAACTCCTCCCTCCTACCCTTAATATACTCGAGTCTCGAACTCACCCTACGGATTGAATCATCCAGATCCTTGTAACCATCTAATTTACTTTGATACTCCTTAAGCCGGTCCCTAGATTCAATCGCCTTAGCAATTATATCATATACCTCATTAAGTTTCTTCAGGCGCTCCTCATTAAACTTAAGGTTCCTGATGCTTAATTCAATCGTATCTAGTATATCCCTAACTAAGTCTATAGAAAACTCCTCTCTAATCCATCTATATAACTCGCTATTCAGTCTCTTAGACTCCTCCCTAAGTCCATCTATCCTATTTATGTAATTACTTAGGATAGCCTTGGAGCTGGATAGTTCCATCAGCCTATCCTCCAGCTCCTTAATCTCCCCTTCGATAGCCTTAGACTCCTCCTCGAGATCCCTTAATCTAGACTTTAGCTCATCGACTCTACTAGCTATATCCTCCTTAGAAACCTTCTCGAAGCCATATAACTTAAATGTCTTTTCAATATTACTTACTGAAGCCTTATACTCACTCAACCTAGTCTTAAGCATATTTAAATCCCTTTTAATATCCTCCCTCACACGCTCGAAATTTAGGTTTAGAAGCTCTATCAACCTATTCCTCCTCTCACTAGGCTTATCATCTATGAAGCTTGTTAGACTACCCTGTCTAGCTATGAAGGTCTCCATCATATTCCTATAATCGAGGCCTAGAGACTCTCTAACGACCTTATTAACCTCATCCCTACCTATATATGGTGATGGCCTACCCTCCTCCCTAACGATATTCTCGGTGACACCTCCAGCCCTCCTAATAACCTTATAGACCCTACCATCATCACTATATTCAAGTATAACCTCCGCAGTTAGACTCTTCTCATGATTCCTTAAGATATATTCCTTCTTGAATTTAGATGGCCAGAATGCAGATCCATATAACCCGAATGTAACTGCATCTACAAATAAAGTAGTTTTACCAGCTCCATTATCACCAACTATAAATACAGGGTATTCAAGCCTATCGAAATCTAGTTCAGCCGATTCATATGATGCAAAGTTCATGACTTTAAGCTTCTTAAGCCTTATCCTCCCCATCTTCAACCCCTAGATACTTTAATGCATGTCTGTATAACTCTTCTTTAAAATCTTTGTTATACGGGAGTTTAGAGATATAATTCTTTAAAGCATCTTTAATCAATATATCCCTAGATAATTCTAAATCCATCAAGCTAATCTTCATATCGGATACCCCAGTATATTCAGGCTTGATGTAATATCCTGCTACACCATGACTCCATAGAATCTCCTGAATCCTACGTTCATAACTCCTTAATATAAGCCTATAGTCGCTTATAGACCTCACTTTAAAGATTAGTTTAATCACTGCATCTAGGTTATCACCCCTACTCAATACATCCTCAAGCCTACTCCTCAAGTTACTCCAGTTAATCTCGACATCATCTAACTTAACTGAATACACATTCATCTTAACAGGCTCTACATATATAGGGTTTATAGTAGGCCTCCTCCTAAACTCGATATATAGAAAGGCCTTCTTATCCATATACTCTCCGAAGTTCAGCTTATTTAAAGACCCGGAGTACCATATATTATCTGCAATCTTCTGGGGGATATGTATATGTCCTAATGCTATGTAATCGAATCTATCTGGATATATCGTCGATAAATTTACCTTCTCTATACTCCTGAAGCTACCGATAAAGTCGCTCTCTCTATATACGGCTCCTACAACATCTAGATGTGCTATGAGAAGCTTATAATCTACGTTACCCAATCTACTCAACATCTTACTAACGTATAGTCTAATCGCCTTAGGATACTCTTTCTTAAAGACCCAGAAGTATGGCATCAATACCAAACCGACGGTACCCCCCTCTAATTCAACCTCATACGGCTCGTCACCCTGGAATAAATTACGTATATCCAGCTTACTCTTGAAGATGAGGTTAGGATATTTGAGATCCTCCAATAGTGCTAGTGAGACCTTCCTCCTAGGACTCCTTATATAGTCGTGGTTCCCACCTATTATAACTGTGTTAACACCCTTATCCAATAATGGCTGTAGAGACCTAGCTAATTCAGTATGATACTCTAGACTCGATTCAATCGTCTCGAATACATCTCCAGCTATTATAAGTAGGTCTACATCCTTCTTCAAGGCATATTCAACAGCCTTATTAAGATTCTCTAAGGTACGTTTATTTACGTAATGCCTTATATCAACAGCCTCAAAACCCTCTGTAGCGGGTCTGGGGACAACGTTCTTGAACCTAACCCCTAGATGTAGATCCGCTGTATGTATAATCTTCATTTAATCACCATATAAGTCGCTAGACTCTAGTCTACCACCACCTAATTTATCATACTCATCCTTAAGCCTATCCGTCAACTCACTATAATTCAGGATCTTAAGGATAGTGGGGATATTTATCCCGATACCATATATTAATGCTTCACCCCTCTCCAACGTAGGTATTATCCTCTTATATCTACTTGGATAATCTATACCTATTAAAGCATCCATAATATCCTTCTCATCGGATAAGTTGAATACTATCTTAGTCCATAGCATTGAAGATACATCTGGGTCGAGTTCACTAGGCTTCTGATCAATTGGAACTACCGTAACCCCGAACTTCCTATACTCCCTAGCTAATTTACCGAATGGATTATATATTGAGACCCCTCTACCGAGAAATCTATGTGCCTCCTCCAATAATATTATGATCTTCCTACCCTCCTCAACCCTCTCATATTGTCTAGAGTCAATCAGATTCTTGAGACGGGAAGCAATCAAGTTTGCTAACGCCATATATAAAATGCTATTTCTACTCCACCTCCCTCCAAATGATATAATAATCTTACCATCATTTAGATAGAGGTTATTGACAATATCGTCGATCAACTTATTATACTTATCTATGAATGATATTGGGAGGTCGATTAGAGTCGATAGCCTCCTTACACCAGCCTCATATGAGGATAATAATGCAGGGCTATCCCCTTTAATAGCTTCTCTAATATATGATGAAAACTCGTCTAAAACTGTTTTAAATTCTTCGACTGATCCACTTCCACCTATGAAGAACTGATCTGACTTAACCTTATTTACAATACGTTCTATCGTATAGGGAGCTATTAATAACCCGAGTATCCAATGCCCAGAGCCTATCTCGAATCCAGCTTCCTTAAATCTATCTATAAACCGATTCAAAGCATTTTTAATATGCTTCTCAATAGCGGATAAATTATTTTTAAACCCGGGTGTGGGTTCAAGTGGATCTATAATATATTCAAGCTCCTCCCTACTCAAGTTGTATAGTGGTAGCCTAAGCAGATTTACATGGCTATATTTATTTTGATACTCCTCATCTAAAACGTAGATTGTGAATACATCTCTAAATAACCTACCTACCCCGCTACTGACTGGATTCCCCCTATCATCTAAGACGTCGAACGCATATTCACCCTGCATGTCAAAGACGAGTAGATTCATCCTACCCCTTCCACCTAGGCTATATAATATTCCATATGCTATTAGGAGATTTGATAGGAAGGTCTTTCCGGTACCCGCCTTACCGAATACGCCGAAGTTCAAGTTAAATAGGTCTTCTATAGATATAGGTACTTCATAAGACACTTCTCCAACAACCTTTGGATAGCCGACTGGATACCTTATACTCCAATCTGCTTCACCATAGTAGAACTGGATATCTTCATAAGTTGGTGTATATGCATGTGAACCCAACTCAGGTACTCTACCACCCCTCCTAACCCTGTCACCATCCCTATATGCTATGATCGTACCCTTGATATATGATTTAGATAGCCTACTCCTCACGAACCTTATAACACCTGGTTCGAGCT
>Ga0116200_10000025_pt1 | contig 32047 bp, 54 predicted proteins | sample Mar14436cmmetaG_FD_94478 | JGI IMG/M metagenome (GOLD analysis project Ga0116200, IMG submission 94478) | Marine hydrothermal vent microbial communities from Guaymas Basin, Gulf of California to study Microbial Dark Matter (Phase II) - Marker... ... | reverse complement strand
CGAAATCAGAGATTACGATAAGAGACTATACACAGCCGAGTTACTAGTTTACGAAGCATGGATGCTCATCAAAAAAGTCCTAGGAGAGAAAGTTGTGGGTGATGAAGAATGAAAAGAATAGTCATCTGTATATATGGGGAAACTGGCGTAGGCAAAACTCACACAGCGCTTTCGTTAAAAGACAGTTTATGCATCGATATGACCATGAACAACGAAGCGATGATAGCAGCCATGAATGTCTACGGAGACAAATTTAAAGAAAGATACAGAGTCGTCAGAGAATACGATGAATTAATGAAATGCGTCAGAGAATGCGAAGAAAACAATTGGCTCTGTTGCCTCGAAACTGCCGATGCATTCAGAGACTTGCTTGCTAGGGAATATTTGAGAAGAGAAGGTCTAAAAGGGAAGAAGAAAGAGAGAATCTACCCTATAACAGAATGGGGTCACGTCTACGATATAGCAAGAGAAATATTCTTCAACAGCGACTGCTCATTCACAGTAACAGGTGGCTTGAAAGACCAATATACTTACGACGAAGAACTAGGCAGAGAGAGACTAACAGGGAAGAAAATACCAGACGGATTAAGAATACTACCAGAAATAGCAGATATCGTCGCAGTTCTATATTTGAAAAACGGCAAGCAAATATACAAAATAGTCAAATCACGCTTTGAGCATCCTTCAAAGCTAGGCGAAGTCGAATCGCTTAAAGAATACATAGAGCGCTTCAGAGACATGATAAAGTGGTAGATAACTATGGATGTAGAAGACATAATCTGGGGCTTCATAGTATTCCTGCTTATTTTCGTCGCACCAGCAATACCTGGCGTTCTACTATGGTTTTTCCTACAACCTGCAACTTTCTGGCAGAAATTAGCGTGGGTCATATTATCAACAATCATTTATCTATACCTAGTCAGAGTGATAGTAAAAATGCTATAAGGAGGCGATGATAAGCGATGTTGTTAAAGCTTACGGGAAAAATTTTACTAGCGTGGGGCGTAGCTCATGCTGTCGTGAGCTTGCTAAGTGAATCGCTATGGAACACTATTTCCGCGAGTATTTTAATCGGCATCGGCGCTACACTCGAAGTTCTTGATAATAGAGAAGGGAGGTGATAGCATGAGAAGAAACTTGCTAGTAGTCTTGGACGACGAAGTATATCAAGCCTTGAAAGATGTCAGTGCTATGGAAGGCAAGTCTATGGCACAAATAGTCAGAGAAGTTCTCACTAAGGAGGTGAAAAGAAGCAAGTGGCGAAGAGTTTTACCGTTTTTGTAGATGACAAACTATACGAAGAAATCAAAGCAGCGGCAAAAGCACGAAATATGAGTATTAAGGATTTTGTCGCATTTGTATTGGAGAAATGGTTACAAGAAAAGATAAGGAATTGGCGATAGAAAACTTCAAAAGATTCTACAGCTCTTTCAGAAAATACCAGAAAGAAGCAATAGAAAAAGCCTGCGAACTACTAGAAAAGAGAAAATATCTATTCTTATCAGCGCCAACGGGCATAGGCAAATCTGCAATAAACATGTCCTTACTACTAGTAAACGGCGGCTACTACGTAACAGGCTTACTAAGCCTACAAGACCAAATATGCAAAGACTTTCAAGCAGAAGAAATCTACGACATCAGAGGCAAAGAAAACTACGAATGCAGACGAGGTGGCAAATGTCGCTGCGTCAGAGACAAATGCGAACTCTGCGTATATAAATACGAAAAAGCAAAGGCACTATCATCTTTCGTAACAGTAACAAACATATTTTGGATAATGAGCAACATAAACTCTCTAAAAAAGAAACATTATGCGTAATCGACGAAGCACACAACTTACCAGAAATCCTAGTCAACTACGGAAGAGTAACACTAAGCGAGAAAAACTGCTTTTCACTCTTCCCAATCATACGAAGATGCCGAATAGAGGACATACCTTCATACCTATACGAATACGCAAATAACCTAGCAGATTTCGGAGACGACGAAAGAGCCAGCAAACTCCTAAACCTAGCAAAAAGAATAGAAGTCGCATTACAAACAAAAGTTATAGATGTCGTCAAAAGCACGAAAAGAGAAATAATACCTCTATACGCAGACAGAATTTTTGAAAAATTTGATTTTGCAGAAAGATTCATCTTCTCATCAGCAACAATAAACCCCGACTACATGATTAAAGAATTAGGTTTAAACAAGAAAGACTGCGCAATAATAAAAATACCTTCACTATTTCCACCAGAAAGAAGACCAATAGTTGCTTTACCAATCTGCGATTTTGACCTAAAACACCAAGAAGAGAATGCAGAACTAATAGCAAGTGTTTGCAGAAAAATTATTGAAAAACACAAAGGCGAAAAAGGCATCATCTTCGTCCCAGGCTACAGATACTACGACTACTTCAAAGACATGGACAGAGTCATATTCCTAGAAGAAAACAGAAGAGACGAAATCTTGAAAGAATGGATGGAAAGCGATGACGACAAAGTATTAGTAGGCGTCAAATTAGAAGAAGGTTTAGACTTAAAATACGACTTATGCAGATTCGCAATCATAGTAAAAGCACCTTTCCCAGATGTCAGCGATTTAAGAGTAAAATTCAGATTAGAAAAGATGAAGCAGTGGAAATGGTTTTACTCACTAGCAGAAAACTTACTAGTTCAAGCATACGGTCGTTTATGCAGAGCAGAAGACGACTTCGGCATCTTATACATATTAGACAAGAAAGCAATAGCACTACTAAAAAGAAAAACCATACCGAAATGGGTCAAATCAGCGATAATAAAATTCGAGCCTTCACAACTAACATTAGGAGGCGATACAAATGCATATCAACCCGAAAGAAATAATTAAGAAAGGCTACCTAAAACCTTCAGCATACACGACAATTCAGCAAACAGGCATAGACCTCACTATCGAGCAAGACATACAGCTAAATCAATCCTACGCAGTCGCAAGACTAAACGAACTATTCGTTCTTCCATCAGACATCTTCGCCATACTCTTTCCAAGAAGCACCCTAATACGCAGAGGCTTCATAATTCAGTGCGGTCTAATCGAACCAGGCTACATAGGCAGACCAGTAATAGCCATTCACGGTAGCGGTTTCCTCCCGAAAAACTACAGAGTCGTCCAAGCAGTCTTCTTCGCAGGAAATCCCGCCTCAGTATATGAAGGCAAATGGCAATATGAAGGTCTATGAAATCATCCTATATCGTCAAGGCGACTACATAGGAACAAACTTCAAATGTCCTCGCTGTGGCAAATACCTAGAACTATGGGGTCAGACAATAGCAGTCTGCACATCATGCTCATACATTTTAGACATAAGAAGATGCTTTTGGAGAATTGGAATTCGTCAACCTCTTCTAACATATTTCCTCGAAGACATAATCTCCGCATACTACCATGTAATCAGAAAACTAATTAGAAAGCAGAAAGGAGGTGATAAGAAACGAAAGTAGCAGAAGCACCTCTATGTTTAGTATTTACCGAGACATACGAACTATACGAAGCAGAATGTCCTTTCTGCGGCGAACGAATAATATGGAGAAAACATATCATAAACGGAGAAGAAAGAGAATGCATTATATTACGCAGTTGCCCTCATCTATCTCACATAGACATACACGCAAAATCATCAGTGTTCGAAAAGCGTCCTACTCATAATTGGCGACTCTCTCCTACTTCCGATTACGATGACTAAAATGTCTCGCAAAATCGACATAGACTGCACTAAACTCCTATTTGAAAGAAAATGCAGAAACTGTGGATACTCTCTACATTCACCACTAGGATGGTTCTACATTTCAACTTCGGACGAAACAAGATGTCTTCTCTACTTCCAGTGCTTAAAATGCTACAGAGTTTCACAAGCTCTCTTACATTTAGAAACCGAAGAGGTGGAAGAACTTGAATAGAAAGGAGGTGAAAATAAATGTGTTCCTGCGAGAAAGTCATAGAAGAATTACAAAGAAAGTTACTCAGAAACGAACCTCTCACTGAGACAGACAAGCAAAATCTACAAGAACTATGCGAACTCACAGGCTGGAACGAAGAAGATGTCAGAAACGCTCTTATCGGCAAAACACCGCAATTCTACAAATACTTCATGGAAGCACGAAGACATGAATTATGGCTCGAAAAGAAAGAAGCGGCAAGAAAACTTTGGGGCGCACTCATAGCATTTCTCTGTAGCAACATAAAAGAGGTTTGCACTTTAGAAGCTAGAATCGACGACCCGCTAGCAGACTCACTAACGGTTTATGCAAAAGACCTCTATCGCCATATTGACGATTTTCCAACCGAAACCTTCAGGCGTCGTTTCAGACAATGTATCAAACTTTTCAACGAACTCATCAAGAGAAGAGGTGGCTTAATAGAAGAAAAAAGAGCTGTGAGAAAACGCAAATTAGAAGAAATCTGCAAGCTCTACCAAAAAGCAAGAGATTTACTCGAAGAAATTGAAATAGACATCGAAGACCTTGTAAAAGCAAACGACAAAAGCGACTTCATACGCTACTCTGAAGACGACTTCGCTCCACTTCGCCTTCGCAGACAAGAACTTATATATCAAACAGACAAGGGCTACGAAGTTTACGTTAAAGACGGAGGCATCTACCTATTCAAAGGCTTAAAACTTATCTCAGAAGCATAAAAATGAATAAGAAAATCATAAAATACGTAACAGAAATAATAAGATGTCCAGACTTCGAATACGGCAAATTTGAAATAGGAACTCTACTACATGAAGCATACTGCGCAAGACTAAAAAACCAAGGCTACGAAATAGAAAAAGAAGTCTATAAAACATACGAAAACTACCTCCTAATAGGAAAAGTAGACGCCATCAACGAAGAAGAAGTCATAGAAATAAAAACAGGCAAGAACCCTCAACTAATCTACCTAATGCAACTAGGTATCTACATGAACATGTGTAACAGACAAAAAGGCAAGCTCATCATGATAGCAAACAACATAAGAGAATTTCCACTAAACGAACCACTATCAGACTCAGCAATATTAGCCTTAATAAAAAACGAATCAAGACCTAAATGGGGGTGGGAATGCAAGAAATGCAGAAAAAGATTGATCTGTCCGTATATATCGGGGACGCAGAAGAAGTCTTGGAGACATTTGAAGACGAATACTTCCATTTATGCGTAACTTCACCACCTTACTACGACATGCGCGGCGAGCTAAAATGGCAAAGCTACGAAGAATACCTAGACAAAATGGACAGAATATTCCACCTAATCTACAAAAAACTAAGATACGGCAGATGCTTCTGCCTAAACGTCCCACTAATCTACATCAGCAACAAAAAGAAATACCTAGTAGGCTTAGACTTACTCAACATAGCCCTAAAATACTTCGAACTAGAAGTCGATATAGTCTGGGTCAAGCCATTCGGAATAACAACAAGAAGAGCATCAGGCAACTTCATAAAACATAGCTACCCATTCTATCTAAAATTCGACGCCTTACACGAATACATCTTCGTCCTAACAAAAGGAAAACTAAAGAAGCCAAAAGAAAGAGGCGAACCAATCGCCTTAGACAAAAAATTCTTAGCAGACGTATGGCAAGTGCCAACAGCATCAGCAGACGCCTTCTACAAAAAGAAAGCAAACATAGGACTAAAAAAGCACAGAGCCATGTTCCCACTAATCCTACCAGAAACTCTAATTGAAATCTACTCCTACAAATACGAAAGAGTCTTAGACCCCTTCCTAGGAAGCGGAACAACACTACTAGCATGCAAAAACAAAAGCAGAAGCGGAGTCGGAATAGAAATCGACGAATCATGGCTAGAAGTAATAAAAAGAAAAATCGGCTTCGGACAGCAAACATTAGAAGGCGTAAACTTCAGAATAGTCAGAAATGAAGCTAATAAAAGCGAAAATTCTAATTGAGGAAGAAGGCAAATTTGAAGACATACTATCAGCAATAGACTTCTTCTCTCGCAAATACAAAAATGGAGTTATCATGCTAGTCGAGGTGATAGAAGATGACGAAATACCTCCTAGTAGCAATTCACGGCTTAGAAGACGAAATAATGCTCATAGGTAAATCCAAAGAAGAGAAAAAGACATTCTTCCATCCATACAAACGATACCTATACATCCTAGGTAAAGGCAAACACGAAACAATAGACGGCAGAAAATGCTACAAAAAATATGTAGAAAGAGGCGAAATCTACTCAATAAGAAGCGAGAAGACATGCGAAGACGATATTCCATTCACCTTAAGATTCATGATAGACAAAAACATAAAAGCATACTTCAACGAAAACTTACAAGGCTGCGAACCAGACAGTGAAAACATACCACTCAAAGTAGCCTACGTCGACGTAGAAGCATACTCAGACGGACAAATAAGACTAATAGGTTGCTACTGCGACGAACTCTATCAAACAGACAAAATCCACGACTTCGTAAAATTCCTAAAAGAAAAAGACCCAGACGTCATGGTTTCCTGGTTCGTAGATTTCGACGCCTCTATGCTAAAGAAAGCATCAGATTACTTTATTCATCCGCCTTTCACATTCTTCGACGCCTACAAAATGTATCAAAAAATCAAACCACACAGCACATACAACCTAAAAATGGTTTGTTGGAAGGAACTAGGCATAGAACCCTGGGGAAAATACTCAGACGACATGTCAGATTCTCAGTGTAGAGAATACAACGCTCAAGACGTCCTAAACCTCAAAAAACTAGACGAAAAACTAGGCTTACTAAAATTCGCAACAGAAATAAAACACTATGTAGGTCTTCCAGACTACAACTTCGTCTTCTCAAACATGCGAATAATAGACACAATAGCACTAAGAAAAGCGAAAGAAATCGGCAAAGTCCTCCCAACCTACAGAGGCGAGAAGAAGAAATACGAAGGAGCAATAGTCCTAGCAAGAAGAGGAGTTTACAGAAACGTCGCAGCCTACGACTTCGCATCCTTCTACCCAACAATAATAATAAACTTCAAACTCTCCCCAGAAGGCGGCGACTTCCTACCCTCTCTAGTTTCATACTTAATGAAAGAAAAAGAGCGCTGGACACAAATAAGAAACAGTTACGAAAAAGGCACACCAGAATGGGAAGAAGCAGACAGAAAAAGACAAGTAGTCAAAGGCATCATAAATGCAGTCTATGGAGTCTGCGCAAACCCATCCTTCAGACTCTTCAATCCAACAATAGCAGAAAAAATAACCTCACTAGCAAGAGAAGGCTTAAGCCACCTAATCGACAGTAGATGCATATACGCTCACACAGACTCCCTCTTCATCATAACAGACAAACCAGAAGAACTAAGAGAAGAACTCGAAAACAAAGTAAATGACTACTATCAAAGCAAATACGGCGTAAAAGGCTTCAAACTAGAATTCGACGAATACTTCAAGAAAATAGTAATACTCGCAAAAGCAAGATACTTCGGCTTAACAAAAGACAACAAAATAACCTACAAAGGCGTCGAACTAAGAAGAAACGACACCTCAGAAGCAGTAAGAAAAATCCTCTACTCACTTATGGAAACCATCCTCTACGACAAAGACGTAATCTCCTACATAAACAACATAGACCTAACAAAATTCACAAAAGAAGAACTAGCAATCCCATTCAACCTAAACAAAGACACCTACGAAGACGAAAAACTTAATTCCATGATACAAAAAGGCATCCGAAGAGTCAAATACATTTGGACGAAGAAGGGCATAAAATACTACGCAGAAGACGAAGAAATCAAAGACGAGATAGACTACAGAAAAATGAAAGAATACATAATGACAAAAATCCAACGAATTCTAGACGCAGTAGGAATTGACGCCACAGGAAGAAAACAAGCAACATTATTTGACTTCTGAAATGAGCCTCTACGAATTCATGCTAAAAGAATGCGAAGAAATCAAAAAGAAAGACATAAAAGACCTCTTCCCTCACAAATACTACCGCTACCTAGCATATCTCAAGTGGTCAGCCTTCTACGAAGACAAAGACAAAGAAAAATCAGAACACTACAAAAAGAAAGCAGAAGAAACACTAAAAGAAGCAGAAAAACAAAAAGAAGAAAAATACAAGAAATGCATAGAAGAAGCATCCAAATACAAAAGAGAATTCATAGACATAGACGAAGAAACAGGCAAAGACATCTATTACCTACCAGCAGAACAAAAATACCAAGTCGACGACAAATTATACACAACATTAGAAATAACCGTAAACTACACATTTGAAACTTCGCCGAGAGAACCAGACCCAGCAAGAAACCTAGAAGGCGAAGTCAAAATCACCGTAAGAGTTCAAAAATGCAACAGAAAATGCGTTGATATTCTCACAAACAAACTATACGAAGCCTTCAAAAGATACATGATAGACGAATTCTCACCAGTCTTCACATGGTATCACGACCTTTCACACGCAAGAACAATAGCAGAAGGCTTAATGATAAAAACTTCAGCGAAGAAAGCAAAAATTCAGAGAGAAACAGGCAAACCAATCAAAACAGGAGCATTCTTCAGAGTAAGCAACGAACCACCAACAATCAACTTCAAACTACGAATAGCCTCAGCAGAAGTCTTCGGCGAATTCGTCAGAGGAAGAGGAACTCACAGAGAAAGACACTACACATGGAGGTTCGATTTAAATGAATACTTCGATTGGGAACAATTTATTAGAGCTCTTGAATAAGCTATACGAAGAAGAAAAAGCAGAATACGTAAAAATGTTGATGAGATATGTCAGACAAAGTCTTATACTCCTCGGAATTGACGAAGCAAGAAATTGAAAGAATTAGAAGAGGTCAAAGAGCAATAATAAGAAAAATCAAACTACCAAAAACCATAATAATAGACGGCGTTTGGTATGAAACAGAAACAAAAAGATGGACACCAAATTACGCAATCGTTAGAAGAACCGCATCTTTCATAAACATAGAAGAAGCCAAAAAATACTGCGAAGAATTAGGCATAAACAGAAACGAAGTTCACTACATAATCTTCCTGAAAAAACCTAAAAAGGTGAGTTTCTCATGGCTGTAGAATACTACTGCGCAGCATGCGGAAGAAAAATAAGCGAAGGCTTAGATTTCCACTGTCGCTTCACTTACTGTCCTTTCTGCTTCAGACCACTATCAAGACAACCAATCTACATAGCAATAGAAGAACCAGCAGACAGAATAATCTTCTCACCTCTCAAACCAGACTTCCTCATCCTAGAAGACCAACTCTACAAAGCAAGAAAAATAGTAAAGGTGAAAGGCGGCTATGTCATCTTCCTGGAAAGAAATAATCTACTACAAGCCAAAAAAGAAAGCAACGCAAACATTCAAAATTGACATAGACTGCCACCTAAACGAAGAAGAAATAGACCTCTTCATCAAAACAAGAAAAGCAATCCTCTCATCACTAGGCTTTACTTTACTGGATTATCGCTTCATGCAAACAGAACGAGGCATGCACTTCTGGCTAATAGCACACGGAGAAGTTTTGGATGCAAAAACAAAAAACCTCTACCAATTCCTCCTAGGCGACGACCACCACCGCTTCGACATAAACAGACGAAGAATAGAAAGAGGCATACCCTGGCAAAAAGCAAACATCCTATTCAGCCGAATCTTAGACAGAAAACGCAATTACGATTGTGAATTCAAACTCAAAACCTACAAAAAATACCTAGAAAAAATAAAAGGCGACAAACACGACTTCATAAACTACGCAATAAAGGTGCTTCTAGATGATTGAAAAATACATTTTCCACGAATGCAACATTTGCGGACACAAAGAACTAATACGAATTTTCCTAATAAACATGCAGAAAGAAGAAGCACTAGCAGAATGCACATACTGCCGAACAATCCTTCCCGCAAAAATCAAAATAATTTCTCGTAACTGCCCTTTCTGCAACTATAACAAACTCCTAATCATCCGCATAGGCAAAAGCAACAAAGCCTTCGCACAATGTCTAAACTGTCAAGAAATCATGGTCGCCAAAATAAAAGAAAGGAGGTGATGCTATGAAAGTTATCTCAGTCTATGTGGATGAAGTAGAAAAAGCACTGCTGGAAGAAGCAGCAGCAAAAACGAATATGACAACAAGCGCCTTCTGCCGATACGCAGCGCTTTCGCTCGCAAGGAAAGTATTAGCGGGCAGAAAGAAAAAGAGAGCAGAAGAAATACTAAGAACCTACACCTACAAATGGACAAGAAAAGAAAAGAAACTAATGGAGGAGGTGTTATCATGGCAGAAATGAAGAAAGACGAAACATTCTACACACTCATCGCTACATTCGCAGACCTTAACAGCGCTCTAAGACAACTCGAGAACGCACTTCAACAACTAGACAAACTAAACCTCCCCGAACCAGTAAAAAGAACAATAAAAGACGCTCTTCTCGCATTTCGCAGAGACAACCGAATCAAGCAAGTAATACAGCAACTCATATAAGGAGGTGATAACATGGCAAAAGTAAGAAACGAAGAATCAAACAACTCTGACCTCGAAGAAGCAGAAAAACTATACTTTGCATTCAGACTAGCATTAATCCAACTCTTCAAATCACTAGTAGAAACAGACAAAACCAAAGGAGGTGATAAAAACTGACAGAACAAAAAGAGAAAAGAATACCACGCGACATCGCCATATTAGCACTACTCGACACAGAAACAGAAGTCACAAGACGAGCAGTAGCCAAACTACTAATAGAACCAGAACTACAAGACGAATTCTTCGCAAGCCTCTACATACTCATAGAACTCGACGGAGCATTAAATCGCCTCGAAAACACCCTCTCTCAAATCGAAAAACTAAAACTACGCAAAGAAGCAAAGAAAGCAATAAAAACAGCACTCCTCTCAGTTCCAAGAAACAACCAAATCAACCAAGTAATAGAACAACTCTTCGGCGACTAGAAAAAGCAAAATTATTTAAACAAAAAGTGAAAATAAATTAACAAGGAAATGGGGGTGATGGAGAAAATGCAGGAAATGAAAATACAAACAGTAGCGGCTAGAGTATCGCCAGAACTAAAAGAAGAAATAGTAGCAACAGCAAAAGAGCTAGGAATAACAGTAAGCGACCTACTGCTGAAAGCATACAGATATTGGAAAGAGAATGAGGGAGAAAAGAGAAACATCGAAGAAAAGCGAGAAAAGGTATCGTCGGTAACTCAATTGGAATTATTGGACTTCATAAACAAACTAGAGAAGAAGAATCCCTCGCTTCCTACAGCAAGGAGATTCTACGAGAAGCTCGTAGAAGAAGCTCGCGGCAACGAGGAATTAATAGAAATAATAAAATTAGAGTTTTTCAGCAGATTCGGAATTTCGCCGTTAATAGCAAAATCCACTGGCTTAACAGTCTACTCGGATGTGATAGAAGTAGATATGAAGCAGTATATGCCACGTGCTCTAGAGGATATTCCACTAGAGCAGATGAGTGAGAGAGTAGACGTTGTTCTAGCAAACTTTCCTATTCGCTATTACAAGGACTTAGCAGAGTTCTGCGAAGACATAATTCGTCGGCAGATAGAGGACGGCATCTTCTAACGCAAGAAATATATATCTCTCCATATTTTTTCCATTTTTATATATTTTTTCAAACGGGGAATGATTTAACAGTTAACAAAAATAAGGAGGTGGGGAAAATGGTGTATGCAAGCAACACATCCCAAACTCAAAGGAAATTTAATATTTTTAAAAAAGGAGGAAGGAAAATGGAGTTTTGGCATGTATTGCATAGTGCGTTGCGTTGCATTTTGGTAGCAAAAATGGAAAAAATAGTGCTACCATATATAATAAGGAGGTGATATAGAAGCAGTGCAAGCTCGCATCATAGACGCAGACATAAAGAAATCAGCGACACTAAGCGTAAGGCTAACACCTCATTTCAAAGACGCAATAATAATGGCAGCGCACGAACAAGGCATCAGCGTAAGCGATTACATAACAAAAGCATGCGCTCGTCTCATGGCAGAAGAGGGAAAATCAGAAGAAATAAAGCAGCTAGGAGAAGAAGTATATAAAGACATGAGGAGAGCAATCAGAAGAATGAGACCAGTAAGACGCATGGAAACACGCATATCACACAAGCTAGCTTTGATAAAGCGAATAAGAGAAATAGAAAAACAAGCACCGCCTCCTCAAATAGCAAGAAACCTCTACGAAGACATGCTTACTCAAGTTGCGGGCGACGACGAACTAACCTCCATAGTAAAAGAAATGTTTAGACAAACATTTAACATCTCACCGCCGCTAATGAACAAAGGCACTCTAGTCGTCTACGAAGACTTCATAAGAATAGACACTTGCGGATGCTACCCCGTCATACACAGAGACGTCGAAGCTCTCATACCAAAACTAAACGAAAGAGGCAGCATCTTACTAACAAACTTTCCCTTCCGCTTCTACAGACTAATAGCAGATGCTCAACGAGAAATCTGGAAACTCTGCGGAAAAGAACAAACTATTTAAATAATTAAACCAAAAGTGAAATAAATATGCGGGGGATAATAACCAAACTGCGGAATATATTAGCAAAAAGAATCTGGCTACTCATCTGCACCGACTCTAACCCAGCAGAATGTATAGCAGAATTCCACTACAAACCAACTAGAGAAGAAGTCAAGTCAATCATAGAAGACTACGACGGCACAAGATTCGCAGTAGTAGAACAGAAAGGCACAGACGAGCGAATCATACTGCGTCTAACAAAAAGAGAAAAGAAAAAGAAGAAAGAACCAGAAGAACTACCAAAAGAACTAAGAAAAGAAGAACTAACACAGCAAATAAGACAACAAATAGAAAAAGTCAAAGCAGAAACAAAGAAACTCAAAGAACTAAAATCAGAATTCGAAAGCATGTTCGGCGAAGACCCAAGCTTAGGCGTTGACCTAAAATCACCGATTGAAGGCATAATGAAAGGCATAGCAGAAGGAGCATACAAAGGCTTACGCAAGCGAGAAGACGAAATAGCAGACTCAGTCGTAGGAATAATGAAAGGCATCTCAGCATCCCTACAAGGCTTAGGAACTTTCCTAGCACACATGGCAGGCGAATCAAAAATAAAACTCAAATCACAGAAACTACAAACAAAGCAAGAAGAAACTAAACAAGAAACAGAAGAACAACCAAAATCACAGCCTCAGCCAGAACAACAGGAACAAACCGAAGAAACAAAACCTGAAGAAGAACCCGAAATAATAACATTCGACCTAGAAGAGTGAGTAGAAATGATAGTCGACGTAATCGAAGTCAACGAAGAAACAGGAGAATGGAAAGTAATCTGGACAGGCGACGAAAGAAATATACCACCGCACTTACGCAACAAACTCATAATGCCACACGGCTTTCCACCTCTAATCGCAAAAAGAGGTGAGCTCATAAAAATTGAAACTCTCGAAATCTCAGATTGAAGCAATAAAAGGCAAAGAAGGCATCATTTGCGACGAAACAATCTGCTACTGCCCACTAGACATAAGAATGCGAGACTGCCTAGCAAAACACACGCCGACAAAACAAATCCTATTCTTCAAAGACATCGAACCCTGCTGGTCAGTAATCAAATTCATCAAAGCAGCCAAAAAACTCTTAGACGAAGTAGCCTTCTACTGCAAAGGACTTTTCATAACCTACGGCGAACTAAAAATAAACAACAAAGAAATGAGACTTCTCCTACCAGAAGAACTCTTCCCAGAAGGCTGGACTGAGCAAGCCATGAAATTCGCAGAAGAAGTCTTCCCTCACGAAATCTACGTCTTAAAGGAGGAAGACCTATGGAAATAAGACAAGAAGTATTAAAAGCTATGTTGAAATACGAAAAAGGCTTCGCATTCAAAGACAGACTATACATCTGCAAGGACATCCTAACCTGCACAAAAAGAGCCTTATCCTACAGATACTTCCATTTTGAAGACATGCTCTTCTTCTATCACTCAAATTTTTACTTTCCTCTACCACGACCACCCTACTTATACTGCTACGCATTAATTCACAAAAACTTAATAATCTTCCACAGAGAAACACCTTTCGAAATCAACAACAAAAAATCACGCTACGACAACCTACTGCGGAGGTGGATAATATGCGAGAAAATAAGTCAGACCTAAGAAAGAAATTCAACTTAGTCCTACTAGCACTAAAAGCAAGCGGAGTTCTAGCAAAAGCCATGAAAAATCCAGAAGAAACCCTCAGAGAACTACTAAAAGAAGCAAAAACAGAAGAAGGCAGACAAAAACTCCAAAACATGAAACAGCAACTAATCAAAAGATATAACTGCGAGGACATACTCTTAGACTTACAAGAAGAAAACAGAGCAAACATAGTAATAACAAACGCAAAAAACAAAGAAACAATAAAATCAGACGTCCAAGAAGTCCTAACCTTCATAAGTTGGATACCAGGCGTAGACATCAAATCAATCATAAAAGACATAAAAATGATAATAGACAAAAACAAAGTAATCATCTCAATTCCATGTAAAGAAAAAATAAAGGAGGTGTTGCGAGAATGAAATTGATAATGAAAAGGAAGAAAAAGCAAGAAGAGAAAGCAGAAGAAGAAAAACCAATACAAGAACTCGAAGCAGAAACACTAACCGAAGCAGACCAAGCAGTCCAAACAGCAGAAGCACTAATAGAATCGCTAGATAACTTATACGAAACAGACAATCAAAAATGGCGAAAACTGAAATTCACCTCAGGCGTCATTTTCGGCGAAACACTCGGAGACATAGTAAACGCAATCTGCGAGAGAAATCCAGAAGAAGCACGCAAGAGAATGCGTAGAGCAGGAGAAGGCATCATAGAATTAGCAATAGGCACTCTATTAGGAGCAACTGCAAGACAAAATGAGGCAGTCCGCAAAGGTCTTATTAAAAAATAAACAATACAAATCGTTGTTGCTTTTATTCGAACGAATGGCAATCAAGGGAGAACCAAGAGACGACATAAGACAAGCACTCCTATCAGTCCTACCAGAAAGAGAATATCGCTGTGCCTACTGCGGCAAAGTAATCTCATCCGAAGACGCAGCCTTCTTCCAAGGCTTATGGTTTCATATCTGGTGCTTAAAAGTAATCTAAGGTGCATAAGATGCGGCTGCAAATACACCCTAATCTTAGAAGGCAAAACAGCAACCTACAGCTGCGACTGCGGCGTAAAAATAACAGTTCCTAGACTAATAATCGGCAAAAAACCAGTATCAACATATGTTTTCATAGCCCTTCAATACCCTCAGCTCTTACTAGAATCAAGAGGAATGCACGGAGGCAAACTACTAGCAGTATCAGCAATCCTATTCCGCCACAACTACTTCATAGACACAGAAGTAATCTTCGAACGCAAAGACAAAGAATACATACCAAGATTCTTCGCCTACTGCCACAAATCAGAAGAGATAACCCAAAATTATTTAAATAATGAAAAATAAGCCAAAAATGGGAAGGAAGAGGGGGGTGATATAAGAAGAAATGGCAAAAGCAATAATAATAAACCAGGTAGCTCCAGGCAGAGTTAAAGAAGTAATCGAAATCTCGAAGAGCGCAGACGTCAGAGTCTTCAGAAAGCCATTCGGAAGAAACATCGGAGCACTCTTAGCAGGCAGAGCAGCACCGCACAAGCACGCGACGGCAGGCTTGAGATACGACACAGAGAATTACACCTCAACAACGTGGAGAGAAGCTCCAACAGAGAAGAAAAACGAATTAGCAAGAAAGAAGATTCAGGCAGTTAAGAGCGCACTCGAATCAGCAGGCTTCAAGAAAGGAGCAGAAAGAATAGCATCGAGATTGGAGACTTTCGTAAGAGAGTGGGTTCCTAGAGTTAGAGAAAAGCCAGAAGAAGAGCGAACAGGCGTCGTCGCAGCAACTTATCACGGAGTTCCTATGATACTTCCAAAGCCAGCCTTCCTCATAGCAAAGATGGGCAAAGACGCAGACGCGTGGGTCGAAGTAGCTTCCGCACCAACTAGATTGGAGCTGGAGCAGAAATTAATCGAGATGGGCAGAGCAGACTTCCTCAGAAAAGTCAGAACACCGGAAGCAATACCGACAATAGTCATTACAGCATAGAGGAGGTGATATAAAATGCCAGTCGTCGGCTTAATGGGCGGCTTCTTCGAAAGCTTAGGATGGTCAGGCATCGCTTCAATGATTGTCGGCGGCGTCGTCTGGGTTTTCTTACACGGCTACATCTCAGGCGTTATCGCCGAAAAAATCAAGAAAGGCGAAGAAATAACAGAAGACGAATACAAGCAAGCAGAACTCTACACGACGATGGGACTTATAACACCTCCACTGATTTTCGGAATTCTCAGAACAACGAAATTCACTCACGAAAGCGACGTCTTGGACTTCTTCGGCAACTTCTTCGGAGGCGGCTTCTTCTACGAAGTCCTCAACCTCATAGAGCTAATCGGAGCATCATTAGGAATCTGGACAGCAGCCTAAGGTGATAAAAATGCACATTCGCCAATCAATCAGAGCAATTCAAATAAGAGAAAAAAGAAAGAAAGCAAGAGCAGCAAGGCGAACGCAAGCACCGACACCTTCTCCTAGAGGAGAAGAAGTCAAGCCAGAAGAATTAGTCTTCTCAGAGGTGGAGATATAATGGCAATCGAAAGAATCGACAACTGGGAATTAGTAATAAGAGGCAAAGACCTCGAAGACGGCAAGTTTAGACTCGAAGACTGGCAGAAATCCTGCGCATTAGTAAGAGAAATCGGAACAGACAGTCCAACAACAGTAGTCTTCGGCGTCAGAGACCAAGAATACATAAGAATCGACAAACTCATCGCACCATATTATCATACAGAATACAACAAAAACACCATGCGTTTCTCTCTTTTGGAAAACGGTCGCTGGATAAACACAGGCTTCGAGCTTCCAATTCCTTTGCAAACAGAACTCAAAATTCAAGGCTTAGCAGAAGACAAGCGAATCTACCTTAGAGGCACACTCTACCGCAACGTCTTAGAAGGCAGTCACCCAATCAACTTATACTTAATCGCATTAAAAGGCAAACTCGCATACGAACGCATAGTTCCACTTTACTACAAAGACATAGAAGTCTCAGAATTCAAGCCAAACACCAACTACGTCTTGCGAACAGAAGACGTCGTAACACCAAAATTCGAAGAATGGAACATTAACGACCCGAAAGCAACAATAGTTCCAACAACAGAAACAACCTACATCCTCAACGAACCAATCGAAGTCCTCTGGAATCATCCCGAAATCTCCGAGAAGGACGTAGAATTCAGAGTCTTCTGGGACACCCAAGACCTCAAAGTAATGCCACGCTTAGACCACATGATTCTTCCTCCATCAAACGGACTAACAAAATACATCAAAGAAGAAGTCCTCATCAAAACAACAAACTTCGTCAAAAAAGCCTTAACAGCAGACGTCAGCGCAGGCTCAGCAGTCTCAGTAACAGTTAGCGGCGACGCCAGCGATATCTACTCAGTCGGAACAGAAGTCATGGTAGCAGACAACAACAACGCAGAAATAGCAAAAGTCGTCAACATAAGCTACGACTCAACAGCAGACACAACAACAATAACCTTAGACAAACTCAAAAACTCATACAAAACAGCAGATGGCGCAGCAATCTACACAGCAGCATACGCCTTGAGAAATCAACCAATAGCAGAAGTTGACATCGCAGCACCAGGCAACGACACTGTTCTAATCTCATCATCAACAGGTCAAGTTTTCGTCAAAACAGGTAACGACACCGAAAACTACACATTCGAATACTACGCCTTACGCCGCTACGGAGGAGCAACAATCTTCTCTCTCAGAACACTACCAGAGAGATATCGTCGCATAGAATATCCGCACAAACTAGCATTCATATTCGTCAACAAATCAGGCGTAACACCAACACAAACAGGCAAATTCACGCTCTACACAAAATCAATCTACCTAGCCAGAATGCCAGCAGAAACTCGCCAGGCATACATAAACGCAAAAGCATCAGCAGAGAGGTGGCTCTAATTTTTCTATTTTTATTTAAAATGAAGCTCGGAACACTTCGCTACATACTAATCAGAGCATACGACGAAATTCCACCTTCAGAGACTAAACCAGTAACAGACACAGCAATAGACGGCGACAAATATTCATTCGCAATAGACGGCATAATCATCCACGCCGACGAAATAACAAACGAACACTTACTACTCATAGACTTCTCCCTCTTAAACAAAGCAGGCGAACTAACACTACTAAAAGGCTTCCCTTACTCACTAAGAGGCACACGCTACAACAGCAAATACATACCGACAAAGAAAGACACAGACTACCCAGTCTTAGACAAAAATTGCAGCATGTCAGTCAAACTCACAAACGAAGACAGCACAAACTCAGTCAAGAAAGTATCATTCGCAGTTCTAGGTTATCCAATCATCTCTCCGTAAAAATGAGAAAAATAACACTCAGAAAAAGAACACCTAACCTAATCGAAGAAATAGAACTAGAAGTCTCAAGAAGCATAATCCTAAGAGACGGCATAAAAGAGCTAGTCATAGAACTACCAACAGAAGAAGAAAAAGAAATCGCGCAGCAACTCAATCAGCTACATTTAGAAACACAACAAAAAGAAAAGAACCTCTTACAAAAAATAAAAGAAATTTTACCATTACCGAAGAGGTGATATTATGCTCGAAAGCCTTTTCGCAAAAGGCAGAATCGCAGTTTGGATTATCCTGGTCGGAACTTTCATCGCTTTAATAAAAGGAGCTATGCCAGTTGACCAAGCAGTCGAAATCATAAAAATAATAGGCTCACTCTGGCTCGGAGCAGAAGCAGCGGCAAGAAAAGACTAGTATGAGCAAATACGAACTAAACAAATGGATACAAATAACAAACATAACACTAACAAGTTTTACATGGAAGTGCGTAGAAGGCAAACCATCGGAAGGCATCTGCTTCAAAACATGCGATGACTGCCTAGACTTCCTAGTTTACGGAACAGACGAAAACAACTTCGAAACACTATTCATCGGAATACCGAGCATAGGCGACAGCGGAACAATCACACACTCTTTCAAAGGTGCAGTTCACATAGGACTCGCTCAAGTCACGAGCGAAGAAAAAGCAAAAGAATTCTGGAAGAAAAATTGGAAGAACCTACCAATTCTTCCAGTTCAACAAACTCTAACGATAAGACTAGAACCAACAGACCCTCATTGGGTTCGCCTAAACAACCCAGACAAAACAGCAAGAGAACTAGATAACTGGTGGGAAAACAATTCAAAGAAAGGACAGCAAAGAGCAACAATAGACATAAGAATAAAAATACCGGAAGCAGTATTCGCAAAAATAAAAATAAAGTGGCGAACAAAAGGCTGGCACGACATAGGCTTATCGAAATCAAAAGACGGAAAAACATTCGAAAGAATATTCTCTCGAACAGGCGGTTCATCTGACTTCATAGACCATATTCACGAAATAGACCTAGACCCAGAATACGAATACTATCGCATTCATTTCGTAGACGGTGACCTCGATTGGGAAGTAGCAAGAGTTCACAAAACCATACAACTCATCGCTTCTATCAAATGCGAAGAAACCTGTCAAACTTCCTGCGAGCTATGTTGTGAAGAAGCCTGTCAAATTAGCTGCGAAGAGAAATGCGAACTCACCTGCGAAGAAGTATGCCAGCATTTCTGCCAAACAACCTGCGAATTATCTTGTCAATCAACCTGTGAGCTTGAATGCCAAGAAACCTGCGAAATCAGTTGCCAACAAACTTGCGAACTTACTTGTCAAGAAACATGCGAACTTAGTTGCCAAGAAACCTGCGAAAAAACCTGCCAAGCTACCTGCGAACTATCTTGTCAAGAAACATGCGAACTCACCTGCCAAGAAACCTGTAAACTTTCCTGTCAATCAACTTGCGAACTTAGCTGTCAAGAAACCTGCGAACTCACCTGTCAATCAACCTGCGAACTAATTTGCGAAACAACCGAAGAAACAGTATCTAGATGCTGCACAACAGGCTTACCTGAGCAGCCTTATCCTTCAATAGCAGGAACTTTCAAAGGCAAACTAAAATCCAAATTAGCATGTAAAATCAAAAACATAAAAACAATACCACTTCCAGGAACAACAGCATCGGTAGCCTCCTACTCAATAACAAAAAACAAAAAATTCACAGACGTCATCTACAAAAACGAAGAATACACAATAGAAATCGAACTATCAGGCTACCCTCAATTCTTCCACGACAAACCTTCGATAGACACAGAATGCGGCAAAATAACATATATCTCCTTCATAGACGTAAACAACAAAGAACACAAAAATTGGATACCAGCGCTAATCATACAAGGCTGCAAAGAAACCTGCGAAATCAGCTGCCAAACAACATGCGAACTCACCTGTCAACAAACATGCGAACAAACTTGTCAACTCAGATGCGAATTCACTTGCCAAGAAACATGCGAAGTTAGCTGCCAACAAACATGTCAACTTAGCTGTCAAGAAACCTGCGAAATCAGTTGCCAACAAACATGCGAACTTAGTTGCCAAGAAACCTGCGAAAAAACCTGCCAAGCTACCTGCGAACTATCTTGCCAACAAACATGCGAACTCACTTGCCAAAAAATCTGTGAACTAGCTTGCGAAGAAACTTGCGAAATCGGCTGCGAAGAAACATGTCAAAAAGAATGCCAAGCGACCTGCGAGCTTAAATGTCAATCAACCTGCGAACTCAAATGTCAAACAACTTGCGAACAATACAACCAAGTCTGTCCGCTAACAATCCTCTGCGTCGGAACTCCACTAATCTACCACATTCAACCGCTCAGAAAAATCAAACCAATACTACCACTTTTCATAATAAGAGCATACTACTCTCGCTTCTCAATTACCCTAGCTAAGAGTCTAAAATGGTTACTCTCAAAATTAACTCGATGGTAGAATTCGGCTTAAAAGACGAATCAAAATGGGTCAAAGACTGCGACAGCACCCTACCCTGCGAAAACTGCCCTAAAATAACATCAGCAAACTGCGACGACCTCATCTACCTATGCGTAATAATAAAAAACAACACAGATGCAGAATGCGAAATAAGCTGCTACTACCGCTTATACAAAGACGACAAACAAATAGAAAAAAGCTCAACAAGAACAAAAAAACTAAAACCAGGCGAATCAAAACAATTCTTTAGCAAGCCAATCTGGCTAATAGGCGACGCCTGCGCAGACTACAGAGCAGACATAGTAGCGTGGATAGAATCCTGCATAACAACCTGCGAACTCAGCTGTCAATCATCATGCCAGAAAGAATGCCAAAGTAGCTGCGAGAAATCTTGTCAAACAACTTGCGAAAAGTCTTGTCAATCATCATGTCAATATTCTTGTCAATCAACTTGTGAATCAATTTGTCAATCAACCTGCAAAGTTTCCTGTCAAACAACATGTCAAAAAGAATGCCAAACAACCTGCGAAAAAATCTGTCAATCAACTTGCGAAACTTTCTGCCAAGGAAAGTGCGAAACAACCTGCGAAGAAACTTGCGAACTCACCTGTCAAGAAACCTGCGAAAAAACCTGCCAACAAACATGCGAATCATTTTGTCAAACAGAAGAAGAAAAACTCTGCGAAGGCTGCGAAACAACTTGTCAACTTAGCTGTCAAGAACCATGTGAAGTAGCTAAACAACTCTGCGAAACAACCTGCGAAACAACCTGTCAACTTTTTGAAGAACTAAAATGCCCAATAATGGTAGTTTCCTACGGAACACCCTTAGTAGACTCTTTAGAACCACTAAGAAGAATCAGGAAAATTCTTCCTTCACTAATACTGAAAACATACTACTCAAACTTGCACCTGAAGATAGCAAGAAGATTTCGCCGAATCTTATATCCACCACTCCTAATACTAACGAAGCTCATAAACTACATTTCAAAGCAACACTAAGAATAAACAACGAATGCAACTTCAACTGCCTCTACTGCTACGACAGCAAAAAAGAGAGAAAAGGCGACATGTCATCCAAAACAGCAGAAGACATCATAGCCTTCGCAAAACAAAATCATCTAATTTTGGAAATCCCACAAACAGAACCAACAATTTCTTCTCAATTAACAAGATTTATCGAATCAGGCTTAGTAACAGGAATAACAACAAACGGCTACAACCTTCCTTTGCATTTACTAAAACTCCTAAAACAACACAACATCCACTTACTAATAAGCTACGACGGCATTTGGCAAGACAAATATAGACTAAGAGGAAACCACCCAACTTCCTCAGTTGTGGAAAAAAACATTTACGCAGTAAAAGGCTTAGGCATCCCATTCAGCATCGCTACAACAGTCCCAGGCGACGAAATTCACCACTTATACGAAAACTACTTATACCTCTCCCAAATAACAAACGCAATCTCATTCAACTTCGACTGGACATCCGAATACGCAATAAAAGAAAAACATTTGCCAATCCTAAAAGAACAATCAATAAAAATCCTAAAAACAGCAAAAGTCTTACCTTTCCCATACAACAAAATCTACCGTCTACTAAAATCAAACAGAAAAATCAGAGGCATGTGCGGAGCAGGCAACTCATTCTGCATAGACTACGACGGAACCTTATACCCCTGCTACCACTGCCTAACATGGAAACAAATGAACTTCAACTACGGAACAATTTACTCAATTCAACCAAAGCACCTACCGAAACCGTATTATCCTATGGAGAAATGCAAAACCTGCAAAAACGTCTTATGCGGCTTATGCTACACCTCAAACTTCGAAACAACAGGCAATCCATACAAACCTCCAAGCATCCACTGCAAACTCTTCACAACCCTAACTGAAGTGGTAAAACAATGCTTCAATCTCTCCTAATCTCAATAACAGGCTTCGTAATAGGCTCTCTCATCCTAATGCTCCTAGGCTTCATATTCGCAAAAATCTTCACAAAATCTCTAGTCCACTCACTAATAAGCGAAGAAACCAAACAAAAACTATCGACGTGGCTACAAGAAGTCTTCAAAAACGGCATCAACGAAGCCCTACAAGACGAAGAAATCAAAAAACTACTAAAAGAAATCCTAGAAGAAATACTCAAAAGAATAAAATAAAATGCCACCGAGTCCAATCTTCTATAACGAAACTCAAACGTATCTCCTAATAAACGGAAAAGACAAACACTACTTATACTCATCAGAAAAAACTTTAAAATCATCAGACACACTAGAACTCTTATCTCTCTACTGCAAAAATGCAGCCGATTACGGAAAAATAGGAATAGGCGTATACGCTTACGATAAAGACACAGGTAACATACGCTGCATAGCTTGGGGCGAAACATACCTTGACAGCGGAAAATCTACAACTCAAACAATACTGGACAAAAGCAAATGGAAAGCAGCAGAATTCTGCTTCTTCGAGAAAAGCATAGAAATAAGAATAGTCTCGTGGTATTGGGACGACAAAAAATCAAAATGGATAGAAAATGATTACCTAATTTACGCTCATAACTCCCAAATAGAATACGGCTTCAAACTAAAAGTAGAAAGAAAGTGCTGCGATATTCTCTGCTTATCAAGAGCAAAAGTATTCAAAATAAAAGTAATAGACAAAGACACAAACCAACCAATCCAAGACGCAACAGTAGAACTCTGCTTCGACTGCGGAGGAACATGCAAATCAACCTCACCAGGCTACGAATCACACACAACAAACTCAAACGGCGAAGTCTGGATAGAAAAATGCGCTCCAGGCGTTTTCGACCCATCCTGCATAACAATCAAAGCATCAAAATCAGGCTACAGAAGCACAACTAGCATTAAAAATTGGTCAGACATCTCAGACTGCGACACCTACGAACTCAAGCTAGAAAAACCAACACTAATAAACATAACAATAACAGTCTTAAACTCCCGAACAAAACAATCAGTCGAAAAAGCAAAAGTAGAACTCCACGAGGGCTACCACCCCTACGAACTAATAGAAACAAAACACACAGACACTTACGGGAAAGTCGAATTCAAAAACCTAGACCCACAAAAATACTACCGCGTCTACATAATAAAAGACTGCTACAAATTCTTCGACTCAGGAAACTTCCTCCCAGCAGACAAAACATTCGAAATAACTCCATACAAATTCTGCTTCAGAGTAAAAGTAATAGACCAATCTGGCTACGCTCTCAAAGACGCAAAAGTAGAACTCTATGACAACAAAGAAAACTTCATAGCATCAGACACAACAAACTCATCAGGCTTAACAGACTTCTTCTTAACAGACAAAGACCCAATAATCCTAAAAGTAACCAAACCAAACTACACAGAACACAAAGGAACAATCTACTCATCCTCACTATCCTTAGGAGACACTCTATCAATAACTCTATACAAAGAAGGCAAGGGAGACATAGAAGTAACAGTAATAGACGTAGCAGGTGACCCAATTAAAGGCTTCGACGCCTACTACAAAGAAAAAACCTCAGACGCGTGGAGACACGGCTGCTCAGTATTCGACGGCGAAACAAACAAATGCACAATCAAAGACGTTCCATACGGAACTTACGACATCAAAGCAAAAAATCCAGACTACGGAGACGCAACAGCAAACATAACTCACTTCAAACCAAAAACAACAGTAACAATAACACTAGGCGCACCATCACGCAAATGCAGCGTAAAATTCCGAGTCTACAGCAGAGAAGGCGGAGCACTAGTATATTCACTAACGCCACTAGAAAACGTCTCAGTAACCTTAACCTGCGAAGAAATAGGCTACAACAAAACACTCAAAACAAACTCAGAAGGCGAAGCAGACTTCGGCGAAATAGATTTACAAAACACAAAAAGAACCTTCCACTACAAAGTCTATTACAACGAATACTGGCAGTCATACGAATCAACAAGAACCTTCAAACAAGGCTACAGCTACGACATAGAAATCCACATGGAACGCTGCGAAGAACTAATACCAGGTTGGCAAAGAATGATAATGTCATGGCTAGGCATACAAACAGAAAACATAACCTGCGACGAAGCAGAATCACTAGCACAACAATTCAACACCTTCTTCCTAATAGCAATAGCAATATTTATATTCCTCTTAATCCTTTCAGCCTTAGATTAAGGAGGTGATAAAAAATGCCACCGCAGGAAGAAGAAGAGAAAGGCATCCTAGACGCCATAATATCCGCAATAGCAAGCCTATACAAAGCACTAGGCGTAAAAGAAGAAGACGCAGAAACCTACGCAGCATGGACATTCTGGGGCATCGTAGCAGTCATAATCCTCATACTAGCACTAAAACTCTACAAATTCATAAGAGGCTACTAAAATGACATCAGCAGACCAAAAACAACTAGTAGCAGCAGCACTAGCAGCAGCAATAATAACCTTCTTCACAACCCTTTTGGCGAGACTACTCTCAAAACTAATAGAACAAACAATAGAATAAAAATGACAGCAGCAATAACTCAAGAATACCTAAAAGAAACTCTCGTATACGCATTCTTCTGGTCAATCATAGTCTTCCTAGTAACAATCATAACAAAAGAACTAACAGCAGCAATAGCAGCAACAATAGTAGCAGGTGCTCAAAAATGAGATGGCAATACTACCAAACACAATACGAAAAATCAAAGCAAAAACTAAAATCGGCAGAACAGCAACTCAAACTACTAACAGAAGAAATCCGCTCAACCGCAAACACAATTAACATCCTGAAAAGAAAACTCTCAATCCTAAGACATCAACTATCCAAAGCAACAGAACCATCGCCAGAAATTATAGACAAAATCGAAGAAACCGAATCACAACTAAGAGAAAAAGAAACAGAACTATCCAATCTCTTAGCAGAACAAAGAGAACTCAAAGAAACAATTAACCTAGAAAAAAGAAAACTAAATCGCCTACTAAAAGAATTCATCTCCGAATTCAGGAGGTGCTTATAAATGCAAGAAATAATATTAGGCATTATGCTTACTCAACTCTGCTACCTAATCTACAAAGTAGCAAAACTAGAATCAAGCGTCTCAAAAATCACCAACCACATAAGCGAATTAACAGAAAAAATAAAAGAACTCGAGGAGAAATGCAAGAAATAACAACAGCACTATATCACCTCTACTTCGCAAGAAAAGCACTAGCAAGAGCACTCCACTACTGCGAAGACGAGAGAATCAAAACAATCCTAGAAGAAGTCAGAGAACTCCATCAGGAGGCATTAGAAAAATGGATAGAAGAGAAGAAGAAAAGAAAATAAACTGCCTGATAGCCCTAACAGACGCAGAATTCCGCCTAGCATACTCAACACTACACCTACCACCTCACCTATCAGAAAGAGCCAAACTAATAATCAAGAAAATCAAAAACCTAAAGGAGGAGATAACACCATGATAATACTAACAAAAGACCCAGACCTCCTAATCGAAACAAAAACAGAAAGAGACAAGCTCTTACTAATCACAAGAGGCTTATCCATGCAAGAAGGCAGAATATCTCTCAAATACGCAAAATCAATCATAAAACTCCTAAAGCGATGATAATAGACTGCACTCACCTCTCAATCTCAAGCTTTACCTACAAAAACAAAAAATACATCCTAGTCGCCTTATACTCCCCAAAAGACGACATACTAGCAAGAGTCCTCCTAGACAAACAACAAGCAGAAGAAATAAAAATCAAACTAAGAGAACTGCTTGAAGAAGATTTTTCTTACACCTAAAATGAACCTAGAAGAACTCTCCAAAAGATTCGAACTCACGGAACTAGACATAGAATTCAGCATGCCCTACACAAAATTCAGCAAACTAATCAAACACTCAAAACTCCCAAACGAACCAAACTGGCTCTTAGCAATCAAATACTTCATAGAAATCAGAGCAGCAGCACTAAGACGCTGGACAGACTTCATGGCAATCAGAGAATTCATACAAAACGCACTAGACGAAGCAGACCGCTTCAACACAAAACCAGAAATCAAAACAGAACCAAACAAACTAACAATAACCAACCCCTCAAAGAAACTCCTACCAAAACACCTAAAAATCGGCGGCTCAGAAAAAGAATGCTGGGAAAGAGGTCGTTATGGAGAAGGCTTAAAAGTAGCAGCCATGCACTTACTCCCACGCTCCCAAATCTACATCTACTCACATGACAACGCATACCGCTTCCTAACAGACGGAAAAGACCTCTACTTACTTATCGGCACAATACCCAACATCGGCGAAAAAACAATAGTAGAAATCTACAACCCACCTCGCATAGACATCAAAGAAATGATATACTCAGAACCAACCTTCGTCGAAGCATCCTACTCAACTCCAGGCTGTCGAGTCGACAAACCCTCAAAAATCAAAAAAGAACCAAACAAGTTATACGTCAGAGACATCTACGTCAACACACTAAAAGAACTAACAGGCTTCTCCTCATTATACACCTACAACTTATGGTGGGTAACCCTCTCAGAAGACAGAACTCACGTAACCTCAACAGACGAACTCCTATCTGCAATAGCAACCCTAATAGACAACCTATCACACACAGACAGAGAAAAACTAGCAAAAGACCTAATAGACCAAACCTCCTCAGAGCAACCTTACGGCTTAAAAATAAACACAAACTTCCTCGAATACACTCTCATAGAATCAAAACCATACACACTAGCACTACTCACACAAGACATAACAAGACACCTAAAAAGAAAAGGCATCCAAGCCTGGACAAACAGCAAAAAAGAACTAGAATACGCAATCCGCAACAACATCAAAGTCATCTACTCAGACAGAAAAATAGGAGACATCCCCTCCTTAGAAGAATACCTAATCAAAAAAGAAATAGCAGAAGCACAAAAATACGAAAAAGGCATTCTATCACCACAAAAACTAAACTCTCTCCTCAAAACAAAAGAAGGAAGAAAAATTCGCATGAACTACGCAATCTACGAAGTCTTATCTTACTTCCTAGCTCCCGAACTCGAAATATTTGAAAAACCACCGCCAGAAATCTATTACGTCGTCTCAACAGACGAAATAATAGGCATGCACAAAGAAAACAAAATAATAGAAAACATAAACAACTTATCAACCGACCCAATAGAAGCCCTAAGCCACTGCATCCACGAGATAACACACCACATAACAGGCTCACCAGACGAAACAAGAAAATTTGAAAGAGACCTAACAAGAATTTCATCGTGTATAATACACAAAGTCGTAGAGGTCAAAGCAGAAGCGAAGCGCTTAGAAACAGCTCTAGAAGGCTTACTACTAACACCATTCATAAAATACACATTCGAAGGAGTAACAAGAGTTCGCCCGAGCCAATTCTACAGGGACACCAAAGAAATATATCATAGAGACATAGAATCAGTTACAATAGACATAGAGCAAACAGTGAGCCCAATCTACCATATAGACGAAGAAATCGTAACAAGAATATCTCTCCCTGTAGACGCCCGTGAAGCTTACCGCGCAGGAGACTTCCACAAAGCAATAGAAATAACCGTCTTCGAAGCAGAAAAATACAAAAAAGCAGAGCCACTCAAAAAAGGCAAATACATAATCTTCTACACACAATTCAAAGAAACCTTCCCACTCGAACCAGAAGTCAAAGTCATAGAAATACCAGCAGAAGAAATTTTATAGAAAAGAATAAAATTTAAATAAAAACAAAACCAAACCAAAAACAAAAATGGAAGCAAAAAGCTGGGTAGTCGACCTAAGCTGCGAAGTCCAACCAAACAAACAAGACTTCAGAGAAGAAAGAATGCCTCACGAAGTATGGACATCTAGAACACTCGTCTCTTTCCCTCTAGGCTGCCAAAACAGAGTAGGTCTAAGACTAATCTTCGCAGGCGAGCAAATCTTCCCAAAAAACACAGCCTGGATATCCTTAGAAAACACAACACAAACTTTCCTCCTAGTCAAAAAAATCCCAAAAAACAGAACAATCAGAGCAGAATTCAAAAACAACGATACAAAAAACTCTCACTGGATTTCCGTATTAGTTCAAGTCTCAACATTCGAACCCGTAAAAAATGCCTATTAGAAAAGCAGGCATAGGACTCCCAGATTGGGTTAGAGAAACAAAATTTCCAACTATACTCTCACCTAAACAAAAAGAATGGTCAGTCTTAATAGAATTCAAAAAAACACCAGAAACAGACAACAGAATACCACCCTTCAGCATCGCATCAGCAGAAGTCTACACAGTTCCAGAAGGCTACAGACTACTAATGAAAGGCGCTGTAATTTCAGCAACAGACGAAGCAAACATGCCAATGAACATCTACAATAAAGCATGGATAGTAATCACAACACCAGGCGTCGTCGGCGACCGCTACTACTTCATGACAGACGCACTAACCTTCGTTCCCTCTCACGAAATCAAAGAAAAACACTCAATTTACCTCTACATACACAACTTCTCAGGAGAACTTATGACAGCAACAGCAACCTTCTTAGGAGTTCTCGAATCTCTAAGGTAAAAAATGCAGAAAAAAGAATACCATATCCGCATAATAATAGACGGAAAACTCTCTTACGAAGGCAAAAAAGAAGCAACTATCTTCACCTTAGACGAAGAAACCGAAATTCTAAAACACCTAGAAGAAATCACAAGCTAAAATGACAGAAATAATCCCCTACTACAGGAGACAGCAAGGTTTAGGCTTATTTCCCGTAGCAGTCCTCTTCGGCAAATCAATCGAAGCAAACGACACTCTCCTCCTGAGAAAAGAAGACTACCCAGACCTCATAATCTACCTAAAAACAACAGAAGCCTGCGACCTCATCCTAGAAGCAGTCTCAGCAGCACCAAGAAAACCAGACCAGTCTTACGCAAAAATACCAGTCAACGAAACACTAATCTCCCTAAACGCAGGAGAAGAACAAACAATCAAACTAAGCGAAGTCCTAAAAACAAAATGGGCTTTACATTTCCCATACTTACACCTAAAATTCTCCTCAACAACAAAAATAGACTTAGCAGCATTCCCAATCACAACAACAACAGAAACACTAAAACAAAAACTAAGCATCGAACCCCTCATAATACAACCTACAGACTCAGACATAGCAATCACAGAAGGTCAAGTAGTCGAAGTAAGCAAGCTCGAAGTTCACTCACCACGCAAACTCTTCATCCACGGCATCCTAAGAGTCCACAACTCTCCTTACGTCGAATCAGGAGCAAGCGTTTATGTTTCTCCAGGCGGAAGATTAGAAGTATGGTAAAATAAATAAAGGAGGTAAGAAAAATGGCAAGATACTCTGAAGTCGCTACCTCAGACGAAGCAGTCCTCATAGAAACAGATGATTTCGCAATTGTTTTCAATAAGAGCTCACAGAAGTTTTACATAAAGTGGTGGGATGCTACCGCATCAACATGGGAAACAAGAGCTCAAATAGATGCTGCTGATGCGTTGCAGGAGGTTCTGCCTGCGCTGACTGATGACCTGAAGTTCAATTTCGGCAAGACTAACAGGTATGCGCTGCGCTACAATAGCACAAACGACACATGGGTGCTGAGCGATGAGGTTAATGCAGTGGACATTTTAGAGATTGGAAGGAATGGTGTGATAAGAACGATAAAGACGCTTGCAGACGATTTAGAGATTGGCTTCGGCTCGGATAATGACTACTCGCTTCGCTACAATAGCTCAAACGATTCGTGGGTGCTGAAAGATGTAACGAACAATGCAGACATCTTAGAAATTCGCCGAAATGGGTTGATAACTGTTATAGGAAATCTCAACGATGACTTAGAGCTTCCCTTCGGAGCAGATAAAGACTTCACCGCAAGATACGACGCCACAAACGACGACTTCAGAATCAAAGACGCTATTAATGCTATCGATTTGTTCAGACTGAAGAAGAACACTGTCGTAGGCTACACAGTTCCCGTTGCACCTCAAGACTGCATAAATCAGACAGGTTTAGCGGCAGACTCAACAGGTGTAAAATTCACCTCAGTCGTAAAAACAAAAGTTGATGCCCGTTATCTGAAGAAGATAAGATTGCGAGCTTCGTGGACTGCCTCAAACACAGATTCAGTCACAGAAGTGCGAGTTGTCGGAACAACAACGGGAACTATCGCATCTGTAAGCGGAAACACTGGAAGCGATGCAGAGGCAGAAGGCACTTCATTCAGCGATGGCGAATTAGTTTACATAGAAGTTGCGGTCACAACAGCCTCAGCAACGACGGGTGCAACAACTGATTTAACCTATGCAATAATTGAGTTCATTTATGAGATGGTGTAAGATGAGCGGAGTTTGGACTGCTTCAAACGGCTGCTCAGTTGCAGAAACAACAAGTGCAATAGAAGGAGAGTGGTGCAGCAATGTTTGAGCGAGATGATTCACCCTGGGGCTTCAAGCCTCACAGGTATCGTTGCCCCATCTGCGGACACTGGCGAGTCATCCACATCTCGGACATAGCCAAGCCTTTCGCAGCGAAAGGCTATGTCTGTCACCTGACATTCAAGTGTGTTCACTGCTTCTCAACAGTGACGCATTCAATTCCCATAGATGATGCTTACAGAGAGGAGCTCATAAGGAGAAGAGGTGGCAAAACCGCTTACGCCCCTTGGACGGATTACTGGCATCAGTATGATGAGAAATTCTTTGATGAGGAGTTCACAGAAGAGGAGAAAGAAGAAATAAAGAGAAGGCTAAAAGAATTAGGATATTTCTGAGGTGAGAGAGGAGAGATGGCAAGATATTCCGATTCTGCCTCTCCAGACGAAGCAGTCCTCATAGAAACAGATGATTTCGCATTAGTTTACGATAGGCGGAACAGAGCTTTTCACAAGAAGCTATGGGACTCCTCAACAAAATCTTGGACTACTAAGGTGGCACCATACTCAGCGATTGTCTGCAAGGACGGCTCGACAGTCTGGGCTGAAGACGCTTCAGGGAAAACCATAGCGTCAGGAGAAGCTGGCGTAGATGATGCGAGTGTGATTCAGAGTGCAGGAAATTATGCTTTATCGCAGAATGGCGTTTTAAAATTGCTTGGCGAGTTTACTATTAATGATAATATCTTATTCGATGGTGGCGGAACTCACGCATTAAGTATAGT
>Ga0116200_10000021_pt1 | contig 33272 bp, 30 predicted proteins | sample Mar14436cmmetaG_FD_94478 | JGI IMG/M metagenome (GOLD analysis project Ga0116200, IMG submission 94478) | Marine hydrothermal vent microbial communities from Guaymas Basin, Gulf of California to study Microbial Dark Matter (Phase II) - Marker... ... | reverse complement strand
CGCTAGCGAAGGTATATATCTAACGGGCGGGGGAGCTCACTTGCCGGGCTGGCAAAGGATAATTAAGGACAGGTTCGGAGTTGAAGTGAAAATCCCTCACGAACCCGAGCTTTGCATCATAAAAGGGTTGCAGAAAATTCTGGAAAATTACGATAAGTACCAGGAAATACTTGAAAAGGCCAAATCATGCGTGCCATGATTCGGCCTTCAAAAAGCTAGTGTTTCACTTTCCTTCCAATAGATTTTCTCATACGGTATGAAACCACCGGGACAGGTGAATGTCTGAACATTTTTTCTGCCACGGATCCCAGGAGTACGTGTTCTAGATTTGTCCGGCCCTTGGTTCCCATCACAACCATATCAATATTTTCGTCCCTGATTATTTTCAGAAGTTCATCAAAAGGATGCCCCAGCCTGAATATGATTTTTAACTTTTCTCTAGGAAAGTGAACTGATAGAATCTCCTTTTCCAGCATCTCTCTTCTTTCTTCTTTCACGCCCCTGACATAATCTTCAGGATCCACTCTAAAACCCATAGACTCAATAGTACCGAGTGCTTGAACGTCCCTGATATTAATTATATTTGCCACTACCAAATCAGCATTGAGACCCATGGCCAGGGTTGCAGCATAATCAAACACACCTTTTGATCTCTCAGAAAAACACAGGGCTGCCAGTATCTTGTCAATTTTTGTCATCTTTTAACTCTCACTTTTTCTTGGTTTCCAGGTCCCTTACAGGTAACGCCCTGTAATGCCTTTTGTGTACCATTCTGTCCGTGTAATCATAACCTCTCCTAAAATTGAATACACGAGCGGTTATGCTTCTTTTTTCACCGGACCATACCCATCCACAACTCAATCTTATTTCGGGCACTACCTTGACCCATTGTCCACAATCAGTCTCGTACCCCTTGTAGTTTTTGTCTGGTACGTAAAGGGATTTAAGCTCGGCCAAAGTAGGCATGCGCCAGTTGTCGTATTTTCCAAGCAGCTGGGGTGGCCCCAGTTTACAATACCTCTCAGCCCCCTTCCAATCTATGTCTCCCTGATTATCGTACTTGGCCCACATTACTCCAAGCTGGTGATCAGTCACAGTGCCGTCTTCATTGTCAGTAAACCGTTCTCCAGCTCGAGCCACCTGCAACAATAAGCACGCCCCAAGAAAAAACGCCACTAAAGGGAGAACTAACAAAAGTCTTTTTCTATTCATGGCAAATCCTCATCAGCTGAAATACGTAATGTTTCGAAACCATTACTATTTTCAATCAAAATCCCTAGGATACTACGCACTCACTGGAGCTGCTGCACCTTTGGGTATTCTAAATCTTTGAATCAAATAAATAAAGCCCCAAAGCGCCAGTCCTACCGGGTACATCCAGTACCTCTGGCTATGAGGAACATGTATAAGCTGAGCGATAAAATCCGGTCTCATCATTATCAGTGTTACACCCAGTAGCAACGGAATTTCCCATATCTTGTTCTTGGTGATAAACCAACCCTGAGTTGCGGAAGCAAAGGCAAAGTTTCCTATACACGTCATGGCGAAAATAAGGAGCCCCTGCGGCCAGCTGTTTATGTTGTGCAAAATAAGATCGCTGTTAAAAATAAACATAAACGGCAATATCGCGGTTCGTATATCATACATGAACCCCTGAATACCGGTAGGGATAGGATCCGACTTGGCAATTGCCGCGGCAGCATATGCCGCAAGTCCAACAGGGGGAGTATCATCCGCCAGAATACCGAAGTAAAAGCAGAAGAGATGAGCAGCCATGAGCGGAACAATAAAGCCGTAACTGGCGCCGATAGTAACGATCGCTGGAGCTGTCAACGAGGCCATAACAATGTACGTAGCCGTGGTGGGTAACCCCATTCCGATTATCAAACTGGCAATAGCCGTAACAATGAGCATTATGTAGATATTTCCACCGGAGATTGTATCAATTATTTGTGTAATCAACCCACCGAGCCCCATAGCAACAACACCAACGATAATACCAGCCGCAGCAGTGGCAAGGGCAACCGCAACCATGTTACGCCCACCTGCGGCAAAGGCTGAGAAAATATCTACAATACCCTGCTTAAAGGCTGGGCCAATCGGCTCTTTCTTTTTATAAGCACTTATGGGATGCTGAACAAGCATAATGATCAAAAGAACCCAGATGGCGTTGAAAGCAGAGGCCTCAGCGGAATGTCTCAACACCATTAACTGGTACAGCAGGAAAGACAGGGGTATCAGGTAATGCAAACCGCTTACAAGAGTCTTGAAAAACTCAGGGAGTTCACTTTTTGGAAGTCCTTTGAGACCGAGTTTTGAGGCTTCAATATGTGTGATATAAAGAAGTGCAGCATAGGATGCGAAAGCCGGAATTGCTGCAGCTTTTACAACTGTTATATAAGGTACGTTTACATACTCAGCAATAATAAAGGCGGCAGCTCCCATGATCGGAGGAGCGATCTGTCCGTCGGTACTAGCTGCCACTTCAACCGCCGCAGCTTTCTTGGCCGGATAACCCACTTTTTTCATAAGCGGAATGGTAAACGTCCCCGTTGTAACGATATTTGCTATACTCGAACCTGAAACCAGTCCCGTAAGACCACTGCCAAGCACTGCAGCCTTAGCTGGCCCCCCCTTAAATCTTCCCAATAAGCTCAGAGCAAGATTTATAAAATACTTTCCGGCTCCTGCACGATCCAGCATCGCTCCAAACAAAACATAAAGAAATACGATGGTGGCCGAAACATCAAGCGGGATACCATAAATACCCTCTGTTGACATTGTCATCTGGCCGATGTAGCGATTGAGAGACACGCCTTTGAAAGCTATAACATCGGGCATATATGGTCCGAGAAAGGCGTAGGCAGAGAAAAATATGGCTATAAGCGATAGAGCAGGCCCGATTACTCTCCTGGACGCTTCTAACAGCAAAATTACCAGCAACAGCCCGATTACTATATCTCGCGTAATGGGAGCACCGTATCTCGAATTAATCCCCACGTAGTCGATAGCTATGTAAATTGCCGAGAGTGCTGCCACAATAGCTATAACGTAGTCAAATATTGGAATCCGGTCGCGAGCTGACAGAAACTTCAAACCAAATCGCGGCTTTTTAAAAAATGGAAAATTCAGAAAAACAATAAGGAGCGCGAAACTCAGGTGTATGGCGCGAACAAAGACAGCATTAAGTATAAGCCAGCTCGCTATAGAAAGCTGAAAAAAGCACCACAGTACCGCGATAACGGGAACTACCCACTTGTCGGCCCCCTTAGGTTTTCTTGCTATCCCCTCTTCTTCTTCTGCTAATTTTTTCGCTAACTCAATACCTTCATCTTTTTCTCTAATTTCAGGACTACTCACTTAAACCACCTTTTCGAAAAAAGAATTTTAACTATTCAACAAAATCTAGCGGGCGCCGCAAAATCGGGCATTTCACAGGCCCAAACCATAAATCAACATTATCTGCAAGAATCGACATGCAATCCTTCAGATACGATAGTTCCCCCTCTCCGGGGATTGCTTATGCAAAGCCTTCTCCCGGTAGTAGTTCTATCAAAAATGATAAACGATTATGTTTAATTCAAGTTCTTCTCGAAAGGGGACCCAGAGCTTGGACAAAACGAGATCGAGGATGCAACAGAACCTGTCTATATAGTAAGGGGACGTGTACCGAAGTAACCGACACACGCCCCCTTTCCGGTATGGGTATCTACTTCTTAATATACTTAATCAGCCCAGACTCTTTGTAATACTTCAAAGCACCCGGATGAAACGGAGCGGTCAAACCTTCCAGCATGGACTGTTTTGTCAACACTGAATAAGCAGGGTGCAGAGTCTTGAAATAATCAAAGTTCTCGAAAACTTCTTTTGTAATTGCATAAACTACGTTATCAGGAACCTTCGCAGAAGTTACAAATGTGGCCTTCACGCCAAAGGTTGGAACGTCTTCCTTGTTTGTAGCTTGTGGATAAAACTTGATTGGAATTACGGCCTTGGCGTAGTAGGGGTATTTTGCAAGGAGCTTATCAAGACCGGTAATGGGCACAAAGTGCACCTTTCTCTTTCCTGCCGTCGCTTCTTTGATAGCTCCGCTGGGGTGACCCACTGTGTAAAAGAAAGCATCGATTCTGCCGTCCTGGAGTAAGCCGGGAGCTTCAGCTGCCTTGGCACTTTCTGCCTTGATGTCTTTCTTCCAGTCAATTCCCGCACTTTCAAGAGCATCAATTGAATTCTGGCGCTGACCCGAACCAGGATTACCGATGTTAACCCTTTTGCCTTTAAGATCCTGAATTGTCTTGATCCCAGCATCATCAGCAGCAACGAGGGTTACAGATTCGGGATGGATACTGAACACTGCTCTAAGATCTTTTTGAGGTCCTTTGTCCTTCCATTCAGCCAGGCCATTCCACGCCTGGTATTGACGGTCTGACTGGCAAATACCGAAGTCCAGATCTCCAGCAATTACGGCATTAATGTTAAAAACAGAACCACCCGTTGACTCTACCGTACATCTGATGCCGTAGACATTCCTCTTTTTGTTTACGATCTTAGCAATTGCACCGCCAGTGGGATAATACACACCGGTAATACCACCCGTACCTATTGTAACAAAAATGGTTTTTGATTGTGCCTGATGCGGGATAAAAAAGGTAGCCATCAAAAATCCCAAAGCAACCAGCACTGCTAAAAACTGTCTTCTCTTCATCCTAATCCTCCTCACCTAATTGGTTAATAATCTAGTGTTGAAAAAACTGGGGGGGTAATTTAAAGGATAATTCTATTTATCGTGGGGACTATGTCAATAGAAAAGTTATAACATCAGATTATTAATAAGAATGTTTATTATAATATTAGACACTTATCACTGGACATCTGCTTTGAAAAAGTTTTGTTCATCTTCCGGTTCCTGCTCTTTTGGCTTCGGCAAATTGTCCGCTTTAAATGCTTCAACAATTACGTTTGTGTCTTCCGGTCCGGCCAGCGTTCCCGTTTCGGGATTAATCCGAAGAAGTACCACACCCGGTGGTGGCGGAGGGAAGAAATTAATTGGTTGATCTCTCAAGGCTTCTTTCATGAAATACAGCCAGATTGGGCTTGCTGCCTTTGCCCCCGTTTCCTTTCTGCCAAGAGAATATCTTTCGTTGTCAAATCCAACCCAAACGCCTGTAACAAGCTTTGGAGTATACCCAATAAACCAGGCGTCTCTCAGGTTATTCGAAGTCCCGGTCTTCCCGGCCGCGGGACGATTCAATGCCTTAACGCGCTGCCCAGTACCGTATAAAACCACTTCCTGAAGCAAATGATTTATTACAAAAGCTGTTTCAGGTGATAATGCATATTCCCTGGATGGAGTTCTTTCAAACAGAACTTCACCATGCCTGTCCACTACCTTTGTAATCATGATCGGTTTGACCCTTTGTCCCAGATTGGCAAACGCTGAGTAAGCACTGGTCATTTCCATCAGAGATACTCCGGAAGCACCAAGAGCCAGTGAAAGAGTTGGAGTTAAGGGCGCGGTTATGCCAAGGTTCCTAGCATATTCTATGGCCTTGTTTACGCCTATGCTTATCAGGATTTTTATCGTTACTATGTTTCTGGAGTGTATCAGTGCTTCACGAAAATATGTGGGCCCGTAGAATCTTTTCCCGTAATTTTGCGGCTTCCAGTATCCTTTCAAACTCGGATCCGAGAAGCCAATGGGGGCATCCACTATGACACTTAAGGGATTAAAACCGTTATCAAGCGCAGCGGAGTAGATGATAGGTTTAAAAGCAGAACCTGGCTGTCTCAAAGCCTGCGTTGCCCTGTTAAATTGACTTTTGGCAAAAGATCGTCCACCTACCAGCGCCCGCACATAACCGGTTTCATTTTCCATGCACACCAGAGCCCCCTGGACCACCGGATCCTGTTCCAGTGACACTGTCCATACGGAGCATTTCTTCTTCGTGTCTGAAACTCGAGTGCCCGGTTTAACAAGAATAACGTCACCTTTTTTGAATAACTTATCAGGAAACCTGGCAGGTGGTCTCCACTTGCAAAAATCATAGGGTTTTGCAAGTAAAGCCCACTTAACTGCCGAGTATGGCAATTCGGCCTCCCATGATCCAATCGAAAGCCTGTATATCTTCTTTCTTTGATCTATTCCCAGGACAATTGCTTTGACAATTTTCCCTTCTTTAAGCATTTCCGGTGTTTGTATTTCCTTAAGACGGCTCAAAAACTTCTCAATCTCGTGAACAACCATATGATCTTCAGGGCCGCAATATCCCTGCCGCTTATCGAGTTCTCTTAATCCTTTATCAATTGCTCTTTCAGCTTCTCTTTGCAATCGACCGTCCAGAGTCGTATATATTTTTAAACCCTGGTTATAGAGCACGTCTTCCCCGAATTTCTCCAGCAGAGTTCGCCTCACTTCCTCGGTAAAATAATTGAGACGAGGAGACAAGTTGTCACTGCAGTTTACAATGTCAATGGGGACCTGATTTGCTTCCCTGGCCTCTTCTTGTGATACAAATCCGAGTTCTTGCATCCTTCTTAGAACATAACTCCTCCTGGCAAGGGCTTTTCGGGGATGCGCACAGGGAGAATACCTGGATGGAGCACTGGGTAAACCGGCCAGCAACGCACATTCGGGCAGATTGAGCTCCCATACGTGTTTCCCAAAATAATTTTGAGCAGCTGCTTCAACGCCGTAAGCCCCATGTCCCAGATATATCTGGTTAAGGTAGAGATATAGGATCTCTTCTTTACTAAGCTCGTTATCTATCCTGTAAGCCAGTATGGCCTCTCTGAACTTTCTTGACCAGCTTCTCTCAGGTGTCAGCAACAAAGACTTAGTCACCTGCTGTGTTATAGTACTGCCACCCTGCACTATGGAACCGGCCTCTATATTTTTTATCATCGCTCTTGCAACCCCCATAAGATCAATCCCGGGGTGCTCATAAAAATGAGCGTCCTCTGCCGCAATAAATGCCTGGATAAGAGTCTTTGGAATTTTCTCGATAGGTACGACAATTCTTTTCTGTTTGAAAAATTCGGCAACTATATTACCGTCCCTGTCATAAACATATGAAACGGTAGGAGGTTCATATTTACGAAGCTTATCAATGCTCGGGAGGTCTTTTGTATAGTGCTGATAAATAAGGAGGACTGCTACGCCCACCATAACGACTAGGATGAGGGTTGCCCAGAACACCCAGGCGAATATATGCAAAAAAATATTTTTGCCCTCGGATTTCCGGGAGAGGTTATTTAGTCTATAATACATTGAAATTTAGGTACCCTTGCTGCTTCTAGAAGTGCTCAAATTTTTAACAATCAAAACTCGCTAAAATAATCTCTGTCCAGAGACCTGTATTGAATGGCCTCGGCCAGATGATCTTCCTTAATATCTTTTTGACCGGCAATATCAGCAATAGTTCTCGCTAATTTTAGTATTCTGTGATAACCACGAGCACTGAATCCAAGCCGGTCGATTGCCATTCTCAGAAGATTTTCACAATTTCTGTCCACAGCACAATATTTTTTTATTAACTTCGGACCCATCTGGCTGTTACAAAAGACTCCCCTGTTTTTCTTGAATCTTTCCAGTTGAATCCTTCTTGCTGCCGTAACCCTATCCCTGATTTCTTCAGAAGTCTCCACGCTCCTGTCTTTCGCCAGATCATCATAATTCACGTTGGGAACATCTACATGAAGATCAATCCTATCAAGTAATGGCCCCGATAGTTTGGATCGGTAACGCTGTATTTGAGTTGAGGTACACCGGCACTGATGAGCACTATCTCCCAGATATCCACATGGGCAAGGATTTAAAGCAGTAACGAGCAAAAATCTCGAAGGGTACGTTAACGTAACCGACGCTCTGGCAATTGTTACTTTACCGTCTTCGAGAGGTTGTCTGAGCATTTCCAGGACGTTTTTCCTGAACTCGGGAAGTTCGTCAAGGAATAACACACCATTGTGTGCAAGGCTTACCTCGCCGGGTTTGGGGACCTGTCCTCCACCAATCAAACCGGCATCAGATATAGTATGATGCGGGGATCGAAACGGTCGTATGGTCATCAAAGGTTTATCTAACAAACCTGAAACACTGTATATTTTTGTGGTTTCAAGAGCTTCGTCAAATGTCAACGGTGGAAGAATAGTAGGTAAACGCTGAGCTAGCATGGTTTTGCCCGAGCCCGGAGGGCCGACCATTAGTACGTTATGGTTTCCGGCAGCTGCTATCTCCAATGCTCTTTTAGCCAGTTCCTGACCTTTTACATCACTAAAATCGATAGGATATCTGTTTATTTTTGAAAAAAAGCTCTTTATGTCTACTTTTACGGGCTTTATCTCCATTTCCCCATTCAGGAAATCCACTGCCTCCGATAGGTAGGAGACTGGAATAACATCAATGCCATCTACAACAGCAGCTTCAGTAGCGTTGGATTGTGGTAAAATCACACCCTTGACTTTTGCTCTTTTTGCTCCCAGAGCAATAGGCAAAATTCCCCTGGTTTGCTTTACCCTGCCATCCAGAGAAAGTTCACCAATTAATAGATACTCTCCCAGTCTATCTTTCTCTATAAGCCCAGACGCGGCCAGAATACCAACCGAAATCGGTAAATCGAAACCAGCCCCTTCTTTTTTTATATCAGCAGGAGCAAGATTCACTGTGATTTTCTCTGGAGGGAAATGGTATCCGCTGTTCTTTATAGCTGCACGAACCCGTTCGCGGCTTTCTTTCACAGCACCATCAGGAAGACCAACAGTAGAAAAGGAAGGTAAACCGGACGCAATGTCTACCTCTACCTCCACAACATAAGAATCGATTCCCAGCACTGCGCTGCTATATATTCTGGCAAGCATTTTCCTCTTTTTGCGTAATGTGACCTACTCCTTGCGATTTAACCAGCATAGAAAAGTCTTGTCAACGGATTATCTTCCACATAAAATTAGAAAAACAACATTGTTGTATTTACGAGTAAATATAGAGAAATATGAATTACCATTTTCTTAATTTATACGAAATACTAGAAATTAATCCCGAGGCAAGTCAAGCTGAAATTAAACGGGCCTTCAGGAGACTTGCCTTCAGGTGCCATCCAGATCATAACCCGGGGGACGCGGAAGCAGCAAAACGATTCCAGCTTGTTTCCCTAGCTTATGAGATTCTAAGTGACCCTCAAAAAAAGTTAAAATACGACTATTTCTACTACAGAAAACATGGAAAAGCCGGAAGAAAAAGGAACTACAGAAAACATGATATAAACGACAATATAAAAGCGGCTATTTCCCCCGGGGAACTTACCAGTTCAGTACTCGCTGAATACTTTGGTATCGCAACAACAGGAAACTGCCTCAGACGCGGGATGGATCTATGTTTCTATCTCCAGGTGGAACAGAGAACAGCAGCAAAGGGCGGAAAAGAAGCAATTTTCTACTCTAGAATGCTTTTTTGCGACAATTGCCTCGGCAACGGAACAATAAGCAACGGTAACAGCGAAACGTGTAAGGTATGCCATGGACACGGTTTCAAAGAAGAACACAGGGAACTGGTAGTAAACATACCACCGGGCACCAGTGACGGAGACAGGCTTTATTTTCGAAGTCTTGGGGACCAGAACTTCTTTGGTATGCCTCCAGGAGATCTGGTCGTAGTAATAAAAGTCTGCTGAAAAGCATACTTAACAGGAAGGTAGGGGGAATGGATAAAAAACAACTGGAATTGGTACTCAGTCACCTTGATGCTGCAGGCAGGGTAAAGATGGTAGATGTCTCGGAAAAAGACAAAACCTGGCGCCAGGCCACTGCAAAAGGCAGCATCAAAATGCAAAAACGAACAATGGAGCTGATCCTGACAGGAAAGACTAAAAAAGGAAACGTGCTTGAAACTGCCCGAATAGCGGGCATAATGGCCGCGAAAAAAACCAGCGATTTGATACCACTGTGTCATCCTATCCAGCTATCCAAAGTAGAACTTTATTTTAACCCCGACGAAGCCGGGAAGACCATCGAGATTGAGGCCACTGTCAAGGCCTTCGACAGGACAGGAGTTGAGATGGAGGCACTAATGGCAGTAGCCAGTGCTGCTCTTACAATATATGACATGTGTAAAGCTGTTGATAGAGAAATGACAATAAACGACATAAGACTCGTATACAAGAGCGGGGGTAGAAGTGGTGTGTTTGAAAGGGAGGGCGAGAAAAAGACTAACTCAGAATTGAGACTATAGGAATTTCTATATTCCGTATATTGAAATTCTGAATCCTTGTAAACTTTTTGGGATCTCAATCGACTATAAAAATAAAAATCGGCAGGATGAAGCAAAGCACTGTTTGTTTGCCCTTAATATGTTATACTTGTTGTGCTAGATAAATTGGCGAGGAGGGTGGAGCAATGAAAAATAAGGCAGTCATAATTATTGTTCTTCTGGCGTTAGTATTAACCCCCCTTGGAATCGCCCGTGCGGATTGTGATGATCACTGGGAGGGAGCGCTTATTGCTCTTGGTGCTACCATGCTCTTCAATACCATTGTGCACGGTGTGGCATCGCCAGTACTTCCACCAGCAAGTATCTGCTATGCTCCAGCTAGTAGTGTGTATTATGGAGGTTATTGTCCTCCGGCCGTGATTGAACATTACAATTATTACTATGATTGTCCTCCCCGGGTAAATATATGGATCGACCACGATCCACCATATTGTTACCGCCCGTACTGGAGACGTCCACGAGTTTACAACTATCATTATAACTACCACTATCATTACCATTATAACCGCCATCACCACAGGTGTAGGGAACACTACCACGAACACGGTAGATATCGTGATCCCCACTACCACCATAGCCACTATTGCGATCCTTATGGATACCGAAACTGCTATAGACCACGGAGGTACATAAGATACTAGAAAACTAAAAAACAGTTTACAGGAAGCTCGAGACATCGTAGAGGTAATGCCACCAAGCATTACCTCTTTTTGTGTAATATCTGCCACCTATCTTTGTTTAATCTTTCACTCCTCAACCCACATTGTAACTTTAAGGTTGTTCCTCACGTTTGCGTTCCGTCGAGTTTTAATGTATAGAAAGGCTACACGGAGTTCCGAAATAATTCCGGGTTAAGTACACAAAAAACAGCAAAAGGAGTAACTTATGTACACAACTTCAGATATTAGAAAGGGCCTTAAAATAGAGCTTGATGGCAAACCATTCATTATAATCGATTTCCTTCATGTCAAGCCAGGCAAAGGAGGAGCTTTCGTCAGAACAAAATTGAAGAACATGGAAACAGGTCAGGTTCTGGATAAGACTTTTCGATCAGGTGAACGGCTCACTCCTGCCGACCTTACAGAACGTGAAATGCAATATCTTTATCAGGACCAGGATGGTTATCATTTTATGGACAATTCTACGTACGAACAGATTTTTCTGACAGAAGATCAGTTAGGCGACGCAAAAAACTACCTTCAGGACAATCTTAATATCAAGGTCCTATTTTTCAATGACAAGCCCATCGGGATTGAATTGCCAACGACAGTGAACTTAAGAGTTGAAAAAACAGATCCTGGCGTTAAAGGAGACACAGCTTCAGGAGGCACTAAGCCGGCCACTATGGAAACAGGACTAGTAGTTCAGGTACCTCTTTTTATCAACGAGGGGGACATCTTGAAAATAGACACCAGAAGCGGCACATACATCGAGCGGGTAAAATAGAAGAGTAAAGACTAAGGCAGCGTAGCCGCAACCAAATTCAAACCGCAAAGGACGTAAAGATAGGATTTATTTTTTTTCTTGATCAGGGAGTAACTGATCAAGAAAAGAGTTTTGCCCTGCGGGCAGGTTGATTTGAGGCTTGTCACAACACTGTTCATTTTCGTCAGCATTTCAAAGACGATCAACGTATCCAGCCAAACTCAACAAGGTTAGTCGCTTTACCCCGAAGTGGGGTATAGTCGTTGTGAACGTTATCTACCCGGAGGTCACAATAGTTTTTCTTCTTTGCGTACTTGGTGTCTTGAGCGAAGCGAGCGGTTCATTTTTAATGTATCTACGGGCAGCATAAAACTTATGACACATAAAAACGCCACATCTTCACAGGTAAGTATTCTCACATCAAAAGGTAGGCACGTTGTTACGAATGGGAATAACAACTCTAAAAGTGCTTCCTTTTCCAGGTTCACTCTCAACTTCTATGTATCCAGCATGATCACTTATAATCCTTTTGGCCTTGGCTAGACTCATACCAACAGCGTTGGCTTTCGTGGAAAAGAAAGGATCAAAGATATAGGGGAGATCATCTTCAGAGATCCCCTTTCCCGTATCACTTATTTCTATATAAGCGTTCCTTTTTTCCTCGTAACATCTGAGTGTCAAGATTCCCCCGTTTTCCATGGCTTCCACGGCATTTTCTATCATCACTCCCAGAGCTTCTTTCATCAGTGATCTGTCGAGATAGGCTTTCTCATGTTCAGGGAAATTACACTCAAAAGCAACCCTGACATTCTGAGATGAAATGAGGCGGCTGTAATGAATCAAAATATCCTCTAAAAACAGCAGGATATTACATGGTTCTTTTCGTGGTGTGGTTAGCTTAGTGAAACTACTTATTTGGGTAACAATATTCTCGAGGCGCTTTGCACTTTGAAGGATGTTATCCAGATATTTTAAATCGGGATATTCCTTATAAAGCCTTGCGGCAAACCCTCCGATTGCCGTCACTGGATTCCTAATTTCATGGGCAACTCCCTGTGCAAGCTTTTTAAGAGCTTCTGCTTTTTCCTGAATAAGTTCTCGCGCCTTTATAAGTAGTTCCTTTTCTCGTTCCTGGAGCCTGTAAAATTCGGTTATATCATAGAACAATACTATCATGCCTATCATCGGCCTATCCTCGCGCGCCACATCTCGAAGATAGGAACTGTTCATGGCAAGGATCTTTTTCTTCCCCGAAGGCGTACAGTAGGGTACTATCCTGGAATACTTAATTTTTCTTTCATAAATAACATCCAGGATCACCTGATTAAATTCTTCGTTTCCACCCTGCAGGAAAAAAACTTCACCCCATCCTTTACCTTCAAGTTGCTCCCTAGAATACTCGAGAATTTCTTCTGCGGCAGGGTTGATCATAAACATTTCACCATCGGAGCTGATTGTAATCAGACCATCGTTCATGCTGGCGAGAATGTTTTCATAGAGAATTATCTTTTCATCCTTGATCATGCGGGTGCTCTTACTTAGATAAAACGTTTACAATTTCAGTCTTGCTCCACATAATATCATATATACTGGTTTCCCAGTTCATCAATTATTTGTTCAATGCCTTCGGGTGCCTCACGAGAAAGGTCGTTCAAAGCTGTTTCAAGTTTGTCCCTCAATACAGGGTCTTTCAGGTCATCCAGGCAACGAAGGGTCCCACCTCGCCGACCGAGCCTGTATAATAGCTTTTCACGTTCGGGTAGATTCAAATACCGATCAATAACAGATAGCATTTTTTCTTTATCCTGCGGAAAGGTTCCCTCTACTTCTTCAAGCAGGTTAATAATGTGATCGGAAGTCAATGTGCTTGTAATTCCTTCCAGGGACTTTATAAACAGGCGAATTTCTCTCACCACTTCATCATCACTCAAAGGTTCAAACCGCCCGCTTACGAAATCCTGATAAAGAGGTGCAGTGGGTGGTATCCTGAGAGACCTCAGTCTTATAAAATCTGGATTTATTTCATTTAAGACGCGTGCTGTCTCAAGGGCATGTTCTTCCCACCACCGTTTGCCACCAAGGCCCGGCATTACGTATTCTGAAAGAGTAATCCCCGCTTCTCTCACTTTAACTCCGGCATCAATGTGTTTTGCCGCCGTTGTTCCCTTTTTGACGAATTTCAAGACATTATCAGAGCCACTTTCGAGTCCGATATGAATTCTCGTCAGCCCAGCCTCTTTCAATTCTTTTACTTCCTCAAGAGTTTTCCGGGATAAGGTACTCGACCTGGCGTAAGAAGTAATTCGCCTCACTCCCGGAATTTTCTCTTTCAGGTAGCGTAGAACTTCTACTAGATCGGAAGTAGGCATTATGAGGCTATTCGCATCCTGGATAAAAACGTTCCCTTCACCGTAGTAAAGCCACAACGCCACAGTTCGGTAATAGTAAGCAGAGGTTTGGCTCCAGATTATTTTGAGAACATCTCTCGTAAGCCTGCCACCTTCTCCAAGAGCAAGCGAAATGCACTTAATATCGTCAATAATTTCCGAAATGTTATCGATATCTCGCTTGATCTCTTTAACCGACCTTCTTAAAAATTTTTGTCCCTTGTAAATAGGGCAAAAAGTGCACTTATTCCATGGACAGTTTCTTGTAAACCGCATTAACAGGCTTCTTGCTTCACTGGGCGGTCTTATTGGTCCCTGTTCAAAAGTCAGATCAGATTTGATGTATTTTCTCAAATTCGGCATTGAAAGCATACCCCATGTCTCTAAAAAGCGCCCCTGTCATCCTTAAAACAAATTACTAGCAAAAATAAACGCTTTGCTTTGTTGACATTTGACATGATGTTAATCTAAAAGAGTACATATTTCAAGGAAAGCCCTGGGAACCCGTTATCAGATTAGTGGATTCCAATGGATAAAAAGGTTCAACAATACACTAAGCTTTATATATACGAGATTAAAGGATTTATTCGGGATTGCCGATCGATTAAGATCAAGGGGTACCTGGGTAACTGGCCGGAATCTCCTTACAATTATTTATTCTTCCTGGAACCGGTAGATTCAGAGATTGAAAAGTGGTTGTCGGATCAAGGAGGACTTGAAGTAACAAATAAGTTTTCCATCGATTACAGTGACTGGCAACAAGTTGTGCACCGTACACACAAGGTAGGCAGATTCTTGATTTTGCCCGGAGTTCCCGACGGCTTTGTAGCGGATACTGATACCTGCGAAAGAACAGGCGTCTATCTATACATCACTCCGTGCCTTGTTTTCGGTTCCGGGTTGCATCCCACAACTTCCGGATGTCTTGCTGCCATAGATTTTTTGTATGGTGAGGAAGTACCAAAGACTGCCATAGATGTAGGTACAGGAACTGGCATTCTTGCCATTGCATGCGCAAAATGCGGTACTGAAAAGATTATTGCGTATGACATCAATCCACTGGCTGTTGAATGCGCGAGAGATAACGTCAGACGCAATAACTTGGAGGCCAAAATTACAGTAAAAGAAGGAGATGGAATCTTAAACCTGGAAAAATCCGATTTACTTTGCTTCAATCTGGATGAGAAATCTTTTCGCTGTCTTATAAAAGAAGTAGACTTAAGAGAATTTCGATGGTCAATTATCTCCGGTATGCTCGAAAAACGTTTTGATCAGCTATCGCAGTTATTGCCTTCGGGAATTAAGATCAGGTGGCAACAGGTAAACAAGGGCTGGTTAACAATTTGCATCCAGGGGAAAGAATAGAAGACTGTTTGTAGGAGAATCAGCTATGCAATTACTGTCAGGTCGGTTTTTCATAAGGTTGTTACTTAACGCGGCAGCTCTGGTCTTTACTGCAGCCATTTTCAAACACATCTGGCTTTCTGGATTCATGTCCGCTATCCTCGCTGCTTTCATATTGGGTGTTGTTAACGTATTTATTAGACCTGCTCTCCTTTTGTTGACCCTTCCCATTAACATCATGACCCTCGGAATATTGACTTTGTTTATTAATGCCCTGATGTTTAAGCTTACGTCTCTGCTTGTTCCTGGATTTTATATCGACGGATTCTGGGCGGCTGTCGGAGGCTCAATTGTTTACAGCATCCTTTCAATTATCATTAATCATGTTTTCAACCCTTTGAATGAAGACGACTTCCCTTCTTTTTAGATGAGAAAAATGAACAAAACTCCAGGATATTTACCTAGATACAAGCGATGTTTTATCTGTGGAGACCGTCAGGTAAATCCTTTCTCCATGAGTATAAGATTTTATTGGGACGGAGAAGAGATTGACACGGTCATCTGTCCCCACGATTATTACATGGGTTTTGATAAAATTGTCCATGGCGGAGTCCAAACGGCCCTGATGGATGAAGCCATGGGGTGGGCTATAACCATGGAAATCGGCACTTTTGTTTTAACCAGGAAACTGTCTGTTGAATTTCTATGCCCCATGATAACCAATAAGGAATACAGGTTGATCGCAAGGGCCACAAAGCATACCAAAAGGATCTCGTATGCAGAGGGAAGAATCATTGACAAATCCACTGACAAAGTGGTGGCTGAAGCGGAAGGAACGTTCTTCCGAATGAAAGATGAGCAGGCCAGACAGGTCAACGACTATCTCATATACCAGCCCGGAGACGTGGGGTGTCTTCTTAAAAGAACCTCTGAAAAATGCGGATAATTCTATCGGAGAATAGAATTTACTCAATATGTGAGCCATATCCTTTATCAGTCATTCCGGCCGAAGCGAAACGTAGAGCCGGAATCCAGAGATTCTTGTCTGGATGCCGGATCAAGTCCACCCTAACAAGGCTGGGATACTGATCCAATATACCAGAAATTCCAAAAATAATCCTTCCTACCGTCCTCCACCAATCAAGTTGACAAACGTTAAAATATTCATTAATTGATGCAGTGGGAATTTTTTCGTTCGATTTTCAAAGTCCCAGGATAAATCCGACAAATGTTACAAAAATTCTAAGGAGGAACAGATGGATTTTCGGCTAACAGAGGAACAGAGGATGATGAGGGAGATGGTGTACAAATGGGCTGTAACTGAACTGGGTCCTATTCAGGAGAAAATTGACGAAGAGGACTGGTTCCCTCCTGACTTTTTTAAGAAATGTGCCGAAATAGGCATTCTCGGTATTACCATGGATGAGAAATATGGAGGGCTAGGACTTGATGTTTTGACTCAGGTAATAGCCGTTGAAGAAATCAGCAAAATCTCCCCCGGCCTTGGGATGACCTACGGAGCTCATTCCAATCTTTGCGCCAACAACATTCACAGGAACGCAAGTGAGGAACTTAAAGAGAAATACTTACCCCCGATGATACGCGGTGAGAAAATAGGGGCTCTGGCCCTCACGGAGCCAAATGCAGGTTCCGATGCCATGAGTATCAGAACCAGGGCTGTAAAAAAAGGTGACAAATACATATTAAACGGAACCAAAATTTTTATTACCAATGGTCCAATAGCAGATATCTTATTAGTTTACGCCAAAACAGCCCCCGAAAAAGGCCCGAAGGGTATCAGTGCTTTCATAGTGGAAAAAGACTTCCCGGGATTTTCTGTTTCCAGAAAGCTCAAAAAGTGTGGAATGAGGGGATCACCCACAGGAGAACTTATCTTCGAAGATTGCGAGGTACCTGCAGAAAACCTGGTAGGCGAGGAAAATAAGGGAGTTGCCGTCATGACCAGCGGTCTGGATATTGAGCGAATAGTCCTTGCCGGCGGTTCCCTGGGGATGGCACAGCAGGCTCTCGAATATTCCATTCAATACGCGGTAGACAGGGAACAGTTTGGTCAATCGATTGCAAATTTTCAAATGATTCAGCAGAAACTTGCAGATATGTATGCTCGCACCGCTGCGGCCAGATTGCTCGTGTACAGGGCAGCCGAGCTTGCTCAGCGCTCACCAAGAGGAGGCAAAGGAACCGAATTGACAAAACAGGCAGCAGCAGCGATCCTTTTTGCTGCCGAGACCGCAACCTGGGTATGTAACCAGGCTGTACAGATTCACGGTGGTTATGGCTACTGCCTTGAATTCCCTGTTCAAAAGTTGTGGAGAGACGCAAAATTGTACGAAATCGGTGCCGGAACCAGCGAGATAAGAAGGCTGATTATAGCAAGAGAATTGACTCGAGAAGCCTTTGAACGAAAAGCCCAACGATAGACCGGGCATTCCCAGATGCTGTGTCATTTTGATCTTTTAAAGTGAAACTCTCTTTTGAACGCCTGAAGTGAGGAGCTTACGCTGAGTTTGGAGTTTAGTTTGAGGGCTTGGATTCCCGCCAAGCCCAGCTCGGTCGTGACTTTCGCGGGAATGACGTTTATATTATCGATCTGCGGTTTCTGCATTATCCGTTTGTCATTCCCGCGCAGGCAGGAATCCAGTATTATTCGTTGTAGTTATTATTTTCGCATGAGTTTTATTCTTTGTTGTTCCGATTATCGGGATAATAGTTAGCCATGGAAATAGATTTTAGCAGGTTGCCCGAAAGTGTAGAAATAACTGATGTAACACTCAGAGATGGGCTACAAAACGAAAACACACTAATTAATACGCAAGATAAAATCAGAATCATAAAAAAGATTGTAGAAGCCGGTGTAAATTCGCTGGAAGTAACTTCTTTCGTAAGACTAGATCTTGTGCCACAACTGGCAGATGCTGAAGAGTTATTTAAACAACTGCCGAAATATGCGGGATGTAATTATAGGGCTCTTGTCCCAAACCTGAAAGGGTACGCAAAAGCGATTAAGGCAGGGTGTAAAACAATAGTACTTTTTGTCTCCGCAACTGAAGAACATAACAGGAAAAATCTTGGTCGATCCGTAAAAGATACGCTTGCCGCATATGACCAAGTTGTAGAGAGGGCCAAAAGCAACCAGGTCCGTGTCATAGCGGCTATTTCAATGGCTTTTGAGAAAACATCCGAAAAGCTGGAGGATATTCTTGATTTTTTCAGAAATACTGGGATAAGCCATTTTATATTGTGCGACACCAGCGGAACAGCAAATCCAAGACTGGTAGCTGAGAGGCTCGCATTTGTTAAGCAGCGGTTGAATCAGGAAGATATTGCTCTTCATTTTCATGATACCACCGGTTGCGCCATGGCAAACGTGCTTGTTTCCCTGGCCATCGGTTTTAATAAATTCGATGCAGCTATCGGCGGACTGGGAGGCTGCCCATTTGCCCAAGGAGCGGCCGGCAATATTTCTCTGGAAGACCTGGTCTGGTTTTTAGAGTCACTTAATGTTAACACTGGAATTGACATGGAGAAGCTTCTCCATGTAAACTCCATTCTTTCTAGGCTTTTACGGCGCCCTTTACAAGACAGCAAAGTTGCCCGTTATTTACGTGGCGAAAAAGGAAGTTGCTTGCAGTAGATCGTGGTTGTTGTGAACACGCATAGTACGAATTATCCAGCACTGATAAGGAGGTTACCATGGCAGAGGAGCTTATTCTCAAGGAAAGGGACGGGCAAATTGTCGTCCTTACATTAAACCGCCCCGAAGTTATGAATTCACTCAACTTTCCTTTACTTCTTGCCCTAAAAGAACAGGTAGAGGAAATTCATTTCGACAACGAAACCAGGGTGGTAATCATTACTGGAGCCGGTGACAGAGCCTTCTGTGCAGGGGCGGACCTCAAAGAAAGAGCCACCATGAGTGAAACCGAAGTAAAAAAATTCATTTTTACCATACGAAACCTCTTTACTTTCATTGAAAACATGAACAAGCCCGTGATTGCAGCAGTTAACGGCATAGCTCTAGGCGGTGGAACTGAACTGGCACTTGCTTGCGACATTAGAATTGCATCCACGAAAGCTTCTATGGGTTTAACCGAGACAAGATTGGCCATTATTCCCGGAGCGGGCGGAACTCAGCGGCTGCCCAGGTTGATAGGCAGAGGAAAGGCCAAGGAACTCATTTTTACCGGTAGAAGAGTCGATGCAAAAGAAGCACTGGAAATTGGTCTTGTTAACAAGATATGCGAACCTGAAGACTTGATTGGCGAAGCAAAGAAGATGGCAGAAATGATATGTGAGACTGGCCCAATTGCCATTCAGCAGGCCAAGTATGCCATCAATCATGGCATCGAAACAGACATCAACACCGGCCTGGCCATCGAATCGAATGCTTACTGGATTACCATTCCCACAGAAGACAGGCTGGAAGGATTAAGGGCTTTTAAAGAAAAGAGAAAACCGGTATACAAGGGGAAGTAAGAGAACGATCGTACTCCAAATATCGAACTTGTTTAAAAATACAGAATCGAGGAACATCAAATGACTGACACGAGAAGCGAAAACAGGCTGTTCTGGGAAAACGAGGAACGACTACTGGATGAGCGAATCAGCCAGGCCGTGTGGCCAGGAGGCCAGAAAGCTCTTGAACGCCTGGCAAAACAGGGAAAAAGACCCGTAAGAGACCTTATACAGATGCTGATAGACCCGGGAACCCAGTTTTACGAACTGAGCGTCATTGCCGGATTCGGGATGGGATATCCAGGGGTCGACGATGTCCCATGCGCTGGTATCGTAACAGGATTGGGCAAAATTCATGGAAACTGGACAATGATTATTGCCAACGACAGTCGTGTAAAAGCCGGGACCTATTTCCCCATAACCCTGAAAAAACATCTCAGGGCTCAAAGGATTGCCGAGAGATGCGGGTTAAACTGCGTTTACATAGCCGACTCTGGAGGGGCCTTTCTACCCATGCAGGCAGATGTGTTTCCTGATGAAGACCATTTCGGAGCCATGTTTTACAACATGGCCAGAATGTCTGCCAAAGGCCTCAAGCAAATAACGCTCAGCACCGGCGGCAACACGGCCGGCGGCGCATACATCGTGTTCATGGCCTGCGAAGCCGTAATGATAGATAAACTCGCATATTCCTTTCTCGGCGGACCGCCTCTGGTAAAAGCAGCAACAGGTGAAGTTATCTCCGCTGAAAACCTCGGTGGCGCCCGGGTACACACCCAAATTTCGGGAGGAGCTGACCACTTCTGTAAAACCCAGGAAGAAGCAATTGCTACTGTCAGGAATATCTTGGCATTCGAGCAACCACAAAAACTACAGACATTCCGGTTCGCAGAAGTCCCTCCAAGGGTACCTCCGGAAACTATCTACGAGATACTACCTCCCATCATTCACCAGGGGATAAATACCCGTGTGTTTCTTGAGGCTATAGCTGACGATAGCTATTTCATGGAATACAAGAAAAATTATGCGCCTGGCAGAGGTGACAACATTGTTACCGGAAAAATAAGAATAAAGGGCATTGAAACCGGAATTATTGCATCCAACGGTCTTGGAATAATTTTTGTCGAAGCTGCAAGAAAAGCCACTGAATTTATCGTTAGATGCAGTTATGACAAATGCCCGCTTATCTTCATTCAGAGTTCCCCGGGCTACATGGTGGGATCGGAATCAGAACACATGGGTATCGGTAAATACGGTGCCGACATGGTACGGGCGGTATCATGTGCCCAGGTTCCGAAAATCCAGCTGGTTATCGGGCCGGACAACGGAGCCGCCAACTACGGCATGTGCGGAAGGGCTTATCATCCACACTTTTTGTTCTCAACCATGAGGGCAAGAACCTCGGTTATGAGCGGGCGTTCGGCCGCGGAAGTGCTCCTCACTATTGAACAGAGGAAACGCGAAATTAAAGGAAAGCCGATGACCGAAGAAGAAATAGCCGAATTTAAGAAAAAAATGATAGACAAATACGATGGCGAGGCACATCCGTTCTTTTGCGGCGCCAGATTGCTAACTGACAGAGTGCTAAAATTTAACCAGATACGAGACTGGTTGGCCATGGCTCTTGAAGTAAGTCTTTTACAGCCAATTGGAGAACCGAGCTTTGGCAATATGCGATTTTAATTGGCGAATTGACAACAAGGAGTATGGAATTTCGTTTGCAACCTCAACTCTAGCTGGACTTACTCGCAGATATGGGTTATATGGAAGTAGGAGTGACTAAGAATTAGAAAAAAGGAGGAATAAATATGGGCATTATGGAATATCCAAAGAAAGTTGTTCTGGGAGACATTACGGTTCGAGATGGTTTCCAGCACGAGGAAAAATTTATCTCCACACGTGCGAAGCTCTGGTGCCTGGAGCAGTTAATACTCGCTGGTTTCAAACGACTGGAAGTAACGAATTTCGGTAGCCCTAAGGCTATGCCACAATTTGCGGATGCAGACGAACTTTTTCAAGCCTTACACAACAGCAAGCTAGTGAAAGACAAGTTAAAGGACGTAGAACTTACTGCAGTCACTATCAGAGAACGAGCTGCAGAGCGCGCATTCGACGCCAAGCAGAAAGGTTATGGCCCGGACAGAATCTTATTTATGGTATCAACCAGTGAATCACATCATCGCAGAAATTCCGGTACATCGCTTGCCGAATACTGGAAAATGGCCGAAAAATATACCAAGATGGCCCACGAAAACGGCATAAAGGTGTGCGGAACGGTAAGCACAATTTGGGGATGCCCCATTGAAGGCCCAACGGAACTTAGCAAGGCCGTAGAATTTACCGGTAGATGGCTTGATATAGGAGCCGATGACGTTGAACATGCCGACCATGATGGTTCGGCACCACCGGACAAGGTTTATGAGTACTTTTCGATGGTTCTTGACAAGTATCCTGACCCCAAGCTTCATGTGGCTCATTTTCATGTCACGAGAGGATGGGGACTTGCAAACGTTCTGGCGGCACTGCAGGCCGGAATTACTCATTTTGAGTCTACCATGGGCGGAACAGGCGGTCAGCCGGCAAATTTTGTGGATGATTGCCCTGTTCCTGGTACCGGAAAATACTACTATGCTGACCCCAACATAGTGGGGCTAGTCAGCACCGAAGATATGGTGGTTATGATGGACGAAATGGGGATTGACACTGGAGTGGACGTGGACAAGGTGCTCGAAATCGGGAAATGGGTTGAAAAAATCGTGGGACGAAGGCTCCGATCGGAATGCATCAGGACAGGCCGTATCCCTAAAACGGGTACGGGAAGATAGAATAATAAAACTCCATGTTCGGGAAACCTTACCACAAGGTTTCCCGAGCAACTTTCAAACTCACACTAACTGTTATTCCAGTTTAAACAATGGGTTATCGCACGCTTGTTGGATATGAACGGCAGGGAAAATTAATTCATCTTTTTTTTATTTTATGCGCAGTAATAGGTGGGGCACTGGCTACAATAATCCTGACCACCGCAGGTGTTTTACCTTCTTTTAAAATTTTCATTCCCGACAAGCTTCCCGAAAACCGTTATTTGTCTTTAATACTGGAGCAAAGAGAAGTATTACCCCTCTATATTCATTTTTTGCTGTTAACTTCGCTGTCATACCAGCTACTCCGGATGAGCAACTTCGTGTGGCAAAATATATCCCTGTCCGGAGTAAATGCTGAAATAAACAAAAATTTTAAGTTTGCTCAGAAAATGAGGGAACTAAGAAATACACCGGATGAAGACGAACTTGCCAGATACCTTTACAACCTTCGCAAACAGCTGGCTTCTGGCAGCGGGCACGCTATGTCCAAGCTGGTCAGTAACGCTCGCAGGAGGCTATCCGCGGTGTTCGAGGTAGTATCAAGTTTGAGTGCCGAAAATATCCTGCTCATCAATGATATAGCCAGTTATGCAGATCGCATCCAAATTGATTACGGTTACAGATTCACCAGATTCCTGATAAAGCTAGCCATATTTCTCGGCCCCATCGGAACTGTGCTGGGTCTTGTAATACTGGTGTTTCCAATTATCACTGGAGATTTAGAAGTAAACGTTTTAACCGCACATCTCAGAGAAAATTTTTCAATAGCCGGCTATTCTATAGCAGTTGGTTTAACACTTTACCTTTTAAATGTTTTCTCAAAGCACCTTGACGAAGGGTACCTTACTCATCTGGATAATTTCCTGGTAACAGAAATTATCCAGAAGATTCCTTTCAAGAGTTCAGATTCTATGGTATTACTGGGAACATATCTGAGGACACTAAGAAACTTTGAAAAATCGGTGGATGAAAAACTAAAAAAGTTAAACGACCGTATCGATCATCTCATGAAGGTTCGTAATAAGAATTGACATCCTCGCGAACTTACATCCACGCGGTTACTGAGGGAAACAGCTCCCTGTGGGTATGAGGTATAAAAAGAGCCCCTCTGAATTCGGCCATAAGTTCCGCGTTTACATTTAACTCTATGTAGGTAATCTTATTGCAGATGTCTTCAACTTCCCCTATTAACTTTCCGCACAGGAGAATCTGGGCTGCGCCTACACCGGAAGTATTGCCAACCGGAATGTATCTATCCCTGGGCAGGTCGGGCAACATGCCTATGGTGATAGCTTTTTCAGGGTCAATATGGTTACCGAAGGTCCCGGCAACATAAAATCTTTCAATATTTTTAAGCTCAAGACCTACCTTTCGAGCAACAATAGTCAATATCGTAAACATTGCAGCCTTAGATTTCAAAAGTATCTTTATGTCCACTTCGGTAACAGCTATATCTGTTCCCGTAGCGGAATCCTTCCCAGGCACAACCACGTAAGCCGGGACATCATCAATCAATTTTATCCTTGGATGGCTCAACTTGGTGTTTATTTTCCCCTGGATATCTAGAATACCAGCCTCAAACATTTCAGCAACCAGATCTATTAGCCCCGATCCGCATATGCCTTTAGGCTTTTCGTTACCGATTACGGTATACTCAGGTTCCAGGGTTTCTCTGTTTATCCTGACTTTATCAATGGCACCAGGTTTAGCCATCATTCCAACCTGTACTACACCCCCTTCCAGGGCAGGCCCCGCTGCACCGGCACATCCTATCAGCCAGTCCTTGTTCCCGATAACTACCTCTGCATTGGTTCCCACGTCCACCAGTATGCTTACTTCTTCTCTCCTGTGCATACCTGTGACCAGAATCCCCGCAAGTATATCACCGCCGAAATAGCTACCAACATTGGGAAAAACGTAGGCCAGGCCATCAAGGTTTGTTTTTAAGCCAATCCTTGAAACGGGCATTATCGGGATTCTATTTATTACCGGGATGTAAGGCTCTTTGCATATATTCTGTGAATTGAGGCCCAGGAAAAAATGGGTCATGGTAGTATTGCCTGCAAAAGACCATGAATAAATCTCGTTTAAATCCACATTATGGTCTTTGCACATTTCCACAACAGTATTATTACAGCAGTCCAGCAATTCTTTCCTCAGCTGTTCTTTATGCTCTTGTTCTCTTGCATATACGATCCTTGTGAGAATATCTTCTCCGTGGGGAATTTGCGGATTATCCACCGATCGTTTTTCGATAAGTTTACCGGAAGTCAAATCAAGAAAATAGAAAGCCAGTCTTGTCGACCCGATATCCACTCCTACTCCGAAGTTTCTCCCGCTGGTATCCCCAGATTCTACCCCCAACATTTTTGGGATATTATGGTCGTCTGCAAGAATTGATGTCACCTTAAAATCACTGTTCCTTAAGGTCGAAGAGATAAAATCAAAATCGTAGTTCCACAGTTGAACACCTGCAAATTTTTTGTTCTTTTTGAGACCTTTGATCAACCTATCAACGTCTGCCGTGTTATCGTTAAGGCTGGGTTTAGGAAGTTCCAGGTATATTTTTTTTATGAAAGGATCAAGGGGGGTATCGTTCAAACGAGATGTAACAAAATCCATACTGCCTCTATTTTCTCCTCAGTGCTATTTTTCGTTAGTTTCTGGAAACGGCTCGAGCCTTCCACGAAGAGCCCTGGTCAAGGTCACTTTATCGGCGTACTTAAGATCACCACCCATGGGAATTCCGTATGCTATCTGGGTTAACTTAACCCCTTTAGGCCTGAGCAACTGAGTCAGGTACGCGGCGGTAGTTTCTCCTTCAGCGCTCGGATTAAGAGCCAGCACCACTTCTTTGATGTTTTCAGAGGTTACCCGTTGCAGGAGTTCTTTAATTTTTAGATCATCCGGGCCAATACCGTCTAAGGGGGAAAGCACTCCCTGCAACACGTGATATCTGCCCTTGTAGGCACCCGAACTTTCAATAGCCATGAGATCAGCAGGAGATTCTACCACGCATAAGACCGCGGCATCTCTTCCAGGATCACCGCAAATCTCGCATGGGTCGGTATCTGCAAGATTAAAACACGTAGAACAAAAACGAACCGTTTTTTTTACTTCGATCAAGCTTTCTGCCAGCTTTTTTACGTCTTCCAGGGGAGAACGCAGAATGTGAAGAGCCAGTCTCGTGGCCGTTTTTTCCCCAATTCCCGGTAGCTTCGATAACTCAAGTATCAGTTTTTTCAGCGACGGAGGATACGGATTCATCTTCTAACCGCGTTTTCAAGCTACATTAACCCGGGAACCTTTAAACCCGGAATATTTAATCCGCCGGTAATTTTGCTCATTTCCTGGGCAACCATTTCCTGAGATTTTTTTATGGCCTCGTTTACTGCCGCCACGATCAGGTCCTGAAGCATTTCTATGTCATCGGGGTCAACCACCTCCCTTTCGATGGTAATCGAAAGGATTTCCTGTTTCCCGTTGGCAACTGCCACCACCATTCCTCCTCCGACAGAAGCTTCAACGGTTTTCTCACCCAGTTCTTCCTGTAAACTTGCAAGTCGCTCCTGGATCATCTTGACCTGCTGCATCATGTTAAAACCTTTGCCTTTAGCCATACGTTTATCCCCCTTTTCTAATTGTCAAAATCGAGGCTACTCTAACCCATTTTCCTCTAAAGATAAACCCTCTTCCTCCTGTTCATCTTTTTTAACATCAATAATCGTCCCCCCTAGAATATCCAGCACGAGACTCACCGGACCGGACGATTTAGCCTCATTGTATAGTTTTTTCTTTTCTCTTTTTGCTGCCACAAGGTTCGCACCGTTTTCAGACTTATTGCCGCTAAGAACAATTTGTACATCTTTTCCGAAAAACTCTTTTGCAAGGCTATTGATCGTTTTTTTGGTGTTGTCATCTATCAGATTAAGCCCTGAATTAAGCTCCAGCCTGATCTCAGAATCACTGAAAAGCAACAGTCGCCCACTATAGAGTATATCCGCGAGAAATCGCTTTTTCTTCCTGCGCAAGAAGCTTAAAAAACCTTCCCAGGTCTTAGGGAGTTCCTTGTCCTGGATATCCGAAACCGCCGGAACTTCCTGAAGAGGTTCCTGCAACTGTTCGGAAATTACAGGCGAATCCTGTAAAGCCTTCATACTAGGTTCTTCTGCACGTGAAGAGGAAACGCCCTTTGTATGAGAAATGAGCCTCGTCTCCAGTTCCTTGATTTTCGAAATAATGGAAGGGATGCTGTGAAGAGTCGGAATTTTACACAATTGTACCAGGAGCATTTCCAGGGAAAGCTTGGGAAGAGAAGAATATTTCAGATCGTTTATGCCTTTCATCAGGAAATGGCAATAAAAGTGCAGATTTTCCGCGGTTATTTTATCAACCCTCTTTCCCAGATCACCAAGAACTGATTCAGGCAAATCTATAAGCTGCTTTCCATCGTCTTTGGAAATCTTTAAAAGGAGCAAATTCCTGAAATATATTGCCAGTTCCTGGCAGAAGCGCTCTGCGTTATAACCCCGGTTGTAAACCGCATCCACTATTCTTATGGTCCGTAGAACATCCTGATCAATAACAGCATCTGCAGCTTCCTGTACAAGGCCCTGATCAACTATTCCCAGCAATTCAAGAACATCTTTATCAGATCCGCCACCTGCAATAAAGGTAAGCACCTGTTCCAGCAAGCTCTGTGCATCCCTCATGCTACCGTCTGCTTCTCTGGCGATCACAGACAGAACACCTTCCGAAATGGAAAGGTTCTCGGCTTCCACTATCTTTTTGAGGTGAGCAGTAATCTCAGCAAGAGGAATCCTTCTAAAATCGAACCTCTGGCACCTGCTAAGAATAGTAATCGGTATTTTGTGAGGTGAAGTGGTAGCTAGGACAAAAATCACATGTCCTGGAGGTTCTTCAAGAGTTTTGAGCAAAGCATTGAAGGCAGGTCCCGTCAGCATATGCACTTCGTCAATGATGTACACCTTATAGTTCGACACTGCAGGCAGGTATCTGACACTTTCTCTGAGTTCCCGGATTTCATCGATACCCCTGTTGGAAGCAGCATCAATTTCGAGAACATCAACGGACGAACCATTTGTTATGCTGGTGCACGATGTGCATTTATTACACGGGTTCGACTTTGTTCTTTCTTTGCAGTTGACTGTTTTTGCCAGGATTCTTGCCACAGATGTTTTTCCGACACCTCTGGCGCCAGAAAAAAGGTAAGCGTGGGCAATCCTGTTCGCCTCAATGGCGTTCCTTAAAATCTTCACCACGTGTGGTTGCCCCACCACCTCGTCAAAGGTCTGGGGACGCCATTTACGCGCAATAACCAAGTAAGCCATCGGTTTTTTTCTCTCCGGGAAAAACTTCTGGGTATAAAAGAAATGGCGGAGAGAGTGGGATTCGAACCCACGGTACGCCTTGCGGGCGTACACACGATTTCCAGTCGTGCCCCTTCAGCCAGCTCGGGCATCTCTCCGCACTAAGAATTACAAATAGGGGCTTACCAAAAACTAGCGCGGAAGGCAAATGTTTTTGGCGGAGAGGGTGGGATTCGAACCCACGTGCCCTGCTCTTCACAGGACAAGTCGATTTCGAGTCGACCCCGTTACGACCACTTCGGTACCTCTCCGTTCACCTTATATTTTAACGTTTTTTTTCAAAAAAGTGGCGTAAAATTATGCTGCACTCTTCAGCCAATACGCCCTTTGTTACTTCAACTTTATGATTAAAACTTACTTCTCCGCTCGTGAACAAATCTGAAACGCCAGCACTGTACTTTTTTTCGCTAGCCCCAAAAACAACTTTTTTAACTCTGGCATGAAATATGGCACCCCAGCACATCAAGCAGGGTTCCAGCGTCACATACATTATGCTACCCGGAAGTCGATAATTTTTCAAGAGCAAAGCGGCCTCTCTCAAAGCAACTATTTCGGCATGAGCTGTCGGATCGCAACTTCTAACTGGCTGGTTAAAACCACGCGCCAAAATCTCTCCTGATTCATTCACAAGCACAGCACCTACAGGAACCTCGTCAAATTCCATGGCCTTTTTTGCTTGTTTGAGAGCAATTTTCATGTAAAAGACGTCCTGATCCATAATAATACCTACTTCCCTGAAGACGAGCCGTCACCAGTATTCTCGGGGCAAAACACTTTCAGCGCCTCAGGAAAAAGACGTCTTATTATCACTTCTTTGTCCAGCTTCGTCGCGCGCTCGAATTCTTCGTACTGTGGATGGTTCCTAGAAAGAAGAGGATTCGTGTTCCTGATTTTGCCAGAAAGAACATCATAATTATCAATTAATTCCAGGATCGGATACTCTTCCGCAGGGTAACTTTCTATCCAGCCCAGTCTTTTTAGGCATTCAAACCGAAATTGATCCAGCAAGAACATTCCAAGCTCAATTATCACTATCTTTTCCTTGTCTTCCATGAAGAAGAAGCGAGCCTTTCCTCCCAGGTTTTTCATCGCCATGATCAGCTCATAAGTCGCCCAGCTACTTTCTTCCCTGGACTGGATCAAAAAGGCAAGCGTCGAGTCTGTCAGGTCTGAAAAACGGGTATCCACTCCAAGTTTCTCCGGGAACCTCTTGTTCCAGTATTCCAGGGCCTTTGTAGCCACAGATTCACGTTTAAATCTATCCAGAAATATTACATCTGCCATTTCACTTCTTTCCTGCTCCAAATACCGGCAATTTTAGTTCCGCAATTCGGGCAATGTCCATTTTTAAGAGTGTTTTTAACTATCCTGTATCCCACACGATGAATTAGCATTTCATGGCACTTTGGGCAATACGTATTCTCTGCTTCATGACCCGGAACATTTCCGATGTAAACGTAATGGAGTCCGACACTCAGTGCCACCTCCCTGGCCTTTTCCAGAGTTGCTATAGGAGTAGGAGGTAGATGTTTCAATTTATACCTGGGATAAAAACGGCTGAAATGTAGCGGGACGTCAGGGCCAACGTTTGTTTTTATCCACTGGCACATTTTCTTGATTTCGTCCATATTATCATTTTTGCCAGGCAATACCAGGTTAACCAGTTCCAGATGTGTCCCGTAATTATGTATCGCCTTGATTGTGTCAAGAACCGGCTCAAGCTCTCCTTCCGTTACTTCCCTGTAGTATTTGTCCGTAAATCCTTTCAAATCGATGCAGGCAGCACCCAGTACTTTTAAAAGATCTTTGAGCGGTTGAGGACGAATAAAACCGTTGGAATGATAAATCTTGATGATGCCGCTTTTCCCGGCCAGTTTTCCTATATCCAGCATATACTCAATAAATACGGTCGGTTCAACATAAGTAGAGGCTATAGTGGCACACCTTGTCTTTCGGGCAAGTTTGACCACCTGCTCGGGTGAAAGTTGAAAATTAAAAGTTTCTTCCGGCCTGGCTTGAGATATTTCCCAGTTCTGGCAGAACTTACAATCCAGGTTACAGCCAGCAGTCGCTATGGAGAAAGACTTGGTCCCGGGGAGCACATGAAAAAGTGGCTTCTTTTCTATGGGATCTACCTGTACCGCGCATGGGTTTCCGTAAACCAGGCTGTAATATTTACCGTCGCGATTTTCTCGAACTTCGCAGTATCCCCTTTCCCCTGGATTAACTTCGCACTCTCTGGGGCAGAGTACACACTTTATCGTTTTACCATCCAGAGGAACATAGTAAGGGCTCAACTTAACTCCCAGCTTTCCTTTAACAGGTCGAAGGACCGCTCCCTTTGACACACGGGGAAAAGCAAGGCCAGTACTCATGGCCAGGCATGCAAGGATTCCCTTCCCGCTTTTTTTTATGAGCTCCCTACGAGTTATTTCAGGCATCTGTCATGCTCCGAACCGTTAGAAAACTTCTGCCGAGAACACGTAAATTTCGGTGTCTTTATCTTTCCAGGCATCTTTGGGTAATCCAGCTTTCAAGCAGGTGTGCTCCAGAAATTCATTCAAATCCCACTTCCACTCCACGGGAACCTGAGGCAACAGAAGTCCGCTATAGCCGTTCTTTCTTATCATTAAACCATGCTTACCGATCTTGATTTCGTTTATATCATTGATCTTACGAAAAGGTGTAAGAACAGAAATTTCAATATCAATGTATGGCAGCTCATCAGCCCTTAGAGGAGGAAACCTGGGGTCTTCAAATGCTGCTGCGTAAGCCATTTCCGCAACAGTCTTGTAAAGCGGGCTGGTGGCCCTGATATGGCCGATACAACCTCTTAACTGTCCGTTTTTGTGAAGCGTTACAAAAGCACCTCGCGGTTCTTTTAATATCGGAGAATCCACTTTAAATTCCGGTATTTTCTCCCCCTTGCATGCCTTCTCGATCACCGTTCTGGCTATGTGATGAAGTACTTTTTTATCTTTTTCGCTCAGGCCAAGATCCACCCCAACTTTTTCCTTTTCTTTTCCCTTGTGTATCCCGGGATTATCGTAAAGCACAGCAGCCATGTACCCTACGACTGATCCTCTGTCACCGGTTACATCCCCGGAATTAGCATACTTTAACACCTTAGATTTCGTGGCCCCCAGGTCTTTGGATGCCAGCATTACCGTTATCATGGGACCGCCACCGCATGCCTCGCACTTACCGCTTCTCAAGGCATCGTTCAGCTCTTTTGGATCAAAATCATTAACTGCATCGATTACCACGCTATCCAGCTTAACCGCAGTGTTATAGTTATGAAAATGGGATAGGTCAGTACTGGCAACAAGAAGAACCTTATGTGGATCCGGGGCTTTCTTCACCGCGTATGCTATGGCTTTTGCCAACTTCGCACAATTCTCCCACGTTTGATCTCCCATCACTATGGGCACCAGCTTAAAATCACCCAGAGTTACCTGCAAAAAAGGCAACTGTATTTCCAGCGAATGCTCCTGGGTATGAGCTTCCGGCACGTATCGTACGACAGGATCTTCTTTCATTATTGCGTCTATCAGACCATAATCCAGTGGAACCAATCCCAGAGGAGTTTCGTAGCTACCCAGGTTATAAATTGATGCTCCTTTGAAATACGCCCTATGGCTTGGTGCAACTATAATCACGGTAGAAAAATCCTCACCGATTATTTGTTTGTATGAATAGGCGGCAACAGGTCCTGAGTACATGTAACCTGCATGAGGTGAAATTAGCCCTACTATTCGCCCCTTGACTTTCGGAGACTTAGCTTCACTCAGGTAAGTTTTAATTTCCCTAGTCAGGGTTGCCGGATTTCCCGGATACCACGATCCGGCTATCACCGAATGCCTAATTTTTTCTGCTCTCATGGTTTTCCCCTCCTTCGCATATCCCGAATGAGGTATACTCATCAGGAAAGCGAGAAACAATCCCAAGAAAGTAATTAGTATGAACGGTTTTCGCATTGCTTGCATTTAACATTCCTTAACGATTATTTCATAGTCCGATAAACATTGATATCACGCTTTACCAGCTTCTTCTAGTGTTTGGTCAAAGAATTTGTTATATGGACTTGCAAATACGTGGATATCCACCCGTAATATTGAGGATTACATAATAAAAATAATACTTGATTTGAGCAGATGCAACACCCGTTTGGGAGATGGAAGCCAGACTTGAAAACATAACCGTTGTTTTGCACGAACCGCACATACCCGAAAATATAGGAGCTGCTGCCAGAGCTATATGCAACATGGGGATTTCGAACCTTGTAGTTGTTAATCCAAAAAACTACGACCTGGAACGAATCCAGAAAATGGCCACGGTTGCCGCTGTCGAAATAGTGGAAAACATCAAGATTTACAATACCCTTCAAGAAGCCCTGTCCGAGTTTAACTGGGTGGTAGGTACAACGGCACGAACGGGAAGTCACAGGCAGACAATCAGGGATCCTCGACAACTGGCGGAAGAACTTGTAGATATTTCACAGAACAACAAAATCGCCATATTATTCGGTCCCGAAGACAAAGGGCTTGCGAATCGTGAACTCGGGTACTGTCATACAGCGGTCACCATACCCACGGGTAAATGTACTTCGCTTAACCTTGCCCAGGCTGTCATGGTAATTTGCTACGAAATATTCGTGGCGGGCAAGGATCTATCCCCTCCCTTTACTCCACGCCTCGCCAGTTTTTACGAACTGGAAGGCATGTATGAACATTTAAAAGAGGTGTTAATAAAGATTGATTTTATCGATCCCAAGAATCCTGATTACTGGTTTCAGAATATCAGGCGTTTCTTTTCCCGGCTCAAGCTTCTTTCCAGAGAAGTCAAAATTATAAGAGGCATCTGCAGGCAACTTCTCTGGTACATGGGAACCCACCAGAGGCAGGATCAGACCAAAGCCACTGATTAAACAACGGATTTGACGATATATTATACGATTTCCAGTATAATTTTGTGATTGACCAGCGACATGCTTTTGATTTTTGCCTTGAGAATTTTCTGCTCACCAAAAATGTTTGCCATTCTCAACTTTCCGTCTTCATTTTCAATGGTATCCACTGCTTCCATTACCATTTCTTCTTTACCGTCTTTGATCAGGTAAGCATTCGCT
>Ga0116200_10000020_pt1 | contig 33471 bp, 34 predicted proteins | sample Mar14436cmmetaG_FD_94478 | JGI IMG/M metagenome (GOLD analysis project Ga0116200, IMG submission 94478) | Marine hydrothermal vent microbial communities from Guaymas Basin, Gulf of California to study Microbial Dark Matter (Phase II) - Marker... ... | reverse complement strand
CCTAGATCTATACGGGTATGAAAAAATCTTTTCAATTGCATCCCTTGCGGAGTCATCAGAACTTGGAGAATAATTAGCATAATAACTAAACTTCCTTAAATCATCCAAACTCACCTTTCCCCTTAAAGCTGCATCAACTAAATATAAAGTTATTTTGAATAAAAGAAGATCTTCACCATCGAGAATTCTCTCCTCTATCCTCTCACTATATTTCTCAAGCTTTTCATGGAAGTCGAAACAATGTTTCGAAAGATGACCAGTAAAACTAGCCTTAACTATCCTCTCATAAATCCTCCTATGCTTCTCGTCGAAAAGAAATTTTTCACATAACTTTTTTGCTTCTTTAAGAACTCTAATACAACAATTATCCCTCGGAACTTCCTGCAGTACGACTGCTTCATAGCAGCATTCTTTTGGATAAATATGTAGCACAGGAACCGGCGCCTCTTTACTTCTCCCCTCTCTAAGCCACTTTACATATCTCTTTAAAACTTCTTCCATATCTTTTTTAGTATATGTTGTGTATCGAGTACTATATGGGCTATAAACACCTAAATCAAAAATAGGAAGCAAAACCACCTCAACTATACCTCTGTTCATCAACTCTTCAAGAATATAAACCATCACATAATAATATGCTTCAATAACATGATAATGAACCACTTGACAAATTAACCGTAACATCCACTCTTCACATTCCCAACACTCATCATCTGACAACATAAATCCTCCCTTTGTCTTCTTTCCCTTACCTTAATCAATAATATAGTTTTCATAAACCTATGGAAAATGATAAAAAATATTATGAGAGTAATTTGTTTAATGTTTGTGTTATTGTTGTTCCTATCGTTATTCCTGCTAGGTACATTACTGGTCCTCCGTTAGCAAAAACTTGTATTGCAGTACTAACAACTGGCCAAATGATTTTTTCAAATACCCATGCATTTCTTCCAAATAATTCCCTCGAAATATATGGTATGACGTCATCGGCTAGAATAATTTTGTCTTCTTTGTTTTCAATTAACATCTGTAGAAGCATTCCGTTTATGACGCAGCCTAGAAATGTTTGTAGTAAAACTTTCACAACGTCTTTTATTGATCCGTTTTCCTTTTTACCTCTAAAGTTATTTATGAAATCTTGATAGTCATCCACGTTTAGTAGGACAAAGCTAATGCATGCTAATATCATGTAAACTTTAATTTTACCGTATCCAGACCTTAAAGTTGTTTTGGTATTTTCTGGTAAAATATCATAGATTTCCATTCCAAGTCTATATCCTAAGAAACTTGTAGTTGCAAATACAGCTATGAACATTACAGTAGTTCCAGCGTTAAAGGCTTTTTCAATGGTTTTACCAAGCAGATTTTTAAATGTACTTTTAACTTTGTCTTTAGATTTTAAGATTTCATTGAAATAGTCTTCATGACAGATTATTCTTTTCCATTCCTCGCTACCTATTTCCTTAATTTTCCCGTCTAGAATTTTTTGAGCTATAGTTTCCGGAATAAGCGACCTTTTCTCCGTATATGGACGAATAAATTCTTTATTGTTGATTGCTTCAAGAATTGCTAACGCGCTTCCTCTTGTTACATGACCAGATATCTTCTTCTCAAGTCCCTTAACTTTTATTCCTTCTGGCGGCTGTAATGACATAAATTCCCAACAAATTCTCCCTTTCTTCAACTCTTCATCTGGTATAGTTCCCTTTAACTTGCTTTCATAAATTTCTCTCTTTGCACAAACCTTGGCTTCGTGGTCTTCAAGCTTTGCTTTATCTACAGCGACAAAACCAAAAGGTCCGCTTTTCTTAATAATTTTCTTCAGCGTTGCGAATTTCTCTTCAATTTTAACATCCGTATCCTTAGTATTCTCAACAAGTTTTTTGTAAACGACTTCATAGAAGACTTTATAATTATTTCTTATGAAATTCTCTATCTTCATCCTTTTTTCGCCGATCACACTTACCTCTTTCGTTACTCCATCACTTTCCAATCTTTTCTCTGCATTTTCTAGCATGAATAATAATGCTACATGTGAAAGAGGCGGTTCCTCAAGGAAAGGCGGGTCTGGTACTTGAACAACACCTTCCACTTTCTTATCAATGAGTGTTAAATGTGTTTCAAAAAGAGTCTGCGATATAGCGTCAAATAAAGTAGGTCTTTTGCCTTTTATATGCTCAACTTCCTCAATGTATCTATTCCACACATCGGCTTGTTCCTTTATTAATAATTCTACTTTTTCAATCTTCTCTTTCCAGTCCTCTCCAAGAAAACCTCTATCAAATCTATACATGAATTTACCATCTTCTTTAGGAACTAATCCGCTAGGAACTAATTTTCCATAGGTTTCTGTAAAAGGATATTCTGAACGAACATTAATATTTCCATTAGGTTTTACCTTTACCCTTACTGCTACCCCCACTACTATTCTAAATCCTTTTAATGTAAAGTCTTGTGTCTCAACTCTGCAAGGTACAAAATCGCTTATCAAAATTTTATTTTGATCACTAAAATGTTTCTTTGCAAGTCCCATGTTTGCTTCCACAACTCTACTATCTTTTCCTGGGTCTCTAAACCAGTTCATGTATCCTTCCCAGACAACTGCGAAGGCAACAGGCTTGCCATCAATGTGAGTATGTATTACTTGAACAAGGTGTATTTCACCAAGCCACCTATAATAACGCCAATTATTTTTCTCGTAATCTAGCGTTACTTCTACAATTTTACCGTCCTCGTCAAACTTTATAATTTCTGAAGCCTTAAGATCCTCATTTTCAAGAATATTCCTAATTCTGTTAATTAGATTCTTAGTTTGAAGAGCGTCAAACCACTTCTGGCGATACCAACTTTCCCAAACTACGATCTTTATATCATCTGTCCTTATAAAACTCATATGCTTAACTTTGTCTTCAAGAACCTTGAACAAGATTTTATAAACCTTTTCAGGTTTCCCGTTTGCTACAATATTAGTTTTAACTACATCTCTATTAGCAGTTCTTTCCCAAGATTCTACATCTTCATTGCAACTTTTTAAAGATCCAATTATTGGAATTAGTCCAGAAACTAACCCAGCTGTGAACCAAACCCGATATATTTTAGTCCATGATTTCAATCTTTCAGTTACTGGTTGTAGGCTTATTATGAAGTCTATTATTTTTCCTGCGGTGTTTATTATTGATTTTGCAAGCTTTTCTGATATTTTTCTTTCTGCTGCTAGTTCTGCTATTAGGTATGCTAGGGTTAGGTAGTTATCTACGGAGAAGTCTACGAAGTTTGACCATAGAGTGTTTAATAGTGTTTTTATCTGTTTCCATATCCAGTTGAATGGTTTTATTATCGTTTCTGCAAGTTTTTTGGCAGCGGATTTAAATGTTGCTTCACTGTAGGCCACTACATTGTCTAGGAATTTTATGTTAGGATCTATCCAGCCGTTTAGGATCTTTTTAACCCAGCCCAGATCTGTGCTTAAAATTTTTGATAGAGTTTCGAGAAGTTTGTTCATAGTCCAAGAAAAATATTTTAGTATTCCTCGCGCATTTTTTGCTATTGCAGCAATTATTATGGCGGCGACAAGTTCACCTAAGTTTTTGTTCGTGTTTTTCAGGTGTACGGCTATGCAGACAATAGTTTTGAGATGGTTTTTGGCGAAATTTATTATGAAACTTGTTCCGCGGAAAACGGAGTTATCTAGCGTTGATTTTATTGGACCTTTCATCCACCTGTTCCAAGGTGCGTTAAAGGTTTTGTCGATCCACTTATAGATTGCAGACTTTATACTGTAGTAGTTGCTGTAGATTTGTGTGAAAATCTCATCGACAAGAAGTATTGCTCTTTTTACTTCATCTGTTTTGGCAAGGAAGCTGCCAACGTAGTTGTTTTTGTTGATGTGTTGCTGTTTTCTTATTTCTGGCGGCTTCCAGAATCTTCCCATGATAACTGGTGCGATGTTTCTGGTTTTGTGTTTAAAGTTTAGGTTATGTTTCTTACCGAATTTTTTGTAGGTTGGTGGCACTTTGTGTCTTATACGTATTACATGTTTGTTGAGGCGGTTTTTCGGTGGTTTTCCTCGACATATTATTGCTCTAACCTTCTTAGAATGTATTGTAGCTTTATATTTGCCATTAAATTTGAAGATTCTTCTTGGTTTGAATCCTAAAGTTATGTTCATGTTGTCATCGTAAATTTTGTAGGGGTTTATTGTTGAGTTTACTTCTTCGATTTCATCTTCAACTCTGAATTCTACATATGCGTCTAAGGTTTCGCCTGTTAAGTTGTCAATTACCTGAATTGGTATGTAAGTAGCTTCTTCAATTAGTTCGTAGATTCCTGAGGATAGTATGGTTTGTAGCGAAGCGATGTAATCGCCGTTTAAATAGGCTTCTCCGTCGTAGGTTAATATTATTGCTTCACTATGTTTTTCGAAGAACGTTACAATAGATTTTTCATTGTAAATTTCTTTTTCTCTACCCATATTACAGAAAGGTAAGTAAACAAATTTTAGTTTTCTTAGTTTCTCTAAGTGGTAAAGGGCTGCTAGGTGTTCAAGTGTTTCACCATTTACAACAGCGGTTCCATTTTCATCATGCATTAACATTCCATGAACTTGTAGGGTCTCATTTAAGATTCCGTGTGTTAAGACGATCAAGTATACTTCTCGTATTTTTGGGTTTTCCTCCGATCTTTTTAAAAGATAGATTAGATTCGTCGCTGTACAATAATTACCTGACAAAACTATTGAAACATCACCTACTTCTTCCGCAAACCTTAAAACTTCATCCGTAACAATTCTAATTCTTTCATCGCTAAACAAAGTTTCATTTAAAAATTCTATGTCAGTAGCGAAAAATGCTAAAACCAAAACTCCTATATCATTAATGTTCCTCACAGAACCTTCAAAAACTTTCTCAAGACCTTTGCTTAGTTTTCCCGTAGCGTTGATTCCAGTTTTCCAAGTTTTGTCCACATTTGATCCTAATGTAAGACCTTTACCCAAATCTAAGGAGCTACCACCAGCTGGCGATATGACTATTTTTTCAATTATTTTATCTTCCCAAATAGTTACTGGTGTTCCGTTTCTAAAATTCTTGAAAAGAGGATTAAATATATTCATGTAGAGTTTTGGGGGTTTTAGGCCTGCAAGTTCGCTTAGAAGCTCTCCGTCATTTATTGCTATGAATCCAATAGCTGAGAAATCCATCAAAAGGATTAGAAAGGTTATTGTTAGTGATAGAAATTTGTTTTTTGCAACCATCCCCCACACCACCTTCACTATAAAATTCGACAAAAAGAAATTTAAACATCTACCTTCCTTCACCAACTCCGACGAAAATGTGTTCATTGACGAAAATGAAGAGCATCTTTATCCTCGCTCAAAAATTATTATCTTATTCTTAATATGCTTGCAGTACCAATAATAGACAAAAATATTATCTAAAAAACACGCATGACGCTAGCAAATGTTTTGATTAAAAGATTTACAGATTTCTTTGCTTGGCTTGAAGAAAACGACTGGGCAAAGCTTCTGCTTGGCGGAGCAATAACAACGATATTCATAGTTGGATTAAATATTGACACAGGTTGGATGAACAAAATATGCGGAAAATTTGGGGCAAAAGAACTAGCGGAGTCCATGGCTAAAGAAGCTGTAGATGGAAGTGATCTGCTTGAGAAGAGTTCATTTATTCTTGGAATGTTTTTCGGCGGATTTGGAATAGTTATGAAAGCTCTTAAAATCCCATTTTACACAAGCGACGAAATACGAGAAGAAATAGGAAAACTTTTGAACTCTAAGTGGAACGGAGCTGGAGACATTTGGAACATGGTCATGGGCTTCAAAATTCCACTCATAGACCAAACAGTATTCGACATACTACTTGGGCTCACCCTAGGAGGACCTGCAGAAGCCATAGGAGACACAGTAATGGGAGTAGTAATAAATAAACTCATAGCACCAATAATAAATAGAGCAGCATTCGAAGCAATCGCAACGATACTGGAAAACCGCATATAATTTCACCAATTTCGGCGGTGATTCCATGAGCAAACTCAAACTACTATATGAGGATTTGAAATTTAATGAAAAATTCGGTGAGATTGCGCTTGAGGCTCTTAGAAGAACACCTTTAGCTAGGGCTAAAACTGTTTTGGCTGCGTTGTTTGAGGCGGAGTTTAACTTGGATGAAGCAATGAATATTTTGAACGACCTTTTGAAAATTGTTTTAAAATCTGAATTTCACGGCTTAGATAAAGTTGAGAGAGCTGTTGGGCTTGGAATATATTGGGATAAGGTTCTAAAAATAAAATCTCCTTTTCCTGAGAAAGTTGAAGATCTCTCCATACGGGATGCGTGGGGTGGAGACGTTAGACATTATAAAATGATTTTGAATTTCCTTAGGGGGAGGTTTGGTGACGATCCTAGGGAGATTGTTGAGCAAGTTATTAGGAAGTGTGATGTTTTTAAGATTAGGGATGATTTGTATGTTGTTTGTGTGCTTTTTCTTGGTGCGGGTTGGAAGGTTTTTGTTGTTAAGGGTGGTGGTCTTGTTAGGGAGTCTAGGTTGGGTGTTATTGGGGATCATATGAAGTGGTGGGATATTTGGCCTTATTATTTGTCTTTTACTGGTGAGTTTCATGAGTTGCCTAGGATTGGTTGGGGGGTTTTGGAGACTTGGTGTAGGCTTCCCTGCGACCTCTTGGTTGTGGATAGGTTTAGTAGGGGTCTTGTTGTTGAGAGGCGTGATGGTAGGGTTTTGTTGTGTAGTATGTGTCATGAGGCTGGCTGGGAGGCTGTAGAATATGTTAAGACTATAAGAGATGATAAAAGTGTTAGGAAAGTTTTTTGGTGGAGGGCTCCTGAGGTTTGGGAGTGGTGGTATGGTCTTGATGAGAAACCTGATTTGGAGGAGAGGGATTCTGGGCCTTTTTCTAGGGAGAGGGATTCTTATAAGTTGAATAGGGTGTGTTCGCAGTATAGTTTTAAGTTTTTGGAAACGTTGGTTCCAGGTTTGAAAGATGTTCGTGAGATTAAAGATGAAAATAGGAGAGTTGAGGAGGCTGTGAGGGTTTATTTGGAGGCTGGTTGGGCTCCTAAGGTGCTTGGTCATGGTCATTTGGTTGTTGAGTCTGATGGTTTTGATGTTAAGCATTTTTTGGAGTTGTATTTTAGGGTTGATGAGCGTAAAAGGTGGTTAGACGAGTTAGATGAAATCTCGAGGAAATACATGATTAAGGAAAGTTTGAGAAAAGAGGGCTACATAGTTTTTCTTGATAATAAAATCTAAATTTTCGGGATAGTTACAAGAAGCTTGTTGTCCAAAATTATTAGGAAACCTGGATGAGCAGTTGTTCTGCATGGTTATGATGTTTTTGTGTTTTGAGGGGAAGTGTGGCTTCATGTTTTAACTTCTCTTTTCCCAGCGTGTATACTGTTTAAAAGGGTAGTTGCGAGTATAGTGCGGTAAATATTCTGCTTATTTTTTCATCTATTTTATTGGTTAACATATCAGTTGCTTTGATATGTTTCTTTTCTCCTTCAACGATTTTGCATGCAAGGTAGGGGTAAAATACAGTTTTATAGCTTTTAATTTCGCCTTCCCATAAGAGATTGACTAAGGATTCTAAATTTTTTAAACTTAACATAGGTGTTATTTTGACTCCCTCTCTGGGTTCGCCTTCAACCCTTAGGTTAAGTGGTAATGGTTTTATTGATAAGGGATCAGGGATCTTCGTTTTAAGTCGGTAAAGTGTTTGCTGTCTGACTCTAAACATTTCAGCCACGCCTTTTGCCACTAATCCTTGAACTATTTTCCTAGCTTTAGCTGTGGAGCAACTTAGTAAAGATGCTAGGGCGGATACGGTTAGAGATCCTCCTCCCAGTATGCGAAATGCTCTTGCTTCCTCTTCAGATAATGTAGGTACTCCTATTAATCTAACTATTCCATCTTTAGGATCATAGCTGCAAAGTTCTCCTGTAATTGAGTCAACTAGTATCGTTGCGCTAACTATCTTCTCCTCAACCTTTCTCCTAATAACTCCTTTTGCTTCGTAAATTCTTGCATCAATATTCAACTCGTAGTATGGATGGAAAATTACAGAACTGCTCTCGATTTTTCCTTTTCTTCCAAAGATTCCCTTAATGCTTTTATCTACTGTTTTCATAGCTTCATCTATCGGTGTTATTGGTTTAATGTAGAATATATTAGCCGGAACCTGGATTTCCTCGATTCTTATTTCTTTTAGTAATTCTCTTAATTTGGCTCCGTCCCATAGGTCTATGTTGTAGCCTTCAGCTGTCGACACTGCATCGGGTGTAAAATACGATGTTGTGACTAAAATTCCTCTATCGACTCCTAGGTCTTGTACTTCATGTATAAGTTTTATTACAATGTCTTTTTCAATTGGTTTATCATAGGATTTACATTCAATTATTATTTTTGATGTATGCAAGGGTGCTTTGTATTCTGCGTAAACGTCTATTTGATGCTCAACTCCTGAACGTCCAACTAATTTAACGTTGTGTCTAGCATCGTAACCTTTAGCTTTAAAAAGTCTTGTTATAAGTTCTTCAAGCTCTAAACCCTTCTCGTAGCTACTCATGCCCTCACCCATCCAAGTTGTAAACTCTTAGTATAATTGGACACCACCATCGATTTAAATTACACGTTAATATAGTTAAAATCTCGCTTTTTCTCTTACTAACTAGTTTTCAGCTTCATCGACCATATTTTACATAGCTTTCTAGCATACTTGCTGCGTGTTTACATTCTTCTGCGTGTTTTAATGCTAGTTCTGCTTCATCTTTTTTAAATAATTTTTCAGGCCCAACACCAAACTTTTCTTGGCCGTATTTTGCGATTGTGTACAGGTTTAGCCAGAATTTTGATATAAGGAATAGTCTTGGAAAATTAAGATACTCGAGTTCTTTGGGTACTTTTTCCAGTACCTTCATAAACTCTTCATCTTTAAACTCATGTCTCTTCGGATATTTTTCTTGAAGGAGTAGAAAGATGGCTTTTATTGAAAGTTCCATGCACTCCATAGATGCCGAAATACTTTCAGGATAATTGCATGAATTTAAGTGGCTTTTTGCCTCCTCTAATTTGTTTCTTACTCTTCTCAAGAAACTTTCAGCCATTTCTATTGATTTTTCCTTAGACATAAACCACACCACGTACAGATATCCTACGAAATGAGGTTATGTTTCAAAAGAAATCTATTATAAAATTTATTCATAAGAGTATCTAACTTCAAGACATATTAACTATCTTACGTAATAATAGAGCCGGCGATACGTATATGATGCCTAAAATCAAAATGTAAACTAAGAATTAATCATCCTACTGTACCTACTATTATTAGAATAGGTGATGTAATTGGCAGATGTGACACCAAGAGCTATTTGCGATATGTTATCACAGATTCTTCATTTAATACCAGAAGAGGCTCAAGAAACTTTTAAACTCTCTAAACCTGAATTTATGTACATACCTGCTAGCTATGATATTAAAAAATCAATCCAAAGGATAAAGGAATTCAAGAAGTCCATTCCCAGGCAAGCACCTAATTTATCTGCATCTTCCTTTTTATTTTGGCTATCTAAGATGAATCTATCAACAGAAGTAGAAAAGAATATTTCCAAAGCTCTAAAATTGATCAACAGTCAAATATGTGAACACCATAAAAGGCTTTCTAGAGATGATTTATTGTATTTGGTGAGGATATGGGGCTTCTTTTCGGAGAAAAGTAATGGAGTTGATGAGTTTTATAGATACTACTCGAAAGAGTTAGAGAATATTTTGATGACAAACCCATTGAAAAAAATGAATACTTATCAGAGAATTCTTTTCAACTTTAGAGCAGACAATGATAGATTTTATATCAAGAGAGGACTATGCATTCGAAGACTTTACCCATGGGAATATTCAGAGTTAATTGTAGAAATGCTCAAAATGAGGGATTGGTTTAAGCTTCCCGCTTTAGAAACCTTAGCTGAGGCAAATTTTATTCTTGAAGTAGACTCAAACATCTTAAAAGGCAAGGATGACTGGGCTCGGCTTCATGATCTTAGAAAAATAGTTGACATTATTTCTGTAGCCTCAAAGGGACATGTATGGGCACCTTTATTTATGTTTCGAAGAAAGGATCTTATCCAATGGCATGAAGGGGTAAGGGGTAAAGATTTTAGTGGTATGGTAGGAATTATACCAGCAGAACAAACACCTATTTTTATGAACCGCGTAAGAAGAGGATTAAAGATTCGAGACAATATAGTCTTTAGGACTGTATGTCGATCCCTGAGACAGGAGGAAGAAGACTACGGATTTGAATTTCGTCTTGTAAGACTGTTTTCTTCGTTAGAGATGTTGCTTGGTTCTCCAGGGGTGGGTTGCGGCATGAAGCTTGCGTGGTTGTTAGGAAAAGAGCCCAGACAAAGAAAGAATATTTTTGAAGAATTTAAAAAAATAAAAGGTTTGAGAGATAAAATCATACACGAAGTTCTATTGTATGATTTAATGACGTCGAGAGAACAATCGGAGACCCTTAGTTCAATTTATAAATTACATAATTGGCTATTTAACGTTCTTGCAAATTTCTTAGATTGTAATCTTCCTCTGAAGGATTGGCAGAATAATTTAAATCTCAAACTATTTGGTAAATAAAATTGATGGAAATCTTGTCTTTGACGACGAATAGTTTTCTCTTAAAATAGTAGCAGATTAAAGTTGTTAAGAAGTTTTAGAATGATCGGGCAGTAGGAGGAAAGAAAATAACATTATTTACGATAATGGTTAGGTTTTTGCTTGTTTCTTTTCTTTCTTTTCCCTTTTTAGGTTCTTTATGAATTCGTAGTATTCTTTCTCGTTCATGTAAAGAACTTTTTGTCTAATTGATTGGAATTCTTCTATATTAAAGTTCTTAAGTTTTTGTTTCTTGAATTTTACGAGCATGCTCTTTTCTTCTAGTTCAGCAATTTGTGGGAACACTTCAATGATGTCTCTAATTACACCTATTAGGACTCTTCTACTTACGGGAGATTGATAGTTGGCTTTGATTTCGTCGATTAGTTTGCCTAAGAAGATAGTTTCCCCTGGCTTCTGAATAGCCCGTTGAAATAGAAATAGTGAAACTTCATAGAATACTGCGGGTCTTTCTGCATCTTTATCTGCGAGGTTGTTACATCTTATTTGATCTTCCCTAATTATTATACCGTTTGTAAGATAATCATCAAGTATATTATCACAATGGTTATAGTGAAAACTATTGGAAAAATATTTTCTTATAAAGAAAGCCTGAGCATTTTCATCCGGAATAAATAAGGGTCTTTCAGTTGTATACCAGATAAATAACTCATACGTGGTATTTGACCTTATTTGCATAACTATATTTTCAAAATCTCTTACATACTTTTCAAATGTAAAAACACCAAACTCCATTCGAAACTCTTTTGCATCATCCCTTAGTAAAACTCTTATCGCCTCTTGGAATTCGTATCCAAACTTCCTGACGATATTATCTGGATCCACAGTGTCGCTTTTACAATCTATGGCAAGCACTATTTTCTTTGCTTTATTTATCAACAGGACATCGGGTGCAGAAATGTTGAATATACTAGGGATATCCAATGTTGAAAAGACATAGCCCAATTCTAACAACGAACCAGGCTTTGAGAAATAATAAGTAGGTCCAGAAGTGTAGGATATCGAGTAAAGAAGTGATATTAGGAAATCATGTGCAGTTCTACAAGAGTTAAAGAAGGGTTTTATCGGCAATCGACAGCACCTTATTCTTTAAGTAAGCTTTGAAAAATGTACACAATACTATCCACTAGCTCAGGACTTACAGCAGGGCTTCCAAGGGCTGGTGTGATTCTTATTCCACTATATGTAGCTGTCACGTCCGCTGCCGCACCCGTCTTTTTATCTATGACTCTTGTTACAATTCGTGGGTTTCCAGAGTATATGGGTATCATTACTAGCCTCTTGTTCTCTACGTGAGGCACGCCCAGTACGCTCTTAACGGCGTCAAAAAATGAAGGCCCCGGATCTGATGCTTCTAAGAATACGTCTTTTGCAGCCTCTAAAGAGTAAAGAGTCATAGATCTAGCGCTACTTATACTAATATGGTAACCTATGGCATGTTCTATGTAATTTTCTAAAGCGTTTTTCGCAATAATATTAAACAACTCTATTGCAACATTTTTATCAGCTTTTGGCAAAGCTGTTACCCGTGCCCATCTATCTACAATATAGGTTCCCAACTCCTTCCCATGTCTTGCTATCTTAAACTGCAACGACTTTATGAAAACATAATAGCCTGAAGCTCTACTTAATGGTAAAAGAAACTCTTTTAAGGCTTCTTCTAGTGTTTTTACACCCCTTGGCCAGAAATTTGCTGTCCCACCTGCTATGAACCATACTTCCTTATACATTCTTAATTCATAAACAAGTGATCCAAGTTCAAAGTCATAGTCACATTTACGGATATGCTCATCAAACTCTTTAATGAAACTTTGTCGCAGCCAACCTCTGTAAAGCCCTATTTTACTGAGTATTTTGTCAATCGCTCTACGCTGCTTTCTATCACCATATGTCATTATGAATGTTGGTATAGCTTTTTCAAGGATACCTAAGGGTTTAAGTTCGTCTTCAAGCTGTTTTTCAAGTAAAACTAAGATTGCATGTATATCAACGTTGTCTCTACGTAGACGAAGTAAGAAGATTTTTCCAGGCTCAACTACCTCTATGTTAAGATCCTTTATTACTCTGCGTTCAAGTGCCTTATTTAACATCGGTCTAAGCCAAAATCGTAACTGAAGAAAAAAACCTGTATTAGGTGGAATCTCTAGTGCTCTGAACGCTAAACGTGCGGCGTTGGCGAAAACACTCATTTTTCACCCCTTCCTCATTACTCAAAACCATTAACCTACTACCACTCCATGGCACAACTACAACTTATTTAATTTACTACTTCTATATGTAGTTTATCGCTAAGATCAGCGGCAATTTTGGTATCATCCCCCTCCCTAGTATCGTTTTCTTTTCCGTTTTCGTGGTGTTCCTGTTTTAAAAGTGTATCAAAGGATTAAATCAGACTACTTAAGACAGCTAAAATAATGTCTTAAGTAATAAAGCTGCACTTGAACATTTTCTTTAGTTTCTCGTATTTTCCTTCTATGAAGTCGCTTAACATATCTTCTACATTTTCCCTCAACTCCTTGCGGTTTTTACTTTTTCTTCTGGTAGTTCGCGAGCTATGTTTACATCTTTCTCTAAGCGTTGGTGTATGGTGTAGCACCCAGTTTTGTACATGAATGTTATTTAATATTCTATGGGAGGGGTATAGTTCATGAAGTATTTAAAAAGAGTAAAGTTGAGATGTAATCTTTGCGGGAAAATTTTCGACGATAAGCCGTCTTTTAAGACTCATCTTCGAAAGAATGCTGCAAATTCGTGTCCAGGTCTCATAGGCATGAAAACATGTCCTGTATGTAAGGAACCTTTTAGAAGCGAGGCTGACTTAAGAAGACATTTACGTATGAGCGAAGATCCACGGCACGAAAATACCTGTTTGAAGAAATTAGATAAGATGTCTTGCACAACGAAGGGCGTGCATCATCTGTTACATGTTTTTACAAAGTACTATGGTTTTAGGTTCGAAATTACTATAGTTTCCTCTTTGAACAGTCTCAAATCGGATATTAAACTTTAAAGTTTAGTATAATTATAATTCAAGTGGTTATTAAGAATTAGTTACTATCTTACTTTAAGCATTTAAATATTTAGAAGCTTTCAATGTTTTTCTAATTTTCGCAAAAATAAAATGTGAATATTACGGATTTTCCTGTGGAATTTAGGTATATTTATAGATATTGCAGCTGGTTACAACTAGCTTGAAACTTGTTTAGTGAAATTTACGTAGTTTAAATTCCTTATTTCTCGCCTAACTGTTTGGTTTTACCTAAATTCTAGCGGCATAATGCTTATAAATGATGATAAAAGAATAATTTAATTAGATGTATGTGAAAACTCGGAGGTAAAATATGAAACAGGTAATTCCGCCTGAAATTACGAGGTTTTTTGAAAACGCTGGGAACACCGCTTTGCTTGTGAAGGGTGATCCTGGATCTGGGAAAACAATTTTTAGCTTACAGTATGTTGCTAGTCAAGCTAAAGAAGGGCGCGGTATATATTTTTCTACAAGAGTCGACGTAAATTCGCTTTACGGCCAGTTTCCTTGGATAAAGGAGAGTATACCGCCTGAAAATATTGTTGATGCATCTCAAAGTATGGTGCCAAAGAGAATGGAGGTACCGCAATTAATAAGGTTTTCATCTCTTCCTGAGTTTCTTAAGGGTCTCTACACAGTTATCGAAAAAAGAAATCGCCCCCCCCCCCGCCTAGGAGCAAAGGACCAGTTGTAGTGGTGGATAGTATTGATGCGGTGGCTTCTTTTGTAGGTTTGTCTGTTGAGGATGTTTGTGTTAAGATTATCGATGTTGTTAGAGGCGCTGAGATTAGAACTCTTATTATAACTGAGAGGGCGGGGAGGACTGCTTTAGATTATATTTGTGATGGGGTTGTAACTTTTAGGAAAAAGTTTGTTGATGGGAGATTGTTTAGGGAGTTAGTTATAGAGAAGCTTAGAGGCGTTGAAATAAGGAATCCGATTTACTACTTTACGCTGCATGAAGGTAAATTCAAATATTTTGATAAATTTTCGCCGTTAGAACGTGGCAAGCGTCTTTGTGAGCCTCATCCTGTAATAAAGGATGGGAAGGGGACAGAGTTTTATAAGAAAGGTATGTTTAGCACAGGTTCCCAGCAACTTGATGGGTTGTTAGGTGGACTTAGAAGGGGGAGCTTTGTACTTGTCGAAGTTTTGGAGGAAATTTCTTCTGAGTTTGCTATCGATATTACATCGTCAGTTATGGAGAACTTTATGATGCAAGGTAGAGGCGTAATTACGGTACCATGCAAGAGTATTAGTCCATCCTATCTCATTAATATTTACTCTAGTTTAGTGGGGGAAGAAAGAGTTAAAAAATTCTGTAAAGTTATTATTCCTAGTAGGAGTAGCGGTGGAGAACCATTTTCCTGGTTGATTCTTACGGATTATTCCATGGATAGCTTTTTAGAAACTTTTAACAAAGTAATTGACAGCTTTAAAAAAGAATTAGATGAAAACGTCTTGCTTCATCTATCTTTTGATAGATTAGAGACTAATTTTGGATCCGAAAATGCTGAGAAAATAGCTATGGAAATTGTTTCTAAAGCAAAGCTTGAGGGAGATCTTTGTATCGGAATTACTTTTCCAAGCACAGAGATAAGCCCTAAGCTAAGACAAATGGCAGATACTTTTCTCAGATTTTTCAGTAAGGAAGATACGGTGTTTATCTATGGTGTTCATCCACCAACAAGAATCTACAATGTTAACATTGACTTCTCACAGCCGCATCCAAAACTTTATTTCACGCCCGTAACATAGAAAGCCGTTTGACTATTTTAATCAATAAACGAGCTTCAATCTACACAAAATCAGAACCAAAGGTAATTCCAGAATAGTTCAGGGAAACTGCAAAAGCCATCTCAACTTTTTCTTTTAACTCAACGCGCGCTAAGCTCGTTTTCAATATGCATTCTTTGAATCCAAGTAAAACTATTTTGGATTTTTCGTTGTAGCTTAGATCTATTTTTGAGCCGTCGAGCAGTCTTAAGTGTCCAATTATCTTATCTTTCTCTCTAACGATTTTAATTCTCAATTCCCTCTCCTCATGTCTCTAACTTCTACTCCTTTCAAGCTTTAATCTTCATACCATGGGTGTAAGGTTAATTTCTATATGGTTTTCTTTTTCTTGAAACAATATTCCATATATTTGGGTGTATGGTTTTTCTCCATAGCAAAATATTCTTCCATGTTCCTCGAAAACCTTAATAATAGTTGAGGAAGATCTTTCAAGTTCTTCGATGTCAATTTTATCTGATTTAGATGTTATAACTATACATACATCGTTCTTTACCATATTCGATAAAGTTATTTCTTTAACTATTCTCCTTGCTGTTTCATCTCCGAGAATCTTCCCTAGCAAATCGTATCTCAAAATAAGGAATATTGGACTCTTGTTTTCTTTTTTGAGTTCATTAATGTTTTCTTGAATGGTATTGATGAAACTTTGCGGTTTTTCGTCTTCTCTTTTAATTCTAGGGTAAAGGAAGCGGACGTTGTTTAGAAATTTTGCCATGTCTGTGTGTGGGGTGAGAAATTTCGCTGCATCTTCGCTTCTCATAGGCGTTATTATTCCTGAATAACCTTTTCCAAGAAGTATGGCCACTATTAATGCTTGGAGAATGTAGCTTATCTCTCTTGCACTGCTTGTTTCAAGTTCTATTAGAAGAATAGGAATTTCAGGGCTTATACTTGATCTATCTATCATCTCGCCTAATAGAGGTTTACCTTTAGGGTAGATTGGTTTTTTCAAAACGGATTTAAGAATGTCTCCAAGATCGACAACAGGGAAATATGTAAAATTGCTGTTAATTAATGTGAAATGGTATATTGGGTTCTTGATTTCTACACCCAACAATTTTTTCAATAGCATTTTTCTGAAAATTCTCCCCTCCAGAAATGTATACATCATTTCAATTACGCCGTCAACCATAGACTCTAATATTTCATTGGTTTGTTCTGAAACAATTACCGCTTTTACATTTAACTCTTGAATGAAATCTATTAGTTCTTTTGCAGCTTTTTCAATAGGTATATCCAAAAATTTGCAGATAGAATTAAAATTGTCGACTACTAGGAAAGGCTGTCCTCTCGACTTAACCTCCTCCACCACTAAACGCAAACATCTTAGGAAGTCTGGTAGGAAGGAATATTCTAAGACTTCACGCCCCCCCCCCGGCTTGGGTGGTTAAGGTCTGTGGTGTTTTTGTTAGGTCAACTATGTTTTGTGGGGGGAGGAGTTTTTTGACCCACGGATATCTACCATATATTTTTTCGGAGGTTATTTTTGTTGTGTAGTATATACCGCATTTTGGGGTTGTGAGAACCCCTAAGATTTTTAGTGCGAGTGTCGTTTTTCCTGTTCCAGGACCCCCCTTAACTAGTAGTGTTTGATTTTCTTTTATTAAGAAAAATTTTGAGATTTCATTTGGAATTTTGAGAAGGGATGTCCCGGTCATTAGTGATAACACCTATTACAATTAATCATTATAACATTGTCATTAATTTTATTAAGATTTCTCTTGTGAAAGGACAACTGAAATTACCCTATTTATCCTAGAGCAGGATCAGGGATTTACCCTAGAGAGGCGCGAAACTTCAGACATTTCCAGACGACTACAAATTCCACGGGCCATTTGGGCAGATTGCCGGGAAAACATACGAAGCATACTACGAGGTAAAGGGAGTTTCCTCGGTTAATTTCGGTTTCACTATTGCATCATGGGGTGATCTTCCAAGTTCATTTTATTTCGTTGTCGAGGAATACGAAGGAAATGTGAAGCCTACTGTCTGTGTGAGAGCCGCGATTCAATGGGTTGAGAGAAGTTCCCGAGATGAATGTTTAAACTACGTAACATATTTTATTCCAGCTATCTCGGGGAGAAAACTTCATAGTTAAAGAAAACATAGATGAAGTCAATGGTCATAGTTTCAACTTCTATGTTTTCGACTACGAAAACTATCAAAGATGGTTGCTAAGCCAAACATTTACAGCATACTTTGAAACGAAAAACATAATATCAACAACTTTTACAATAACATTTACCATCATGCTCAATCAACTTTACTTCGTCGCTGAAACCTAAAAAACATAGATGAAGCAGTAAAAATCTCTGCAACCCTACACTGGAAAGACAAAACACTCAATCTCGGAAACATAATAGCAGGAATAGCAATAACCACCTTAGGATTCGGCACAATGATAATAACAATGCTGATCCTAGCAATCCCAAGCTCGAACCAAAAACCTAATTTTCAATATTTTACTAAAAATTCTAAATTATAAAGATAACTACGTAAGAAGAGTTGAAGTTGGTGTTGATCCTCTTGTAAGGGATGCCGTGTTTGATGCGTATGTACTTTATCGTAGAGATTGGAAAGAAATGATTGGTGATGCTCTTACCGTTGCAGCAAATGCTCCAAGTAGAGATGTAAAAGACGCTATAAAACCAACACGATACGTTCTTGAACTTGGTGAAAGAACTGAACCTTACAAGAAAAATTCTTGGTTGAGTCCATAGGTAACACACTTTTTGTAGAATGGCTGCGAAAAATCACACCTCAAAATGTATACTTCGAAGAAGGAAGCATACTTATAGGGGCTAGGAGAAAAGACGATATACGACGACTATTTCACATAATTTGTCAAGGTTTGCTAAAAGTAGTTGAAGAGATCCCAGAGCCAGAAGACCTTCAAGGACGTATCAAAACAAGAGCCGAAATAATATATAAAGAAAAGTAACATATTAGAAAACTGTAAAAATAATTTTGGGATGTAACTGTTCTACAAAGTAATGGTGTTTAGAAGCCTATGAATGATTATAAATCTCATGGAGCTCGTTGTATAAGATAAATCACAGCTGTCATAGTAGTCACTACAATTATATATGAATTTGTTAATGAAAACTTGAGCTCAAGTTATAATACCAACCTCATGCACAATAATCTATATGGGATTGACTATAGTGTAAAGGAAGTTGGTGAATGAATTATGAAAATTCTTCCAATCAATTTAACTAAGTTAAAAGAAGTTAGTTTTGAGCCAAAAAAAGAACCATGGAATGAATATAGGCTAGAAGATGATAGTATTTTAAGATTTAGAACCATAGCTGTCAAATTCTTCGATACTGGCGAAGTAGATCCGCTGAGTGGATGCCCTAATTACATAGTGGCGCATCAGAATATTTTAAGTGTGATAAGTGATAAAAGGGGAGAACCTTTAGAACCACCGAAAAACATAGCTGAAATTCCAGATGATAAAAAGAAAGAAATAAATATTGTTGAGACAATAAAAGAGGACTGGAATGTCTATATAGTTGATGAAAAGTACATGTATGAAATGAAGCCATATATTGTGGCAGTATATAGATTAGAGGGCTATTTTGATATTTCAGGTTACCCGATATATCACGTAAGAAGCCAAAACATAAGCAGAATTAAAAAATTAAAAATAGATTAAGTAGTGTGGTTAGATATGACTACTAATATGCCAAGTTTAGTTCAAGAGACCGTTGGTTCTAAATACAACATAGACTATTTGTCATGGCTTACCAAAGATAGCCACACGTCTGGCACTAGACCTGAACACATTCTGAGAGAACTAGAAAACTGCCTTAGCAGACCGCTAATTTCTGTTCTTCACTCCCTATCGTCTGAATTTTTGAAAGTCTTGGAAAATTACTTTACAACGATTAGTTCTTTCGACATTTCCTTTAATCTTTCTTATTTAATTCGAAATATTTTCCCAAACACACCAGTAAAAGTGACTGTGGAAGCCATAGATTTCCTCCAAAGGCTATTAGTGGAAAGGGAAATGACCATAGAGGACTTTCTTGAAGCACTAAGAGTTACTCGTACAACTTTATCCGAAAAAAATGTAAGATCAGAAGAAACATTCATAGAAATTACACATCAAGAAGACCTTGAAACAGGTATGGAAAGGCTGTTTGTAATCTTTAGAATAAAATCAAGAAGTTTTGATGAACTACAGTTAATATGGGATGCGCTTATAGATGCATTCAATGAAAAACTTCCTTTAAAGGCTCGTGAAAAAGTCGAAGTAGAAGTAGAGCCAGGGGAATAGGCATTGAGCCAATTTAGCCCAAAAGATTTCTTTGAAGTATCAAAAAATATACATGATGCCTTAAAAACTCCAGAAAAACTTCTGAAAATACATAGTGAATACATTACAGCCTGGATCAGGACAGGGATAAGTCGTGCATACTATGCAGCTTTTTTATTAACTAACGATATATCCGGTTACAGATTTGGAGGCAAGAATGCGCATGATCAGTTATGCAGGGTATTAAAAACGATGAGAGGAGTATATGCAAAAATAGGATCCAAACTAAACAGCTTACGAAAAAGAAGGTTACAGGCCGATTACAACCTAGCATATAAACCCAGTTTAGGAGAACTTCAGTGGGCAGTAAAAACAGCTGAAGATATTATAGCGAAAGCTTGTAAATTTTGGCAGCACAGCATCTAACTATTTTTATCGATTGTTTTCTCGACTTAAACTTATCTAATGGACAATAGGAAGAATGCATTCGACACATTTTACATTTCCGATATTTAGATATGAGTAGGAGAAATTGGGTAAATAACTTATCAGAACTTGGAGGACTTCATGTATCAGGTAACCTTAGGTGTCTTTGGTAATGTACTTGATATGCGTGATGTTTGTTAGAAGATTTGAATGGTTTATTGGACTGAGAAGAACTTATTAATCTTAGGATTGATGTTTAACTATATTGGGTAGAAATCTTAGGGTTGGGTGTGTTTTGTATGGTTTTTTGGCTTTGTGTTACTACTGAGGATAATTGGAGGGTTGTTAGGGAGAGGTTGGTTTGGGGTGTTGCTGAGAGGTTTAAGGGTGCGATTCAGAGGGTTAAGCCTGGGGATAAGTTGATTTTCTACGTTATGCAAACCAAGAAAGGTGACAAAGTGGTTCCATCTAGGGTTGTCGGTGTGTTTGAGGTTGTTTCCGAGCCTTACAGGGATTCGACGAAGATTTTCAAAGCTTATGGGACAGAGTCAACTTTCCCATATAGGGTTAGGATTAAGCCTGTAAAGATTTTTGATGAACCTTTGCTTTTCAAGGAGCTTATACCGAAGTTGGGTTTTATAAGGAATAAGCAGCGTTGGTCAGGTTATTTGCGTAGGGCAATGTTTGAGATTCCGGAAAAAGATTATAAAACTATTTTAGAAAGTGCGCGTTAGGTTTGTAAAGGGTGGTTGAATGGTTCAGAAAACTTTGTTTCCGAAGAAAATAACCAGGAATGATATAATTTCTCTTGTTGATAAGGCTGCTGATATAATTAGAACAGCTACAGATTACAAGTTTATCTTAGTTCTACTTTTCTTGAAGAGAATTAGTGATACTTGGAAGGAGGAGTTTGAAGAGAAGAAGAAGGAGTTCATGCAGTACATGGATGAAGCCAAGGCTGAAAAAGAGGCGGAAAACGAAGTATATCACACCTTCAACTTAAGAAGAGATCTGTTGTGGGATAAGATTACTGGTGATCCTGAGAAGCTTCCTGAAAACCTGTCAAATGCTTTGATAAAAATAGCGGATTTAAATAGGGATTTGAAGGGTGTGATAGATAAGTTTAGTTTTCTAGGGTTTACAACCCAGGAGCATAGGGAGAAGCTTAAGCAACTCGTTGAACTATTCAACAAGTTTCCATCATTAGGCAACAAGTGTGTTTCAAGTGATATTATTGGAGATGCTTATGAACATATTTTATACAAGTTTGCTCCGACGCAAGCGAAGCAGGGTGAGGTTTACACGCCGAGGGAAGTAATTCAGCTTTTAGTTGAGATTTTGGATCCTAAACCGGGTCAAAGCGTATATGATCCTGCGTGTGGCTCAGGTGGAATGTTAATAGTTTCTCACAAATATGTGAGAGAAAAGTATGGTAGGGAGGAAACGCTTTTTCTATATGGGCAGGAATATAATTCGGATATTTACGGTATTTGTAGATTAAACTTGGTTGCACATGGAATTACGGATGCTTTTATAGAGTTTGGGGACAGCCTACTATACCCTAGATTTACAGAGAAGGGGAAATTGAAGCAGTTTGACATAGTTATTGCGAATCCTCCTTGGAACCAAGATGGTTACGGGGAGGAGACATTGAAGAATGCTGATTTCAGAGAAAGATACTCTTTTGGTTATCCGCCAAATAATTCGGCCGACTGGGCTTGGATACAGCACATGTTAGCCTCAGCAAAAGAAAATGGGAAAGTTGGTATAGTAATAGATAACGGATGCCTATTTAGAGGGGGGGTAGAGAAAAAGCAATTAGAAGTAAAGCAGTTGAGAGAGATTTGGTTGAGTGTATTATTCTTTTACCGGAAAAATTGTTTTATAATACTGGGGCGCCGGGAGCAATAATAATTTTCAACAAAAATAAACCTCCAGAAAGAAACATAAGATACTTTTCATAAATGCTTCCAACGAGTATGTTCAGCATCCAACAGTTAGAAAATTAAATTCGCTTTCAAATGAAAACATAGGGAAAATTGTAGAGGCATATAGAAAGTTCTCAGACATACCTGGATTTTCCAAAGTGGTAGACATAAAAGAAATTAAAGACAACGACTACAATCTAAACGTAACCCTTTACGTTATGCCTATTGAGGAAGAAGAACCAATAAATATTGCATTGGAGTTCTCAGAGTTGAAGAAACTGGAGGCAGAACGACAAGAGATTGAAAAGAAACTGGAAGAATACATCTCCCAAATACTTCCACTAATAGGTGAACAAAATGAAAACTAACCTAGGCATAACCTTTACAAAGAAGATAAGTTTAAAGAAATAGAAATAGGAAAAATACCAAAAGAATGGAAAGTTGCCAAACTTGGAGAAGTCTCTAAGAAATTTATAAGTGGGGGCACCCCCCTCAACAAAGAACCCTAAATTTTGGAATGGAGATATCCCATGGATAAGAAGCGTTCATTTAGCAGGATATTACATCGATTCTTCGAGTGTAGAACATTATATAACAAAAGAGGGATTAGAAAACAGTGCAGCCAACATAGTTCCTAAGGATAATATAATAGTTGCTACGAGAGTGGGAATTGGAAAATCTGCGGTTAATTTAATTGACGTAGCTATAAATCAAGATTTAACCAGAATAGTCTTAGATAAAACAAAAGTTAACCCTTTCTTTGTTGTTTGGTTCCTTCATTCTCCAAACGTGATAAAGATACTTGAATCATTTTCAAGAGATACTACGATAAAGGGCGTTCCACAAAATTATCTAAAGAATTTATGGATCCCTCTTCCTCCAATAACTGAACAACAGAAAATTGCTGAAATTCTTTCTAATGTTGATGAAGCTATTCAGAAGACTGATGAGATTATTGCTAAGGTTGAGCGTTTGAAGAAAGGTTTGATGCAGGAGCTTTTAACTAAGGGAATAGGGTACACAGAGTTTAAAGAAATAGAAATAGGAAAAATACCAAAAGAATGGAAAGTTGTTAACGTTTTTGACTTGTTTAGCATTGAGACTGGTACTACCCCGTCTACGAAGAAAAAGGAATACTGGGAAAAATGGGACAATAAATTGGTTTACCCCTACTGATTTGAGCAAATTAAACGGAAAGATATTTTTAGAAGATTCTGAAAGAAAAATTACTAGTATAGCCTTAAAGGAACCCAATCTAACTATTATACCTAAGGGTTCTATTTTAATCTCAACTCGAGCCCCAGTTGGCTACGTGGCTGTATTGAAAAGGGAAGGAACATTTAATCAAGGCTGTAAAGGATTAGTTCCCAAAAAATGTAATGAGATGAGTTCAGAGTTTTATTGTTACTATTTTATCAGTATTAAGAAAAAACTTGAAAATCTAAGCGGAGGTAGTACTTTTAGAGAACTGTCAAAAGCTATGCTTGAAAAAATAAAGATTCCACTTCCACCTCTTCAAGAACAGCAAAAAATTGCTGAAATTCTTTTAACCGTTGATAAGAAGCTAGAGATTGAGAGAAGAAGAAGGGAGAGGTTGGAGCGTATTAAGGGTTTAATGGATTTGTTGTTAACTGGTAAGATTAGGGTTAGGGTGAGTTAAATATTTTAGTGTTGTGAGAGTGGTTGTGTTGTTGGTTGAGCGTAGTCTTCAGGATTATATTGGACGTAGGTTGGGGGAGCTTGGGTGGGAGGTTGTTTGTTAGGGTAGGGGGGTTAGGGGTGAGAGGGAGTCGCTTGGTGAGGTGATTTTGAAGGGTAGGTTTTTTGAGGCTTTGGATAGGGTTAATAATGTTAGTTTGAATGAGGATGAGAGGAGGGAGATTCTTTTAAGGCTTCTTTTGCTGCCGAGTAGTATTGAGGGAATAAAGGCTTTTTTGGATTTTGTTAAGAATGGGATTCCTTTTACGATTAGAAGGGGGGATGAGGTGGTTCGCAAACAGATTTTTCTGTTTGATTTTGATGATGTTGATAATAATGATTTTCTTGTTGTTAAGGAATTTGAGGTTGAGGAGAATGAGAGGAGGAGACGTTTTGATTTGTGTCTTTTTGTTAATGGTATTCCTTTGGTTGTAATTGAGACTAAGAGCCCGTTTCGGGAAGAGGAGAAGGGTACGACTTGGTTTGATGCGTATAGGGATATTTTGGAGTATGAGAGGGATGTTCCGGGTGTTTTTAAGTATGTTCAGTTTTGTGTTGTTTCAGATGGTTATGAGACAAGGTATTTTCCTAATTATTATGCTGGGGATTATTCTGGTTCGCTTTGGGTTTGGAAGAGTTTTTATCCTTTTTCTGAGGAGGAGATTAAACCTTTAAAGGTTTTTCCTTATCTTGATTCGACTATTTTTGGTATGCTTTCGAAGGGGAATTTGCTGGATTTGGTTAAGAATTTTATTTTTGTGAAGAGGTATAGGGATACTTATGTGAAGATTATTGCACGGTGGATGCAGTTTAAGGCTGCAAATCTAATTGTTAGGAGGGTTGTTGAGGAAAGGGATAAGAAGCTTGATTTGGCATTGGCAAGGTTCGGGTAAGACCTTGACTATGGCTTTTGCTTCTTGGAAGCTTTTAAGGGATCCTAGGCTTGGTTTTCCTACGATTTTTATTATTGTTGATAGGAGGGATTTGCAGAAGCAGATTGTGGAAGAGGAGTTTGCACCTCTTGGTATAGGTGTGGAGGTGATTACGAGTACTAGGAAATTGGTTGAGGTTTTGACGTGGGGCGGTAAAGAAAGGGAGGGTAAGAGGGGAATATTTATTTGTTTGATTCAGAAGTTTAAGCCTGAGAAGCTGAAGAAGCTTCATGATGCAGGTAAAATTAATTTAGAGAGAGAAAATATAATTATTTTTACGGATGAGAGCCATAGGAGCCAGTACGGTGTTTTGGCGAATGTTATGAGGGGGATATTTAAGAATGCTTTTATTTTCGGGTTTACGGGGACCCCGTTGACTAAACCTGAGAGAAACACTTTTGAAAAGTTTTCTCCTAGAGGCGAGTTATATTTGGATAGATATGGGATACTTGACTCCGTAAATGATGGTTTTACGTTGCCTATTAAGTATGCGGCAAGGTTACCTGAATTGCATTTAAGGGAAGAGGTTATTGAGGAACTTTCGGAATATGAAGAGGAGGTTGTTGAAGAACTTTCGCCAGAGGAGAGGAGACTTTGGAGGAGAAAAGTTAGACCGAAGTTGGCTTTGTTGAAGAGTCCTGAGAAAATTGAAAAGGTTTGCAAGGATATTGTTAGGTATTTTTTGGAGAAGATCGAGAAGACTCCTCTTAAAGCTATGGTGGCAACCGTTGACAGGGAGTGTTGTGTTTTGTTTAAGAGGGAGCTGGATAAGTATCTTGATCCGAAGTATTCTGAGATTGTTATGACTTATCAGGCAAAGGAAAAGTCGAGGATTGTAGATGAGTATAAGAGGGAGTTGGAGAGGAGGTTTAAGAAGTCAGATTTTGAGGAGATTAACAGCGAGATTATCGGTAAGTTTAGGGATGAGAAGTTTCCGAGGATTGTTATTGTTAGTGATATGTTGCTTACTGGTTTTGATGCAAAGAATCTTTGGGTTCTTTTTTTGTATAAGCCTTTGAAGGAGCATAGGTTGCTTCAGGCTATAGCTAGGACTAATAGGCCTTTTGGGGATGTTAAGGAGTTTGGTTGTTGATTACGTGGGTGTTGCTAAGAATTTGGAGAGGGCTTTAAGACAGTTTGAGACTGGTTTTGTTAAGGAGGCGAAGTTGATAATAAGGGATTTGAAGAGTTCTGAGGAGGATTTTGAGAAGTGCGTGAACGAGCTTAAGGAGATGCTTGAGGGGGTTGAGATAAGGGAGCTTGAGGATGTGGATAAGGCTGTTGAAGTTTTGGTTTTGAAGAATTTGGAGAAGGAGTTTGAGAAGAAGGCTAAGAAGCTTAGAACTCTTTACGAGTTGCTTTCTCCTAGTGATGTTACGTATAAGCATCTTGAGCTTTACAAGTGGGTGATTTGTATTTCTCTTGTTTTGAGGAGGAGAAGGAAAATCGGTATGAGGTTAGATGAGATTGAAAAGATGGCGAGGAAAACTTACGAGTTGATACAGAAGACTATTGGTATAGATAGAATAGAGAAAATTGGTGGGGTTGAAATCGTTAAAGAGTTGGCGAAGCTTGAAGCTGAGAGACGACCTATTAGTGTTATACGGGTTTTAGGGGATATTGAGAAAAGTATTTCAGGTTTTAAATCAGATTTCTACGCGAGTCTCAGAGAGGAAATTGAGAAAATATATGAGGAAAGAGAAAAGGGTGACGAAGGAAGTGCTGGAGAGAGTAAAGCTGATTCAACAGAAACTTAAGAGAAGGGAGGATGAGAGGAAAAGTTTGAGGGAGATTTTCTCAGTTTACGATGTTTTAAGAGACTACTTTAAGGATTTAGACAAGGTTCAAAGTGTTTCAAGGGAAATTGCAGAGAAACTTAGGGGGAGAGAGTTGCTTAATAGTGAAAGTTTCTTGAAGAGGAGTTTAAGAAAGGAGATAAGAAGAATAATTAGGGAAAGCATCATCAAGAATTTTGGCTTTGTAGAGAAAATAGATGAAATTGAACGAAGAATATTCATAAACTTGGAAGAAGAATATGGATAGTGAATGAAATGAATGAGAAAAATGATTTACGTCAGAGGGTAGAGAAGATATTGGAGGAGTTTTTGGATAAGAACGGTGTAGAAATATTTGGGAAGTTGAAGGTTGAAGTTGTGAGGATGGATACCCCGGCTTTAGTAAAGGGGAATAAAATTTACATTAATGTTGATGCGGAAAAATACTCTGACCATGTTTTAAAATATCTTGTTGCTCACGAGTTAGCTCATCTAAAGGTAAAAAGGCATACTAAAAAATTCTGGGAAATAGTTAAAAACATATATCCTCAGTACGAAGAAGCAAGAGAAAAACTGTTAAAAGAACTTAAAAAATAACAATTATGTAATCTTTAATGTTTTAATTCGTTCCTTTATTATTTTAAATGTTTACTAACATTAAATCAGTGGCTGATATGTACTACGTTTTAATAAATTTTCGGTCATTTTGAGCTTTTTATTTTCTCTGTACATTTTTCGCATCTGGATACTTTCCTATCAATAACATCCGAGTTGTGTTTAAACTGCTTGAAATACGGAACAACCATGTTGGCCGTCACTTTACTTTTCCATGATAAATATTCCTCCCCTCTCTCAAAACAAGTTTCTCCATTCCTCTGTAAAGTTTTACGAGGTGTTTTCCAGCATTATTCTGATAAACGTGCTAACATATATTGGAAAAACATTTCTACTTTTTAGTTGAGCTGAACTGTGAAAAGCAGGGTCGTTGCTAACGATTACTACTTTCCTTCCGTCTTTCCTCCGCCTCTTCCAAGCGACACCTGCAACTGTGAGATCCCGCTCATTGGCCCCTTTTTCTCTTAATTCCTTTTCAATCTTGGGTGGTAACTTCTCGGGTTTCTCATAAAGCTTAAATTTCCCTTTTAATACGATTTCCATTCTGGTCATTAGAAATAAAAATTGCTTAAAAAATCTCTGTTCAGATCGAAGGTCTGGGATTATGAGAAGATGACATATATTTCGTATTGTCTCTATAATCTGTCTACATGTTAAGATTTCGGGAATTGCATGTGTATCGGGAACTATCGTTACAATTTCTCTTTGGAGAATTTCCTCTGCCTTAAAGCTCATACGCTTAAGTTTCCTCCTTTAACTCAAGTCTTTTAGAGATTCTGCTAAGTAGTTTTTCCTCGACATCGATGAATGATTCTATACCCTCTTTAGGCAAACCCTCAGGTGTCAACTCGACAGGTTCAGCTATAGTATACTCATGTTTGGGATCCCGTTTCACATGATAAACAGCTATATCTTTAACATCAAGCTTAGGGATGTTGGGATAATCGGGGTGACCCATAACAGCATCCATAAGCGATAAAATTAGTAGGCTGCTGTGGGTTGAAATTATGACCTGCTTATTGTCTCTTTTAATAACGTCTGCAAACAGTAGAGGAAGTAGTGTTTGATGTTTGGGATGTAGGCTTATTTCTGGTTCTTCGATCATTATAACGCTATGTTTAGGAGTCACAATCAGTTCAGTTACAACAGAGGCGATTTGTCTACAACCATGACTCGCCAGTGCGTAATCTAACCTAATACCCGAAGGATCTAAGTAACTGGCCCTAACCTTACCGTGCTCGTAAGGACTTATTCCTGCAGATGTCTTTAGTAGTCCAAATTTTTCAAGCCAGAAGAGAAGAGGCTTGCCCAGACCCTCTCTAATTTCGGCGTTGGAAGATCCTAACACCGTTGACAATACTTTAATTAATCTTTCACCACGCGATCCGACATCGAAGTAAGATTCTACAGTCGAAAACTCCTCCACCCACCCCCTTAAACTAGATAGAAAGAAGAAGTGATTTTCTAAAACATCTTCACGAAAGCGTTTAAAGAAACCCTGCATGCTCCTACTTAAGTCGTATACTTTTCTAAATTCGCCAAATAGCGGTTCTTCATGGAAAAGTCGTAGTTTTCTTGAAGCTGTTACTTCTTCCCTTAGAGATTCTGGTAACAGTATTTTTCGTACATAATTTTTCTTATTTATATCGTATTCTTGGATTGTTTTGAATTCTATGTTTCCAAGCTTAAGATAAATTTCGTAGTTCCCATACTCTGGGGTGTGACCAAAATCCTTTGCCTTCATGGCATATTGATAACTAAATCCATAAGTGATAGATTCAAGTTTATCGGGCAAAAGTCCCATACCCTTAAGAGGGGACATTTCAATGTAAGGCCTTAATATTTCAGAGAGTTCACCAGGGAGTTTAAACGTAATCTCTAGATGTAGACGTTTTTTACCGAGATCGCGGCCGAAAACAAAGTCTTTTAGGTTATAAACGTTATAAGTCTCTATCTCATATGATCCAAATGTATCACTAATATATTTTTCGCGTCTTTTAGCTAGCCAATCGATTGCAAACATTATGCTTGATTTTCCTGAAGCATTTGGGCCAACAAGAATAGTTAAGGGTTTTAACTCCAGCTCTAATGGCCTTTCATCGATACTTCTAAAATTAGCAATTTTAACCCTTTCCACCAACATTGTAATAAATGGTATCGACTTGCTGACTTAAAAGAATTGTGGAAGTAGACTAAAATGAGGTTTTGAGTGGTAGATATTTGTGTCTTGCAAGATGGTAATTTTCATATTTAAATGTCAAAATTAAATTACAGACACACTAGGATTCGTTCATATCGTTTGGCATGGAAAAATATCAATATCTAAAGAGATTCATTACGTAAGACATTCTATAAAAATGACAGAGACAAAATTAATGTTACAGTCTATAGCAAAATATTTTACATAAGGAGGCTGCGCGATGCCACTACTCTTTCTTTCTATAAGTGAAATTACAACAGCTCTAATATCTACCCTTAGATCTTGCTGGGATATATTAGTTACATTCATATTTTCAACTATTGGATCGTTTTTTGTATCTCGTAAGCTTCAAGATAGACAGTTTAGCATGGAAGCAGCACGCATACATTTCGATATGTTGAGAAACAGCGTAGTAAAATTGTTAATTGAGGCCTTAGAAAAGAATTTTCTAGATTTTAAATATGAAACAGAGGGTTGTTATCCAAAATTCAGACCTACGTTTCCTGCCCCGGCTATGACAGCTGGGGTCTTTGATAAGGCGTTTACTGAAAATGTGGCTAAGAGTATCAAATTTTATAATAAATTTATTAAATATGAACATTTTTACGAAGATTTAGTAGAAAATCACTACCCAGAGCTCACCAAGCTTTTTAAAAGATATTTTGAAACAACAAGAAATTTTCATAATGCTACAAAGCTCCTTAGAGAGGCAGTAGAACACGAAGTTGCTAACTATTTAGAAAAGAGAGGTCTTAAACATGTATTTATTAGGGGAAATCAAGTAGATTGTTTCTTCGTATTAGACCTAGTTTTAGGAGTTTGTCAACTTCTAAGATTTTTGGCATTGATAAAAAATGTTAAAAAATTAACGAAAGCAGAAATTAAACTACTATTTCGTGATATGATGGGAGAGGTAGTGGAAAAAGAAGTTGTCAGTGCCCCCGCTGATGTAGGTCACCCCATGTATGCCGTAAAGGTTGAAGCTAAGACTGTTTATAGGTCCCAAGACATTAAAAAAGTAGAAAATGCAGAAAAAATAATTCACGATACGATCTCACTAATAATAGACAATGATAAGGTTCTCAACCTAGCAGGAGAAATGGTAAATGCAGAAAATGTTTATTTCAGCGAACAGAAAAAACTATTAGGTACATTAAAAAAGTTGTATGCCATGCCTGTTTTCAAAATGGAAAAGGAGTGGCTTTTTATAATAAAATGTCCCTATGTCAAGCCAAAAATCGAAGTGCCTAAGGTTAATCACTGATCATTTCAAATTATTCATGTCCGTTTTACCTCAACACTTTTAAGGTAAGCCGTTTTCCTCTTTAGGTGTTCTAACCTGTATGTCATAAATTGCCTGCGAAATATCAATGACTTCTTTTAGTGTCTTAGCTTCATCTACGGGTTTGAATGTTTCTTTTTTCCTCAATTTAAGACTTAAAATGGTCTCTTGCAATTGTCTCAAGAAGTTCAACTATGTCATAGTACCTCTCATTCTCCAAGTATTTTGACAAGTGATTTGAATTATGATTCATGAGAAGCTAAAAGGTGAGGCAATTTTCGGAGTACTAGTTAAGCATTGTGTTGACTGTGGTGGTGTACTATTTGTGGTTTGTCCGAGTTGTTTTATATTGGAATACGTAGAAGTTGGTGTATCTTCTCTATTCGAAAATAAAATAACGGTGATGTGTGGTAATTTGTTGAGGAGGGTTTGAGTGGGATGTCTGTTAGGAAGTTTGATTTGAATATTAAAAAGATTCTTGAGGTTTTTGAGTACTTCTTTTACTGATTTGGAATTTTTATACAAAATGTTACATTCATTTTCCAAAGGTAGTTGTCAGAACGCATACCGTTCGTTGCAAGCATGAAAAGTAGTGTTGCCAAGTTTTCTCTTTGACATTTTTATGTCAAAAACTTTGTTGATAATAAAGTTTAATATGCTTTTGAAATACAAAATATATTAGAGGTAATGTTAGATGGGGATTAGCAGCGTCTCTGGCATTACTGCTGTTGTGCATGCGGTTTTTGCTGCAGTAGTTGCTGTGCTCTATTTATCAATTCATTATAGAAATATTATTGAGAAGTACAAGGAAGAGAGAAGAAAGTTAAGAAATGAGATAGTAAAAATAATTTCTCCATTAATTATTGATTTCGCGGACAAAATACGTAGTACTTCAAGTCCGATTGAACAAGAACGCCATTTGGATGAATTAGCCAATAACCTGCGATATTGGGTTTTAATATCGTATATGGAAGAGACTCTAGAGGAAATTCCGGATCCACTAAACAATTTGGTGCAATGTTTATTAACGATCTTCCTTTATATTCTATATATGATAACTTTGAATATATCGTCGGAATTAGCCCTTATCTTAAGTGCGATAATGATTTTTCTCTGTTTTACGATTATTGGTGATTTATATCTATAACGAGAAAAGTAAGAGAATATACGGAAGATCGGAACGATGTTCAAGACTTTCTGGAGGATATGAAAAGAAAAAGTAGTATGTATAAAAACAATAAACACTAAGGCCTTGGAATTCTGCTTTTAATAATGCTTCTTTTAGCGTATTCAGGGTATAGGTTGTAGACATGCATTAGAAAAAGCAGGAGAGGCACATTGTTCCAATCCTTTTTAAGGTCTTCTAATTCCTTTAAGACCTTGGAATTCTGCTTTAAGACTTTTTCTAAGATCGTTTTAGCGACTTTTTTACCATTTTCGGTAAGAGAAAACACTCTAGCGTGCTCTTTCAACCCTCCTAATCTCGTGGTTTCCTCTACAAGCCCTTCTTTCTTTAATTCCTTTAAGGCTTCTTCAATTTCACTACTAAATGGGCCGTATGGTCCTGGCTCAAACTTTGGAAAACCTTCTAACTGTTTTATTTTTTGAGATGCTAAGAACATTAGTTTCTGGAGCCTAGTCGCGCCTTCAATAGGTTTAAAGTCATCCAGAGCAAGAAACCGTAATACCCATCCTTTCACGGTCAACATCACGGATCTCCCTAAAAATAGAAACATATTTGTACCCCTCTTATGAATAAATTCATCCCATCCTTCTTCTAATTTCCATTACAACTCCGTTTTGATTCTTTTATCTTTTATGATGTAATAATATATACAACTTTTTACTTTATAAATTTTGAGTCGGATATCTTAAAAATTTCACGAGACGGTTAAATATCATGGATATATCTAAATAAGGAATGTGTATTTGGAAATTTTCTTCAGTTTTTCATACTCTTCTTTCACGAGGTTGTTTAACACATTCTTTACTTTCCCTTTCAGTCTATAAATTCCTTGCATCCCTTGATTAGCACCAATCGAACTCTAAGTGCTCTCCATTCCTTTGATATACTCTAATATTTAGGTCACTATCCTTTCCCACCTTCTGGTTCTTCTGTCTCTATGTGATCTCCTCTACACATCGCCTATGTTTCTTAGGTCGTTGAGAATAGGTTTTACGGACTTTAAGACATAACTTTTCCTTCAAGTATTCTTATGGTTTTGATTTTGCTATATAGAAAGTATGTCCTCTCCCTTTTCTTACGAGTAGTCCAAGTTCATAGAGACAGTGTATTGCTGGTTTAACGGAACTGTATTTTAAGTCGCTCCATTTCGATATTTCAAATTGTTTAAGAACTTTTGGGTAATTGTTAACAAAGATTACTAGGACCCGTTTAATAACTTCACCATACCTTGGATGGTTTGGTTGCATTAGACCGTCTCCCCCCACCAAAAAGTAGTGTCTTACGTAATGATGTGATAAAAGTAGTAATCATGGGGAGATACTAATTTCGGTGCAAAAGTAGTTCTCCGCTACCACTGCTTTTTTTCTCTTTTCGGTTTGATCTTTGTTCTTGGCTTTGTTTGTTTTGTCGGTTTTGTTGGTCATTTTATGATTTTTCGCAGTTTAATGTGTTTTCTTTGAGATTTTATGTATTCGAGAAAACTCAGTCCTGTGATTTCTGCTTCTTTTGAGATGATCTTCCTCGCAATGTGAATTTGTTGTAGGGCGGGATCATTGGGGAATTCTTTCTTAACCTCGTTTTCTATTTTTTTAATGTCTTTTTCTGAAATTTTTTGCATATTTATACTTCCTATAATAGTTCTGCGG
>Ga0116200_10000019_pt1 | contig 33883 bp, 37 predicted proteins | sample Mar14436cmmetaG_FD_94478 | JGI IMG/M metagenome (GOLD analysis project Ga0116200, IMG submission 94478) | Marine hydrothermal vent microbial communities from Guaymas Basin, Gulf of California to study Microbial Dark Matter (Phase II) - Marker... ... | reverse complement strand
GGCTAGCATGTGTTGTATCCATGCCCAGTCGGCGGTGTTTTTTGGTGGGTAGCCGTAGGAGTATCTTTCTTTGAATTCTGCTTTTTTGAGTCTGTCTTCGTTGTATCCGTCTTGGTTCCATGGTGGGTTTGCTATTACTATGTTGAATTGTTTTAGTTTGTTGTTTTCTCTGAATCTTGGGTAGTCTAGGGTGTCGCCGCATTCTAGGTTTGCGTTTCTTATGTCGTGGAGGAATAGGTTCATTTGGCATATGGCGTAGATTGTTGGGTTTCTTTCTTGGCCGTATAGGAATAGTTTTTTGGCTTCATCTTTTCCGTATTTTTCTGCTACGTGCATGTATGAGAGTATTAGCATGCCTCCTGATCCGCAGCAGGGGTCGTAGACGCTTTCACCTGGCTTAGGGTCTAAGATGTTGACTAGTAGTTTTATGACTTCTCTTGGTGTGTAGATTTCTCCTTCTTTTGCTTTTTCGGGGGCGAATTTCATTAGTATGTGTTCGTATGCGTCTCCGAGGACATCTGGGGAAACGTATTCGTTGCTTAGGTCGTATTGGTTGAAGAGTTCTACTAGTTGTCTTAGGAGTTCTCTGTTTTCTTGGTTTCTGGCGAATTCTAGGAAATCGACTCTATCGATGACTCCTTGTAGTTCTTTGTTTAGTTTGGCTATTTCGCTTATGCTTGTTGCAAGTTTTTCAGGTAATTTTTTCACGTCTTTGGTTATTTCGTCCCAAAGGTATTCTTTTGGGATGTTGAAGGTGTGGTAAACTTCTTTTTCTGCTTCTTCTTCGGCTTCTTTTTCCGTTAAACCGATTTCTTTTGTTAGTCTTTCTTTTACTTGTCTTTTTTCGCTTTTCCATACGTCGTTTAGTCTTTTTAGGAAGAGTAGAACTAGGATGAATTTGTAATCCACTGCTGTTCTTATTAGATCTGCGGCTTTATCAACGAGGGTGTTTAGTTTTTCTCGTGTTAATTTCTCAGGAAATAATGTTTTTTGTTTCATTATTTCACTTCCTAATACTTCCTTATGCAGGTATTGTGATTGGGGCTTTTGTTTTTGGCCTTAATTCCCCGGTTGAACTTCCCCCTCTTAAGGATTAAGTTTTTAAGGCGTGTCTTTGGCAGGTGGTTGTTAAGGGCATGTTTCGATAGGACTGCTGATAGTATATTGTTCCCATTATTTTGTATAGTTATTTTATGCGTAGGTGGAAGATGTCAATAAAGTTTTCTCTCTACCTGCAGTGGAATTTTAGGTAAGGTGATTAAATGTGGGAGAAGATGTTATTGCGTGGAGGCCTGGATTTTCTTGGTCTTCATGGAAAGATTTAAGATTAACTAAAATTCGTAATAGAGGCTTTAAAATGTTTTAATTGTTAGTTTAGAACAATGTGTCATTTTGTTTTTCTTTTATTTCTTCGTATTCTCTTTTTGTTATGTATTTTCCGCCTACGGTTATGAATCTTTTGGGTTTAACTGGTTTATCATATTTTTTAACGTTTTGCAGTTCTAAAACGAGAAATTTTACCTCTCTTGCTTTGCCGGCACCAGCCTGCCGCCTGGTCTTAAAGGGCTTAGAGTATTCTTTTGTTTCTTCCTTTGTTATGAAAACTTTATTTCCATATTTTTCGTATATTTGGTTTATTTTCATTAGTTCTATGTTTTTAATGGTTGCTTCTCCAACAATGCCTCTTATTTCATGTGAAGCATAGAACAATATTTTGTGTCCTGGTTTTAGTTGTTTGTAGCATGTTGGATGCTTAATAAAAACATTCTTTCCTTCCTTAAAGATTCTGTCGAGTAGGTTGCTTGGTACTGGATATGCAACTCCAACTATTTCTTCACCCAACCTCCAAACCCCCAAAATAACATAATCTGACAATTTTAAATAATTTTTGTAAATTTTATTATTAAGTTTTGTTTATTCTCCTGTAATTAGTTTGCAGTCTTTTTCTGGGATTTCTATCATTGCTCTTCTAAGTGCTCCCGACCATCTTTGCTTGTTTTTTATGAAACTTAGTTTTGGTACCAGGTTCTTGAAGTTTATTGGTTTTTCAAATATTTTTATTGGTTTTAGTTTTACTCTATAGGGGAATGTTTGTTCGGTTCCATATGGTTTGAATATTTTTGTTGAGTCTTTGTATGGTTCGCTGATGGCTTCGAATATTCCTGTGATCCTCGAAGGTATAACATCTTTGTTTTTCTTTGTTTGCATTACGTAGAATATGAGCTTGTCTCCGGGCTTAACTCTTTGGATTGCGCTTTTGAATCTTTCACCTACTCCCCAAACATTCTTCTCCTTAACAACATTCCAATTTGCTTCGGTTGTAACGCAAAGCCAATAAGCCATATGGGTCACCTATTTATGATATTTCGATGTCCTAAGGTTTAAGTATTTAGGTTTGGGTTACTATCATGAAGGAGCGGGTTTATTAAGTGTTCTATCTATGGTTAGGTTGATTGTTACAAGTGAGAAAGGATTATTAAGGAGAGGATTAAGATTATTGTCTTTTTTGGATTTTAAAGTGTTTAGTATCTTATTTTTGAATTTGCGGTAGTTTTAAGCTTTACATTACAATGAGGTTATGGAAATGCTGATACTTTTATGCACGGCAATATATAACCTTTTTAGGTTTTGTTAGTTATTAAAAAGAAGGGTGCGTATGAGGTATGAAGATTAAAGAACCACGAAGTGATATTGCTTTACAGGATTTATCCAAGCTTATTAGAGACTTGGAAACTAAAGTTAATAATTGCAAGAATTCTAGACATAATTCCTACTCCATTTTATATATCTCTTCTTACATTTTGTCGAGTGCACCATCATTGTCTGGGAGTTCTATATCGATTTTAGATTATATAGGTTCAATTGTTTCAAGTAATTTGCCCAATGTTCTGTGTGTAGTTCGTACAGTTCCTCCTAGACATTTTTCCCAGGAATATGGCTCGCATTCAAAGAGACGCTGTGTCTAGGCTTCAATCAAATTTTTGTCATGTTGTTCTTTTTCCTAGAAATTTTGGTCTTAATCATGCAAAATTTGTATTAGTTTATCATTTTTGTTTCAACGAGGGGAAAGTTTATCATGGACGTTTTATGGTTCAACTAATTTGACGAGTAAGGGTTTATGTGATTGGAGTCGTGGTCCTGGTAACTATGAGGAATATTATCACTTGAGGTTTGATCATGTGAGGCGAATTGGTTATGTTCCCTATTTGGATTATTATTTAGAAGATATCAAGAACTTGGTGTTCCATAAAATAAATAGCTACACGGATGATAAATATCTGTTGGAATTTTGTTTGGAACAGCTTGGGTTGCTAGAGCGGGCATATAGAGAATTGTCGATACGTGTTGGTGGTACATCAATTGTGGATTATTATATCACATATATAGAGGCTTCAGAATATTTATGGATGGTTGTTTCGTTACTTGAGGATGTTCCTGGTTCTTTTTTTGTGCAAGAAAAATTAATGAGTATTGAGGAAGAATTGGAGAGAGTCGAGTCGATGTTTGAATTAGATGTTTTGTTGCCAAATGTTGGAGAGGGAAATATATTGGAAAAACGAGTTCAAGAATTGCTGGAAATACTTGGATGGGACGAAGAATTTTTAGTTTCGAACATAAAATTAAGAGTTGAACTTTTATACAAATTTTTGGAAATGCTTCGTGATTACTGTAATTATGTATCTAGAAACAAAATAGAAGGTTTGACGGAATACATGTCTGAAAGTGAATTACACTATCAGGAATATGCTTTTGAGTATGGTAAAAATCAAATAAGAATATTAAATAAGGTAGGGTCCGAGAACTTGTTCTAATTTAGTATATCTCTATTTAATTAGTCATTTATTCCAATGGTTGAGCATAATTATAGATTGTTGTTTAGTTTTTGGACGGGTATGATTATTATACAGTCTTCTCGGTTGCGTGAAGGAATTTTTATTAGTTTGATGATAAACTTTCCGGTTGTTTTTAGTTGTTTTCTTATTTTTTGCTCTATTTTTGTTACTCTGTCGCTTGGTAGTTTGCTGGATTTTATCGGCTCGAAGGTTTGTGTTTTTTCGTCGACGCCTATTATGTAGATTTTAAAGTTTGTGTCTTTCATTTTCTTTTTTATGTCTTCGGTAAGTTTCATGACAATTTGGTCATTGTTGCCTACCATTATGTCGCGGGATTTGAATTCTATGATGGTGTTTTCTTGTTGTATGATTTTTTGGGATAGGTCTATTTTTTCGATGAGTTTTTGTGAGAATTTTTCGAGGAAGTAGGAGATTGGTTTTTCTTGGTTTTTGTTTTTTAAGAGTTGGAGGATTGTGTAGGATAGGGTGTGATATATGCTTTTGTCTTTTATGTCGCTTTTTTCTAGAAATTCGCATATGGCAGAGATTAGTTCGTTTGTTTCTATTTTGTTGTAGAATTCGAAGGGGCCTATTTTTAGTGGTTTTTGTGAGAATTTCATGCCTGCATGGAATATTTTGGTTTTTGTGTTGTTAAGGTAGTTTGTGAATAATTCGTTTAGGAAGCTTTGTCTTATTGAAATATGTTTGTTTGCAAAGAGTATTGTGAAGTTTGGGTTTCGTTTTCTTAGAACGGTTTTTTCTTTGGAGTTTTCTATTTCTATTAGTTTGTCTTTTTCATCTACGAATTTTTTATAAAGGAGATCTAGGCTGTTGTTGATTTTTGTGTATTGTTCCGAATAGTAAGTTAGGTTGTATCTTCTGAACATAAACTCTTCTAAGAATTCGTCATAATTTTTGTAATATTTTTTGCCGGTTCTTATTTGGTTTATAACGAGGCTGTAACCGCTTGGAAGGATTAATGTGTTGTTTTCAAACTTGAATTTATCGCTTTCTACAAGTTTTTCTTCGACTTCTTCATCGCTTAATTCTATTGCGCATTTCAGCCCTTCTATTTCGGTGTAAAATCTGTTTTTTCCACCTAGGTAATAGGAGGCTTCTCTTCCTGTAATACCAAGCCACCTGATGAATAGTCCGGAGGGATAATGCTCCCAGTAGATAACTTTAATTTGATCGTTTTCTTTCTTAAAGGCAACAAACCTATCTACGTTGTCTTTGTCCAACATTCTTTCTATTATTTGAAAAGATGGAGTCATCGTCTTTTCTCCGACTGCGCTATGACAAAGAAGCAGCATGCCTTGATAAACTATAGCGATGGCATATTTTCCTTCTTCACGCATCCTTGTCATCATATGATCGGTAAAGTCATTTATTAAATATTTTAAGTGACTTTTATCAAAAGATGGGTATTTTTCTAAAATTTTTATAACCCATTCTCTACAGTTTTCTTTTATTTCGAGGTCGTCTAAACCTTTTTCGCGACCCAGCCTAAGTAAAGAAGTTATCATTTCTGATAGTTTTCTTTTTTCTTCGTCTTTACGAATTTCCGTGCTTTTTATTGCTCCCTCTTTTACCCTTTTAGAGTAGACGTAATAGTAGTTGTAGTCAGTTATTTCAGTTCCAAAAAGGGTTTTCTGCACCATTTTTAATCACTAAATATTTCGACGCCTTTAAACTTTTAATTTTTGTTATTGGTCAGACGAAAGATAAGAATTCTGAGAAGGAGTATGGGTTGGAGGGGAAGCATGTTGATGTTGTTTGGCGTAAGACACCTAGGAGCTATCCGTATATTGTTTTGAGGTAAGTCTTAAGGGAAATTTGTATGAGGATTTGGTTAAGTTGAAGCATGCATACGATATTTGGAACGCTATACCAGTTCTTATAACAACTAAAGAGAAAGTAAAAGAGGCACGGCGATGGATGCATGGAACTTTTCACGAAGTAGAAAAACATACTTAGAATAATAACAGTAGACAAAGTAAAGAAATATTATGACTTAAAGAGGAAAATAAAGGAATTAAAGAGCGGTTTAGGAATATTTTAATTTATTATTGCGAGCTACTTTTCAAATAAAGAAAATTAAAAAAGTTTTTATTTGTAAGGAACATAAGGAGTATATATGTCTCAAGAGAAACCGATTATAGAGGCAAAAGAAGTAAATGTTAGAGACCTTTTTAGGAATAGGTTTTTTGAAATTCCACTCTACCAGAGACCGTTTAGCTGGAATGAAGAAAACTTTCAGGAGCTTGTGGATGATATTAGAGATGCAATAGATAGCGAGGAGGAGAATTATTTTCTGGGTGCCATTCTTCTTAGAACAAAGGAGGATGGAATCACGTATGAGATTGTTGACGGTCAACAAAGGTTAACTTCACTGATTATTTTGCTGGCTGTTTTCAGAGATTGTTTGAATGATCAAAAAATACAAAAATGGCTAATAGATGAAGGCGACGAATATGCCGGTATACCTACTCGTGAGAGAATTAGGGTGTGGAGAGATCTTCAAGAAATTTTTTCGGAATATGTTTACGAAGGTGGAGGAACGAAAAAATTCATAGATGATTTCGAATCGGGAAGAATTAAATATTCTGATAAAGACTCACCCGTTTATCACCTTTATGAGGCCATGAGATGCTTTAGAGATTTTGTGGAAGGATTAAATGACGTACAGAGTTTTCTAAAGTATCTTTTTACTAAAATATACTTTGTGCGCATAATTACAGATGATAGAAGCTCAGCATTCAGACTTTTCAATGTTCTCAATACACGGGGATTGCCTCTATCAGCTGCAGACGTGCTTAAAAGCATGAATTTAGAATTTGTGCCAGAAGATAGAAGAGAAGACTATTTCAGAAAATGGAGAGAACTTGAAGAGGATATCGGTAGGAAGAGGTTAGAAAGCATTATTAGTCATGTAAGAACCATATTTGCTGAGGAAAAGGCAAAAAGAGAACTCGTTGATGAATTTGAGATGCTCTTCAGAAATAGAGACAGTGGGATTCAAAAGGGTACTAATTTTTTTGATGTCATTCTGGAGTATGGAGGCATTTACAAGGACAAGATCCTTGATCCTCAGTTAAGCAGCTTAGATCCACAGGAAAGAGTGAGATACCAAACTTTAATGGATCTTATGAATAGATTCTTACCATTTTCGGACTGGGTTCCACCATTAATGCTTTTTTACAAAAAATTCAAAGACGAACATGCATTATACCGATTCGCATTTCAACTCGAAAGAAAATTCTTAATAGAATGGTGCGCAGATTTCACAGCTACGGAAAGACTTACAAGTTCAATAAATCTCATAAAACTCATAAAAGAACTAAAAACTCCAGAAGATGTTCTGAATAAGATGTTTGAGCACCCAGAGGAGATTAGAAGAGGAAGGAAAAGGAGAAAAATTGACTTCGCTGACAGAGAAGCAGTTAGAAGCATACTTCTATCAAAGCTCGATGACACACAATTTTACTCTCTCAAGGGCGGGAAAATGGCGAGATATATGCTTCTCCGTCTTAACATGGAGATGGTGGAAGAACACTTCCCGGGCTACGCCAACATCGGTACCATAACTGTAGAACATATACTTCCGCGCTCACCACAGGGAGAATGGCTCACTATTTTCAGTAAGGAAGATGTTAGTCGAATTGTTAACAAACTTGGCAACCTAGCACTCCTCAACAAACGAAGAAACTCCAGAGCTTCAAATTATGACTTTAAAAAGAAGAAAGAAAAATACTTTGAGGTGAAGCACAATCCATTTGCCATCACAGCTATGCTTAGGGAATATGATACATGGGATAAAAATTCATTTGAGAAAAGACACAGAGAACTATTGAATCTTGCTTTCAGAATTTATATCCCCGAAAGACTGATGTGAGCGAATAGTGCATTCTCAAACTCAAATCTCCACTTTTATTTCCTCAGTTTTTCTCTCAATTCCTTCAACGTAATTTCTCCGCTGTTCGCCACCTTCTCTACTTTTTCACTTACCCTCATGTCTGTATCTTTTGTTAAGTTTTATCATCCTGAACTTGCACTCGATAAATATGATTATGTCTGGCGATGGCTTCCCTTCTGCCATGACATCAGCGCTCACTATTCGTGTTTTAGTTTTAATGTGTGTTGGATTGTTTGTTTTGACCAAATTTTTCTTTTCGAAACAGGAGTGTTTATTGAAACAGTTTCGTTGAAGAAAGCCTAAAAGCATTGGTTAAATTATCAAATTTATGGAAGTTAAATTATTTTAAATATTGATAGCCCTAGGAGTGAAAGGACTATTGGTGAAAGTAGGGCGAGGGTTGCTGATATTATTGTATTTATGTTGCCTAGGGTGTTTTTGTACATGTTTTCTATTTGTTCATTTCGTGAGATAAGTATTTCATTTACGTATTCGATTTCTTCTTGGGTGATGTCTTTTAAGGTTTGTGTGTATGTTATGTATTGTATTAGATTGTTGTGGTAGGAGAATATGTTATCATCATCAGATGTAATTTGTATTTGTATGGTTTTGGAAGTAATGTTTAATTTGTTCTTTAAATAGTTGGTAATGTTTTTTGCTATAATTTGGGTTATGGGTGATGAAAGTGTTTTTCCAAATTTTTCCATAGTGATAACAAAGTATGATTTGAAGTGGTTTTTATGGCTGTCCTTTTTTATAATCAGCGTAATTATGATATCTTCTGGTGATAAAAATTCTATAAATTTTTCAACTTTTGATTGTCGTAGGACTAATAGTTTTTGTTTTTCTTGGGCTATTTTTTCCATAAATTCATCCATTTTTTGTTTATCTTCGCAGTTTATATTGGTAACGTTGATGATTTCTGAATTTTTCACGAGGTAAAGTGAATTATTTAATAATATGATGTCGTTTTCTTTTAGAGGAGGCATTGCATTTTTGTATATTATTATTTCTTCAAAGTGTCCTGTTGTTGGGATTTTTATGCGTTTTGAGTTTCTTAATAGTCTCATCCTTTCATAGGAAAAGTGATGGATGATAGTACCACCGACCATGGAGGAGCTGGAAATAATTACGTTGAGAGGATGTCTACTTTCATAATATAACTTGTAAATCAGGTTATTGTTTGATACAATGAGTGGATTTTGTAATATTTCATGTAATAAGCTTAGTTCGATGTTTTGAGGTACTTTTGCTATGACCAGGTCATATCCAAGTATATCGCTAGGCAATCTAGCAAGTTGAAAAATATGAATTAAATACCCGATAGCTACGAACATGAGGAAAAATATCGCAAAAATGCCAAAAAGGTTCTTGGGGTGGGTTTGCGTGTTAATTGTTGCTATTATTGTTGTTATTGTACTAATTGCCGTGTATTCGATTAATGTGAAACTAAAATGTCTTTTTTCTAGTTGTTTGGTAGTATAGTAACTGCTTATGATGAATAAAGTAATTATATAAAAGTTTTTAATTATTGGGAACAAAGTTTTGGTGAGAAGTAAAAGTGTAAGTATACTTATCATTTTTAAGGCTTTTTCATCCTGCCTGTAAGTGATACTGAACGACAAAGTGAGAGAATATAGAAAAACAATAAAATAATTAAAGAAAAGATCGATATTCTTTACAACTTCTTGGAAAAAGTCATAAAGGAACCATAATGGGTAGATTAGGAAAATTATTGTGAAAGAATCCCCAATAAGATGTTTGATTATAAGGTTTCTTTTGTAAATGTTTCGTAATAGATTGATAAGCTCTTTTAGCCCCAAATTGTTTCTCTCTCCAATAAATACTTCATTATGGTACTACCTCGCTTTTGTATATAACGATTATATTCGTGAATAATTATAAACTTTAAACGGCACATTTTTATTAATAGGGGTTACTATGTTTCTGCTTCCTCAAAAAGTGGATTTCAGTTACGTAGGAAAAGCCTTTTAGTTAAGTTTGGCAATCTATACATCATTCCTAAAGCAAAAGAGGAAAATTGATTTCACTTTTTTATTAGATAAAATAAAGAGATGTTTGAATGCTTCGCTATTGGTTAAGAAAGTTGAGGTGTTGAGCACTCCATTATTAAAAGGATTAGTAGTTCGAAAAATCATGGGGCCTATGGAATCAATAAGATTATCCCTAGTAAAGCTTGAAATTAGCCTACCAATTAAGAACCAAAAGACTTCAATTTTTGAATCGTCTCTTTTTGGCGAACAAGCTGATACGACCACAGATTTCGGTGTCATATACAACGCAAGTATATATGTGATATTCAGAAAGGCTGATTTATCTAAATTAGTCCATCTTGGAGCACCTGACGTAAGGGATGTTCTCGTCGATGTTATTGGAAAAGAAAAAGCATGGAAAACTAAGCACATCCCTCCTAATCCCTTAAGACAAGATATCTATCTGGTGTATTTGAAGTTTTGGAGTATTTTGAGAGGAGATTTATCGTTGTGATCATATTTATTAATGTCCATTGGAATATATTTTTTAGGTAATTCTAAGTTATTGGTGTTTTGATGTAGGAGGTTAGTTTAGGAATTTTATTTCTGTTCTAGTTGTTTTCCGAAATCGCTGTGGGGGTGATGAAAGATGAATTGGAATGAAGTTTTTCAAATCATTTCAGGTGTCATCATATCTATAGGCGGGGCAGGGTTTATTTTCTGGAAATTATCTTCGTATTTTGGAGAATTGTGGGTAAGAAAGCATTTAGAATCTATTAGGAAAGAATACCGAAAGGAGATAGAAGCTTATAAATTCCAATTAGATATGCTTAGAGAAACTATCTTGCGTTATTCAGGGCGGCAGTTTGAATTGTATAACAAGCTTTGGCGTTCCTTGTATGATCTGAAATCAATGGCTGATGCGCTATGGGACGATGCGAATGAACAAAACTTAAGGAATTTTTCTCGTCAATTGAAGAAGACAATAGATGAGATAGAAAGAAGTTATTTGTTTATTGAGGAAAATCATTATCGCGAGTTAAAAGAGTTATTAAAGCAATTTGGTGAATATAAACTTGGTAAAATAAAGCTTGTTCAACTTTATAAACGAAGAACAGAGGAAAGGTTGAATGAACGAGAAATTAGATTGTGGATTAACCATAATAGAGAGAGGAAACAAAGATATGAACAAATTATAGATAAAATCGGAAGGGATTTGAAGAATCAAATAAGAGGAGGTATATGAGGACAAGTGATATAGTTAAAGCAATGAATGCTTCCCAGAGTTTTCCTTGTTGTGTTAAAAAATAGTTGATGTATATGGTAATAGTTACCATTGATAGGTAGATGAAATAGTACCAGCCTTTTAATCGATGTTCGAAATCGTCTTTAATTATTGCTCCTAGGATGTAGCCTTCTAGGAATGAGAGTAAGATGATAACGGCTAAAATTAAAACTAATATAACTCCTTTTTCTAGGGTGTTGAGTAGTAGTCCTGAGGTTATTGAAAAAAGAGTTAGTAGGATGAGAAAGAGTGAGTCGAGCTTGGATAATATCATTTTTTCATTAATAAATAGCAGTGTTTTATAAATTATTTCTCTTTGCACTAAGTTGGTTTTCGGGTTGAGTGCCTCTTTTACATATTCTTCTAAATCGTCTTTAACCATTACAGCACCTCAAGGAAACAAATAACTTTAAAATAAAGTTGCAACTATTCTTTTAAATTTTTGACGTCTTGCATACATTAAAGCCATAAGTTTTGCGTAGTATGAGAGTGTAGTATTAAAATTGAGGTATAGCAACAAGTAATTGTTCATTTAATAATAAATCACACACTATGAATAATTTAAAATACTTTCATTAAAAGAGAATTCTGCAAATGATTTTCAAAGTCCTCTCGCACCTATTACATGATATCTTGAACTTATATATCGAGACCTTATGTTTTTAATTATATTAGTTACATGTCTGATCGCTTCAGTTTCAACTAAAAGGTAAGTAATGTCTTCAGTAGTCCTAAAACTTAACTCAACTCCACCTCTAGCCAAATCAAAACTAGGATCCCAATGAATGAACCACGTCATATACTCCTCACCTAATATTTTCTACACACATATACAATTTATACCATCAAATAACCTAATATTTTTCACTACAAATACTGAACAACTCTGAAAGAATCATAAATACATGTCTGTCATATTGTGACCATTGTTATGCCCGCTACCTGTTTTCTTTTCGAAAACTATGGTTTGAAATGTCTACTCAAATAAGGTAATGGATTTTGGGGTTTCAAGCGGTGAGAAAATTTGATGACAAATGGTGTGTGCTGAAATTACCTCAGAAGAACTTAATCTGGGTAAGTTTTATTTTATCTAAAGGTTCAAAAGTTTGAATGATAATATGGTTTTTACAGTTTGTGGTTTTGATGGAGTGTGGTTTTGGGATGTCTGAGGGTGGGTTTGATGTTTGGCTTGTTGCTGGTCCTGTGGAGCATTGGAGGTTTGGTCTTAGGAATGGTATTTGGGGTGCTAGTGAAGGTTTGAAACGTAGGTGGGGTGAGGATCCTCGGCCTGGGGATATTTTCTTCTTTTATGTTTTGAATCCTGTTAAAAGAGTGGTTGGATATGGTATATTTAGGGGTATGGGGTTGAAGAAGAAAGATAAATGGATTTGGAAGAAGGAGAAGGAAGAAAGGGAGAATATTTACAAATATGTTCCATATTTTTCTGATTTACGTAGTGTTGTGCATCCGGATGACCCGGAGGAGGAATGGGTTGAGAAAGGTGTTGATATAAGTGATGAGTGTTCAGCAGCGTTGGCGCAGCGTGCTTTTACTCGTGTAAGGGGGGAACAATGTGTTGAAAAACTTCGTAAATGTAAGGAGTATATAGATAATAATTCTGTTTTTGAGCTTAAGGAACCAAATTATGAACTTTTGAATGAGATATTGGAGAAAGAGGTTTCGGCACCGCCTGTTGAGGGTGTGGAATGGGTTGAGGTTGTTGTGGAGGATGTTTGGGACGCATCTAAGGTTATTGGGAAGGTTGGGGAGGTTGGTTTAGAGGTTGATTCTGGTGTTGTTTATTCTGTTGTTTCTGCTTTGGAGATGGGTAAGAATGTTATTTTGGTTGGGTCTCCGGGTACTGGGAAGACTACTTTGGCTAAGGTTTTGGCTGAGGCTTTGAATTTTGATCTTGTGGTGAGGACTGCGACTTCTGAGTGGAGTCGTACTGATGTTGTTGGTGGGCCGGTTTTTATTGGTGGTGAGGTTGCTTGGAGGAGTGGTGCTCTTATCGAGGCGATTGCTAAAGGTTTTGATGCTAAGGGTAGAGGGAAGTTTGGTGTTTTGTTGTTGATTGATGAGATTAATAGGGCTAATATGGATCGTGCTTTCGGCGAGTTTTTCACGATTTTCGGTTCTTCTGATCCTAGTGAGTGGGAGCTTCCCTCCAGTATATTGGAGGAGATAGAGGCGTTTGAGGATAAAAATTTGGATGAGTATGCTAGGCGGCTGTTGTCTTTGTGGAGGGGCGGGAAGTTTAAGGGTCGGTTTGGTGGTTTGCGTTTGCCTGACAATTTTAGGGTTATTGCTACTATGAATACTTATGATCGTCGTTATCTTTTCACTTTGGGTTATGCTCTTCTTCGTAGGTTTGCTGTTGTTGATGTTCCAAATCCCGAGGAGAATAGGCGGCTTGATGTGGTAAAGAGCCAGCTAGTACAGTTTGATTTTCCTGAGGAGGAGATAGAGGAGGCATTTTCTTCGATAGAGGGTCTTATGAAAGTGGCTGGCCGGGAACTTGGGATAGCGATAATTATTGATACGGTGAGGCATGCTCTTACTGTTAAGAAGCATTCTAGGGGAGATCTTTCGGAGGCTCTTGATGTTGCTATTGCGGCTAGTGTTGTGCCGCAACTTGAGGGTATACCTCTAAATAGGCTTAAGAAATTTGTAGGGGAATGTAGGAATCGTGGGTATGTTAGGTCGGCTAGGTTGATTGAAGAATATTATCCAGAGGTTCGGTATAGTGAATAGGGTTTTAGAGTTACGTTATATGGCCGAATGTGTTTGGGATACGCTTGCTTATCTCTATGATAGATTATCGTTGCGTGAACGTTTGAAGCTTCGTGTTGTTAATAGGGATCTCGTTTTTGAGCCTGAAACGGCAGATTTATTGAGGGTTCCTATAATTTTGAATGATTTGTTAGATGTTATGAAGAGTGTTTTTAGGAGGTTGCAGTTTACGGTTCTTGAACGGGAAGAGGTTGTAAGTTATGTTATTCGTGGTAAGGTTGATGTTAAGCGTTCTGCTAAATTTTTTCCTCAGGCTCTTTCGGTGAGGAGGCAGTTGATAACTATTGAAACACCAGCTAATTTGCTTTTGGCGGCTACGGCTGCGGAGGTTTATGAGAGGTTGTTGAAGGTTTATAATCGATTGGTTTCAAGTTCTGTTAGTTCGGCAATGCAACCCTTGAGAGAATTGGCAATTAAAAGGATATCTGATGCTTTGACTTTTGCTTGGGTTATTATGCAGGATCCTATTATTCGGCAACTTTTACGTTCAGCTAAAAGAATGGCTCAAAGACCCGAGTTGGTCAGTCGGCTTGAGAAAGAAGTGAGAGGTGAGGCTCAGTTACGTCCGAGAGAGCTTGGAGTGTATGCTGAGCTTTTAAGGCTTCGCGAACGGTTAAGGAGGCCGCTTGCAGCGGCAGCTCTGGATGGTGTCGAGAGGGCGTTAGCTATAGATTTGGCTCCCGAGAAGTTGTATGAACTTTATTGCTTTACTAAATTGCTTTATGTTTTGGTTGAACGGCTCGATGTTGAATATGCTGAGTTGAGCCAAGAAAATAGGGTACTAAGAATTAAAGCTAAACATAATGATAAAGCTGTGTGGCTTACTATATCTTATAATGCAATACCCAATAATGTTAGGAGCCGTGTTCAGGAAGCCCGGGCTATGGGATTGCTCGGTGATGGAGTTGATGTTAGAAGGTTGATCGGGCTCCCTGACACTATAATTAAAGTTGAAACTGGATCGGGTAGTGTGATTATGATTGTTGATTATAAGTATAGTCGGGCAACTAGTTACCTTACTGAGGCGCGCTTTAAGGCTTTAGCATATCTTTACGAGTTTAATGCTGATGGTGTTGTAATTGTGTCTCCATCACCAGCTGATAAAGGTGAGGAGGTAAAAGATGAAGAGGTGGAAGATCAATCAAAGTTTTATGCATCGATAAAGAGTTATGGTGGTGCTAAGCTTTTTATAAATAAGAATAGAGAAGGGAAGTTTTTGGTGTTTGCTTATATTGATCCCGAACTTGAAAAAGAAGAACATAATGGCGAAATTATGCGTAAAATTATAGAGATGGTATTTCAACAAATTAAATGAAACCACAAGTGTTAATATTATTTGGCGTTGGATATTTAGTAATTATCTGTATATTGTTTTGAGGCGAGTCTTAAGGGGAATTTATATGAGGATTTGGTTAAGTTAAAGCATACATATGATATTTGGAATGCTTTACCAGTTCTTATAACAACTGAGGAAAGGACTGAGGAGGCGCGGCAATGGATACATGGAACTTTCCACGAGGTAGAGAACATTTTTAGAATAATAACGGTTGACAAAGTAAAGAAGTATTATGAGTTAAAGAGAAAAATAAAAGGAACTAGAGAGTGATTTAGGAATATTTTAATTTATTGAAAAGAAAGTGGTGTTGTGGGATGTTATGGGTCTTGGAGGGGATATATGAAATGTGGAGGGAGTGGTGTGAGATTTGATAAATTTTGGAAGAGGTTGACCAAGGTTCTTAGGGTTAAGCAGCTTATTCGGAATTGGACGAGGGATCATGGTTATTTGGGGAAAGGTGATTTTTATGCTGTTTATCGTGGGGGAAATGTGATAATATGTATTCTTGAGAACGGGAGTGTTCTAAAAGTTCCTAGAGAAGACTTTGAACTGCTATTTAATCATTGGGAAGATTATATCAAGGGTAGATGTCCAAGACATCTGTTAAGGAATAAAAGTCGATTCACAAAGTACACTATTAGCATTTTAAATCAATACAGAGAATTCCTACAGGAGACAATATAGCTTAAAACCTAATTCTCAGAACTGCTTAGAAACAGTTTAAGATGCATTTTCTTTATTTTCCAAGAAATTTTTGAAGTAAGGTCTCTTGGCGTTAAAGATGTTATTGGAGAATTTCTTAGGTATCGTTCGCAGAGCGCACGATAGGATTGAATTTTTGAAGCTTCAAACGGAGAAATTAATCTTAATAAGTTGTTGAGTGTGGTTACTTATTCTTACGATGGGTTTAGGGATATTTTTATACGAGTTTGTTAATTATCATTTTAGGGGAAAATAATGAGTGAGATTTCAAGTAGGGAAATGTTGTTGTACTTGTTATCGAGGGTAGATGAGATTACTTATGATAAGCTGGTTGCTCTTGTTTTTATTGCTTCAAAAAAAGAAGAAATACCATTTGATTACGAATTTAAACATGAAGGATTAACATTAATGAGCGATAAATTTAGTGATGATCTTTCATGGTTAATTACTATGGGTTATGTAGAGGCCGAGATACTAGAGGTAGATGAAACATATAATTTGCGCACTCATGTTTATCGCGTATCTAAATACGGTAAGGAAGCTGCAAATGAAATAAGAATGAAAAGCGGTGAAATAGCTTCTGTTATTGATGAGTTTATGAGAAAATATGGAGCAAAAAAAGAAGAAGATTTGGAAGATGAAATTATGGGGTTGACTTAGAAGTGATACCATGTAAGCGGATGGATTTTACTATTCCTGAGATAGGGGGAGACACCTTAGTAGTGGGTGACCGAAAATATAGAGTTTTTGCACATAAGCCTAGAGAGGCAGAGAACTTAATTCTCCAACTTAAATTCGAAACTCCGCTTACAAAGTTAGTGACCTTAGCTTCGGAGGATCCTATAATAAGGAGTTTTTGCTTTCTAAGTCATGATAGACTTTACGATGAAGAAAACGAAACGTTTGCGTTGCCAATTCTCTCCCTTCCGTTAGATGACTTAAAACAGAAGGTAGAGAAGAAGATAGATGGAATTAAGAAAGATGCTGAAGAATTTAGGGATAATGTTAAGAAAATAGGAGACATCATATGGAATGCTATAGCTACTTCCATTGCGAAAACTGCTATGAAATACGTTAGACGCGCCGGTAAGGTTATCCGTAAGAGAGAGAAAATTAGAGAGCTAATACTTAAACAAGAAGAAGAAAGTCTAGAAAAAGAGCTTAGAAAAGAACTATTGGTGCACAGGGAGGAGATTGAACGTTTTTATGAGATGTTAGAAATGCGGAAATTGACTCCCGCTGAGACACTTAGAACAATAGGTATTTATGAAACTCTTCAAGATTTCATTGAGAAATACGATAGATTAAGAGAAATGTACGAGCATCTAAGAACAGGTGGATCTACTGATATTAACGAATTTCTTGAAAGAATGCAGAAAATGGTAAAAATAGGAGTTTTATACGGAATTACAGTTAATTCCTATTGTCTTAACATAGAGTGTAATTTTAGCTCAGTTCAATACAATACGACGTCTATCGAGGAAAGATGTCCTATGTGTGGAGAAAATATGATTCACTTCTTTACAGCTTACATGGACAGTGATATTAAGGCCGCATGGGAAATAGGGTTAATTCCCGAAATGATAATTGCATATATGTTTAGCGATGAAGACTGGGTTCAAAATATATATCTTCATAAAGGCATTCAACAGGAAAAGGACGGAAAGACCGCAAAAGCTATTTATCCAGATGTGATAATTCATACAAAAAATGATAAACTGGTTTTAATAGAAGTTTCTACACACTATAGAGAAAATGATATATTTAGACAAATAAATAAAAAAGTTGAAAATATCAAAGAAAACGGCATAGACTTTGATCTACTTTTTTACATTTCTTCTTCTCTTCAATTAAAACAATATATTTCGTATCTGGATAAGAAGTGTTGGATTTTAGGTGCAAAACATCTTAAAAACCTAAAGAGTCACATAGAGTACATTTTAAAGGAAAGAACCAACATTTGAAGAACTTAAATATTAACCTTATGTAGTGGGAAATTAGATTTTTTCAAGGTTTCTAGTGAGGAGATCAATTTGATAAGACTCTTTGTTAGGTTAATTGTAAATCGAGGGCAGTCTTTAATAATTATTTTATGAAATTTATTTCTCCGATTAAAATAAAGCATTGTTGGGAGTATAATGTCGTTATTAATGTTATCCCTTTTTGTTGAAAAAATAGAATACTTAAAGATGTAAAATAGCGATGATCTTAAACAACATTTGGATGGGGTTATTTCTATTTCAGAAACTGTATCTTTAAGGCTAAAGAATTTCGTTTTGATGTTGCATTTATTAACCGGTGAATTGAAGTTAGACTTGCTGTTTGCAGCATGCAGTTGTTAACATTTTTAATGTGATATATCTATTTGTTGGACGATTGTTATAAAAATTCTTTTACTATGATTTTTTCTAATTTCTTGATGAGTGGAAGATGATATTTTTTGTTCATTCTATGAATGATTTCAGAGGTTATGGTTATTAGAATGCCGGTGAAAGATGCGAAAAATATTGGTCCTATTGGAGAGAGGAGGAGGTTTATGGTGGCTGTAATTTGTAATATTTTGTTAAGTGTTTCCTTTTGGTTTAAGAATATGAGAATCCAGGCTCCGTCGGTGTAGAAGCTTGAATTCATGGGAATGAAGTTTGTGGTTTCGTTTATAAGTTCGATAAGGTAAATGGTTGCTAGAAACTTTCTAAACCAAATTCTGTCGAATTCAGTTGTAATGAAATTAAACTGTGAATTTTTAACGGCTCTGAATATTAAGAAAGCAGCGATTGTACCGAAAAAGGGACCGCAAAAGGTTACAACGAGGTTCTTCCACGTTGGTTGGAAAAACAAGTCTGATACGGAGATTCCAATAGAGTGTGGTATAATCCAGTACCTAAAGAACATTTTTACTTGAAGTCCGAGTAGTAGTCCAGGTAAGAAATGTCCAAATTCATGAGCATAATGTATAGGAAGCATGAAAAAGTGAAAGATTAATTCAAAAATTTCGAAAGAAAATACGATTGGTAAAGAAAAGAAACAAACAACACAATATATAAGCTATCCAAAATTTCAGATTATTCACTTATGATCACCAGATTGCCTTTTATATAAACATGACAATTAGTATCATTATCCGGAGAAAATGTTAGGCGAATGTTAGAAAAAGTTTATTGCAGCATTGTCCTTGGCTGTACATGGGTATATTCTCCTGCTTTAGGTACGGAAGTATACTGTAATGTATTGTAGTGTACTGAGATTTATAAATTTGGGTTACGATTTTCTGGGTTTTTTGGAAAAGCTTTGTATTAACGCTTCTAATGGTACACTTCTTTCACTATTCAAAGAAAAGAAACAAGTAACACTAAGGATGTAAAAGAGAACTTTTCATACTGATTAGGAATGTTGCAAGAACTATAGAAGTCTTTTAGAGAGTGTATTAAGGACAATAATCTTTGTAATTTAAATTTTTTGTTAAATATTATTTTGTTTTTTGTTTGTTTTAGATAAAAATCGGTGTTTTAAGATAGATGAAAAAACACTTTGTTTTGTTCAATTGTTCAAAAGTGCATAGATTTAATAAGCTTTTTTATCAATCTTTTTTTATAAAAAAACTTAAAAAATATACGTTCATAATGTACTACTAAAATATGAACTAAGCAGAGGTGTTTACTTATGGAGGAGCTAGAAAAAAGAGTAAGAGAAAAATTTTTTGAAGAAAGAGAGTACAGTAGAGAGTATGTTTTAAGGTTTATCGAACGAATCGCGGATTTTGTGACGGTTAATCCTAAAACTCAAGAGGTTAATATCGTTGAACCTAGGCTTACAGCTAAAGAAAAAGTTGGTCTGGCGGTAATTGCTAGATTTTTGGCAAATCAGTTGGAAAAGGAGATAAGTCCAGAGGTAACTATAGATGAAGTAGCCAAGTACACTAGAGTAGATGAGTCCCAGGTTAGAGCTCGACTTAGTGATTTAGTGGATGAGAATGTATTACATAGGGTCGCAAAAGGAGTTTATACTGCGAGGTCTTTTCCAGCTGTTGAGAAATGGGTAAATAAGTTGATTGAAAAATATGGTGGTGAAAAAGATGACTGAGGAGAGTCCGCTTTCTAAATTGCTAAGAAAGAAAGAAGAGGTTGATGAGTATCTATTGTATGAGCTTTTGAAGGATTTTATTGGAATTGAGGAGGATTCGGGTGAACTTATTTTTTCTAAGGAATATGGTAAGTTAAGTGAGAAAGGGAAAGTTCTGGTCGTTCTTCTTGCTCAGAAAGCGCGTGTGCGGCTTGGAAAAGCCCCTAAAGGTTTTTCGAAAGAAGAGCTTAGGCCGAAAGAAATAGCTGAGTTGTCGGGTGTAAAGAGTAGTACTGTAAGGGTTTCTTTAATGAAATTAAGGGAAGAAGGGCTTGTTAAGTCTACTGAAGATGGATATTTTGTGCCTAATTATGCTTTACCTAAAGTTAAGGAGTTTTTGGGAGTGTGAAGAGGTGATATTGGAGGAATACTTTCCAAAGGAGGAGATAAATAAGGCAAGGAGAATTTTCTACGTATTTCATGATAGGTTGCTTTTGGACTCTGAGATTAGTGATACAGATACCCTTTTGCTATGTATTTATATGCTTTCTAATAAGAATAAGACATCCAAAGTGAAATATCAGGATGCCAAATCTCTTTTTGCTGCATTAGGGAGAAATGAAGATAATTTCAGAAAGTTTGTTCACTATCTTCGAAAGAAGGGTATGATAGATAGACTAGAGGAAAACGGTGATGTTTATCTTTCTTTAAGGTTTAATGGGTTGAAAAGGGTTAAAATGTTATTGGGTGAGGAGGTAGGTATTAGAACTTGGTTTATTCAGGCTGGTAAGGTTTATAGTGGGAAGAGATTTTTCGAAGAGGAAGTTATTTCTAAATTGAATGGAGAGGTAAAGATTTGTGATCCTTATTGTGGTGTAGGTACTTTAGATATTTTGGTAGATATATCTAAGGATGTAAAAATATATCTTTTAACACGGTCTGTTGAGGATAGGGAGAAATTTAAGCGATATTTAGCCTATCTCGCCAAGGAAAAGCCCAATGTTAAAATAGAGGTTAGGATCCTTTCAAAACCGAAGCTTCATGATAGATATATCTTGTGCAAGGACAAGTGTTGGTCTGTGGGGCATAGTTTAAAAGATTTGGGAAAGAAGGATACCATAATTTCGCAATTAAGCGAAGGAATAATTAATGCTCTTCATCTGGCTTTTGACGTTAGATGGAAGGAAGCAACACCCATATGAGGCAAAATTGGCTTAGTCAAAAGAAACCGATAAAAGTATAATGCAAAAACTAACTTAATTTAAAATTAAACTTATTTTGAATTCGCTTCACATATTCTGCTTTAAATGTTCATTCCTGGAAGATTAGAAGCACTACCTTTGTAGTGCTCAACATCATGAAATTTTTCCTGTAAAGTAGTAATTGTTAATAGTAAGCAAGATGTTTTCTTAATTTTTTATTTACTTTGTACTTTGTTGATTTCTTGTGTTAGATAGTCCTCTCCTTTTCTTAGTATTCTGTAAATGTATCCTTTTCCTCTTGGGTTCTTTTTTCTGTCAACGTATCTTTTTGGCAAAGCTAAAGCTAATGCATGTGCTATTGCATCTTCACCGGCACGGATTCTGAATTTTTCTCTGAGGATTTGGGAGATTTCTGCAGAGTTTAAGCCATCAATATTAAATTCTTTAAGGGCCATTTGTATTATTGAGAGATACAAGGGTAAACCCTTTAATTTGTATATGAATTCGTATTTTGTCATATCAATTTCCGATATTAGTATCTGCTCTACTACGTCTTTTGCAGATAGTTGTGGTGGTTTACTTTTTCTAAGAACTCTTTCTTCAATTCGTGTGAGTCTCTGATTGAGGTTTTTAATTTCTTTTTTCAAATTTTCTACTTCTTTTTTTAGTTTTTCGATTTCTGGGTATGTTGACTTCATATTTATTTGTTTGTTAAAATTAGTATATATAAGTGTATCATGTTTTTTCTAAAGCGGCCGATGAACTGGATACTAAATTTAAATGATACTTTCGAAGAAAATAGAGGGAAGTATCTTATGTGTTTTTGTATATTTGTATTATTATGATATCTTTGATAGTGGTAACTTAATGTAATTATCTTTGAGTTAAAGACTCAATCGAAATATTTATAATACACACTTACACAATTACACATTAAGGTGAATTAACTGTGGGGTTAGAAGAACTTAAGAAGAAGTTCATTGTTGATGAAGAGGAAGAGAAAAAGCGCATAGAAGAGTTGCTTCTAAGGATTCTACCTTTTGCTAGGGTGACAAGGGATGGTTATGTTCATTTTGAACGGAAGAATTTATCTCAGATTGATAGGGTAGCTCTTGTATTGGCTGCGCGTTATTTGGGGGGTCTCCTTGAGGATTCGATTTCTCAAGAGGTGAATTTGGGTGAAATTGCTGCTATGACTGGTGTTAACAGGCGGGTGGCTTCAGCTAGAGTGGCTGATTTATCAAAAGAGGGTTTGGTGGATAGTGTTAGTCGAGGCCGTTACAGGGCTCGTGGGTTGTTTGCTGTGGAAAAGATTCTTGATCTCTTGGATAAAAAATATTCTGGAGGATCAAGATAATGATTTTTGGTGAATTAAAAGAGAGGATATGCGAAATATTGTCTAAGGGGATAGATAGTAAGATTATGGATGATCTTCTTAAAAGTTACGAAAAGGTTGTTTCGGGGTATAGATGTGGCCGTTTTGATGATGTATTGATTCATGGTGGGCGTTTTGCTGAGAATGTTTTTAGGGCTTTGTGGTTCCTTACAACTAATAAAATAATAGATAGAGTTCGTAATATGAAAGAGATGTATAATGTATTGAGTTCTTCCATTAGTAAGGTTGGTTTTAGTGTTTTAATACTTAGGATTGCGTATTTTGGTGTTTATTCTCTTAGGAGTAAGCGTGACGTTGTTCATGTTAATCCTGTTGATCCTACGTTTATGGATGCGGTTTTTGTTGTTACTGCTTGTAATTGGATTATAGCGGAGTTTTTAAGGACACTAGGTGCTGAAAATGTTAGTGAATTGGAGAAGTTAATTCATCTCCTTATGGTGAGGGATGTACCGTTAATACAAAGGATTGGTGAGGATATCGTTGTTCTTGGTAAATTGGGGTGTAAACATGAGATTCTTTTGCTACTCTACTATTCTTTGGGAGGAATGTCTAGGAGTGAACTAGGAAAGGTTCTTGGTAAATATTATGCTCAACCTACTATTACCAATTCGCTTAAAGGTTTGCTTAATGATCGATTAATATTTTTAACTAGAGATGGCAAGTATGTTATAACTGATAAAGGCATTAGTCTTGTTGAGAGAATTTACGAGGAGTTTTTAAGAAAATATGAAAAGTAGGAGGAGGCGGATAGTTGTGGAAGACGAGTTGTTAGAAAAAATAAGAGTTGTGTTAAAGCAAGCTGAGGAGATAGCTAATTTTGCAGATGAAAAATATAGGGTGGAAGCATTTGTGAAGACTTACGAATTTCTGCTTGGCTTGTTAAAGCTGAAATGTGTTCCTACTATTGCTGAAAGTGCTGAAAAAGTCATTATACCAGAAATGCCACTGAAAGAATTAAGTTTGCCTGAATTTGTAAGTAAAGCTAATCCAAGATCCAATCCAGAACGTATGGTGGTGATAGCTTATTATATTACATTCATCGAAGGAAAGAAAGAATTTACATTTGAGGATGTTATGGAGAGGTGGAAGAAAGCGGCTCTTAAGATGCCTGCTAACCCTCGACGTGATTTTAGGGTAGCAATAAGAAGAGGTTGGATTTCACATGCAAATGGAACTTATTACTTGACTAAGAGTGGAAAAGAATTTGTGGAAAGCTTATTGAAGGGCAAAGAAAAGAAGGGGTAGTGTTTATATTTGGCGGTGGGTAGTGTAGAGACTGTTAAAGGTATTTTTAGGTCTCTTAACATATTTGAGGGGTATGGTAGGGAGATTAGGTTAGTGGATGTCCTTGGTAAGTGTGTGGGTGTTTTGGGTATTCGTGGTACTGGTAAGACTAATACTGCTGCGGTTCTTGTAGAGGAGTTGTTGAAGAATAATGTTCCTGTGGCTATTGTGGATATTGATGGTGAGTATTGGGGGTTAAAAGAGAAGTATGAGATTCTTTTGGTGGGTAAGGGGGAGAATTGTGATATTAGGGTTGAGATGGGACATGCTGAAGCACTTGCTAAAATTTCTGTTGAGAAAGGTGTTCCTATGGTTTTGGATATGAGCGATTTTCTCGCAAGCGACATGGAGGCTTTTCTTTTAGATTTCTCGAAAGCGTTGTGGGAGTTTTCAGGTAGGGTTAGGCGACCTTATTTTCTGGTTTTGGAGGAGGCTCATGAGTTTATTCCTCAGGGGCCTAGGACTTTGTTGAAGGAGTATTTGACGCGGATAGCTTTGAGGGGTCGTAAGAGAGGCTTGGGAGTTATTTTGGTTAGTCAGAGGTCTGCTAGGGTGGAGAAGGATGTTCTTACGCAGGCTGAGATGTTGTTTCTTCATAAGGTTGTGCATCCTGTGGATCTTAGGGTTTACAAGGAGTTATTGCCGTTGGATTCATCAGAGGTTGATGATATTGTTCCTAAACTTGATGTAGGTGAGGCAATATTCTATTATAAGGGTGAAGCTGAAAAGGTAAGAATAAGGAAAAGATATACTTTTCATGCTGGCTACACTCCTCTTGAAGTTTCTCGTAGGCCGTTGAAGCTGAAAAGTATTAGTAAGGAGATATTGAGGATTATTGAAGAGGCTAAGAAGGTTAGTAAGCGGAGAGAGGATGAAATTTACAGGTTGAGACGTGAGAATGAGATTCTTAAGGCAAAACTGGAGGAACAAGAGAAGATAATAAGGAAACTGCAAGATCAGGTGGAGCTTTTGAGCAAGCTTAGGGTTAAAGTTGAGCAGGCTTCTACACCGGCACCTGTGATATTAGCTACGGAATTTGATTCGACTATCTCTAAAACCGTTTTTGAAATTCAAAGGATTCTTTTACGAGTTTTTGGTAGGTTACCGCCATCAGTGCTAGCGACGTTTAAAGTTCTTGAGGAAAATTATCCTAGATGGTTTACATACCAGGAACTTGCGGAGTGGACGGGTTATAGTGTAAAAACGATCTCTGGGAGAGGTTTTAGGAAATTATGTAGGTTGGGTCTTGTTGAAAGAAGTAGGAAATTGCGAAATGTGGTTTTCAAGTCGAATTTGAAAGAGTTTATTGAGAAAAGACTTAGGTCCAGTAGTTTTAAAATGGTAGACGTGGATAAAGTTTATGGAATTATCCGAAATATTCTTTTAGAAACCGATCTACGCTGACATTTAGAAAGACTCATTGAACTATTTTTTAATGTTTTCTTTTATTTTGAGTAATGAATTTTGATCTATGAGTTTTTAGTTTTTATGTTTGGTAACGTCGATCATCCAATTTTAATATATTAAAATTATGGTGTTAAGTGACGTATTGGTGCAAGAAAAATAATATAAATGGTTTTTGATTGATTTATTTCTCGCTTGTAACTTTAATCTTAATATAGGGATGAAGAAAATGAAGAAAGGGCGTCAAGTGGATGAGATTCAGAAAGTGGATGATGAAATGTGTAAAAAATTTGTGAAAACCATGTTTACTTTGTTTAATTTGTCGAATGTTCCTCGTTCGGGGTATATTGTGGCGGCGTCTATTCCGCTGTGTATGGTGCCTAATGTGGCGTCTCATACGTTGTTTGTTTCTTATGTTAGCCTCTTTATTGCTGAGTATTTGAGACATGAGTGTAATTTTAAAATAAATATTGAAAAAATATTAACAATGGCGTTGTTTCACGATGCTCATGAAAGTATTCTTTTAGATTTGCCTGATGGTCCTACGTATCGCTCGATTCTTTTGGGTGACGATACTAATACGTGTGGTATGAGAGAGGTAGAGAAAAGGGCGCAGGATAAATTTTTGTCATTGTTACCGAATTTTGTTAAACAGGGAATTATGATGGCGATGAGTAGATATCTTAGCAGAGATACGTTGGAAGCGATGATTGTAGACATAGCTGATAGAATAGTGAATCTGCTTGAAGTAATTCAATTGGTAAGATGCGGATTTAAACATCCATGGTTAGATGCTATTTGGCAGGTGAAGGTAAAAGAAATTAACACGACCTTAAACAAAATTGATATTAAACAAATGCGGGAGTTTATTTTAACGTTTGTTCGAATCTTAGAATCTGTAAAGAAAAATCCTACTAGTTATCCTTATTTACAATCTCCTTATTTAAATAGGGATTCACTGGATTTATCACAGTAATCTTTAATTGTTCGTTATATTGTGGCTTAAGGTAGTTTAGTTAAACTTTTTACTGTTAGTTTATGGTAGTGATGGTGTAATTTTAATGTGATTTTAAGTCTTGACGGAAAATATTTAAACAGTTTATGGTTCGACTTTTCAAAAGGACTTAGGAAAGATGGTAATTAAAATGGTTAGTTACTAGAGTTAGCAAAATTGCGTGTGGCTACCAGTAACAATAAAGTTAGGGGGAAGTTCATGAAAAGTGATTTATTGACCGATCTTATTTATGAAAGGTTTCGATGCGGTACTACCGGAAGTATGGCCTTGCTTTTTTACTATACGAGAGATAGAAGGACTGCATACAACGTTTTAATGGGTGCGCTTGACAAGGAGGGGCTCGATGACTTCATTGACGTTATTCTGTTAGATGGTGATAAGATAAATAAGGGTAACCGCGTTAGCGAGACGATTGCATTAATTGAAAGGTTTCTTCAAAAATATGAAAAGGTAATATTCTCTGTTGGTATTTTCACGACAGAGTTTTCAAGATACCTTGATTTATTACGCTTTCTTACAGCTCTTAAGAGAAAATATGAGGACAGATTAGTATTAGTTGCTGGAGGACCGCATCCTTCGGGAGACCCTATAGGTTGCTTAATGTTGGGATTTGATATAGTTTTTGTCGGAGAAGCCGAAAAAGCCTTTACAGATTTTATTAAAATGATGCTTAATAACGAGGAAGTAATGGATTTTAGAAGTAAAATAAGAGGCGTAGCTTTCGTAGATTATGAAAGTGGACAATTGGTTTACACTGGTAGACCAAAACATGTAGATTTGGATGAATATCCTCCTTTTGCTCCAAAAAGAGGATTGTTTAATTCTATAGAAATTACTCGCGGATGCCCATTTGGCTGCCGTTTCTGTCAGGTTACCTATTTGTTTGGTGCAAAAGTAAGGCATAGGAGCATCAATAATATTTTATATTGGGTAGAGTATTTGCTTCGGAATAATAGGCGTGATATCAGGTTCATAACCCCAAATGCGCTATCTTATGGAAGCTGTGATGGGTTGAGACCTAATTATGACGTTGTTATGGAATTGTTGACTGAGGTTTTTAAACTGGTTAGGAGGTATCGTGGTCGAGTTTTCTTTGGTAGTTTTCCAAGCGAAGTTAGACCAGAATTTGTGGATCATGAAATAATGAGATTTCTTAAGGATCGTGTAGATAATAGGAGGATAATTATAGGCGCGCAATCTGGTAGCCCTAAGATGTTGGATGTTATAAGAAGAAGACATTCTGTAGATGACATTATTAGGGCTGTTGATGCAACTATTAAAGCAGGATTTAGAGCTGAGGTTGATTTTATATTTGGTTTTCCGCAAGAGACTATTCATGATTTGAATTTGACACTTAAATTAATTAATAAATTGGTGAAGATGGGAGCTGTAATTCATGGACATACATTTCTGCCATTAGCAGGGTCACCTATGGGAGATGAGGATCTTACACCTGTTCCAGCATGGTTTAAAAGGGAGTTAGCGAGACTTTGTAGTAGGGGGAAAATGTATGGATATTGGGAGAAACAGGAAAAGCTTTCTAAAGAGATAATTCATTTAAGAAGTAAGGGAGTAATTAAAACTGTGAAATTAAATTTCTTGTTTCTTTCACGTAGAAAAATAAGCCTCGAAGATATTACTAATCCGATTAACAAAAATTTTATGTTTCATTCGCATAATTAACAACAAGTTAATTCTTGAGAAGGTCATATTACCTTAATTTAAAGTATAAACCATTCAAATAAAATGAAAGGTAGCAAACGGCCAAATAGAGGGATAGGTGGTATTATAAATGGGCTTAGAGATAGATATAATGGTCTACCTCCTATATGTTCACTGTTCAAGAGTTGGTAGAAATGCCTTATGTATCATTAAATAAATCTCTTCACGATTTAATGAATAAAATGTTTAAAGATCAGATAAGTTTTCTGCGTAAGCTTGTTAAAACAAAAAGTGCAAATCCGTATACTCCAGAGTATAATAATACGGAGGACCCCATTGAAAGAGAAGTTGCTGATTTAATTTTGGAAAAAGCTAATGAATATGGGTTAAGTTACAAGGAGGTAGGTCGTACCAAAGAAAGAGCAAATATAGTCATAGAGGTAGGAGAAAAGGATGGAGAACATAGTCTGATTCTTAATACGCATATGGATACGATTGTCCCTCCCAAAAGCTATAGTTTTGATCCATATTCAGGAGCTATAAAAGATGGAAGGGTCTATGGTGTAGGTGCAGCTGATGCAAAGGGTTGCATTGCATCCTTTTTCTATGTAGGTGTTTTACTTGAATTACTCAATATTCAATTAGGGGGGAAAGTAGTATTAGAGTTCGTTGTCGATGAAGAACCAGGTGCTATTTCTGAGATAGGAACAAAATATTTACTACAAAAGGGGATAGTGGGAGATGCTGCAATAATAGGGGAGCCTGGATGCAAAATAATTAACGTAGGTCACAGGGGTGGGTATAGGTTTAAGCTAATTACTTACGGAGAAGCAATTCATACAGGTTCACTTATGTGGGAAAGAAGAAAAAGGGGGAGAAACGCCATTATTGATATGATAAAAATAATCAATGAGTTATCTGACTTGGAGAATGTATTAAATTCTGTTAATAGAAATGCTGCAAAAAATTACTTATTTAAAGATAGAAAAATTGTTGTAACTTTTCCGGCTATCATAAGAGGAGGAGAAAATGTAAATGTTGTTCCTTCCATCTGTGAAGCTTATGACGACATAAGATTAGTTCCTGGTATTACTAAAGATGATATAAAGAGAGCTATTGAGAAAATTGAAAGGTTAAATGTAAACTATGAATTAAAAGATTTAGTATTTGTTCCAGCAGTTTACATACCTCCTCAGGAACCTATCGTAAAAATCTTGAAAAAAAATATAATTAAGGTTATGGGATACATTCCAAGAATAGGAATAGCTGGACCCTGGAATGATGGATGGATATTTATTAACAAGGGTATTCCAACAATTTGCGGTTTTGGACCTATTGGAGGAGGAGTCCATGGAAAAGATGAGTGGGTTGATGTTGTTAGCGTTAAAAACGTTACACTGACGCTAGTAGGGACAGTACTCGATTTCCTAGGTTTCAGTTAAAACTTCCGCATTTCGTACTCGATTTCCTGCAATAACACTTAATTTATGTGACGGAGGGAAGTTATGGTTAGTAAGACCCTCAAAAATATGGGTATAATAATTGCTGCTGTTTTTCTTTTTTTAGTACTGTGTTGGCTTACACTTCAATACGGTATACCTGGTTTTATTGTGGGACTTCTATTAAATATAATAGTATTTCCCCTCATACAAGAAGAACTAAGTACATTTGTAAATCGTCTGAAGAACGCCATCTGGTGGAAGTTACGAGAGAAAAAACAATTATTACGAGAGATACGTAAGAGGAATCTCGAATTTTTTGAACAAATCTGTAGAGAAAGATTAACTAAATACAGATACATGGAAAGATCATATGATGAAGATATATTTCGTCACATAAATAACAAGAGCAAAGCTAACTTGTTGGTGTATGGTAAAAGTGGATATGGTAAAACTCTTCTTTTACTAAATCTTTTTAAGAAGCTTATTAGTGTCAGTCAATCTACAAAAAGAATATTACCAGTTTACTGGGATTTACACGAAAAATATACTACATTCGTAGAAAGTCTCGAAAATATATCTGAACAATCTGCTTATCAATTTATATCAAATGTGCTAAAGCGATTAACTAAGGAATTAAAACTAATTTTCTTGATCGATGATTTAACAGTTAATACGTTTAATTCGTTTAAAGTATTTATGAACGCTGTAGAACAATTGGACAATATTGTAGTCGTCACCGCTGTAGAGGCAATAGAATACCAGCACATAATGGATGAAAAAAAATATTCGCAGATTTTGTTTAAATCATTCGATAAAATTGAAATTAAGGGTCTCAATAATTCAGAAATTAAAGAATTCATCGAAAGAAGGGATATAAAAGTAACAAATAAGGTTCCAGAGAATTTACCAGAATTTCTACGCAACCCACGATTCTTAGACCTATATATTTCCATAATTCAAGAAGAATACAGGCAATCTACATTTTCTGAAGAGTTATGGTTTTATTACAAATACTTAGCCTCATTTTGTCACGAATTATATGAAAAAACATTAAAGTTAACGGATAGAAGGATAAGAGAAATATTGTATCTTATGTATGATCAAAAAAGGTGTTCATTACTTAAAACTACGGTTCTTAGACATCTACGTGAAGAGGATATACGGGAATTAATACGTTACGATATTTTTAGGGAGACCACATTAGATAGGCGAAATTATTTTGGATTCACTCACCTCACTCTTTGTGTAGCGCTTTTAGCGATTGAATTTTACGACGAAATTCCAGGTAACGAAAAAATCATGGATATACTTGATTTAAAAGAACTTTTGCATGAAAAAATTCTAAGGTTTCTACTCATGTTATGTAAGTTTAATCATGACGAGAGTAAATTACATGAAATTATTTCTACGTTGAAGGACAATGCTAAAAAGACGTCAACAAGTGATAGATTGATGAGGATGTTGATAGATGCTTATAATGAAATGTTTGAGGAGAATTTTAGTTTTACAAGTTTTGATATAAAGGTGCTTAAGGACGTATTGAAAAGTGAGACAGGGTTCAATTATTTTGTTGACTTAATTATGAGGGGGAAGTTAAGCATTAAAGAGAACGTTCTATTACAGTTGCTTAAGGACTCAATGAATAATTACGAAAGAAAACGAAGAGTATGTGAAGCACTACCATTTCTGTTTAAAATAGACCAAAGCACCAGCCTTGAGCTTATGAAAGAGTTGCGTGAAGACTTTCATAAGAGATTTAAATCAGATATCAGAAGAAGGGTAGTAGAGGCTGTTGGATTAACTTTAGAGAGATACAAGAACGTGAATAAATCCTTATTTCTTGGGCTTCTAAAAATTTATTTAAATGGCAAAGGCTTTGATGAACCCTTTACTCTAATGGCTCTCATAGAGGTTATAGTGGAATTTTATCCAAAACTTTGGACAACTTTCAGAAACGAATTATATACCTACATAGAGAAGTTTGAAAAATTAAAAGATCGGTATTCAAGTGATAAAAGAATTTATAGGGATATATTTGCTGCTGATGTAAAGGAAGACTTCGAATTTTTAGAAGAACTTTTAAGAAATTTGATGACTAATCAGCATTCTGCAATATTGTTGATGAGGCGACATATCAAAAATAAGAATGTTCTGATAAGGATAAGTATTGCACGAAATTTGTGGAGAATCTCAAACGATAAATTGTTTATAGAGTTCTATGAGGAAATATTAAAGGATAAGGAAAAAAATGTAAGACGCCCATTGGGAAAAGAAAAAAATATTGCTAAACTTATAAGTATTTATGAGAATAATGCTGAACTAAGGATTAATATTCACAATATCATACGCAGGCTTGCTAATGATCAAGATGAGTTAATTAGAATAACAATACTTGATGATGTGGATCTGCTTTCACGCCTTAATAAGGAATTCCTTTGGAAATTAATTAATGAAAGAATTAATAAAGAACGGAATAAAAAAATTGTATCACGGTTAACTCACCTAAAGAATTTATTTCAGATATTTTAACTAATTGCTTAACTTTTTAAGAAAGCATTATATGTTCCAAAAGTTGTAATGGATTCTTGAGTTTCTTGAGGTTCCTGAGAATGTTTCTGTGGAGTTTGTTAAGCGTAGGGTGGGGCAGCTTGTTAGGTTGAGGTTTCTAAGTTTAGTTTTTGTGGAAGTTTTGTGGAGGGGTTATTTCTAGGCTTGGGTTTGACAATGTTATTATGTACTGTTGTAGAGTTGGATGGTAAAATTAGCTGTGCTACGGATTTCATTGGGAGAATGGAAATAACAAGTTTATACTGGCGTACGAAATTTTGGTTAAATGTGATTTGAGTTAGTTGTTGTCTAAAAGTGATATATTTGCTTTATGGGTGGATAAGTGCTTTTACATGTTTTCCTTCTATTACTTCTTGGAAGGCTTCGTTTACTTTTTCTAGTGGGAATTTTCCGGTGATCATTGATTTTTCGTCGACTTTTTTATGTATTTTATTATGTCTGTTTTTAGTAGGATTGGTATTGAAAATATTGAGAGGCTGGGTATGTATGTTAGTAGTGTATTGGGGTGTAAGGTGGGGCGGGGAGGGGCGTAGTTTTGTGAATGTGATGCTGCAGTGATGGAGATTAGTAGGAATATGTTTGAGGTGTTTAGGATGGTGCTTGTTTTTGTATAGGTTTGGTTTCTGTGGAGTGAGTTATTTGTCTTGTTTGTTTTATGTTGTGGGTTTATATTTTGTATGTGGTTATAGTATGTTGATGTTGGATAGTGTGGAGGGGAGGTGAATGGTGTGAGGTATGTGGTGTATGTGGATCATCCAGCGGATAAGGCTGTTGTTCATTCGGTTGATTGTGGAAGGTTTGTGCATCGTAAGAGGGATAGGGCGCTTAATGGGTATTGGAGTACTGTGGAACGGGAGCCGTTTGAAACTTTGGATGGAGCGATTAGCTATGCTAGAAAGACGGGTATGAAGAATGTTGATACATGTGTTCTTTGTATTTCTAGACTAGAAGAGTAATTAGGGGTGTGGTGGGAAGTAGGGGGGTTTGAAGGTAAGTGGCTGTGTGTTTTAGCTAGGTTTTTAAGTGTTGGTGTTTATTTGTTGTTAGTTTATTAGTGGAATGTGGTTGTGGTTTTATGGGTGATGTTAATGTTCTTATTGAGAAGATTTACCGTGAGGTTGTGGCTATTCGTGAGAAACTTGAGATTATTGAGAGGATGATTGTGCCGGAGGAGGAGGTTGGTGAGGAAGAATTAAATGAAATTAAAAAGCTGAAAATGGAAGCTTCAAAAGGAGAAGTCACACCGTGGAACGATGTAAAAGAAAAGTTAGGAAGTTAATTAGGTGACCGGGTTTAAGGTTTTCCTCCATAGAAAAGCTGAAAAGTCTTTATACGCATTACCTAAGCATGTTCTTGGAAGTTTACGATTTTTGTCTGATTTGGGGAGGAATCCTTTACCGCACGCCATTTATAGTTTTACATAGTATTGAACATCAGAAAAGGTCGGATACGAGGCATGTGTTATTCCTCTTTGAGGTTTAAAATTATTTTGTCGGCTAGGTGTTCTACTCTTTCGTAGGTGGTTTCTGGGCTGTTTCTTTTGCCTTTTAATGCTTCATATGGGTCTATTTCTTTTTCGATTTGAACTATTGTTTTTTCGCTTTTTTGATTATTTTTCATTTTAGTTTGTCGCCTTTTTAGTTTTAGGGCTTTGCGGATTTCTTGCGGTATTGTGGTTAGCCGCTTAGGGCTAACGGAGCTCTTAGACATACTAATTGCCTAAGAATAATATAGCATTAAGCCTAAAAATCTATTTGTAGTTGCATATTTGAATTGGGATGAAGGTTTAAGTTGGAATATGAAAATTGCTAAAGATGTTTTGGAGCTTTTAAAAGGGAGTTTTCTGCGGGTTATGTAGAACGGTTTGGGGATGATTGTTATTGAATGCGTTGTACTATTTCGTTGAGGTGTTGGTCGAAGCTCATTAGTTTATCTATTTTGTGTTTTTCTATTAGGGCTGTTGTGGTGCAGTCTGTGAAGCTGAGTCTTTTT
>Ga0116200_10000018_pt1 | contig 34608 bp, 69 predicted proteins | sample Mar14436cmmetaG_FD_94478 | JGI IMG/M metagenome (GOLD analysis project Ga0116200, IMG submission 94478) | Marine hydrothermal vent microbial communities from Guaymas Basin, Gulf of California to study Microbial Dark Matter (Phase II) - Marker... ... | reverse complement strand
GGAGTTTGGAGAGTTCTTAAACGCTTTAGTGGTAAAGTAAAGAATAAACAATCTTACATTAACCACTGCATAGCAAAAGAACTCGTTCTAATGGCTAAGGAAAGAAGATATGGCATTGCCATCGAGAACCTTAAAGGATTAAGAAGAGGGAAAGTTGGAAAGAGACACAGAAAAAGGTTGCACAAGTGGGCTTACAGAGATTTGATAAACAAAATCATTTACAAGGCTAAGCTACACGGTGTTCCTGTGGTGTTCGTAAATCCAAAAGGAACTTCGAGAACTTGCTCAAGATGTGGTGCTAAAGGAGTAGTTAAGGGAAGAATATTTATTTGTAAGAAATGTGGTTTAAAATTGGATAGAGATTTAAATGCTTCGAGAAATATTGCTCTTCGTGCTCCTCCCCGCTTTGAAAAGCGAGGTTTCCGCACGGAGGTAATTTTATGATAGTAAACTTTTTATACTTTTGCACCTAAGTAGTTGTTAAAATGAGAGTCGAGGTTTGCATAAAAGAAGGCGACAAGAAGATTGACCTTGCAGATTTTGATGTATGCGATGAGGAAGATTTCCACGAACTTATCGAGTGCCTGGGAGGTGTTTTGAAGCTTATGCGTAGCAAATATGGAGTAGATAATAGCATAGTTGGTATTAGGGTAACACTTGAATGGGTGTGAGCAAGATGACAGACAGAATCCTTGATGAGGAAACAAAGGCATACATAAGCAAGAAAATTGATGAAATTCTGCATGAGGAGAGACTCACCGCGCAAATAAGGCATGAGCTTGAGGAGTTTGCATGGTATAGGTTGGGGAAAGCGATAGAAAATGCGCTGGAGGAAGCACTGCGAAAAGTCTGCAAAGAGATATTTGGCACTCAGATAGAGGAACTCAAGAAGGATGAAGGCAAAGCTAGAGTTGTTTTTGAGAACGCGTTGAAAAAAATTATTGCTAACGAGCTATTACAAGATGAAAATGTTGAGGAAATCCTAAAGGATATAAAGTGGGATCTCGATAAAATCGTGCAAGCTGTTGTCCTTGCATACGGCAGAGATAAAATTATAGAGAAAATCGAAAACATGCAGATCAACGAGAGAACCATCGCAGACGTAATTCGGGAGATTGTGGATGACAGGCTTAGGCTTTTGGAAGGCACGCTAACAGACTTGCAGGCTAGGGTGAGGAAGCTCGAGGAGGGTAGGTCATGGTAGTCAAAATCCTTAGCAAGCTGAGAAGGAAGCCAAAACCTATAGGCTATATCATAGTCCATCCTGCAAGGCAAGAGTTTTTAGGCTATGATGTCGTTGTTAGGAAGGATAAATACGATGAATTCAAAAAGCTGGTGGAAGATGAGGATTTGTATACAACAGATTGCAAATATTGGAAGGTGTTTCTCAAGAAGAACAAGGGTTATAAATACCTTGGCTCTGAGGATTTCGTGCACACCTTTTGGGGAAACATAGGTAGCTTAGGCACTTTAACTTGGCTTATTGAGAAGGGGTTTAAGCTTGTTGCGATGGACGAGGAATACTTGGAGAAGGGTGAGTGGGTGGAATGATAGCTGTTGAGACGAGCTACACAGATCGAAGCTTTTGGAAGCTTATTTTACTTTATTTGCTGGAGGCAGGTTGCAATGGTAGTGGTAATTAGGTGTGAGAAAAAATGAAAATAGAGATCAGTTACGATAGGGAAAATGATGAAATCCTTTTCACAGAGATAAGGAGGAAAAATATAAAAATAGATAGCTTTTTCAGCGAAAAACTATACGCAGAGAAGAAAGAAAAACCAGCAGCTGAGTTTAGAATAACTATAGCAAGAACTTATCTAATTGTAGATTTTCCCCATATGAAGTCTATTGAGGATTTCAAAAGATGGCTTTGTAACGAAAAGAGTAAAAGATTTGTTGAGCTCTTAAAGGAAGTTTGCAGAATTGTAGAAGATGCAAAAGGGCAGGCTAGATTATGCCTGTGGGAATTGTCCATTGTATAATGGATGGGAGTATGATGTTTTGAAGAAAAGATGGAGATTAACAAGCTTAGCGTAGGCATCTTAGGAACAATGTGGCTTGCTCCTGAATGGTTCACAAGAAAGAAGTGGTGGTATGAGAAGCGGCTTGAAGCTCATCGTTGCGATTTAGTATACTATTGTCTGTTAGGTAGGAAAAGAAAGTATCCAAATGATTTTTACAGGATTTGGGCGAGATACCACAAAAGGCTTATTTGGCTAAACTCAAAATTAAGAAGAATCTACAGAATTGCGGGTAGGAGGTTGTGGCGTTGAGAGACAGCCTGATTTACGATAGAAAGCAGCTCAAAGAGTTTCTAGAGTATGTTCTGCCAAAGCTACAGAGGGATGAAGTGTTCATTGCCTTCCTAGGTTGCAGAAAGAAATATTACCCTGAAATAAGAACAAGCCAAGAATTCCTTGCAAGAAAAATTATCAAATACGATGATCCTGAAATTGTTACGCAGAAGCTTGAGCAACTAGGAAATGCAAAAGGCTACTATATAGACAACAAACCAATTCCAGGAGATAAAATGCACCTATATTTTAGCTTGAATCCAAAATCAACGCTTAAAGGATTTAAAACCTTTGCAAGTGAATGTATGCAAAGAATTTATGAAATTGCTGTTAATCCAGAACAATTTGAGATTTTTAGGAAGTTAGATACTTGGCTATATTCAGCAATACATAGAGCTCAATCAAGAACTGTTTATTGGTTGCTAGATGTTGATAATAAGAATGAAGACACTTTTGATAAGGTGCAAGAGATGCTTAATGATTATATTGTGGCAAATATTGAAACAAAAGGTGGTTTCCACATTGTTGTTAAAGCTACAAAGGAGTCTGGTAAGCTAATATTTACACAAATGAAGGGAAAGTTAGAGGATCTAGAAGTGCATAAGCATTGTCAAGTTGTTCTTCCAGGAACTTATCAAGCAGGATTTAAAGTATATTGGTGGAAAGATGAGCAAGGAAATTGAAAACCTCATAAAGAAAATCAAGAAAAGGTTGGAAGAAATAGATAATTTGATGTGGCAGTGCTTACGTGAAGGCACTAGTGTTAATTCCGCTTACTTAGAGGGCTTAAGAGAGGCTTACAAAAATGTGCTTGAGGAACTAGAGATAATTGCAATAGAAGAAAAGATGAAAAGCAAAGTTTCCGCAGTAGACTTTAGGAAGTTAGTCCGAGCAAGCGTTCCTCGTGCTAGGCTAAAATCCCCATCTGAGGAGGAAATTAAGGAAATAATTGAGAAAGCTCCGAAGGATTGGGGTGTTAAGACAAAATCTTCTGAAATATGAGAGCTATGGCATCCGTGAGCGGGGGGAAGGATAGTATAGCAATGGCTTTGAGATTGTGGGAATTAGGGTACAAATTCACAATAGTTAGCGTATTCACGGAGTTTGAGTTCCCAGCGGTGAAGCAACAAGTTTACAAACTTGTAGATCTCACTAACTTGCCTCACATCATTCTAGAAACTCCGAAAGGAACTTGGGATAAATGGTTTTATGGCAAAATAACTAAAGGTAAATTGAAAGGACAAACAAGAGGTGTCAGATTTGTTCTTAATAAAAAATTACCTAACTGTTGGTATAAGAGGGAAGCAAAAGACAAACTATTGAGAGAAATAAATAAACAATTTGATATTATCTATGTTGGAATAAGATACGATGAAAAAAATAGAATAAGAAAAAAATCAAAATTCAGATATCCCTTAGCTGAGTGGAAGTGGACAAAAGAAGATGTGAAGGAATATCTGAAAGAAAAAGGTTTTTGGATAAAAGAATATGAGTTATTTCCGCACACAGGTTGTTTTTTATGCCCATATCAAACTAAAAAAGCATGGTTAATCTTGAAAACGCATTATCCAGAATTATTCAAGATAGCTTTGAAGTATCATTGTGATAATTTAAAATTGGTTGGTTTGCCTATCATGCCGGATGAGATCCCTTTTCAAAAGGCTTTGGGGGAGTTTGCATAAACGATGGAGAGGCTAAAATTCATCTTAACATACCTTGAAAAAGTGCAGAAGGAAATCTATGTCAAAAGTAAAGTTTGATTAACTGATGTGTTGTGGTTTTAGTAAAGTAGAGTTAACAGAAGGATGGTGAGGTATGAATTTGTTAAAGCAAAGGAGGACAGGTTGTTCAGATTAGCAGATAGGAGTAGGAAAGATTCTGGAAGAGTATGGGAAAGGTGGTGGCATTACTTTTGCTTGATGTGTAGAATAGAAAGAGCAGAAAGTAAATAAGTTGTAGATAGGATAGTAAAGTTAAGTTAACTAAAAGTAGGAGCAGCGCAGTTGCGATTATAGAAAGATTACTGCTCCAAAGCCTTCATAAAATTTATTGCTTATTCTGAATACGCGTTTCCGACCTCTAAACTTTTGAACCAATGAAACAAACGATTGGAGGTCAAAAAGCCATTCAGGATTTCTCCAGTGCGGATTAAATTCCTCGTTGTCGTGAAGGTTGATCTCCTCCCTACTTGGTGCGCTGATGATAATAATTTTTCTTGCTACTCTTTGTAACTCTTGAATTACTCTATCTCTATCCTCGGGTGGTATGTGTTCTATAACCTCGGTCATAACTACCGTATCGAAGCTTTTATCCTTGAAGGGGAGCGCCCTTGCATCTCCGATTACATCTGTGAATCCATAGTTTTTCAGATCGAGCCCAACCACGTTATCGGGCTTTCTACCACCCCAAAAAAACGCATCCTTAATACCCACATCTAGAACTTTACCAACAACAAATTTCCTTAGCTCCCTCCTACACGTTATTGTCTCCATGTGTGGTTCTCTTATTCTTCCTCCTCACTCCAATCAAAAACCCAACCAAAATTAGCATAAACCCGATAAAACCATGACAGGTTGCCAATTGCTCGATATTCCATGTCGCTCCATAAGTCAGAAGATGCTCAACAAGCATACCAAAACCAGACAAGATTAAAACATAGCTTGCGTATTTGCGTTTTTGCTTTTTTACTTTGTTTATGTAGTTTTTAAAGCGTTTGAATGCTTGCATCTTAAAACTCTACGCTCTCCAAGAAAGAAGGAAATTTTCCCTTAGCATCCTCCAAAGTGCCCCATTCTAGCTTGTATCTTGTCTTACAATATGGGCATTCGATTATCTCTGAAGCTGGCTTAACTTTCATTTGTTTATCACACTCATCGCATTTAATTATGTAAGCCGAACCATAGAAATCTCCTCCTGGGTCGTAATCTATTTTCTTAAGCGTTTTGGCGTAAGGTATCTTATTTGCCATGTTTACCATCCTACTCTCTCAACTTTCTCAATCTTCTCGATATGCTTTTGTGCCTCTGGCATTTAACTTCTTTATTTCTTCATATATTTTTTTCATTTCCTCGTTTGAGTTGTCCATAGTGTTCGTCTCTATACTTAACTCACACCATCTCTTGAGTAACTCGGCTTGCCGTTTCTTTATTATCAGATGAGGTATTAGCATTTCGCATATTTTTATAATCCTCTCTCTATTTTCTGTAGACCATTGCCATCTATCTCTATGTCCTCTTTTGGATGGTTTTGTTTTTTGAAACATGCCACCAAACTTTTTTGCTATGAACTCAATTACATCTCTATTTGTATTACATACAGCAATCACTGGTCTAAAGTAGTATTTATCTTGTCTCTTATGTTTACAGATAGTAAAACAACCTTCGCCATCTAAAAAGCCTGCTATATACGATATCTCATGAGGAGGGGGTGAAATTACTTCCTTTTCAAAGTATTCCCCAAATATACGTGTTTTATCTTTTGCAATTTGCTCATAAATGACATTTGAATTCTTTTTTAACCCAAATCTTCGAGCTAACATGTATATTTGGTTTTTTGTAAGATTGTATTTCTTCATAAGCTCTTCTAAGGTGAGAACAGGATAATCTCTTTTGAATTCTTCAATTTTGTCTTCTGGCAATATAGTTATCTTTGACGTCGCTAGCAGCTTTCTCTTCACTTGGGGGTCTTTTCTAAGTCCCAATCTTTCTCCTAAACTTTTTACTTGCTTATAAGAAAGTCCATATTTCTTTGCTAACTCATGATTACCCATCTTAGGATAGTCTTTTATAAATTCAGCAACTCTACTTCCGAGCAACTCTTCACCCTGCATAAAATATATATTCTTTTGAAGTTTATAAAAGTTGTCTTCGCCTGCAACCCACTACCATCCAACTCTTATAACCTCATCAAGTTTCTTTGCATGCTTCTCTACTTCCTCTCTTGGGGCTTTTACATGCTTGTGCAAGTCTCTCCATCTTTTTATTGTCCTTTCCATCTCCCATTCTGGAACTCGCTTTAGTTGTTTATAGTGTGTCTTGTGTTCGAGTAATTCGCCATAGTAGAAGTCTGCTACTGCTAAGGGTTCAATATCAAAACCACATTGGTATATGTAGTTCTCCTTACCAGCGATCCATTCTGGAAACTCCTTCCTTAGCTCTTTGTATTGCCTTACTGCCTCATGATAATCTCGTGGTGGCTTCAACACTTTCAAATTCTTACGCTTTGCGTGTTCTATTTGCTTTTCAATAGCTTTATCGCCTGTGTAAGCATTACCGCCTGTGATTGTGATTAGCATTGTGTTATGTTGCTCTTTGTGGTCAAAAGCTCCCCAAGTTACGCTCAACTTGTCAATATTGCCAAACTTATCGTGTTTGCTTAGTTCTTGCTTTAGGTTAGGTCTGTATGGGTCTTCTTCAGTTCCACTTCCAATAAGTTCAACCTCAACTATGCTTTTAGGCTTGGGTGCTGGCGATGAGGGTGCTAAAAGTTTCGCCGCTAAACTTGCAAAACCCCCTCCGTAATTATAATAATTATCACCCACTCCAAACGGCCCACTTGCAAAACTTGTATCTGTTGCAGTAATTTTTGCAGTTGTCATATCACTTCTGAATGACTTAAGCGTAGAGCCAGATATGCTTAGCATAAGTAAATATGTTGAGCGACTATCTAAATCAACGGATTCTGAACCTAAATTACTAAGTGAACCACCACTAATTATTGTTAGCATATGATCATTCGTGCTTGCGGCAGGATCTGCTCTGTTCAAATAAAAGTTATTTTTATCAACATACCTCCCTATTCCTGCACTTGCTAAAGCAGCAATGCTTACTTTAACCGCTTTATCAGCAAAACTATCGACTGTAACGCATTGAATAGCACCTATAGCTGCCTCCACCAAGTCAACCTTGTTTATCGCCGCCAAATACGCAAAAGTAACATCCTCAGTCGGATACTCCAATTGCAAACGCCTAATGTCAACATTTTTGTTCGTAGTGTCCTCTAGCTTAGCTTTCACTTCTTCCCAAGTTATACCTCCTGCTTTTTTTGCTAAATTATATGAAATAGGGTCGAATGCCATTTTATCACCTCATAGGTTGATTTCTTTCTCCTTTCGGTATCGAGAGGTAATTTTCAATCAATCTAATTGCTTCCTCTACTTGCCTTCTCTTAACTATCAGGTATGGTAGCAATGCTTTGAGCAACAATAGACATTCATACATATTTCCAACTTTGACATAATAACAGGTATTCCATTTTGGATTGATGTGCTTTCTTTCATATACTTTTAAGTTGAGTTTCTTACTAAGCCAATCTATCAACTCCTTACATGTGTTTGAAAACGTGATTTCAGTTTTTATTCTATACCACTTAGAGTTTTTACGCTTAAGTAAACGCACTTGAACACACCCCTCACCATCTAGAATTCCAGCAATATATGCTAAGTCTTCTTTGGAACTCGGTATTGTTATTTTAATATCCCATGTGTTTCTGGTAGCAATTTCTGCTTCTTTTAAGATTTTATGAATTGTAGCTGTGGAAATGCCGAGTTCATTAGCTATTCTTGTTGTGCTGTGTCCTTCATTGTATAGCTCGACAACCTTTACTTTTGTCTCGTATGGAATAGCACGACATTTGTGTTTACCATTCTTAGGCAGAGTTAACCCACACTTTGGACACCTTTCCCGTTTTCCTTTTTCGAATGATAGTTTCGTTGCTTGGCTGCGATTTCTTGTCCGTATTCCATATTTTTTGAACCATTCCTTAACAGAAGTTGCACTAATATTTAGTATTTCTCCAATCTCTTTTAAAGATAGTCCCTCGCTCCAGTATTTTTTCTCCAACCACTCTTTACTTGGTTTAAATATAGCTCTATTTCCAGAGGATTTACCACCCATGTATCCAACTTTTATATCTGGTGTATATAATGTTAACGCAACTTTACACTCCATGCATCAACCACCACACTATAGCTTGTATCTTTATTTACAATTTGTATTCGGATGGGATCCGTCAGAATTGGAATCAGCACAGTCCTTTGCCTCGTTGCACCTGCAGAAAAGGTCAAATCCTCGTAATTTCCCTGATCCTCAGCATCCTCTGGTGAATCATAATTAGTTCCATCTGGGCTATATAACCACCTTACTCTTACTCCAGCGCTCGCACTTGCATCGTAAGTCGCTCTAACGATAACAATCAACGCAGAGTAACCATTTAAGCCCGATTTTGTTATTTCTTCCGTACCACCTGCGGCAATGCTAACGGCATCTAAATCCTTCGTAGGTGTAGCTCTTGTAGGTTTTAAAGCATCCCTTAAGGAAGATAAAGCAACATCTATATTACCCTTTACAGGGCTTAAAAACTCATCCCAGAGATTGTGATCCGTGCCTGCGGAATCCTGCGTATTCTTGATTCTATCTATTTCTGCAAATAATTCTGCAGGGACTGCTGCCTGCAAACGCCTTCTTCGCTCAACAGTTACCATTATTCTTTAACAACTATTTTGTATGTCTTCTTCTTATCACCTATTATCATTATACCACTACCCACTATCCTCTCTCCCTCTTCCAGCTTTTCCTTTATTTCTATATTTAGTCTTTTTAGTTTTCTACCTGCTACTTCAATCATCATAATTGTGAACCTTTTTCTTCTTTGAAGCCGAACATAGCGAAATAAATCCCGACAGATACATCTCCTAAATTTGCTGCAAGTAAACCAGCTCTTTCTCCCTCGTCTGCGGGAACACTATCTGGCAACAATATGTCTACTGATTGATACCCTAATTTAGGATATACGGTAATTTCACTCTCATCTCTAAGTATCCATCTTACCTCAGCATACAACAGAACATCTGCAGTTGCAGATACTGTGAAATTCTTGAAACACCATATTTCCCCCTCTGGTGTGGGATCTGGTTGTGTCACTATTGCATATTCGTCGGGATCAAGTTCGACATAGTAGTGAATTGCGATTCTTTCTTGTCCAATCTTTGGTAACTGAATAGCTGTTCTGTAAATTATCTGAGTAAAGTCAGGACTGTCTCCACCAATTACAGGTACATTCTTTATGGTTTTTATAGCAACCGCCATCTTTACCCTACACCTATCTCTATAGTCATTTCAATCGCGTGATCATATTCTCCTTGATTTTCAAGATACATGCCGAGCCTATCACCACGTTTTACCTCTTTGCTCAGCAAGATTTCAATATACCCGCTTTGCGAAACTAGAGGAATTGTTTTAGGTCTTGTCTCAGGATAAACCCACTGCTGATTAACTAGGAAGGCAAACCTAACAACGCCGTTAACGCTTGGCTGAAATTGAATCTTTATCCTCCTAACTATCCCATCATACAGGCACTGATCCTCAGCAAGAATTGCTTTACCAGATTCCACCGTTGCGGAGAGGGTTTGTGGCATATACAGCTCTCTTACAGGGGTAAAGATGATCCGCTTGATAACGCTATCGTATGTAGGTTCCTCTAGCCTTGCCTTCAGTGCATCCAAATACTGCTTGGTTGTTTGCGAAACCGCAATTGTTGTGTAGTCCATTATAAATTTAGTACTTATAATATGCTTATAAGTTAACGGGTCACTTTAGCACTTTAGCAAAAATTTAAATAGTAGAAAAATTGTCTCCATAATATGACAAGGAAGCCCGTAAGGCACATCAAGATAGATGAAGAAGTCTGGCAGAAGCTCACCTTGCTGAAGATGTTTTTGAGGAAAAGAACCTTCAACGACGTTGTTAGGCAGGTTCTGAGCGAGTGGGAGGAAATTAAGAACATCAACACGGACCATCTTGTCAGGAGGATAACACCTTAACAACGCCACGCTTTTCAAGAACCTCAGCGTTTCTTTCAGGTATATACGCAACGCAGCCTTTCGCATAAGGCCCATACTTCTCTAAATCTGGGTAGCCAACAAAACTAGGGAAATCCCTAAGGAATTGCACCTTCACCTTACCAGGGGGTATGTAAAAGTCAGAAATTTTTAATTGAATAGGCATGACTCCCTGACTGCAAAATCTACAATTTTGCATAGCTCATCAAATTCGAATATCATAAAAAGTGTAATAGTGAACCTTACTTATAAATCTTTTTGCTGTTGTTTAACTCGTTGTTGAGCCAGAGATATCTTTCGATTTTCTCAATCCTTTCCTCAATTCTTGCAAGCCTGCCCTCAAGAACGGTAATTTTACGCACGTTGTAAACTACTTGGGTGAATAAAAAAATAAATATGGCAGCGGCGGCTTCGTCGAGAATCATTGTTATCTACCCACTATTACATACCTTGCGACAACTCCCGAAACGCTTGCCTTCAGTACTACGCTACTGGCCGTTACATTAGCAATCATAACATACCCTTCCACACCCGCGGTCGTTGGAGAAACGGAGACAAAATCCGGCTCATAACCTAAATTGTGCACTATTGCCTCGGTGTCAGCATCTGGTACTGGATCTGTTGTTCCCGATAAGTATTTTATATGCCAGTCTACTATATTCCCACTCGCAATTTTAGCTGTAGTGACCGAGCTATCTGCAATGGTAGCAGTAGTTACAACTCCAGGCCTCAGTTCCGCAGCCGCATGAACCTTATATCTTGACCTCTTCATTGTTCTTCGCCAATAATTGTTACTACAACGCCGCTTACCGAGCCAACGCCAATAACATCTCCATACTTAAACTCAACACCCTCATAAAGTTCCTCTCTACCCAATGCGAAGGTTTCTCCTGCACCGACTATGACGTCGAGCTTCTTCCTACCATCACTACTTGCACCGTCGTAAATCATCACCCTTGCCTCACTTGTAAGCGGATTAGTGAGAATTACGGACTTTGCAGTGAATGTTCTCCCAGAGGTAACCTTGTAGATCGTGGTGTCGCTATCTGTTACAGTTACTGCGTTAGAGGCTTTGGGAATTTTAGGAGCCTGCATGGTTAATCACCTCACTCTTTTGGCTTCATACCTCCTATCGGTATTGCAGCGTATCTCTCAGGAATTGTTGCAAGTTCCTCAAGCACCAATCTCCAGCCGAAGAACTGTATCCTTGCCTTTGGCGTATCATATTGTGTTGGGTTTTTAACATCGAAGATAAGCATGCGCCTCTTGTAGTGGTAGAACTCTGTGAATTTCAGGCTAGGGTCTACAAGGCAAGCTTTCTTGTCAATCCACATCTGCTTCCTCTTTGTTATGTATCTCCCCAATGCACCAGGCTGGAACATTCTAACGGCAATGTCATCAATTATGATGTACCTCAGCTGCAATAGCTCAAGGTCAGGCATTTCGAAGAAATCCGTTAGCTCTTGAGCCGTTTTTTCCTCCCCAGCACTTAAAGAACCGAAGTCATATACAAGCTCTTCGCTAAGCGGTATCTGCTCCACATAGACTACCTTGTATGCTTTCTTCTCGGGCAAAAATAAAATGTTTTGGTCGGGGTAGGCTACTGGCTTGAAGTACTCATTCCATGCTGAATAAAGCTCGGCCATCTGTCTGTCACCCCCTTGCCTTGTTATTCACCTATTACCAGCACTTTAACCGTCTTACCTGAAACGTCAGTATATCCATCAGCAACCTCAACCATTGGAGTACCCGAAGCACCGCTGCAGTAGTAGAGTTTTATTTTGAAGGCTCTGCCAGAGATATCCGCTGTATCCGCTCCGTATCCCTCAGGAGTTCCCATAACGTAAGCATCATGCACTTTCTTCAGCTCTGTAATTTCTGTAGCTACACCACCAGTAGCGTAGGCACTTGAAATGGTTACCTCCTTAGTTATTATTTTCAACCCAGCCCCGTAGGGTTTGTCTATCTTTCCTTGGATAGTCATCTAATCCACCTCCTTACTCCTGTGCAATTCTCTTACCTCTTGGCTCTGCTACAAATCCTCTAATTATAAGGTTATCCGTACCCGTAGCTTGTGCGTAGTACTCAATTTTCATGGGCTCTTCTTTTCCGTAGAATATCAATATGTCGCTTATAGCTTCAACCGTAGGCTCAGTTAGCATGTCTTGGAAGTGCCAGATATCCTTTACAACGGCACCTTTACTGAATTTCAATGCAACTATCTTAGGACTTGCGTTAACGTTCTTAACACCGAAGAACATGTAACACTTGTCGCTTGATACGGTTGTGTTTACTAATGTAGTCCATGAGTTAGCTGTAGAAATTGTCTCTTCCCAGACCTCATTCGTGAACCCTAGGTCGGTGCTTGGCAGGATATCTCTGACAACAACATCCTTGGCACTAACTACACCGCCGATTTTTTGAGCTACAGCTTTTTCAACCAACCTTCTTTTAACCTCTTCCTCTATAGCCCTAATCTGTTGGGCAGTAAGCTTTGCGGTTATGGGCATGGTACATCACCCCGTTAACTCTTTTACTTATTGCCTAATCAACAAGGTATTTAAGCAACCTAACAAATATATTAAATGTAATATATGAAGCTACGTAAGATGGACAAGGAGAGATGGACTTATTACTCTATCAGAATTAGGGTTAGGACTAAGGAAAGGCTAGATAAGCTTGCAGCGGAACTTAAAAACACCTACCACAACATAAGGAATATGGACGACGTGCTAAACTTCTTAATAGACATGTACCATGATGCATATCATCTTGCAAGCAAGCTGGAGGTAAGATAATTGGTTCGCATGTACAAGAAGGGAGCGCAAGCGGAAAGAGAGCTAATCAAGTTGCTGAAGGGAAAAGGATTTGATCCGACAAGGGCTGCGGGTAGTAAGGGTTTGATGGATATCGTTGCACTGCACGAAGGCAAGGCTTACGTCTTTCAGGTTAAATACACCAAATACGATACAATCAGAATTCGGCGCAAGGAGATTTGCAAGCTTGTTGATTTATACTACAGGCATAATCCAAATCCAGATAAGGAAACTACAGCCGTTTATCTTGCCGTGAAGTTCAGAAGGCATGGCTGGAGATTCTATCCCGTGATAAAGCTTTGGAGTCTGCTCTCTGGAGTTTTCGATACCTTTGAGCTTAAGCCTAAGGACGGGTTACCGCTGGACGGCCTCCTTAATTGGCTTAATCATCAAATAAGCTCCTAGAGGAATTAGTGGCAAAGCAAACAACTTGTACCATCCGTAGGCTAAGTTAAACACAGCCCATGCACCTACGAAGCAGAGAATTCCACCTAGGAAAAATCTTATTCCTGCTAAGATGAACTTAAAAATCCTTACAATGATGCCTCCGAGCCAACTAAGGAATCCTTTAACAGCATCCCAAATTCTGTATATAAGTCCTTTCTGTTCCTCCTTCCTCCTTACCTGCAACACCAGATACTTATTGCCTTCTACGATTTCCTCATGCACGGATTGAACCTCTAATCCTTGTATATGCTCAACCCACCAGGTGACAATTTTCTCAACTATACCGCTTATAATATCCCAATCGGGAACATCAAAAACAAGCTCATAGTATGGCCCCTTCCTTATTTGACTCGTTCTTGGATCTACTGATATTCTAACGCTATCTTTTGTAACAACGGGTTTGCCATAATAAACATTCCCTAGTCTCGCTACTCTTGGCTTTGTGTATCCGAAGATTGTCATTTTCTCTTTCTAAGGTATTCAACTACCGCACCTGCAGCAAGGAGAGCAAATAGAATAGCTCCGAATCCCTTGATAGGTTCGGGTCTTTCAGGTGGCCACTTCTTCTGATCAACAAGGTGCCACGCCATTTTAGTACCAAGCGTATAGCATAAACAATACTGTTGCCTTACCTTCCGTTTCAGGCGTTTCAAAAGCAAATCTGAAATTCTTTACCTGACCTGGTGCAAGCAGAAGGTATTGCTCAGGTGGGTCTCTTGGAGGAGGATAAAACCATGCTTCTTTGTAAGGTTCATATTCTTGCCATTCTCCTTTCTCTGTAATATCTTCTCCTGTGTCTCTATCCTCAGCATAAATGTCTTTGATGTAGTAGCTTTCCTCATCTGACCAAAGAGGTGAAACTGCTATAACAAACCAACCAGGACAATCGTCCGTATTCTTTATTTGAAAGTCTATAGCTACTGTTGTACCAGGTTGAACTTTCTCGCCAGGTGATACTTTAACAATGGAGATAGATCCTCTCTTGGCTAGCTTTGCAACAATTTCCTTAGTTACTGAAGCAATAGAGTGCCAAGTTGCCATTTTAACCACCCGTCACCTTCTTGTAAATATCATAAGCACCATACGCTATGAGAGCTCCACCTATTAGCTTGTAGTATCCAGGTGCAAGCCAAGTTACACCGCTACCTACAACAATTAGGATTAAATCGCCTAGGTAAGGCTTGAACTTCTCCCAAATCCTATCAAGCAACTCCTTTATTTTCTCCCAGAGCCACTCAAAGAATCCACTTATCTCATCCCAGACAAGCGTAACGGGTTGCGCAGACAAAGTTACCACTTTCCTCTTAGGTAATTCGAGAATCTTCCTCAAATCCGCAGCAAGCTGCAAAGGATGTTTATAATACTCTGGACGCAAGCCGAGCATCTCTAGAGCCTGGGCTATCTCAGGGTCGTACAAATTCCACCTACTTAGCCATTCCTCCCAAGTTGTCATTCCTTCAGAGCTCCCTTACCTTTTATCGACTCATAAGTTCTGGCAAGGATTCCTCGCCCAGTTGGACTTAAAAGGAAGAAGCCCGCAAGCATCCCTGCGGAGAAAATTGTTAGCTCCCTTCTGTAGGTATAAACTATCTCTTGCCCCCTAGGATTCCATGCGAAATAGCCAAGTGCTAAGCCTATACCTGTGCCGAGCAGGACTGCATCTTCAGTCTTCATAAAATTTTCTATGTCGCTTATATAACAAATCACTTTGGCAACATTTCTACAAAAGTAAACTTAAAATACTTGTGCAATTGTAAACAAGATTGGTATGCAGGACTTATATCAACCCTTTAAGGAGAAATGGGTGAAAACGTGGAGAGCCATTCTTAGTCGCTACACTAAGGTCATTGTTACGCTTCAGGACGGAGAGGAAATAATGGGTAGGCTTCTTGCTGCCAATGTACCTTTTGGTGATTTATGGGTGCAGGCGGGCGAGCCGATACTCATTCCCTTCAGAAGCATAAAGAAAGCAAGGTTTCTTGAGTAGAGTGATGGACAAAGTAACGACAAAGAACTACAAGCTAGAACTTATTAGAATTTACGACTTGTGCAAGAAGAAGGAGAGAGGGAGAAGGGTTTATGTTTATAAAGCTGTTAGGGTGCCGAACCCAGGGTGGACGAGCAGCTACGACTGGTGGAAGGATAAGCTTTACTGCTTCAGCATCGTTACGCTAGGCGAAGGAGTTTTCAACATATTTGCAAAGGTTGAGAATTACGAGCAGCTTGCCGAGCTTTTATTTGACTTCCTTAAGCAGTTGAAAGGTGTTAAGCTCAAGAAAGCTTTTCTGGTCCTAATTCTGATTACGAAGCACAGGGTTTTCGATTTGGGGAAGTTGAGAAAGCTTGCAGGGATAGGGACGCTGTTGAAGGTTCTCAAGGCTGCGGGCTTTAAGTTCAAAGAAGGTAGGCTCATCGCTGAGAAGGATTCCCTGGCCTACTTCATTGCTAAGGAAAAGTTGAAGATTACGCAAGTTAAGTAGCTGAGTTGACTTCTCGCTAAATCGCTTTTAGAAAAGCTTAAATAAAATCTTGAACACCAACAAGTGTGGAGGCGTTGGGTAGGGGTTCAGCGGCTCGATACCTCGGGGGGTTAGCCGTCCCCCACCCCTGCCCAATTTCCTCCATTCTCCTCTCATACTTGCATCTTGGCGGGCGACAAGGAGGGGCTTCAGCGGTCTGCACGCCGACTTCCGGAGTCGGAGGACCGGGTTCGAATCCCGGCGGGTATCCTTCGGGATGCCCGGGGTGCGTAATATGTCCCTCCTAATTTCCCGCCACTTACCTGAGGGGCTGTGGTTTAGCCGCAAGTCCAGGTTCAAATCCTGGCGGCCCCATCTGGAGGCGTTGGGTTGGGGATTCAGCACCCGGCTAGTAACCGGGGAACGCTCGCCCCGCCCGATTTCCTCCGAATTTCCTCCCTGATAGAAAGAAAAGGGGGAGGTGATCGTATGAAGTGGGAGGATGTCTTGAACCAGTTTAGCACATCTTTTCTAAGAAGGAGAGAAGCTATTGAGGATTTTGACGCCAGCAAGCACAGCTTCTATATCCACGACCCGGAGATGCAGTATCTCAGCATGTTGTTAACAGGATACATAACTGATTTCTACTACATGAAGGCAAGTGAGGTGTTTCAACTTGCAATGCCTTTGCACAGAATAATTCTTGATAAGGATCCAGAATACCACCTCATGAGCCTCAGAGTTGCAAGAGCTTATGGAGCTATGAAGGATCAAGTGATTCTAGGGTTACTAATGTGGTCAAAGCATTCAGAGAGGCAAAAACACAAAGACGAGCTTGTTGATCTTTTAGCGAGCTTCCCACCTAACCAGATAGTCAGAAAGTTCATCAACACAAAGAGAAAAACGCCAAACTTATTCGGGGGGCTGGGTACTTTCGAGAAAAAGTTATTGAGAGCAGTTATGCAAAGGTGGGAGGAGCAAGGTAAGCTACCATATTACTTTGCCAAGTATCGCAGATACATCCAGCAAATCGTCAACATTGCTCACGTAAAAATAAACCCTGCGGAGTTCAGTTATCTCAGCAATCCGACAAAGTATCAAGGTGATATTGACTACCTCAAGAAAATAAGTGAATTCCTAAGGACTAAAGATATCCTCGACTTGCCAGACAAGGCTCCATTCGAGCTAGTAAGATCAAGCATTCCAAAGGAAAATTGGTCCGTGGAAGTACTTAGGAAGTGTGATATAACAGGGAATACGGTAGTCTTGCAAGCGTGCAGTCTTTACCAAGCGTTTGGGGATAAAATACTTCCTTACATTGAGCGTGCAGTAACAAGTCCAACCGTAACGGCGGATAAAATCCTCAAGGCGCTAATTATGGCAGCAATCAAGAATTACGAGAAATTAGCGGAGAAACTTGCAGAAGCTTACGCAGAGAAGGTCAAGCAAACATACAAGCAACTATTGTTACCATTGCCAGAGATGCCAGCAATTTGCCTAGTGCTTGATGCAAGTGCAAGCATGGATGTAGATAGGCTGTCGGGTATGTTCTTGAAGGCAATATCTTGTGTAGCACCATTCGCACCGCTTGTTAAAAGCCTAGTGTTGTTCAGCGATAAAGCAAACTATGAAGCTGAAAAATTGCTAGAGAATTGGGAGGGATTGCTCCAGCTTGTAAGGATTGCAGAGCAGAGATACAACAGCGGAACGAACATAGTTGCAGGGTTAGAATTAACAATTGATCAAGCAAAAACAGGGGAAATAAACACAGTAATCATTGCTACGGATGAGCAGGCAAACATAGTTGAGGGTACAAGGGAAAAAGAGATGGAGTTAATACGCAAGTTGCTAGATATGGGCATCAAGGTAATAGTGTTAAATCCAACACCTTATCCAGCGCACGTTACAGACATCAAGGATAAAAGGTTGATTTATGTTCCAGCACCGAACCCAGAGGCGGTTATTGCAGCGTTAAAGTTAATTCAGCTAAGGAAAGAGCTACAGCAGGCCACAGCAAAGGAAGTAGTCCAGAAGTTAGTAGTAACAGTCAAGAGAAAGAAGAAAAAGCAAACATCCACTTGATTTTTTATTTTATTTTTGGATAAGCTCTCTTTTTAATAGCTCCTTCTCTATTTTTGCCCGATTAACTGAGATTATAGGGATTTTCTTCCCTAGGTACTCTACTTTCTCTCTTTTGATATACCCTTCCCTTTCTAATCTTTCTAGCGCTTTCTTTATCTCCTCACGAGAATATCTTGGGTAGAATCTTCCATAAACAGAAACCTCAGAATTTATTTCCCGACTTAGGAGAAATCTAAGTATTTCCTTTTCTAACTCAGATAATCTCTTAACTATCCCCTGTAGAGCTTCCCAAACTCTTCCTCTTATCTTTTCAATTGTTTCGTGAGCCCTCCTTAGTTCCTCTCTGGTTTTATAAGCTCCTAACTGTGTTAGCAACACGTCGCACTCTCCTAGCAAGTCTGTTATCTTATCTAGACATTCCTTTAGCCTTGGGAGATCCCTTTTCACTTTCTCCTCGTATAGTTTTTTATGCAAACCCCGCAACCCCCGCAACCTTTCTTCTACAGCCACTTTTCTCACCTCCTCATTTTCATCCACTCGATAGCATTATCAACCTTTCCAATGAGTTCCATCACAGCTCTCCTTACTTTCTCAACCTCTGCCTTCGTCTTAGGTGCGTCCACTTCTTCCAGAAGTTCCTCAACTTTATACAAGGTGTCTCTAACATGTGCTAGCTGCTCTTTTATCTCCTTATATTTTGAAATGATGTAAGCTCGTGATTTCTTTCTCGGATATTCCGCAACAGAGATATACTCTTTATACATTGTCCTCACCTCGTTATATATCCTAAATATTCTAAAATCATCCTTGCGACAATCTCACCAATCTCACTTCTCCTTTGCACTTCCCTAATCAAATCCCACTTCCCGTAAGTTTTACCTCTTATCACAAGGGCAAGATTCTCGGGCATTTGATATAGTCTTGCCAAAACCAACTCCCATTGCTCGGGACGTATAGGTGAAGTGTGGTATAATTCCTCAATCATGCGTTGTATTCTTTCGGCTAAAGGACCACCTTGCCTAACAATTGCGACAACCTGATTCCAGGTATAGGCTACACCATCAACTACCACTGCGACCATGTTCTTTTCCGCCTCGGGTAATTTGTTGTAAATGCTCAGAATTTTCGCAAGGCTCACTTCAACCACCTCTCCACTCTAAGCTCTCCCAGAGATTCGGTCATTTCCTCCTGCAGTTTCGGCAATAGTTTACCCTTCACAACAAATACAGGGGCTAAACTACCAAGGAACACGGCAAGTACGGCAAGCATAAACTCTTTCTCAGAAACCTCATCACGCTCGGCAAGCTTCAAACTGAGTAGATTGTTAGCTATAAAAGTTGCAAGTCCGCTCATTGCAGCCGTCCACGTTATTAAGGTTGAGGCTTTAACAGCCATGTTTACTTATTACTTTATCTCTTAATTAACTTTATGAAGGTCATTATATTTACAACTGCTTACGATGAAGCAACAGAGGAAATAAGCAAATGGGCAACTACGGGAGCTAATATTTTCTTGATGCACGGTTTCGAGGTTACATACATTGCAAACTACACGAAAAGAGATGTTGCGGAATATCTAGCTAAAAATAATTACGATTTGGTCGTTTTCGGTTGTCATGGTTGGTATAATGCACTTTATGGTAGTATGGGGGAAGAAGCCGTTGTTGCATGCTGGAACGACATTTTACTTGCAGGTAAGGAAGTTTTCACGCTTGCATGCAAAAGTGCGGCGGTTTTAGGTAATTCAGCAATGATAAAAGGAGCAAAAGGTTATGTTGGCTGGAAGGAAGATTTTATTTTTTGCTTGGGTAAATACGCTGAGCCTTTTAGGCTTGCGATAACTAAGTTTTTCGATGCTTATGCAAAAACTAAAGACTTTTTGAATGCAACTTTAGCTTTGAAAAATGAGCTTAAAAAGCAATTTGAGATTTGGAAACACAAGGATAGCACGGTGGCAAGCTGTTTACTACATGATTTGAATAATTTAGTAGTTTTTGCTTATGCAAGAAGGAAAGAATTAGTTTGGGTAGGGTTAGGGTTAGCGGGGTTAGGTGCTTATTTGGTGTTAAAAAAGAAAAAATAAAAGCATAAGGGCTTAGATCAGCGGGAAAGTATACGCAATTTAGCGGATTCTTTTGCTATTTTAAACGCTTTTTTGGTTGTTTGCTTTTCGCTGTACCCTCTCTCAAAAAAAAGATTTTTGAGAAATCTAAAGTACTCTAGATATTTATACGCACTTGCGTCAACTACACTGTTCTCTGATAGTTTTTGCAAACACTCGAAACAGACATTGTTTTGCGTGTCTCCTGTAAACTTTGAGAGCTCCTTGCCACAAATTTGGCAATGTACTTTGAGTTTTACATAAACTGTCCTTTGTGTGAAATCATCTACCCAGCCAAATGTCATCTTCTTCACCCCCACTCTCCTTGATGTTCCTCCGACTATTTAAACCTTTCTTTTGTCCTACTTATCACTTAGTTAACTTATCGACAAGGTGATTAACGAAAGGTATTTAAAGGAGAAGGAACATAAGGGTTATCGGGGTGGTGGAAATGAGGAGGTTGAGATTGGCTCCCCTCAAATATGGGTTTTCAAGTGAAGAAGATGCAGGATTCCTTAGCGATAAGTTCATGGCACAAGATCCTTTTAAAGAGTTACTTAATGACTTGCAGGAATTTAGAATCGTTGAGGTAATAAGCCAAAAAGAACTAGCAAAAAGGTTTCCTCTTACTTATGAGGAACTTGAGGAAGAAACAGGAATACCTAACTACCGCCTAAAATATGCCATTATACTTAAAAATAAGGATGAGCAAGGTTTCCATGGTGTAATTTATTTCGTGTACTCTGCTTAATTTTTTCTTTTTATTTTCTTTTTCCTGAGCTTTTCTCAGCTAGATAAGGCTCCTGCTTTCTCAAAAAGGCGAAAAAAGGCGATGTCTCCCGTTTCGAAATTTTGGTTTAGCAACTTGTGTTAATGCATAGTGTACGTACTTTTTAGCTACAAAATGACACAACAGCACATAGCAATAAGCTAAGTTGTCTAATTAGATACAAAAAATAAAAAAGTTAAAAAGTAGAAAAGTTATTTAGTACTCGCTGGGTAAGAGGAGTACCCCATTTCTACCACCCCGATAGTCTCAATGTTCCTCAAGGTATTTAAACCTTGCGATAGTTACTTAGTCACTTAGTGAACCATGTAATATATTTAATAAGTGTAAGGTTGACAAATAAATTATGCGACCATTCGCCCCTGATGAAGTGCGAAGAATTTGGACTTTATATTTAGCTAAATTACCATCTCCAGAAATTGCGAAACAGCTAGGAAGAAGCGAAAGCGGGGTTAGGCGGGTTATTCAGCAAATTATTCAACAATATTCAGGAGATGTTGAAAGATACCTGCGTGAAAAATATAAAGTAGGTATAAAAGATAAGAGCAAAGAGGAAAGAAAAGAGGAAACAAGAGGGGCAAAGAAAAGAGGAAGAAAAACAGAGGAGGAAAAAGCGATAGAGGAAGCAGAAAAGGTTTTGGAAGATGTTGAAGGAGAAGAGTTAAAGGAAGCTTTAAGAAGTGCAGTAGAGACAGCAAAAAGCAAAAAAGGGAAAGCAGCGACAGTTGTAAGAGCGATGACAGAAAAGAAAATAACAGAGGAAGCGACAGAAAACGTGGCTTTTGCTTTGCACTATGGCACTTTCATAAACAAATATGTTAAACCTCTTGCACACGCAAATAATATGACCGTGACTGATTATCTTGCTGAAACTATTGCTTTCTATGAGCTTTACAAAGATGCTGTTGAGACTCTTAAGCTGAAAGCCGAATTATACAAAGAATTACTTACCCTTGCGCTTGAAGCCTTATTGCCTGAGAATCAAGCAAGAAGGAAAGCCCTCATGATTAAAGACTTGATTATGAGCCTTGCGGCAAAGGGTTATCAAATCCCCAGGGATGTTTTGAATGAATATTTAAAAGTTGTGAAAGGTGGGTGAAAATGGGGGAGGATAAGCTCGAAATCTTGTCAAAAATGCTGGAAGATTTGAAGAAAGAGAAAGCGGAGAGCGCAAGACTGGAACAACTAAGGGATATTGTAGAAACTTTGAAAGAGGTGAGAAAAAACTCACAAAGCGTAACGAGTAACTCCTTGCTGCGTGATTATTTAGACTACATAATTACTGAGAAAATAGCGACGAGGGTTGGGGGAGAGGGCGATGATATTGACTTAAACAGCTTGCTCAAGCTTGCGGTTGCTCAAAGCTTAATACGCTCATCTTTCATGCAACAATCTGCCTTTGGTGGATTAAATGATTCTCTTGTTCTGGCTATGCTTCTCTCTGGTAGAGATACAAAAGAGATCAAGGAAGTTATCGACAAGATGAACGAGTTGAGGCAGGAGCAGGTTAAACAAGTGCAGGACTTGCAGAATCAAATAGTTAAGATGCAGAAGGACAAGGAGCGTGAGGAATTGATTAAAATGTTCAAAGAATCACTTGATAAGCAAAAGCAAGACTATGAGAAAAGAATTGAAGAGCTACAAAATACTATTTACAGCTTGCAATCACAACTGCAAAGTGCTACACAGCAACCCGATCTTGTAAGTCAAGTTAAGAAATTAAAGAAAGCCGTTGAAGATTTGAGGACAATAAGCACTGAACTAGGAGTAACTCCACCACCAAAGATTGTTGACGAGGGCGGGAAAATCGATTGGAACGTCCTTATAAGCGAGATGAGCAAAACAATAAGCAACATTGCTAAAGCGGTAGCTGAAGCGAAGAAAGCTCAGCCCGCTCAAATTCAGCCTATGCCCTTGCCTGAACAGCCGCAACCACAAGCGATTCCACAAGCTCAAAGTAGCGGCGTTGTAGAGTTACCTCCTGAGCAACCGCAGCCTGCAAGTCGGGCAAGCGTTGAGATAACTGCAAAGCCAGAAGCACCAAAGGAACAAGTTACCGAGTCGCCTAAGCAACAAGTAGAACAACCACCTAGTGAACCGATGAAAGTTAGTGAAAGTGTGCCTGAACAACCTCAACCCACAACAAAAGATGAGGATGTGATCGAAATTGACTTGGGAAAGGAAGCTGAAGAACTTGCTAAGTCGCTTGAGGAAAGATGAAGTAGTAGAGAGGTTCATAAACTATTGGCTTGAAAAGCTAGAGGCGGAGCATGTTGCAGAGGGAATAAGAAGAGGGCCAGAATACACCGCTGAGTGGCTAGCTAATTTTTTGCATTTCAACAACCCTACTGTTAGGTTTATTATCATGCTTCACTGGAGCGAAATCTCAGCCTACCTTTCGAAAGTGGAGAATGTTTACAAAGTTTTGGCTAGGAAGCCTGAAATAAAGAAGCTGTTGGACACTCCGCAGGGTAGGATATGGTTGAACAAAACCGTAGAGTTATTGTATTGGAAGCTCTATAACTTAGTTAAGAATGGCTAGTAGGGTAACTCATAACCGAGTCGCCAAAGAGATTTGTAAACTTCTGGGGCTTAACGTTAGCGATAAGTATATTGATGCGTTCAACAAAGCCTTAGATGCTCCTTATGTTGTTGCGAAGAGGAAGCACAGGGAAGTTTTCGGTCATTATGAAGACCCCTTAACTTTAACATTTTTAGCCTTGCAGAAAGACCCAGGGTTAGCATACTTGCTTTGGAGAATCCACAGAAAGCTTGATAAGATAGAATGAGTCGCTTAGACAAGGTTAGAGAGTTTATAAAGCCAGAGGTTGTAGAGCAGGCGTTGAAGAAGTTAGAGAGAGGCGAGAAACTAACGGATGAGGAAGTTTTCCAGCTCGCACTTGTAACGGGTAGGATTGAGGTTGCTGAGAGGAATGGCAGGAGGTTCTTTAGGAAAAGGCGTGAATACTTAGATGACCCGAGCAAAGCACCGCCGAACATCCTCGATAATTGGATAAAATTTGGCGAAAAGATGATGGAGGCAAGAGGGTTGAGGGGTAGCGTAACCCTGCCAGACGGCACACGCATATCTATGCCAGCTTATATTTTGATGAGGGAGAAACTTAAAACGGAAGCGGAGAAGGAGAGGTTGAGGTTGGAAAGAGAGAAAAAGAGGAAAGAGAAGTGGTTTAAGGAGACTATTGAGAAGCTACGCAGAGAAATGGGGCTTGAGGAGATCGTTGTTGAGGAAGTTGAAAGGATAACGGAGGAAGAGTTGAAAAAGGCACTTGAAGCTTTGTTGATTTAGTTACTTTCATCAAGATTTAAATAGTTTGAATCATATTGATATTTCCGGTGAGAAAGATGGGAATCGAAGGCGTAAAGCTGTCTTTTAAAAGCATAGAGAACTGCGATGTTCTAGAGATTGAGCTAGGTAAGCCTATTGAACCTAGTGTTCTTGCAAAGTTAGACAACATGGAATTCAGAAAGATTCTGCTTGATCATCAAACAGGCGATGTTTTAGTGATTTCAGGTAGAGCGCCAATTTGGCTTTACTGCTTCCTACTTCATGAAACAATGCATCTCTGGAAAGCAGTAGCAACATTTGACCCAAAAATTGGCGGTGCAATCATTGTAGGTAGCCACACACCGAAGTATGGAATTGGAGACATAATTCACATAGGAGGTGCAAAATGATGTGGCATCTTTGTGAAAGGGTTAAGGAATTCCTCGAAAAACTAATCCAGCAAGAGGATCCTGTGAAAATTGACAACCTGCTAGGACACATCATCGGCTTATCTATTGCACACCTTACTATGGTAAAGGTAAAGCCAGAAGCTGTGCCAAAATGCGATAAGTGTGAAGCTGTCCACCTATTCATCCACCGCATACCCTCAAGCAGAACTCCAGAGAGCTACAAATTAATCAAAAGGGAAGCTATCATATTACGCAAAAAAATTACAGCTCAGCCAGTAACTCGCTAATCTTCTTCAGCACTTCTGCCCTTTTTTTATCCCCTTCCTCTTCATATTCTTTTGCAAGGCTTGCTATGTTTGCTGTTAGTAGGCTCAACCTCCTCTCCTTTGTCATCCTGCGCTTCTTTTCCTTCTTCTCTTTAGGCTTTTCTTCTTTTGGCTTCTCTAAAACGGGCTTCGGCTTCAGCTTCTCTAGCAGGTTCATGCCTTTAATCTTGTAGGGGATACCATGCATAGAGCAATACTTGAGCAAGACTTGAGGTCTAACGTTTGGATGTTCTTTTAGCAAATTTTTCAGTTTTTCAATAGGAGTGCTACCTGGCATTTTCTTGACTGCTCTTTTAAGGGCTTCATATTCGATTTTCAGCAATTCTTCACTATCAAAGGGCTGGCTTCCTAATATGTACTCGTGCGGCTGCGGCTCTCTGTTCTCGTAGCACCAGATGTGATAAGAGCCTTCTAGAGTATGACGGATAATCTGGCCTTTGCAGAGAGGTTGCTTACACTTTGGACAAATAGGCGGAATTTTTAGGCTTATCATTATATAATAAGTGAAACTAATAACTATTTATGAAGTTTAAGAAGGAAGAACTTGAAAAGGCATTACGCATTGTTGAAAAGGCATGTAAGTCTCTAGAAAAAGTTAATAACTTGCTAGGCGACATAGAAGACCAGCTAGTAAAAGCAGGGGTCTCTTTGGCAGACCCCACGATAAGTGAACTTACTCCAATTGGAGAGGCTATAGATAATGCTCTGTCAAGATTATACAAGCTAGGTACTATGATTGCATACTACAGCAAAGGAGTAAAAGAAGAAAGATATTCAATAAGAAGGTGGATATAATTCAGCCAAAAGGTCTTCCTGCAATATATTGATACCACGAATACCAAATCTCATCCAAGATGCTTTCAGGCACTGGGGCGTAGGGAGTTACAGCAGCAAAAGACTCTAACTTCCTTCTAACATTCTCTTTTATCTCCTCTGGCACGTTGGGGTGTGCTTGCCAGAAGGAGTAAGCTTGCTTAAGATATTCTGACTTGAAAACTCCCCAAAGGGTTCTAATCATCTTGTATAAATCCTCAGGCAAAGAAAATATATCCCTACCCATTCTAAACTGCTCATTTACCAACTTCTCAACATCCTTAATTTCCTCAGCGAAGAAGGGTGCTGTTTTCATAATGGCATACCAAAAGACTTCAGGATACTGTGAAAGCCAGGCTGGAGCTCTTAGATAAATTCTCGGTTTAGGCGGCGCAACTCTTGTGGGTCTGGTGATTTCCTTAGGGAGGAACATTCTGAGCTTCCTTGCAATAGCGTCTGGTGTAACCGCCTTACACGGTTGTCCTGGCATGCAAATAAAGAATCCATGCTCTGCACAGCGGTAAATATGAAACTCTGGTGGCACGGGAACCTCCGCACCATACAGTATGAACCTTCTTACGGGCATGAGAAACCTTCTGCACAAAGGACACTTAGGAGCCCCCCTTCTCTCAAGCTCATCCTCAATGATTCTCTTTCTCCTTATCCATTCATCGTAAGGGATGTCTGGTGGTTTTTCAGCATGGTAGGCCTCAAGCAATTCATCCGTACTTGCAGTCCTAACATATTCCTCAAACTCTTTTATCGGTGCTGCCTTCTCAACATTCTCAACTTGCTCTTTAATTTGCTTAACTTGTTCCTCAAGCTCTCTGACTTCAAACTCAGCCTTGCGTTCGTAAGGTGTTCCTCTGTACTTCTCAAGCTCTCTTCTGGCTTCCTCTAACTCCTTCTCAAGTCTTCTTATTTCGCTTTTATATTTGGCAAGCTGCGCTTTAGCCCTTTCAACATAATCGATTCTCGCAAGCCTGCGCAACTTTTCAATCTCCTCCTCAAGTTTCCTCGCCCTTTCCCTCCAGAACTCAACTTCCTCAAGTTCTTTGGGTGCTGGCATCTCCTGCAATACCCTCATTTCAAAATCGGCTTTCAACTCATCAAATGTAAGAGAAGGGTCAGCTTCTGCGGAAAGCCACTCTATAACCATGGTATGAGGGTCCGCAATGCCGACTTCTTCAGCTCTATTGTAGCAATAAACATACAGGGAGAAAATCTCAGGAATTGATATTTTGAACTTTCTCTCCTCCCAAATCCTTTTTAGGGTTTCCCTAACGTCCTCTGGAATGTCCTTTACAGTGATTGGCATTGTTCTTATAATTTCCTTATAGAAAAAGTGATATATAACCAAAGCGATAAGTTAACTTAGAAATAAGTCTCCAGGTGGTGGTGTAAAATGGCAGGTACCGTACCTGTCTTCGGGAAAAGGGCACACGTAACAATTGTTAGTGAGCACCCAGCAACCAAGAAAGTGAACTTCACAAGAACTGCAGTAGCATGGTATAAAGATCCAACTAAGTTATCTGAGGCACAGTTAGAGGCTTGTATCTCACTTGGTGAGTTTGCCATACACAACTGCAGAAGGAAAACAGATACTGTTACCTTGCCTGATGGAAGGAGAATCTCCACACCAGCATACATCGTAATGACTAGATATCCAAAGAGAGGAGAAGGAGCTTGCGGAGGTAAAACAAAGGAGAAAAGGCTTGAAGAGCAATATAGAAAAGCTGAGGCCCATATAGAAAGGCTTAAGAGAATCCTAGAAGCAAAGAAAGCTGGAAGAAAGGTTACTGCAGCTGAGTTGTTAGGCACAATGCCTGCAGGAAGGGTATTAGAGTGAGGTGAAGAGCGATGGCAACCATGAGAGATGTTGGTGTGTTTGCAGGGCTACAAGCAATAGGTAGAGCCATTCAAGAGGCTTCAGTATATACTCCTGTCCTATCCCCTAGAGTAATAAGGCTCGGTGCAGCTGCTGCATTGCTTGGGTTAGCTGTAACTGGGAGAGTAAGAGGCGGAGCTGAACTTGCCTGCTTAGTTGCTGGAAGCAAACTATTAGTTGATGAAGTTGCTGAGATCATAAAGGAGAGAATGGCACCTGCTCCCGCTCCAGCTCCAGCACCTGCAGCTGCACCTGCTCCTAGACCCGCTGCGAGGATAATCTAGCGTACCCCTTCCGTTTTTTAATTTTGTTTTGAAAGATGGTGCTAGAGGTAGCAAACCCAGAAATTATTGATGTATGTTTGAGAACGATTGAAGAAAGCTTAGGTAAGCGTGGGTACTCCGACATTGTCTACAAGCTGAGAAAAAAGCATTCTTACATAAAATCGCTTGCGGAAGAAATTAATGTAGGTAAGCTTGAGGAAGAAATAATAAAAGCTTTGAAGTTCGAAGTTCTGCAGCATGTCGAGTATGTTAGGGCATTGCTTGCTTTGAATAAAGTTTTTAATGACAAGTATGCTGAAACGGGAGAAACATTCTGGAAGATTCTTTCGGATGAGGCTCACAGATTCATAAAGAAAAATGCCTGGCTTGCCGGTAAGAAGTATGCAGAGTATAGGGCATTGGAGAAGTTCGGCTTGGAGAAGCATAGGATAAGCTGGCTACCCATTTTAGGAGCTTTCTTTCTTGCGGGGGTTTTGCTTGTTGGAAGAGTAAGGACAATGCCTACGGGTAGGCTCGAGATTTTGAGCTTTGAGTATTAACGCAAAGATGATATGCAGCCATTAGTTGCTTGGCTCGCAGTCCATCCATGTCACAAAAATATTCAGTGGCTCACAAACTTATTGTGCAACCATATCCAACATGGCTCGCAGAGGAAATTTGCAATCAATGGTTTAGTGGCTCGCTCGCATAAATACTACGCAAGCAAAATTTTCTTGGCTCGCATAATTTCTTCGCAATCAATCCACGAACGGCTCGCATTATAGATTTGCAGTCAGAATCATCATGGCTCGCATCTCGCTTCCGCGATCACGCTTTAGGTGGCTCGCATATACCCCTTGTCAGCATTTTAAGCTTGGCTCGCGATGAACCCGTGTTCGCCGAGGGGAGTCTCTGTGGCTTCCGTAGGAGGGCACGGGAGATAGATATGGGTGATGAATCTCTACGTAGGTCTATGAATGCCTACGTAGAAGGGAACCCTAAAAAATTTTAAAGGAAGAAGAAATATTTAAACAATTCTCTTAGGACAAACTTTTCTGCAGCCGCAACTATCGCAGTAGTATTCAACTTCTCTGCACCACGCCACTGGCTCCCCCTTTCTATCTGGCAGGTTGTCAACAACAGGTGGTATAAACTCGTGGAATCCGTGAGCTGCACCGTAGTGAGGCTCCACCTGCAAGCCTTCAAGATGTCTCCACGCTATATATGTGTGGCAAAGGAATAACTTTACCATCTTCCTCTCCGCCCTGTTCTGTGCATGCCCTTTGCTGTATCCCTTCGCAAGCTCTTGCTCCTTGAATTCTCTGCACTTCTGGAAGTACCATCCTCTGCTCATTAGCAGGCCTAACACGCCGAGCCTATACCTGAGGAACCCTTTTAACCACGGGTTGAATAAACAAACATCTCCAGCACGCTTCTTTTGTGGAACCCGCTCTGGCTCTGGCTCCTTGCATTTGCAAATGAAGTCCTCAGGCTTCTTCTTCTTTATTTTCCTCTTCTTCACCTTCTCTATGAACTCCTGCCTCTTAGCCTCATCCTCAAAACATCTCTTGCCGCACTTCTTGCACCTGAGCTCAAGTCCTAAGCCTCCGTAGCTGTAAAAGTTGCTTACGTGTGGAAATCTGTCGATAGGTGCGAAGAATGCATATATACCGAAGCTGAGAAGCTCACCCACACCCTTCACGTACTTATGATATCTTGTATATAAGGGTAGGTTCTGAACCCTTCTCTTTATTGCAGCCCTATACATCGCTTCAAGTTTGAAGGTTTCCCTGACTATCTCTAGATAGTCCTCTGGCAAAATCTCCGGTCTCTCTATCTTGTCAGAAATAATTTTTTTCGCATACTCTGCAAAGGGTTCTGCAACTTCCTCCTCCTTTTTTCCTAGCAGCTCAAGAACGAACTGCTTATCTAAGTAGTCACGCAAGAAACACACAAGTCTGTTGAACTGCCCCTTTCTTGATTCCTGCCTTTCGTAAAATTCTCTAACAAGGAGTTTGTCTATTTCGAGTTCAGCTTGGCTTATCCTCATGCTACCACCTCCGTTCTGTCTTTCTCGAAGTAGTTTATAGAATTCGCAATATTTAAATGTTGATGAAAGTGGACAAGTTGACGCATTTAATCCACGCAAACATTCGATGCTACCATTTTTCGGTTGGCTCGCATTGTACATCTGCTATCATTGCAATTTTAGCTGTATGGCTCGCATTAGATTTTAGCCACCAATTGTTGTATGGCTAAGAAATCACTTTCAAAATATCCTCAACGGTTACCTTCGTTTTCCTAAGCTGTTCAAGCTGTTCCTCTGTAAGCTTCTTCAAATCCTCAGCCATCTTTTCTATTTCTTCTTCATATTCCTTGAGATAAGCTGTCATTGCATAGTCTTTGCCGTGCTTTCTCAAGCAAGCAGCAATAGCATACTTTTTAGCATTAACTAAGGTCGCAAATGCAAGCGCTTGTTCGGGTGTTTCAAACTCAAAGTATTTTCTAACTACCTCAACCATACTAATATTTATGGCAAGGCTAAAATATAAAGCTGAGCTACCTAGCCCGCAGAGGGTAAAATTCTTAGTTCTAGTTGGCGATGTAAAGGGAGAGGTTTTTGAATATGAATGGTTTGCTGAGTATGAGTTAACTGCAAAGAGCGGTGAGCATGTTGTTGATTTGGGTGATGTTCCTAAGGGTAAATATGTTGCTGTGGTTGCTTGCAAGGATTTTGACCCCGCAACGGGCAGGCATTATGGGCTGTATGACGCTAAGCTGTTCAAGGTTTGATTAAGAGATTGGTTCATCAATTGCTGGAGGATGCTGAGGGATTGGTTGAATTGCTGCATATCTAGCTGCTTCAATTCCAAAACAATAAAAAATAAAGCAAATAGGAGGAACACTGCAATCAACAGTAGCCACTCCAGACTTGCCTGCGCTCTCATTTTTCCTCCTTTTTCTTTATAAACTCCGCCTCACCCTTGAGCAAATCTAACGGCCTGAATTGCTTGCCAACGTATTTAACGTAGTCAACATCTCTCCAAATCTTTATTGTCCACAAGTAGTCCTCGTTTACTAGTTCGTGCTTTATTATAACATCGCAGTTACGCATTGCCGTGCCTGCAAGCATTGGTCTGAAGCCTTCACCCTTCCAGGTATCACCGAACAAAGTTACTGCGTGAGTTACTAGAAAAGCGTAGAGTTCCTGCATTCTCATCTTCCTCTGCAAGACAATTGTTAAGGTTCTCATATCCCCAGAGACAAGCCTTGTAACTGTGGTGGGATGCTCTCCCCAGTAGAGATACATATCCCCGTACCCTGAAATCGAATCCAGAATGAAGCAAGAGGTATCATCTTTCAGCTCTCTGGCAGCTTTGATGACGTTGTACGCTTTCATCGGCACATATACCTTAGTTCCTAGCAACTGCTCGATCTGCTTCTTGAACTGTCCCTTGATGTTTGCATCAGTCGCAACATAGAGGGGCTTTTTGTTTGTTTGCCTTGCTATTTCACCAGCAATCGCTGAGAGGCATGTGGTTTTACCCTCGCCTGAGTGACCGTATATCAACACAACCTTGTTTTTGAAATCCTCAAGCTTGATCTTCATGGGAGTTTCACCTTCCTATACGTTATTTTATCACCTTCAAGTTTAGGCAAGAGGTAATCTCCTTGCTGTATGCCCAACTGTTTTGCAAGCTTCGCTGGTATGCTCACAACTAAGCTATCCCCCTGCTTCCAAACTTTAACCAGTTTCCTCATTGTTGCATCTCCTTATCGTTATTTCGATGACGTCATCGTTATTCAGCAATCTTTCAATATACTCCAGCATAAGCTCTGCATGCTTGAACACTCTCTCTTTTGTTATTGTGAGTTCCCTTCCGTTGATATCTGGCAAGAGCATTTCCTTAGCCTTCACGAGGTACATCCTGCTCACCTACCTTTATTCTTAACATCAACAATCCTTTTTTCGAGATGCTCAGCTCTGCATCAAGTTTGCTCTCGAAGAGGAAAGCTAGGTCACCGATTTTGAGTTTCGAGCCAGCAACTGCTACCAAGTCGTTTCCCTCGAAGGTAACTAGGAACTTCCTTGCAAGCCTCGTTACAATGTCTTTGATATCTACTTTCACTTCTACTTTCGGCTTCTCCTCTTTGCCCTTCAGCATCGCCTCAAAGGGACACTCCTCCTTGGCATTGCGCAACGCGACTGCAACATTCCTATTACCGTGCTTTCTGAGAGCAATTTTGCCCTCCTGCTCAAGTTCATTCAAAGCCTCGTAGAAGGTGTGCATACCTGGTGCAGGGTCTATCCTTGCCTTAAGCAATGCTAATGCAGGTAGCTCTCTTTGCACCTGAAGTATGCTCAGAATCTTTTTCTTTAAGGCATCCTTAGTCCAATATTTTCTTTTTGCAAGGCTTACCTCATACATGGTTCCTCCCCCCTCCTGTGCCACTTTCCTAAGCCTAACCTTGCCAGCCTTTTCAAGGTAGCGCACCGTTTGCCACACCGTACCATACTTAAGCCCTGTTAACTCAGCAAGCTTGGATATCCCCGCAACGCTTCCCTCTCTTTCAATAACCTCCATCACCCTTTCTGCGATGCTCTGCATTTTAATCAACCTCGTAAACGTCAAATATTGCAACGAAGTCCTTACTTCCGTCCACCGCTGGATAAGGCACTATCACTGGTTTACCCCTGACCTTCACCTGCAAATCCTTGTATACCTCATCGAAGTAAACACACTTAACAACAACATGCTTAGGTGGGACATGTCTTTCTCTCTTTCTTTTCCTCCCAAACATTCGGATCACCATTAAGGTTTGAATCATTAGTAGTATTTAAATGTTGATGAAAGTGGACAAGGTGATAAATAGATGTTTAACCACTAAGAATCAATGCGACTGAGGAAGCAGAAGTTCGACAAGCTGTTGCTGGCAAGTTTGCTGTGCTTCCTTCTAGGTGTAGCTCTAATTATTTTTGACATGAAAGAAGGTTTGCTCTTTGTTTTGCTGGCTTATATGATTCTTGCAACAAAAATATTAGATGTAGTAAATACAAAAAGATAATATGAGCGTGCTGAGAAGCTTCGTGGTGGGCTTCATCGTAGCAATCCTGATAGCAGTGCTATATATAGTTATGCTTGTTTCCGAGCAAAGGAGCTTCACAATAGTTAACCTTAAGGATTTCTTTCTGGGCATCGGGTTGATGGGCGGTGGACTTGGATTCGTGGGAATTTGGTTAAGAATGCGCTGGGGAGTTATTCCTATGGTGCTTTTCGGGCTTCTGATAATAGTGCTGTTCTTTGTCGGATTGTTCCTTGTTATTAGTAACGTGGTCTAGCTACGCATCTTTTCGAGGATCTTGTCGAGGTTCTCAACAATGAAGTCCTGCATGACATAGTCAAACATGTTCAAATCAACATAGTTTTCATCGCTTATTTTCGTGGTATCTGGCGCAAATATTAAATCGTAGTTTCTCAAAATAGATGCCCATTCACTTCTCTCTGGAATATCCTCGTTGGTTTCTGCAAGATAGTGGTACAGCGTTTTAGAATCAAGCTTCTCGCAGGTTCTGAAGTCCTCGTTTTTAAACACTCTCTCCGCAAAGGTGTGCCACCTTATCCCAATATACCCTCTCAGGAATTCGTAGTTGTACCACTCCTTCAGCAACTTCTTGAGCTGATCCTTTTTGATGTAGATGACAAGGTCAACTCCCATTCGAATCACCTCTTTATTTTGCATAAACCTAAAGGATTATCCTCCTCGTATTTGCTATATATTTTACAAGGAATAGGATCCCACTCAGAACCACTATGCTTAAAGATATCACTTGCTCTGATTTCAACTACAGTAAGACCATTCTCTAGATATAAATTCCTCTTGTACTTGTTGAGAGGATGCTTATAAATAATCTCAAAAACAAGCTCTATTATCCCTTTACGACCAAATGCGATATCCGCAATCACAACAGGTTTGATTCCTACAAATTTCTCTACCATATACGCAACATTGGTTTCTTTGCTTCTATACTTGCACATTTCTCTGCAAGGAGGATGCTCCAATCCTAATTTTTCAGCTCTTTTCTCGCAAATTTCAAATGCGGGGCAGACTCCCTCATCGTAGTAGTTAGTGATAAAATGATTGCTTTTCTCAAAGCAGTAGAAGGGATATTCTATTGTGTAGAAATCACTCCACCCCAGTATGGCATGATCACATATTGTGCTAAATCGCTCCTCCTGCAAAAAACTTTTCTCCTCTATAAGAAAAACACTATCTTCCCACAATCTATCGCAGAGAATTTTTTTGGCTCTATAGTGAATGCTACTTTCTTTTTGCTCTAATTCAGTCTTAAGCAATCTCCAAAGTACATCATCGTAAGACTCGAGGGGGCTAAGCTTAAGTTTGTCAAGAAGCTTCAAAGTCTTTTCAGATATGTCTATTTCAACCACCTCTACCACCTCCTATGCTTTTTTATAACATTTCTCAGCTCACGGCAAAAAGGACAAAGTACTAAATTATCTTCAAAGGACAAGTTTGCTGAACTTCCGCAAAAGGCACATTGGTTTTTATGCTTCTCGTAGAACTTATCCGCAAGAAAGCTGATAAGATCATTCATGCTTTCTTTTCTGCATATAAATTTTAAAGCCCTGAGTTTCCTGAGGGTACTTTCCTTAACCCTAACACTTTTCCATTCCTCCTTCATATTGTTGTATACAATGTATACCTTATTTAAAACTTTCGTAGATTTTGTAACGAGCTATTAGTGGCAAGCTCACGATGCCTATAAAACGGTATACCTG
>Ga0116200_10000016_pt1 | contig 35100 bp, 38 predicted proteins | sample Mar14436cmmetaG_FD_94478 | JGI IMG/M metagenome (GOLD analysis project Ga0116200, IMG submission 94478) | Marine hydrothermal vent microbial communities from Guaymas Basin, Gulf of California to study Microbial Dark Matter (Phase II) - Marker... ... | reverse complement strand
GATATAACTTTCTATATTCAAATTATGAACCCTAATATTACTATTGACTAAATTTAAAGTAGTAAATATTTTAGCACCTAGAGTTGTTGGAGGCCTAATATGTGTTAAAAAGTTAGAAAGATCATATGATGATGTTATTAAATTCTCGTTAGAAATTAATATTTTCTTTCTGAAAACTCTATTTCCTCTTTTCATTTCTCCAAGTATAATATAGGCACTGGACAATACGCTGTTTTCCGTATATGCTAAAAATCTTTTTATGGATGTTACAGGGTAGTTTTTTCCGGAGTATTTTATTTCTAGTTGTATGGGTTTGTTTTCTGAGAGAGGACAGGTTATGTTGAGGATTGTTTTGTTGTCGTCTGCTGTTTGTGTGAAGTTTATCTGATTGTTTTTTGTGTCTACTTGCATGTTTACAGGTATGTGTATGTCATTGCCTATTGATAAGATTGCCTTGCCGATGTCGTATAGGTATCTTCCGCTTCTCTGGATCTGTTCTAATGGAGTGTACCTGTATATTCTAAAATTGTATCCTTGTATGTTGGTGTTTTGTTCAGGTTGCTGAGAGAGGAAGCTTTTGTGGTTGTACAGTGTTATATAATAGATTCCTTTTGGTAGTTCTCTGATTTGGAGGTATGGTTCTGGTTTTCTAGTTTTAGAGGTTGAGAAGTTTATGGTGCGTGCGTAGAGTCTCTCCACGTTGTTTTTATCTAGTACTTTTATAAAAACGAGCCTCTGTTTTCCTACTAATTCATATATTTCTTCTGGCAGGGCGAAGATTCCCCTTGCCTGGATGGAGGTGAAGAAGCTTACTTTGTTCTGGTCTTCTAGGCTGATGAAGAATGTTTTTGATTTTGCCTCTTTTATGACCCTTTCCTTGTCTAGGTTGAGGAAATGTATCAGGTAGTGTAGTTGTCTCTTGACTGATGCTCTGCATACTCTTGAGGAGAACGATGCGGTGCCATAGATTGTTTTATCGGTCAAGGGAGTAAGTATCCTTAGTAAGGATTTGTCTCTGATGTTCAAGGATTTTGCATTGTCTATGCTTGTTTCAACGTAGTCAAGGTCGCCTATTGCTCGAGCCGGTATATACCTTCCCTTGAGATTCGTCACATCTTCCCAGGCGTTTAGCCACCAGGTTACATCGACGTGCTTGCTGGGATTTTCGAATTTGTTTAATATATCTTTTAGGAAGACTGGAACTAGGTCTGATTTACCGTTGTCTGAGAGTTTCTTTATGACTTGAATGATCTTTTCAGTTAGCCTACGTTTTTCAGCATGCCGTATTACTCTTCTCATATTTTCTTTTATCTCCTCTCTCGTTGAATTCGCAGACCTCCTCTTCAATTATAACACCATACAGACCATCTGACAAAAACGGTGAAAACTGATGATACCATCGTTGAAGCCTAAACTTCTAACGGTTTTTACAGCCCTAGAATCGAAAGGAGTGATAGGGATAACACGACTACTTTCCATTAATCCTATATGCCTTTTAACTCCCATCAATACTTTACATTATTAGATTTTATTAAGAAAATGAAAACGAAAGATTACTAGTGGACATTTGAGAGGAATATCACTATGGTAATTTCTGCCAAACTTTGAAAAACCGTTTATTTTTGCTTTTGGGTCTATTGTATAGAGAGGAGATGGCTGAAGCCTATTATGTCGGTTATCACGTGGGCTGTTGTTAGTAGCAACAGTTTTCTTCTCTTGATGAATATTAGGCCGTAAACGTAGCCTATTATGAATGTTGCTATGGTGTGTAGTGAGAAGCCGTGCCATACGGCGAATGCAAGTGCCTGTATCAGGTTCGCCTTTCTTGGCGACATGTACTTTTCAAGTGAGGTTATGCCGAATAGTCTCCATATTATCTCCTCGAATATTCCGGCCGTGAAGGGTGCTATAGCTACAAGGTAGATCTTAGAGAATAAGGGTAGCCTTGAGACGAGATCCCGCCATATCCTATAGTATGTTTCCCATCCGCCGTAGCTTAACATGGCTGTGACGAACTGCAACCCCATTATAACTCCCTGTGAAAACACGACTAGGAGCAGTGTTAGCAGTAGGCTTCTTGGGTCTAGCAGGTCGTCTTTGGAATAGTAGCGTTTTAATTCGGTCCAGCCTCCCATTAGTTTTGCCGCGTAGAGTCCGAAGCCTACCTGTAGTATCGACCAGTAGAAGTTGTAGGTAAAGATCGCCAACATAGCCTCCCTGCCTATTTGCTCCGGCTTTAGACCTCTTTTGTATGCTGTATATGCAGCCATCCAACCTATCAAGGTGGATATAGCGAAGTTAAAAACGAATGGTAGGAATAGCAGAAGCAATATCCCCTGCTTGCTCATAAGAGAAAAGAGGTTTTGCCGCAATATTTATTTTTTCATTAACCATTTAACAGCATTTACACTCTGGGACGCTGTCTGTAATGTACATTTCTATAGAAAAATATATATACATTAATATATATAATTGTATATGATGATGTATGTCCGAAATAGAGAAGCTTAAGAAAAAGATCGAGGAACTTGCTAAGGAAGTTGAGGAGTTAAAGAAGACTGTTTGCGGCAAGCCTAGGAAAGAATTATCTATACATGACCCACATGGTGTCAGTAAGGCTTTAGAGAAATCTCTTGAAGATGTTGAGGAGGGGTCTGCTTTCGTCTGTGCAGGTGTTATAAAGAAGGGAAAAGAGATCCATGATAGCTGGAATTTCGATTTTTCCTTAGAAGAGGTTTTTGAGATTCATCCTCGCCGTATAGTGAATCTTATTTCTCCCCTGACCAGTGAACAGCGTATCAACATCTTAAGGATCATTTTGAAGAAACGCACGGTAAGTATGTCCCAGCTTTCCAAGGAGACGGGGTTGGAGGGAGGAGAGCTTTACCATCATTTAAGGGAGCTCTTGAGAAGAGGTTACATTAAGCTTGTTAAACGTGGAACTTATACTATCACCATTAAGGGCGAAATAGCGTTGATAATTGCCTCAGGGATCGCATACGCTTGGGAATCTCCAGTTGAGGAAGAGCTAGAGGTCGAAGAGAGCAGACAGCAAGGCAACACCTCTTCTACCAATTAGATGTTTCTAATGCCCGGCTAGCTATGTAAAAATTTATTTTTCTTCTAAAACTTCCTTTATTTCTTGGGATCTTTCTTTCACTCTCTCCTGTTCAGCTCTCTTTTCTAAATAGTTCCAGTCTATTTTTCGTCTTTGTGCAACTATTACCATGGCGGCTTTTTCATAGTCCAAGTCGGATTGCCAGTGTACGCAGGCGTCGAGGCAGAAGATTATCGTTTCTTCAGGGGGTTCAATGTATACTCTCATATTTTCTACCTTTATTGGTATCGGATTCTTTGGTTTTATTGTATACTGCACTAACGATATCTATAGCTTTGGTTATCAATCCGAGGGGTTCCAAGAACCATACTCTAGTACTTCTTGGCGCAGTTATATCCAATGCTTCTCTCACGATATCAGCGTTATTTTCGACCATGATATTAATATCACCAGTCGTACAATCATCCCAGTATAAAGCTCAACGGAATACCTCCCACGATTATAACCCTTCTCAGTTTTCTTTTCTCGAGAAAATCGTTTATAATAGCTAAGAGTAGTAGGAAAGGTTCCTTGAAATCCAGTATAAACCTCTTCTTAATCTCTTTTACTAGTTCTAACAACAAGTTCTCCATCATTCCAATCAATCCTTCTAAAGAGACTCCAATAAATATAGCCAATCTCAACGGCTCTTCTAATATTTGGACCTTGGGGCCTCCTCCCTATCTTTCTTAACCCCATTTTCTCTCTAACCTTTATTCTTAGAACTGACGGCGAAATATTGTCACACAAGATAAGCACCATCCTAAGAGATAATAAATAACGAAGTGAATAAAAAGCTATTGAAGAATTGCTTCCCATAGAATAGTTGGAGATCCTATCATGTGCTCCAAATCGATTGTAGATCTTTTTGCTATCCGATACTTGTTATTTCTCAGTCTTACCAGTAATGAGCTTCAGTACAGTTATCCAATATCATTCTTATGGTTAAGGAATCTAAGTTTCTATTCCGAGATATTTGTTTATAACAGGAAGAATATTATTTATCCTGTAGAAAGAATAGTACCAAAATTATACTTTTACAAGACTGCACCATTGTGTAGTTAGAAAAAGGGAAAAGTAACTTATCCTCTAAAACTTTCTCAGACGAAACGAATAGTTTTCTTTTGAGAACTTGATTTATTTATCCTTATGAAGAGTATAATTTACCTTTTGGATATGACCTTAAAATCTTGACCATGTTTGCTGTTTCTTTCAATGAATTTAGAGCATTTTTAACTCTTTCTTCATTTATACCTCCCTCAAAGTCCAAGAAGAAATACTCCCAGGGTTTCTCAGGTATTGCTCGTGACTCTATTTTGTAATATTTATTTTATTATCTGCGAAACCTTTTAAACATCTAAATAGTGAGCCTGGAACATTGTCACACGTGAACACTATGGTTGTTTTTTCCTTTCTAATTATCAATGAGTTATTCTTTCTTGTTATCACGAAAAACCTTGTAATGTTATATGGATTTTTCTGAATGTCTTTCACTATTATTTCCATGTCATAAATTTTTGCGGCTAGTCTGCTAGCTATTGCAACCTCTTCCATGTTTCCATTTTTCTTAACTATCTCAACTGCACCAGCAGTATCGTAGGTGGGTACTGGTTCAAGATTATGTTTCTCTAAAAACTCGGAGCATTGTGCTAGGGCTTGTGGGTGAAAGAGAACCCTCCTTATATTTTTTAGTTCATTCCCTCTATGTGAAATTAAACAATGTTTAATCCTAAGGAAAATCTCACCTATTATCTTTACACCATATTTGAGTAACAGGTCAAAATTTTGGATAACACTTCCGGTTATAGAATTTTCTATTGGAATAGCCCGAAATCCAATTCTCCCCTTTCGACCTTGTAGAAAACCTCTTTGAAAGTTTTGCAACCTATTGCCTCGATATCCTCATCTCTAAAACTCTAGGCATGCTAAATGACTATAAGTACCCCTGATGCCTTGATAACCCACTCTTTGTTTATGCACCCTCGATCATCTTGTCCAGCTTTTCTAGAGCTTCTATTAGGCTTTTTCTGACTTTGCTGGAGAATCTATTATACCTATTCATATCGATAAATAACTGCCAAGTGTCATGTTTAACAGTTTCCAATATTTCGAGTAGTCTCCGATAACCGAGAGTATCGATCTCTTGTTCACTGACCTTGATATCGAGCAATGCCCTGCCTATGAAATGCGTAAGGATCAAAGATTTAGCTATCTGCATGTCATGCTCAACGGGCGTTGTTTGTATTATCTTCAACCCTTTACTTGTTAAAAATCTCTTCACTTTACTTAAGCTCTCCTCTGAGATCCTAATGGGGCATAGCACGATTTTCCTTCCTAATAATGACTCACTAGCGCTATCAGGTCCAAATAGGGGATGAGACCCTAAAATTTCTACGTTCTCTGGTAGGATCTCTTTCATAAGTCTACATGGTATCTCTTTGACAGAACAGACATCTATTACTAAACAACCCTCTTTGAGTAGGTTTCTTATCTCTCTCAACACTCCCTCTAGTGATGAAATAGGAACACATAACAATACTACATCGCACGAACAAACTTCGTTAAGCATAACATACTCTACACCAATTTCCTTTGCTTCTTTTTGCTTGTCTTCGAGGTCGGTAACCAATACTTTGAAATCCCTTTTCAAGTATTTTGCCGCAAGCTTCCCGAACCTACCGAACCCTACTATCCCGATTCTCGATATCATAGTATTTTCTCCATCCTTTCGAAGCCTTCTTTTATCTTTTCTTTTGAACAAGTGAAAGCTATTCTTACATGATTTGGCGTACCAAAAACTTCGCCTGGAACCATAACCACGCCTGCTTTCTCTAGTACGTACATAGCCAGCTCCTCAGACGTTTTGATTCTCTTATTTAGTCTATCACTTACATTTGGGAAAACGTAAAATGCTCCGCGAGGCTTAGCACAGTCGAACAGCTTGCTAGCTAATCTGAAAGCTAAGTTTCTACGCTTTTCGAACTCAGAAACCATTTCCCGAATTATTGATTGATCCATTCGTAAGGCTTCAAGAGCCCCATACTGAGCAAAGGTGCAGACGTTCGTAGTGAGATGCCCTTGGAGCTTAACCATTTGGGCTATTATTTCCTCTGAAGCCGCAACGTACCCTACTCTAAAACCAGTCATGCAATAAGATTTGGAAAAACTGTTCACGGTTATCGTTATTTCTCTAATTTCATCGCCGAATGATGCAATGCTGTAATGTTTTAGACCGTCATAGACGAACTTCTCATAGGTCTCGTCTGTAATTATGATAACTCTATTTTCTAGCGCTATATCGGCAACCTCCTTCAACGCTCTTTTACTGAATACCGCACCGCTAGGATTGTTTGGTGTATTAATTATTATAGCCTTTGTCCTTTCAGTTATGGCGTTACTTATAGCATCCACATCAAGCTCAAAATTTTCCTTTGTATCTACTATAACAGGTCTAGCATCAGCAAATTTTACTTGCTCCTTATACGTCATCCATAAGGGTCTTGGAATTATTACTTCATCACCTTTATTACAGAGTACATGTATAACCATAAACAAACCTTGTTTAGAACCGTTCGTAATTATCAGATTATCCTCATTACATTCTATTCCATTCTCTCTTCTCAACTTCTCACAAAGTGCAAGTTTCAACTCCTTAATACCAGAAACAACACCGTACTTAGTTTTACCATCCCTCAAAGCTCTTATGGTCGCCTCTACTATCGGCTCTGGAGTGGGGAAATCCGGCTCGCCTATAGCAAAGTTTATTATATCCTTACCTTTTTCCCTCAATTTTTCAATAAGAGGAGTAAACTTAACCGTTCCAGACTCTCGTAATCTAGTTATTCTCTCCGATAACATTTCACCCACTTCTTTCTATTTCTCTCTGGATACGTCTCGATTCCTCCATCAACAAACTAAAGATTTTCAGAACAAGCTCCGTATTTACACTCTCGGCTTCCGCCATCTGTAATACCTTTCTAATAACAGACAATTCTCTTTCTCTATCCACAACAGGTTTTCTAAATTCCTTTTTTAACCTACCTATCTCTCGAACTACCCTCATTCTCTCGGAGATTAACCTAACCAAACTTCTGTCTATCTCATCAATCTCGTCTCTCAATTTTTTCAATTCAATTTCAAAATGACTCACGTCTTCCACCTAACTCTCCTGATGAAAAATCATCATTAACAAGGTCATTATCCATCTTTAATCACCCTAGGAATAATGTTACTTAACAAACAATGATCAACCAACACGATCGCTACCATACTCTCAACTACGGGAACAGCACGAGGTACTATACAGGGATCATGTCTACCATCAACTGTTAGCGTGGCGGCTTCCATCGTCTTTAGATTAACCGTTTTTTGTGGCTTTCTAATCGAAGACGTAGGCTTAATCACAACCCTACACACTATCGGCATCCCGTTGCTTATCCCTCCCAGTATTCCTCCACAGTTATTTGTTCTGGTTACAATTTTTCCATCCTTAACTAGGTATTCATCATTACTCTGAGAACCCCTCATCTCAGTAAGTTTAAAACCAGCACCGAATTCAACACCCTTAACGGCCGGTATTGCAAATAGGGCCTTCGACAAATCTCCTTCTAAGGTATCAAACACAGGCTCTCCCAATCCCGGAGGAACATTGAACGCTATACACTCTATAATACCGCCAACGCTATCACCTTGTCTTTTGGCTTCCAAGATGATCTCTTCCATTTTCTTAGCCGCCTCCAGGTCCGCACACCTCACACTATTCTTTTCAACATTCTCCTTAATCTCATCAAAGCTCACTTTCCTTGCTTTTACTTTACCTATCTGGACGGTATGTGCAACTACTTCTATACCCAAAAACTTCCTTAGTATTTGTTTCGCAATGCTCCCAGCAATTACAAAGCCCACAGTGATCCTACCAGAAAATCTGCCACCTCCTCTGTAGTCGCTAAAACCACCGAACTTTATATTTGCCGTTAAGTCAGCATGCCCCGGTCTTGGTAGAAACCTCATCATCTCATACTTGCTTGAATCCACATCCTTGTTCCAGACAACAATACAAATCGGAGCGCCAGTAGTAAAACCGTTAAAAATCCCGGACAATATCTCAAATCTATCCTCTTCATTTCTACTGCTCGTCAACCCGCTTTGATTCGGTCTTCTTCTGTTCAGTTCCCTTTGAATTTCCTTAAAATCAAGCCTTAGACCAGCAGGACACCCATCTATGACCACACCTACGCATTTCCCGTGACTCTCACCGAAACTTATTACCCTGAAAACCCTACCCAGTACATTACCGCTCATTTACGTCAGCCCCCAAGAACCTAAGTTTGCTCCAAAAATCTGGAAAAGATTTATTGACGCACTCAGCGTTTCTGATAAGGATTCCGTCTACCACTAGACCCATAACGCCGAATGCCATTGCAATCCTATGGTCATTAAAGCTATCAATCACTGATGGTTTAAGATTACCGCTACCCCCATTTATTACGAAGCTTTCACCAGAGATGTTTACATGAACTCCGACTCTCCTAAGATTTGTAGCTACCGCTTTTACTCTATCTGATTCCTTCAATCTTAACCTCCTAATTCCCGTTATCACGCTTTTTCCTTTGGCTAAAGAACAGAGTATACAAACGATTGGAAATAAGTCTGGGCAATCTGAGACATCGAGATTTATTAGTAAAAACTCGTCAGTTTTCTCTACAGTTACGGTAGACCCTCCAATTTCAACTCTAGCTCCCATCCTTCTTAAGACCTCAATTATTTTTCTGTCGGCTTGTAGGCTCCTCGGGTTGAGACCTGTAACCTCTACTTTACCAGCTACAGCGCCTGCTGCAAGCAGAAATGACGAAGAGGACCAATCACCTTCAACTTCAACGCTTGCATGCCTGTAGGTCTGAGGTCGTACCTTAAATCTCTCCACTCCTTCACTCTCAACTCCAATACCAAACATTTTTTGGGATTCGATCGTTAACATAACGTAAGGTTTGGACTCCAACTCTGTTGTCAAAGTTATACTAACTCCCTTTTCGGTTAATGGTGATATTAAGAGTAGCGAAGAGACAAACTGCGAACTTATATCACCCCTCATCGTAACGTCTCCTCCTTTGACCCTCCCCCTAACACTAATCCCGTTAGTAACTTTCCTGCAATCAGCTCCTAACTCGTTCAGAGCGCATAGCAGAGGCTGTATAGGCCTTTGCATCAATCTTTTACTCCCTGTCAGAAAAGACTCACCTTCCAACAATGAACACATCCCGACCAAGAAACGTAATGTTGTACCAGAATCCCTACAATTTATCGACTTACTAGGCTTTAGACCATCACCCTCTACCATGACCCTGTCTTTGTCCACAGATATAAATACACCAAGCTTCTCAAGAGCATCAATAGTAGCTAGAGTATCATCGCATATCAGAGGATTTCTTATCACACTTTTTCCTTCGGCTAGAGATGCACATACCAAAAACCTATGAGTCAGGCTTTTTGAAGCAGGTGCATTAACCCTCCCGTACACTTCACTCTTTCTTACCAGAATATCCATGATTTTCACCTTTAAGGATCTGGATTATCTTTTCAACTACTTCTTCCACGGTTAGATTACTTGTATCTATTTTGTAATCTGCCGACACCTCATAGAATGGCCGTCTAAAATCCAGAAGTTCGATTACCTTCTTCCTTCTATCTTCAACCTCTAGCAGTGGTCTTTCTCCCTTTTGCTTCAGACTTCTCTTTAGAATTTCGTCGGGTGTCGCTGTGAGAAGAATTATTATCGAAGATTTACGAAGTCTGTCTATGTTTATCTTGTTTAGAACCACTCCGCCACCGCAGTCTATGACTACATTTTGCATTGAGGAGACTTCTTTGACCACCTCTATCTCAATCTCCCTAAACCTAATTTCGCCGTCCTCCATGAAAATCCGTTGCACGGACTTCTTTGCCTTTCTGACTATCAACTCGTCAGTACTCACATATTTTTTGTTCAATTTTTTAGCGAGGGATTTAGCTACGCTGGTCTTTCCAGTCGCCATAAACCCTATCAAAGCTATATTTGTTTTCATAGTCGTCTCCCTCTTAAAGCTTTAATTATAACCTCACGCATAACATCGACAGGTGCCCTAACGCCAGTCCACATCTCGAAAGCTATAGCGCCCTGGTAAACAAGCATACCGACGCCGTCTATTGTCAAACATCCTCTTTCCTTTGCCTCCCTCAACAATCTAGTTTCCACAGGGTTGTAAACGATGTCCATCACGATCATATCGCCTCTCAATAACCCCTTGGGTACCAAGGTTTCGTTAATATTCGGAGTCATGCCAACAGATGTACAATTAATCAGTATTTCAGCATCCTCAAGCTCATCCTTTAAGTTTTGTACTGTAAGCCTCTTTGCCCTAACCTCTAAACCAATTTTCTCACTTATGCATCTTGCTAATCTAACAGCCTTCTCTACGGTTCTGTTTATTATTACCATATCACTCGGTCCTTCCCTTGCTATGAAGTATGAGACAGCTCTGGCCGCACCACCAGCACCGAGTATTACGATTTTTTTCTCTTTCGGATCGCCTCCACCCTCTTTCAATGCCTTCAGTGCTCCTTCACCGTCCGTGTTAAATCCCTTAAGCACACCATCATCGTTCACAATTGTATTTACAGCACCTATTTCTCTCGCTACCTCGTCTATGACATCTAGATACTCCATTACCCTGACTTTATGCGGGATTGTCACGTTCATCCCCTTTATATTGAACGCACGCATACCATCTACAGCCTTCTTAAGCATATCTGCCTTCACCCTAAATGCTACGTAGATGAACTCTAACCCGAGATACTCGAACGCCGCGTTGTGCATTAGGGGCGAGAGGGTATGCTTTATAGGATCCCCAATCACGCAACAAAGCCGGGTTTCCGCAGATATCATTAGAATCCTCCTCGAGTTTCACTTAATTTTCTATGAAATGGTAGTTTTTCCATATACGGAACGTCTGCTTGCTCTATGACCCTTATAATCTCTTTCATTGTACGTAGATCTAGTTGTCCCTCAGCCGATTTCTGGCCGAGCACTGAAACATACACAAAACATCCACCAACTAAGGGTGATAATATCCTACTAACTATACCAATATCACCCATGCAAAAACCAACTATCCTGCATTTCTTGCTAAATTCCCTAACCAGCTTTAGAAGCCTTATATTATCTTCAAATTTATTCGCTTTTGTAACCACCTTACATACATCTGCTCCATAACTCTTTTGAAGCCTAACTATTTTCCTTAATCTATCCAATGGAGGGGTTTTGCGAAAATCATGGAACGAGATTAATAGCCCACATTTTTCCTTTACTCTATTGATAAAATCGTTGAGATTTGGAGAAAAAAGTTCTATATCGATGAAGTCCGCTCCAAGCTCCGTGGCCTCCAATAATTCCTTTAATCTGCTTTCTTCGTCGCCTCTCCAAGAACCACCTTCCTGCCTCCTCCTGTTGCATGCTATCCAAGGTCTTCTAATATCATCTACAATCTCCTTCCAGCGAGAACCTATCAGATCTATTCTTAATTCTACCAGATCCGCCTCATTTGCAAGCTCTATGGTTTCTTCATCTTTTCTCGTTATAACTGCACAAACCTTAATTCCATTCATTCTTCCCACCTATTATGCTAAGTACGTCATTAGCATCCACTTCGACTATCTCTACTCTTCCTATTTCTTTTGGAAGCGCAAACGCTAACTTACCATACCAAGCTTTTTTGTCATATATCATTGCCTTCACTATGTCGGTTAACTTGAAGTGAGTATGCGTGGAAAGACCAAAGGACTCTAGAAGATGCTTAACTGCCTCTGTTTCGCTAAATCCCGTCAAAGCTTCAGCAAGTTTACATTCCAATATCATACCGATAGAAACAGCAAAACCGTGCTTGATACGGTAGTTAGAAACCTTTTCTATACCATGTCCTATGGTATGACCAAAATTCAGAATCCTTCTCAGCCCTGATTCTCTCTCATCCTCTTCAACTATTTCAACCTTTATCTCAACACTTCTCTTTACAAGCTCTAACAGACAACTTTTATCTCTCTCCTTTATCCTCTCGACATTCCCCCTGATATAGCTAAAGAAACTTTTATCGTAAATTACCCCATACTTGATAACTTCGGCCATACCGTTTAGAAACTCTTTCATAGGGAGAGTAGTTAGAAAGTCTATATCTATCACTATAAACAATGGTTGATAGAATGTTCCTATCAAATTTTTTCCATAAAAATTTATCCCAGTCTTACCTCCTATACTCGCATCAACCTGTGCAAGTAGGGTTGTCGGTATCTGAGCGAACATCATACCCCGCATGAATGTAGAAGCCACGAATCCTGCGATGTCACCAACTACTCCACCCCCGAATCCGATGAGTAATGACTTTCTGGTGAAATTAGCGTCGATAAGCTTTCTCCAGAGTTTAACCACAGTCGATATATTTTTGAATCTTTCCCCATCTCCAATATAGAAAACCTCATTAGGTCTTACGTACTCCTCAAGTTTACTTAACCATAACCTTCCAACAGTAGTGTTCGTGACTACCCCTACCTTAAACGGCTCTAACCTTTCGATTTCCCTTTCAATGAACCTCAGGCTTCCTTCTCCGACGAGGATTCGGCTCAACTTCGTTCTAATCATTTAACTCCCTCATTAACCTCTCGAACATCTCAAAGTTCAACTGTTGTCTAGCATCGCTTAAAGCGGTACTCGGATTAGGATGAACCTCAACCATTATACCGTCTGAACCGACAGCTTTTGCCGCCTTTGCGAGCGGTATAACAAGGTCGCTTAAGCCCGCTGCATGACTTGGATCAACTATAACTGGAAGTTTAGATTTCTTCTTAACTACAACAACAGATGCGAGATCGAGCGTAAACCTAGTTTCCCTAACAAAGGTTCTTATTCCTCTCTCACAAAGTATTACCTTGAAATTTCCTTCCTTCATTATATACTCGGCTGCACACAACCATTCACGAATCGTCGCACAGAACCCTCTTTTGAGTATAACCGGTTTGTCTGTTTTTCCAACCTCCTCGAGAAGCGGGAAATTCTGCATGTTTCTAGCACCTATCTGGAGCACATCAGCGACTTTACATACTTCCTCAACGTCTCGAGGATGGAGAACTTCGATCACAACAGGCATTCTAACCTCGTCCTTTACCCGCTTTACTATCTCGAGCCCCTCCTTGCCTAAACCCTGAAACGAGTAAGGTGACGTTCTCGGCTTAAAGACGTTTGCTCTGAGTAGACGAGCACCATATTGCTTAACAAATCTTGCTGTTTTAAGTAGCTGTTCCTCGCTTTCGACGGCACAAGGACCAGCGACTATTAGGAAATCTTTACCGACTTCAACACTACCGATTTTTATGGGTTCATGCTTCTGGTTAACGAATCTTAACTCCCCACTCATTTTATCATCCTCCAAAAATCTAAGATTCTTCTTGCTATACTCTTTACATCGAGCTCAAATTTCTTTAAAAGGCTAAGATAAGCCAGTGAAGATTCGCCAAACCTATCGTTAACTCCTATGATCTTTATACGGACTCCTTTTTCTGAAAGGAGCTCGCAGATTGCTGAACCTAAACCGCCTATCACGCTATGCTCTTCTACCGTCACTACACACCCTATCCTCTCACAGAGAGATACCAGCCTCCTGTTTAACGGCTTTATCCTATAAACGTCCACAACACAGGCGTTTATACCCTGTTTTTTAAGTATCTCTCTTACTCTTAAGGAAAATGGTACCATCAAACCACATGCTAGCAATGCTATATCCTCCCCTTCGGCAACTATTCTAAACCCTGTCTTTCCGCTAAATCCGTCTTCGTAAACTACTGGAGCAAAATCCCTGCCGATCCTCATATAGCATGGACCCTGCTTAATTACCATATCTTCAAGTAGAACCTTGGTTGCCGTGGCATCCGCAGGTACGATAACCTCCATGTTTGGTATCACTCTCATTAGAGCTATATCTTCTAAGCATTGGTGGGAAGATCCATCAGAGAAACTACTTAGTCCAGCGTGCGTGGTAACGATTTTAACGTTTAGATTATTCCTAGCTATCGTATTCCTGATTTGTTCCCAAGCTCTTAAAATAAACATTGAGAATGTTGAAACCACTGGTATAAATCCTTCTATAGCCATTCCAGCAGCTATACCAACCATATCCTGTTCGCTTATACCGATATTAAAGAATCTCGATGGAAAAGCTTCCTGAAACATGTTCGTTCTTGTTGATTTAGCGACATCTGCATCCAATACTACTAGTGATTTAATCTCTCTTCCCAACTCCACGAGCTTTTCACTGAAAGCCTCTCTCCAACTCCTAATTTTCCATGCCGTCATTTGGCTCCACCATCATTCTTTCGAACCGTCATAGGATGATACATGATGTAATAGGTTGCTGGAGAGCAGGGGCATATTTCCGTTTCTTTTAGTATTTGCGATAATTATAGTGGGTTTAGTTTGCTTCGCCTTAAGGTTAATCAAAGTTCTCATCAAAGTGGGTATGTTGTGGCCGTCGACAAGTATTACATTCCATCCAAACGATACCCATTTTTCTACTAACGGCTCTTTCTTCTTTATCTCCTCCGTATCTCCATTCAACTGTTTTGAATTCCTGTCAACTATTGCTATCAAGTTGTCTAGGCAATAGGTAGATGCAGTCATCGCGGCCTCCCATATCTGACCTTCGTCTAATTCACCGTCCCCTAATAGGACTATTACCTTGCCACTCCTATTCTTCAGTTTTTTACCTATTGCTACGCCTACACCTATAGACAAACCCTGCCCCAGGGAACCCGTGGACACGCATACCTCTGGTATAAATCTCTTCTCGGGATGACCTTGTAGCCTAGAACCTAGTTTACGTAGTGACAAAAGCTCCTCTTCATGTAATATCCCCTTTTCAACTAGTACGGCGTAGAGTGCTGGTGCAGCATGTCCTTTACTCAAGATTAAAGTATTTTCGCTTCCACAGATATTGGGATTAAAAACTTCAAAGATACAAATAAGTATATCAGCACAGGAAAGAGAAGCGCCCAAATGACCGGATTTTGAAAAGGTTATTTCCTTTATAATATTCGTTTTTATCTTCCGTGAGAGTTTATCTCTCCCATCATTTGATAAAAGCATATAACTGTTAGATAAATTCAAGTGATCACTGTTCTTTTCTAGATCTAGAAGTTTTAAGATAAGTTTTCCAACCGGCGTAAGCCTTATGATCTCATGTCGTTTAACATTTCCATAAGAAATAAGCCCGATTTCACGCAGTATTCTTGCATTGAGCTTTAGGGTGGATAAGGGTATATTATAAAGTTTTGATAATCTTGTCAATAATGATGTCGCTGTTTCTGTCAGGTTTCCATCAACTGCGGAGAGTATCAGAAGCTGGTTCCTATTAAGACTCCTGAGTAAAACCTTCTTCAGCGCCTCGAGATTAGTATATTGTATTGGCGCTTGACCACCTCGAACTGGCGCCTACCCACCCCTTATCACCTCGACGTCCGATTACTAATACCAGATATGGATGGGAACAATATTTATAGTTATTGGGCAGGTTTTTCTGACCACATACAGATGAATCTAGTATTTTATTCCTCCCTTGAAGATACTATTGCTCTTGCTGAGAACATATCTGCTATACGTCATAAGATATAAGGGATAAATGAAAAACAACCTCCCTAATGATCACCATACTACCATATAAGCAAATCATCATTACATGTTGACGAGCAAAAATCGTGTGATAATAGATATTATGAGAACGAGTAATGTTTGACCATAGTCAATAGGAATATTCTAGAAAATGAAAATACGGTTAATAATTGACAAATGATAGAAAAATCTAAAGACTCCCCTCCTCTACCACTAATTCGTACCCTAGAAGTTTCGAAAGCTATTTGATCTCCTTAGACCAGTCCCCGTAGTATAGAACTCTATGCCAACCATACAACCACTCCTCTATTAGTCTTTGAGCATCTTTTACTTTCACAACTATCTTCGTTCTACACGCTAGCTCGCTTTCCATATGTCCTCGAATTTCACCTTTTAGTAGTAACACTTTCTTCTCTAGAGGGAATATTTTTGTTACTGTCCCTACTCCAAAGTAGCTACTTAGGACTTGGAGAGAGGCCCCCTTGTTATCTTCCGCATGACTCCTAATGATAAATGGTTCAGCCTCTTTATCGAACCCATATAGCTTTATCGCGGATGTGCAGTGGGCGTATATAGCCAAATTATTAGAAGAATCTATAGCTGGTTCTGATAGAAAACCAGGCTTGTCGGCTATCTCTTTCATCGCTATTTTAGTTAGTAGCGGATCTATATCGCATTTACATGCAGACATTACCTCGCCTTCGTCGTCTAACAACGCAAACGCTATACAGAGATAAACGTCGAGCTTTCCACTATAGAATCCTCCTAGACAGTTCACAGATAAACTGTTTACATCATATTTCTTAGCCAGGTTTTTAGAGCATAGTACATCCTCGAACTCTCGATTATCGTCTCTCTGCCAGGTTCTATAATCTTTTCAGCTTTCTCTAGGAGTTTATCTGCAAGCTCCTTTGCGAGATTTTCATCAACTTTTTCATATTCTTCTCTAAGCTCATCAAATTCAATACGGACAAATTTCACCCCTAAATTATCCTAGTATCTCTTTAAGATGTGCTCAGGTAAATGACAGCCAACCAGTAAAACTGTAGAATTTTTCAAAATATAATATGCCTTTACAACATTAAAAGCCTTTACTATCTCATTCCAATCCTTTGAGGAAACAATAAATCCTCTAGCTCCTTCTTTACGAAGATCCTTAGCGTGACCTACCATGCCAGCACATCCCCACAGCAGAGGGTCGGAAATGACACTCATTGGTATATTCTTCATTATCTTTTCTATACTACAGCTGCTTGACAAATGGAATGCGACAACAACACTCTCATTCTCTGAACCCAATTTTTCCATTATATTATCGACGTCTTTTTCGTCCTTTATCCAGTCCCACCCTATAAATTTAATATCGGGAAAACTTTTAAGGAGAAATTCCCTAATCACCCTAATCCTAACTTCAGGGTCAAAATCTTTATTTGGCCATTTAGGAAAACCCTTGGGTAAGCCTAGGAAAAAGCACCCTAACGACTACATCTTTTCCATACTCTCTACCAAGGATATAGATGTCTAATGTCCGATTTTTCTGGTAAAACTTTTAAAGAGAACTAGGCTATCTCATTTATGCACTCCTGAATCTCCTCTAGAGTATCAGTGATGCTGTGGTAAATAGCTTCTTTCTGTTCCCTATGATAAACAATTTCACCACCAACAAAAGTTGCTATGACATTGTTACCGTTTGCAGAATATACTATATTGCTGAGAACGTTTCTTCTACTTAAGGGGTTAAGGTTCAGATCCTTAACATCTAATAATACTAGGTCGGCTACGTTATTCTTTTCGATAACACCTCCTTTAATATTAAGGATCCTGTAACCATTCTCTATGGCCATTCTGAATACATCCCTCTCACCAATGTCGGTTCTCCAGTAGTTGTTTCTTTGCAGAAGTACAGCAACTTTCATTTCCCTAAACATGTCTAAAGAATTATTGCTCGCTGCACCATCGGTTCCCAGACCCACGTTTATTCCGAAATCGAGCGATTCACGTAAGGGAAAGAAACCAGCAGTAGCTAGCTTCATATCAGATGCTGGACAATGAACAATACTGGCATTCTTGTCCTTTATCAAAGATAATTCCCAACTCGTTACCCAGCCTAGATGAGCCAATATGAACCTTTTATTTAATACGCCTAAACTGTTTAGATATTCTACTGGGAAAAGCCCAGTCCTTTTCTTACACAAATAGATTTCTCTCCTGGTCTCTGAAACATGCATGTGAATGTCCAAGTCATATTTCTGTGTAAGTTTTGATGCCTCCCTTATGGTCTCTGGAGAAACAGAATAGAGCGAACGTACATTCACCACAGTTTTTATTCGAGAAAATCCTTTAGTCTTCTCTATGAAACTCTTAACTAGTTTTTCGCTTTCACCTTCTTCTACCACTTCATCTGTTAATACAGGACCTAATGCTGCTCTTATACCTGTTTCCTTTACTGCTTTAAGAGTCTCTTCAGGAAAATAATACATGTCGACAAAAGCTGTTATTCCGTTCGAAAGCATTTCAAGCATGGCAATTTTAGATGCTAGATACACGATTCTCGGCGTCAGCTTCTCCTCAGCCTTGTTAACATTTTTTAGCCATTCATGGAGTTCCCCCCTATCAAAGAGCCCTCTGAATATCCACATAGCCGCGTGCGTATGCGCGTTTACAATACCTGGCAGTACTATAGCTTCTCTACAGTCAATTTCATCGCCTCCTCCGAGACCTCTTCCTATGTCAACGATGTACCTTCCCTCGATCAATATATCTATATTCTCTTCGATAACTTTATGGTCTCTTACAACATACCTACAGTTTTTTAGTGTTATTTCTCTTCCAGCCATGCCCTCTTCACCACATACCTCCAATTGTACTCTCCAACCTGGATAGGTTCACCGACAATTCTTAGCGCCTTCCTGAAAAGCGGTGCATCGACTACAAGAGTCTCAGCCTCACCTCCTTCAAAGGCAGGATTAAATCCGTATCTCCTCGCCATTCTGGCTATGTAAACTACATCCTCCTCTTTAAGTATCCTACCCAGGAGATTAGGAGGAAGCCCATAGACCGAAATGGAGGTAATTATGAACTTAAAGCCGTACTCAACCAGCTCCAACATGTATTTATCCTGACCTTTCCTCCACAATGGAGAATAAACCTTTAAGCTGAGCTCCTCCGTTATAAGGCTTATATTCATACGTTGATAATCCGAGAGTAATGCACCAGTAACAACACCTTTTATACCATATTTGGCCGAAGCCGTTTCTAATGCTTCTTTTAAATCCTTAAGCTCCCTATTTTTTATTCCTAGAGTCTCACGGTATATTTGAGGTATTCCGAGAGCTTCAGACTGTAGCTTTGTAACTTCCACAGCAGGATAATGAAACATCCACGACCCTTCGCTTCGAGGTTTTAAGGTGACTAGACACCTAACATCAAACCCCTTAAGAAAAGCCCAGTGAAGAGCATACGTGCTATCCTTCCCACCTGAAAATAAGACACATACAGGTAATCCTTTGAAAAAACCTTCTTTTATAACCATTATTAAACTCCTTGAACGCTACATGACTTACTCTTTATGAATAAAGAGAACCATTTATCTTATTTATTTCTCTGTTTTGATCCTTTCTTTAATATTTTATAGATATAAACCAGATAATTTGGTAGAAAACTTGATAAAATAATACAGTCTTTGAATATTCTGACAAACAGTTTATCTTGTAAGCGTGGAAGGTATGGCTGAGGAAGATTTTATCGTCACACCATGGGAAGTGGAAGGTAAGGTAGATTATGATAAATTGATTGAGAAATTTGGTACTCGTAGAATTGATAGAGAGCTGAAAGAGAGAATAAGGAAGCTTGCTGGCGACCTACATGTCATGCTCAGACGGGATGTATTCTTCTCTCATAGAGATTTAGATCTAGTTCTCTCCGATTTTGAACAAGGTAAGGGATTTTTTACGTATACGGGAAGAGGTCCCAGCGGTCCGATGCACATAGGTCATATACTTCCATTCTATTTTACCAAGTGGATACAGGATAGATTTAAGGTAAACGTGTATATCGAAATCACAGATGATGAGAAGTTCTGGGTAAAAAGAAAACTGTCATATGAGGATACTCAGAAATGGAGCTATGAAAACATTCTTGACATAATAGCGGTAGGGTTTGACCCTGATAGAACCTTTATTTTCCAGGATACGGAGTTTATAGCGAACATTTATCCTATGGCTGTAAAAGTCGCCCGTAAAATAAACTTTAGCTTAGCTAGAGCCGTATTCGGCTTTACAGAGCAAAACAATATAGGGATTATATTTTTTCCAGCATTACAAATTATACCCACCTTCTTCGAGAAAAAGAGATGCCTAATACCTAGCGCTATAGACCAAGATCCATACTGGCGCATACAGAGAGATATAGCAGAGAGTTTTGGCTACTACAAGACTGCTGCGATACACAGCAAGTTTCTCCCCGCTTTAACTGGACCTACACAGAAAATGAGCGCTAGCAAACCTGAAACGGCAATTTACTTGACCGACGACGAAAAGACAGTAAAAAGAAAAATATTCAAATATGCATTCTCTGGAGGCCGACCTACGATCGAACTTCATAGAAAACTGGGAGGAAACCCTGATATCGACGTCTCGTTCATCTGGCTCAAATATTTTTTTGAGCCAGACGATAAGAGACTTAAGGAGATAGAAGAGGAGTATAGGAGCGGTAAACTGTTATCCGGAGAACTTAAACAGATACTTATAGACAAAATAAACGTATTTTTGAGGGAACAACGTAGGCGTAGAGAGAAAGCCCTCGATCTTGTGGACAAGTTTAAGTATGATGGTGCTCTTGCTCGGGAAATGTGGTCGAAAAAGATTATTTAATCTATGGAAGTAATCTTTCAGGATCTCTAGGAAACAGTACTGCTTCCCTTATATTATGTATATTTAAAAGTTGCATGGTTAGCCTTTCAATACCGATATTAAACCCTCCGTGTGGCGGTGCACCATACTTAAAATGTTTTGCAAACCATTCTATCGAATCTATACTGATACCTTTTATCTTCGCTTGTTCTATGATCTTTTCATACCTGTGTTCCCTTTGTCCTCCGCTCGAAAGCTCTACACCTTTATATAACAGATCTACACTTCTGGCCCAAAATGGGTCATTATCTACTCTCATAACATAAAACGGTTTTACGTTGAAAGGGAATCTGTTTACAAAAAAGAAATCATTATCATATTTCTCCTTAACATATCTCCAAAGTAGTACTTCTGATTCTGTGTCATAATCATCTCCATACTCGATTTTCTTGCCCATGCCCTTGAGTATTTCATAGATCTCTGGAAACTCTAATACGGGAAATGGTCTCTTTGGAAGTGTAAGCTCAATACCGTACTTGCTAAACTCATCACCATGTTTTTCCTTTAACTTATCTAAGATAAAATAGACAAGCTCTTCTTCAAGCTTTATAACATCATATTCGTCCTTAATAAAAGAGAATTCTACAGCTATTCCTCTATGTTCACAAAGATGTCTTCTCGTATAGGACTTCTCTGCTCTCCAGCTTGGACCTATTTCAAAGATTTTTTCAAAACCAGCCACCATTAATAGTTGTCTGTGAAGTTGAGGATCCTGTCTTAGATATGCTTGTCTTCCAAAATAATCTATCTCGAAGACCTCGGCACCTCCCTCTGAAATACCACCTATTATTGCAGGGGTAAATACCTGAATGAAACCATTTTCCCTTAGGAAAGTCTCAGCAGCCTCAACAATACTTGACTGAACCTTAAAGATAAAGAAATTTTTATGGCTCCGTAAGTCTATTGGCCTCCATTCAAGCCTAGTTGGGAGCAATGCTTGAGTAATACCAGTAACGTCGATAGGGATAGGTTGCTTAGCTTTTGCTAATACTTTTATACTTCTAGGGAAAACCTCTCTACCTATCTTCGTAATTGGTTTTTCAACTTCAACACCTTCTGCAACTATGACGTCCTCTAGGTTTAATTCTTTCGCTAGCTCATAGAGCTTCTCATTTTCAGATTTTTTAATTGTTAACTGTACAAAGCCTTCTCTGTTGCGTACCACAATAAAAGCAATCTTACCTAGGACACGTATGTTATGAATCCAGCCCTTCACTAGGACGCTAGACATATTCTCACTTCAACCCCTAATAAGTATCCAACTAATAAAAAGTTACTTTGGCTGTCAATAAGCTATCAGACTCTAAGAACTATATGATAACTCATGAATGTATAGCGGAAATTAGCTGGAATTGATAGGATATTTCCCATACTCAAGTACTGCACGCGTTATAGCTTCGTAACCTTTTCTTCTATGTCTGGGTGGGATTGTTTCTGTTATGCTTAGTATAAGTCTGTCTCCCGGTGCTGCTTCTTTCAACAATTTTTTCACATAACTTACTATTTGAGAACTTTCATAGTAGAATATTACTTCAGGTATATTAATCCAAAGAGTTTTATCTTTCCATATTTTCCTAGCCTCAGAAATAGGTAGGTTTCCAGATGGAGGAGGAGTGAAACCATGTATAAAATCAAACCTAGTTTCGCCTATCAGCTTACCGAGGGATCTTAATCTTCCATCCATGTGTGAACCGACAATCTTCCCGGCAGACTTGAGGATATCTATATATTCCTCATAATAAGGAATACAATATTTTTCAAAAAATCGAGGATTAACGATCATCTCATCAATGTTGTCTCCCACTAGTACTATTTTTATGGGTGAGCTAGCAACAACTTTACATATCTCCAACTTTTTCTCATGGATCACTTCTAATATCTCCTCGAATACATCTTTTCTTCTAATAGCCTCATGAGCTACTCCTCTAAATCCCATAAAGTTTATCATTAACTCCATTAGCGGGGAATATCCCATGTTTGTGTAAACCACACCATCACCGCCCAGTTCCGTCTCTATTATTTCAGCATCCTCAAAGCTCGGCTTTGCTATGGTATCTCTTATTATGAATTCGAGAACCTTATAATCTTCCTCTTTTTTAAATAGAGGAACGGTAGTCCAATGACTACTTCTTTCTCCTGCTTCAGATGGTAAGTCTATCCTCGTTTTTTGTATAAGTTCACCGACCGGGGTCTTATAGATATTGGTCTGAAAACTATTCTCATATATCTGTTCGATCCTCACATGTGGACGAAGAAGATTATAAACACGCACTGGGATCGTTAAACCTAAACCTAGGTTTCTAAGATTTCTTTCCCATTCGCCTCGGGGAAGATGATTCGGTTTTACAGCCCAAGGAACATAGTCCACTTCGTTACCATTCAATGCCGAGTATATTCTCTCTCTTATGTTCATCAGAATCAACCATATTGTAAAGCTGAATCGATTCATAAATAGTTGCTGGATCGCATAAGAAATCTTTTTGAAATGTTCGCATAGTAACGTCTTATTGATGTCGAGGCTAAAATAATTTCTCTATTCTTTTCCTGGGAGGCCCGTGCGAGAGCAACCATCTCTTAACTTCTAGAGGTGACATGCTGGAAATCATTTTCAATACTCCTCTATAAAGCTCTAGTAGACATTTCTTCTTGTTTTCTTCAACCATCATGGTAGGAATAGACACTTCTATTATAGCAGATAAAAGCCTGATGGCATCTTTACGATCCAGCTTTTCTTGGGCATAAAAACTTAACAAGTCCTCTAGAAAACTAATAGCCTCTCCGAATCCTCTGCTAACCCTTTTGGTGTCTAGAGGCCAAGGTTCTTCAACGAGTCTCAGATCATCTAGAGAAATACGTTCTCTGTTAAGCCCGGCTACATATCTTAACAGCCTCTGTTCTACCCGCTCTCTTTTTACAGTAGAACTTTTTCTCATTAGAGGATATCCCCCTATGACACGTATAGCTTTTAAGGCAAGAGAATCAGCTTCTCCGATCTTACATTCATCCCATTTCATGTTATGTCTGAATTTCAACGGATTTACCCATTCAAAGGAAAACTCGTCGATCTCATAAGGTTTGAATGCTACGCAGGATACAGGAAGTTCCCTATGAAGACTAAGAGGAGCGGTGAAAACTCTTTGGGGATCAATTAGGTTTTCAACCTTAATTTCTTTACCACTAAGAGAGAAGAGTTTGTTAATGCTGGGCAGTACTCTTTTAATAATATAGTCAACCACCGAGTATGAAACATTTAAAGCACCATATCTTTTGATAACTTCAGGAGAAAAAGCCTTTTCATTCAAGTGGACATGCAATCCATTACCACTCCATTTGAGCCATACACATTCCCTTACATTCTCCCTATTTAACTCCTCCACTATAAGCTTACCCACTTTTAGGGTATCTCTCCACCATTCCAAGCGCGAGTCTATGTCCCATGTAGGTGTGCATGCTATAACATTTTCCAAGTAATCCTGAACATCTTCCCTTGAGAGAATTCTTCTATAGATATTCACAGTACCATAGAATGTCCTTGGCCTTAAACCTTTAAGTCTTTTAATCAACGATATAATATCACTTATACTGTCTATCTTTATAGGTTTTCCTTTTCTATATCTTATAAGAATATGGCGTCCATCCTTTAATCGTCTCTCACAGTGGATAGCGACCCATCTACTTTTCAGAAACCTGACAAGTTCCCTTAAAACAGTAATATTAGCATAATATTCATCAATATTGACCTTTGATAGGTATTCAGACATACGCTAATAATGATACATTAAGATGTTAAAAAGGGAGATGTTAAAAGACTATAGCTCTCGGAGACGTTCAATCCTCTCATAGAGTTTCTCTATCCTTTCTTCCAAATCTCTTAGAGTGTCATCTATTCTCCTTCTGTATTCTCTTTTGCTTATAAGTCCTTTATTAAAACTGGTCATAGTCTTCTCAAGCATCTTGTATAGTCTTTTGAAATCGAGAATATTCTCATTGATGTAATCTAGTTCCTTCTCTAAGTTCTCCCTTTCTTCGACCGCCTTTAGTAGATCGTTCACCCTATCGGAATAGCTGGATTCCTTCCGTAGTAGTCTAGAATACCTCTGCTTATACGTTTGCCGTGAGATCTTCTTGTCCTCAAATGCCCTCCATGTCTCTATGAGCGTCTCCAAGAGCTGTATCCTTGTCTTTTCATATTCATATATCTTTAAGTATGCATCCTCTCTTTCCTTCTCTATTACCTCCTCTTTGGCCTTTGCAATACGTTTCGCACTCCTCTTAAGGTAAGCAAAGTACAACGTTCCTAGAAGAACTAAGATAATTATAGTAAACAATGCCATGTAGATGAACATAGGCGTCCTTTCTCCAAGCAGTCTGAAAGATAGTTCAATTTTGTAGCTGGTTATATTGTTGTACAAGGGATATATGGTTTTAAGATAATATATATGATAGTTGCCATTTTCTTCCTCTTTTAGAATGTTAACGTTTCTAAACTCAGCCTTACCTCTAACTTTGACTGTCACGCTATAATTTTCAATGAGGAAATCATACCCAAAAACCGGTATGCTAAGCGTATCCGTTGAGTTTATCTTTAAGCCTAAGATTATTTTAACGTACTCCTTGTCTCCATAGTTTTGAGGAGGACTTCTTAATCTTATGCTTAATATCTTCTTATCGGATCTACTTTCCACTCTATAGCTGCTTGAGACACCATTTTTCACATAAGGTCCTAGTGGCCCCTCTACGCCTAAGATTTCTATATTTTTAGGATAGTGCAAGTGTATTTCCTTGGTCTTCACAGACGATAATCCAGTAATCTCGAGTTCATCAATGATCTTGATGAAATCTGTCTTTTCAATTACTATGGTTCTGTTTAACTGAGATATAGAAAAGAGACTAAAAGAATCAGGATCCAGACTAACTTTTAATATCTTACTAGTACCAGACTTAACGTTGGTTAAATTCGATCTGATAATATCTCCAAACACCTTAGCGTTTATAGTATTGTTTATGATGTTAAGACGTCTTGTTGGAACAGATACGGATACGGTAGTATTCGATGATATTCCTACAGGCGATAAAACCAATGGAATACTAACATAAAGACTGCCATTTATCGCCGAGAAAACATTGGACTTGTATAGAATAGTGATCTCAATGATTCTCTGAGGACTAGGCATTTCAAAAACTAGTAGATTATCTTCAAATTTTCCCCTATATATCACACTTTCATTTACCTTCACATACGCTATTGAAATGTAGTTTTTTATCCCTGATATGTTAAATTTTAAATATGTAAAAGGATCTGAAGAATTCACTTTTAACTTTTCTAATATGAAACCCTGTGAGATCTCTACATTTTCATTTATATTGAAGAATGCTGGTTGAGAGCTTACATTTGTTAATAATGAGAACATTACAATACATAGCATGAATAACGCAAGCCTATTGAATGTCATACCCTGCACCGTTTAACGTAGGCTTATAGACTAAGTTCAAACACTATACTTATAGTTTTTGAAGTGCCCTCTCATATTTTTATTGGTTTTAAGTTTATTGAGATTTATGAAACAGCTCCTAGCGATTATGCTCTTTTAACACCAAGTGAGTCGGTCTCCTAGTCGTAGAAGAACACTGAACTACGTCCTCAAAGCCAAGATAGATCATAGTAATGGAAAAAAGAGATTTTAGATAAAAATTTAAGAAGAATCCTGATAAAATCCTTAGGTATTATAGCTTTAAACCAGACCTGTTTTTAAGTCATATGCTGTATTATGGAGAAACATTATGAGAAAGGTATACTTAGAAACCTACGGGTGTTGGCTTAACAAGGGAGAATCAGAGATAATGAAAGATTTGATACTTGAGAAAGGAGGCATTATTGTTGATAGGATAGAAGACGCTGATGTTGTTATAATTAACACATGCGCGGTGAGAGAAGAAACTGAGTATAATATGCTTAAAAGGATCAAAAAATTGGAGCAACTTAGGAAAAACCTTGGATTCAAGCTTATAGTTGCAGGATGCCTAACAAACGTACGTCCATATACGATTTTAGAAAAAGCTCCTTCTGCATCCTTAATTGAACCTGACTCGATACATAAAATATCCGACATAGTATTTGGTGATAAAAGGGAACTTCTCATAAGAAAATATGAACGTGATACAACACTTCTTCCTAAGTATAAAGGAGGAATAAGATACATTCTACCCATCCAAAGCGGATGTCTAGGTAATTGTGCATTTTGCATAGGGCGGGTATCACGTGGGAGAGATGTAAAAAGTTATCCTCCTGATTTAATTGTTAAGCATATAGAACATGCAGTAAAGAATGGCGTCAAGGAAATTATATTAACAGGACAAGATATAGCTACATACGGCTTAGATAAGGGAACTAATTTAGTCTCTTTACTTGAAATGATATTAGATAGAGTATATGGCGAATATAGGATCAGATTAGGGATGATGGAACCATGGATCACTAAGAAATTTTGTAAAAAAATTGGGATGCTTTTAAGGGATGAAAGAATCTTCAAATATATTCATTTACCTATTCAGTCAGGGGATAATAAAATTCTCTCTCTTATGAGAAGAAAGTACACGGTAGAAGAATATGAGGAAATTGTAAGAAATCTTAGGGAATGTCTCTCAAGAGTCAGCATCGTTAGTGATATTATTGTTGGGTTCCCGGGAGAAAAAGAAGAGAATTTTCTAAATACTGTTAAAATGGTTAAAAGAATAAAGTTTGATAAAGTCCATGTAGCTAGGTATAGTCTTAGACCGTTTACATATGCATATATTCTTCCACAAGTTGCTGAAAAAGAAAAGAAAAGACGGTCAAAAATTATAAGCGATATATGTGCAGAGATAGCATACCAGATAAATAAATCCTATATAGGTGAAGAAAAGCTTGTACTGATAGAAGAGAGAGGCAAGAAGGAAAACAGCTATATCGGAAGAACAATTGAATATAAGCCAGTTATCTTCCAAGACTATGATCTAAAAGTAGGAGATATTATTAAAACAAAAATTATAGATGCCTCTCCTATCCATCTGGTAGGAAAGATTATAGGCTAGTACATGCAAAGATGATTCCAGTATCAGTTCAAGCGTCAGGTACCAGTCTCCCACGATGAAAGGTACTTCTTTTGTTCGGGAGTTAATTTCTCAATCTTCACTCCTAATGCTTTTAACTTTAATGTTGCGATTCTAACGTCTATACTCCTAGGCAGAGTATAGACTTTTTTACTTAGTCTTTTTGAGATAATGTATTTTACAGCAAGTGCTTGGTTGCTGAATGACATATCCATAACCTCTGAAGGATGACCCTCAGCGCCCGCAAGGTTAATTAATCTGCCCTCTGCAAGCAGATATATTTTTCTATCATTCTTCAACGTGTATTCGACTACATGTTCTCTTAACTTTCTTTTCTTATGACAGATTTCTTCAAGGTCGTTAACAGAAATTTCAACATTAAAATGTCCAGCATTAGCTAGTATTGCGCCGTCTTTCATCTTCAGCAAATGTTCCTTTCTGATAACATCTCTATCTCCCGTTGCAGTAATAAATATATCCCCGATTCTCGCTGCCTCATTCATGTTAGTAACATAGTATCCGTCATAGTATGCTTCTAAGGCTTTTATTGGATCCACTTCAACGACTATGACTCTAGCCCCCATACCGCGTGCCCTTAGCGCAATACCCCTACCTACCCAGCCATACCCTGCAACTACAACATTTTTCCCAGCAAATAGAATGTTCGTAGTTCTAATTATTCCATCAATACTTGATTGTCCTGTACCATATCTATTGTCAAAAAGAAATTTTGTCAGAGAATCATTTACAGCAATAATAGGATATAGGAGTTTCTTTTCTTTCGCTAATGCTCTCAGCCTTATTACACCTGTAGTCGTCTCCTCAGTACTACCCTTAATATTTTTTACGATCTCACTTGGATCTTCATCAACAATTTTTAATGCCAACTCGACCTCCTTACCCTTTTCCCCATAAAAGAGCTTATGAATCAGGCCTGTAAGATCAGCACCATCATCCAATGTGACAACAGGCTTGAATGCTATAACTCTTGAAATTGCATCATAATAATCCTCCCATGACATACCCTTCCATGCAAAAACATGAACGCCTTCTTCAGCTAAAGCGGCAGCAACATCATCCTGCGTAGAAAGCGGATTGGAAGCCGCCAGTGCTACCTCTGCTCCTGCACTCTTTAAAACTCTAATTAACACAGCAGTTTCCTTAGTTACGTGGAGACAAGCCCCTATATTAATCCCCTCTAAGAACTTCTGTTTAGAAAAGCTTTTCTTCAACTCTCTGAGAACGGGCATGTGCTGTTCTGCCCATTCGATCTTAAGCCTACCCTTTTCTGCCAGCGATATATCTTTTATTCTATACTCCATCTAAAGACCTCACTCTAGAGTATGTTCACCGTTAGATTAATGCCTCGTCCATATATTTACCACACTTACATGATCTTTCTTCAGGAATCACAGGTATAAGTTTATACAGCAATTCTTTGACCTTCTCGATGTTCTCTTTCATAACCTTTTCGACCTCATGAGCTGTTACTGGTTTCTCAGCCCAGACATCATAGTCGGTTATCATAGCTATGTTTAGGAAACACATACGTGCTTCTCTAGCCAGATTAACCTCGGGAACTAACGTCATTCCGATTATATCGGCACCAAAACTCCTCCAAAGCTTAGATTCTGCTCTCGTCGAGAAACGAGGACCTTCTATACATACATATGTTCCCGTAGAATGCATAGTGATACCTAGTTCTTTACCAACGGAAACACATATATCTCTTAATTCTGGACAGAAAGGATCTGCCATTGAAACATGTGCAACTATAGGTCCATCATAAAAAGTATATTCACGTCTCTTAGTCATGTCAATGAATTGATCTGTACAAACGAAGTCCCCAGGTTTATAATCCTCTCTAAGGCTTCCTACAGCTGATACAGAGATAACCCTTTCAACTCCTAATTCCTTTAATGCCCATATATTAGCCCGATAGTTTATTTTGTGAGGCGGTATCTGATGCTTCCTTCCATGACGGGGAAGGAAAGCTATCTTCTTCCCAGATAAAATACCGATCACTATAGAGTCTGAGGGTAGTCCATATGGAGTATATATTTTTTTCTCCTCAATCACTTGAACTATTTCTGGATCATAGATACCAGATCCTCCAATAACAGCAATTTTTATCTTCTCTTCCATATATTTTTCCCCAGTAATAACTATAGGCAGAAGATATAAAACTAGTTCTATTAGCTCTCTACTCAGAGGATAAGAATTAATAAAAATTAGAGAAAATTAGAGTACCTTGATCCTGTTATCTTCTATCTTTATCATTTTTCTCTCGCTCAGTCTTGAAATTGCTAAATCATAATATTTTTTCCCAACATCTATACCGTACCATTCTTTAAACTCATTAATTAGCTCTTCAAATGTCCATTCTTGTTTACCCTCCTTCTTATGCTCATTGAGTATCTTTTCGAAAAAGTTCGTAGTATCCTCTGCTCTAGTCCATGGATATTGATACCATACCCAATCCTTTACCTCATCAACATAGTATTCAGGCTTTATCTTAGCTACCGAACTAATCCATTGCATAACAGCGGTCTTTATCTCTGCAGGCTTACATTTTTTTACAATGTATTCCTTAGCAACGATTATAGAATCTCCAGTATCGCATATATCATCTCCAAGTAATGCTTTTTTCCCCGAAAGATCTATGTTCAAAGGATACTTTACATGGGCCTCGGCAGTTATCTCAGCAGCCTTGCCCCAATGTAGAATCTGTATACTCACGAGATCATGTATATCTAAGAAATCACATAGCATTCTAGCAGGAACATATCCGCCACGAGAAATAGCAATAACTATATCTGGTCTCCATCTGGACTCCTTGATTCTCTTTGACAATTCATATGCCCATTCTACAACTTCTTCCCATGAAACAAGTTTTGTGTTAACTCGAGCCAATGTGTTCACCATATAAAATAGTAATGAAGTTGATAAATTATTTTTGAATCGAAAACTACTTTATAATTTGTAATACTACGGATTAATTTAACAAGTGTTAGGAGAGAATCATGTCGTCACTTTCAATTGAGCTACCCACCGTCTATTTTAAAGTAAGTATAGACGAGATTATCCAAGGTGAAAAGGAAAAAAGAGGATTTAGAACATATCTTTCTATTAAGTGGAGTAATGTAACCTTTAAGGTAAGAAAAGTTAGGTTTATTGGAAGGGTTGCCGATATAGTTTCCCGGGACAAATTTACCGACCTCTTGGTGATTGATGAGACAGGAGGAATTATTGTTCGAGGATGGGATGAAAAATCTAATATTTTAAATAAATTCAGTATAAATGATCTTGTAGAGGTATTTGGTACTATAAGGATGTTCGGAGAAGAGGTATATATAAATCCTATAATTATAAAAAGATTGTTAAAAGATAATAGTGAAAAGAGAAAAAAAGAAATAGAGGAAAATAGAAAATATATAATAGGATTCTATACGAGTGAGAAATTAAATGCCAAGGCACAGCAGAAAGAAGGATGAAAGCAGTGTAGATATAACTGCTTTCTTCGATACATCTAGGAAAGAAATAAAAGAAACAGTACTCGAAGTAGATACAGAGCTAGAAAAAAGGATTCTCGAATTTATTACTTCTAGCAGGATAATAACCCGATCTAAACTCTACGATTGGTCTAAGAAGAAAGGGATACCATCCGCTTTATTATATAAAGCACTACAGTCCCTCTTAAGGAAAAAAATTATAAAGAGGGAATTCAGCAATAAACATCAAGAAATTGTCTTTAAACCCTCTGGAAGCTTGTAACGAATTATATTTGGTATCAAATATAGATGAGACTTGTAGTTAAGCGCTGAATCACAAGCTCGCCCCTATTGTAGACCTTATGGAAAGGTTATTATAGTAATAAATTATTAGAAAAACGAGGATGAATTTGCCGAGTGCTGAACCATGATGTAAAAACACCGCACTGAAAGTTATAATCTTTTCATTAACGAAATTGCCGCGATTATCAAGAAAGCAAGGAACGTGTATAACATATTACCCGTTAATATCCAAACTATTAAAGCGACTATAAAAGCAGGTATCAAAAGGAAAATTGTCTTTATTATAAGGAAGAATACTACAAGGAATAGTAATAAAAAAATAACTATTAATAACGTTCCTATTAAGGTTACCACAGTTTATGAAATATTTTGTTTTCTTAAATTTTTTATGATTATTGCTTTCCAAGCTTAAGTACCGCTTCTTTCGATTTGATATATACCCAAATCGCTCTACACTTTAGTCCTTCGTAGCATTTGTCACTACCGCTATTTTCGTAGCAACACTACTTGTCTCGCTACTCCTTGACGCACTTGGTGGAATTTATGGGCTAATAGACCTTGTCAAACACAAGTCTAATATCTGTAACAGCATATTCTACTTACCTATACATCTCTATCTCAAAGCTGTAGAATGTTCCCTGAACACTTAGTACAACATCAAAATTTGGTAGACCTGCAAACTTTTCAGTAGATTCCACAAAGTTAGCTATACCTTCCATTAACTGAAGAATATCATTTAACATACCTTCTGCACGAAAAATTATCTTATCATCTCCAAAAGAAAAACTCATTTCTGCATCTTTAAATAAAAGCTTTGCTTTTTTCTCAATCATTTTTTTCATGTTATCATTCATACACTATAACACCTATTCTAGAAGCATAAACTGTCAATCTTTATAATCGTTTCGACAAAAACTTACATAAAACCGCTTTTCCGATCCACATCTAGAATCTCCTCTGTTACCAACAGAAAATCATAAAGTCTCTTCTTTTTGATCATTTCCTCATATACCCTCCATATACGTTTAACAGTTACAAGACCGGTGTAAAACCCCTTTTCCTTAAGCGTTCTTTTAACTTCTTCTGGAAACTCGTCAGGATGAATAAAGGGTTTTCTGCTATAAATGTAAAGGATGGCTTCTTCAATATCAGAGTTCCTTGGATAAGGTTTTTTTCTCATTTGAATGTCGTCACCAATTGTAACATATCTTCTTTTAAACTTTGGATACCCAACCCAGGAGTATCTCCAACTTTTCTCACACCCTTGTCTATCGATGCACCTCCCTTAGAGACAATATCTTCCTTAAGCAATAGGTCGGAATCAAGATCATAGATCACTATGTTTTTTAATGCTTGCGCAATATGAACTCCAGCAGTGATACCTATTCTACTCTCCCCCATGCACCCGATCATATTTTTTACGCCTGCTGCTTCAGATATAGCTATAATTTTTAAAGCTCCCCAAATCCCTCTACTCTTCATCAACTTGATATTAATGATATCAACAGCATCAGCTTCGATGACATTTATTGCATCTGCAGGCGTTTTAACACTCTCGTCAGCTACAATTGGTAAGGAACTCTCATCGTGAACTTTCTTTAAACCCCTTATGTCATCCCATTTAACAGGTTGTTCTATAAGCTCCACCTCGAACTCAGCTAACTTATTAATCACATATATTGCCTGTTCCACGCTCCACCCCTGGTTTGCGTCTACCCTTATAACTGGTTCGTAACCAATAGTCTCTCTTATAGCCTTAATTCTTTCAATATCTTTCTCAGGATCTAATCCTAGCTTTATCTTCAGTATTCTGAATCCCTGGTTTATGAATCTTAAGGCTCTCTTAGCTTGTTCCTCAGGCTCCATAATTCCTATAGTGATATCAGTTTCAATGTGCTCCCTATAGCCTCCTAGTAGCTTAAAGATAGGCTTAGATACCATTTTCCCAAATAAATCAAAAAATGCCATATCTAGGGCTGCTTTAGCCGAAGGACTCCCTGGGTATTTCATTAAAACATCATATAGTTTCTCTATCTCATCCACTTCCAAATCTCTTACTTTCCGATAAAAGTTTCCTAGAGATTCCTTTACTGCTTCAATAGTTTCACCTAACACGCTATAGGAAGGAGACGCCTCTCCCCACCCTTCAATACCTTCTTTTGAAACCAGCCTTATCACAATGTTTGTGCTTTTGATAGATGTTCCTAAAGAGATAGTAAAGGGTTCATATAGAGGTATTTCGAGAAAAAACATATCCATTCTTTTAATCATGCTAACCTCCTGTATAGATAGATTGCATTAATAATGAATTTTATGTGATTTAACTTTATCTTAACGTAGTCTAAAACACTAGCTAGAACTGAAAACGTACCGTTATTTTCTCTAGGCTAACCTTCGTAAGACTGCCTAATATTCTTCTTATGAGATTTTTAGCAGGTTCTCATATATCCATAACTTCACCATATAACCATGGGTCAAAATCTTCGAAATTCCTCCTGTGTATATTTTACAGTAACACTCATGAATCATATCTCATTCCAAATATCATACGCATATAGTGCAAGATAATCCTTGAATTTTTTCAGCAACCCTCCTCATATATTCTTCAGTATATGCTCGTGCAATAGAGCTATGAAAACGTAGTCCTGGCATTCCTCTAACAGACTGAGATGGACAAGCAGAAAAACTTTACACATCGCCCATTAGCATCCACACACCTAGCGTCAGGATACTTGTGTTCAAACTAGTATGGTGGGCTTTCACACGTTATCTGAATAAGAACTTTTAAACCATTTTCCTCGGCTAAGTCCAATAATTGGTCATAGCAGTCCCAAGTCCATTTACCCTTCACCGGATTAACCTTACTCCAATACAACCACATTCTTATTAAGGTCAGTTATGTTGTTTAATCAGCTTTAGATCACGTCCCAATCTCCTCTCTTAGTATTAGATGGCCTATAGCATCGAGTTCAAAACAAACATGTTTATCATCTTCATGTATACACCGTTCTCTCCGTTAAAGTTTTTATTGTACCTTTCAAAATAGAATCTCATAGTTTGGCGCAAGACTTACAGCTAGATATAATCCCAATATATTTCTGGAAGATCAGAAGTTTACCAAGCAGTATTAGATAATTTATATTCTGCTAGTTCACTCTTGCATAAAATACAATGCTTCTTAGTGCTTCTGATAAAAATGAACCATCGCTGGCTAGTTTAATTGAATACACTGGTAAAAGAAGAATATTGTCTGGTACATGCATGTATACCAGACATTTTGTCAGTTCACCTCCTTTACATCATTGATCAGAGAAATAAGCTCGTCATCCATTATATTTACTTGAAAGTCCTCATTTTATTATTTTTGTAAATCATATAGTTTCAATCTGGAAAATCAGGTAGTTATTATGGATAAAGGGATAGCCTTTAGAGAAGAATATCTCCATATAGGATTTACTCCTCCATCAATATTGGATAATTGGACAAGAAGAGTAAGAGTTTTCATGAAAATGTACAGAGAAACAG
>Ga0116200_10000015_pt1 | contig 35632 bp, 55 predicted proteins | sample Mar14436cmmetaG_FD_94478 | JGI IMG/M metagenome (GOLD analysis project Ga0116200, IMG submission 94478) | Marine hydrothermal vent microbial communities from Guaymas Basin, Gulf of California to study Microbial Dark Matter (Phase II) - Marker... ... | reverse complement strand
TAGAACTCTTAGAGAGCTTAGGGTATGGTAAGGCACCTAGTCCAACTAGACCAACTAGAGCAGTTACTCCAAGTCCAACTCCTAGACCACCACAAATTCAAGCAACTGGCAGACCTCACTCAGATGGCATAATCCATGAGGATGGTGATGTCCTACATGCAGATAGTGGACTTCTAGAAGGTCATTGGGATGGAATTGAGCATACAGATGGCACAATTAGGCATTTAGATGGGTGATGGTATGAGTTGGGAACCCGAACCTTTTAGTCGGATCATCTGGAGATGGAAAGTTCCTTACAAGTATCGAACTATAGTCAGTAGAGCAAATCGATTGGCTCATTGGGTTGAATATGAAGCTGTTAAGAGAGGTCTCAGGAAATGTGATGTTGTGCATATCCATCCAAAAGACTTACCTCAAAGAGTTCGAGAAATTTTGAGAGATGGCTTGGTCTGGTTGCCGATAAGGACAATGAAGTCGGTCTCTGGATTTGCTCACAAGTTCTATCAACCTAGTTCATTAAATGAGACTCTCTATTATGGAGTTGTTGCTCATTCAATGGATGAAGCTAAGGCATTTCTAGAAGCACATCAACAAATACCTTGTGATCATGATACAATCGGAGAATTACTTGGCTACCCAAAGTGTTGCCGTGAATTCTTCTGCAAGACATTTCCAAGAGGAGAACTCGATCCAGTCCATCTAGTTGATTCCAGCAAAGGACAAGATCCAATGCTATGTGTATCATTGAGATACTTTGGACTAAGAATCATACCATTCTTTCCATGTTCATTCAACTGTTCAAAAGCAAAGGCATTTGCAGAGCAATGGTACAAGCTGATGCTTGAGAAAGATCCATTTACAGCAAAAGGCATCTTGGAGTTACTGACAATGCCTCATAAGTGGTCGATGGTCAATGCAATCATTGAAGTTGTTACTCCATTATTCATAGGTATTTGTAATGGGTATGTGAGATACCAAAAGGCAGAACTCTATTGGAAGGGAGATCCCGAATACTGGAAGAAGAAAGTACCTCTCCAATGGCATTGGTATCAGTATTCACTTGGTAAAAGACCTTCGATCAAAGAGCTGAAATCATGTATGCAGTCTTAAGTCCTATAGGGAAGCATAAACAACATCATGTTCAAGCATTTTTGAACTCTATAGCAGAGTTTAATCCATTGCCAAAGTTGGTTATGATCTGCACAGACTTCGATGATCCAAAGAGAGATTTGCCTCATGTTGAAATTCCAGAAGTCTTACATGACAAGATCTTGATCTTTTACTCAACTGCAATTGAGCACTATGGAGGCTCACTTTGGAGAATCTCACAGGCAAGAGAAATCCTCAGAAAGAAGTTCCTCTCAACTGGAATTGAATGGGCACTTTGGATTGACTCAGACATCATTTGCCCTCCTGAAACACCCAAAGTCTTGCTTGATGTTGCTGAAAATGAGAGTTGCATCATGGTCAGAAACTCCTATCCAAGCAGAGTTAGTGATCAATATTGGCAGGGTACTGGTGTCCTCTTGGTGCATAGAGTTGGAATGGCATCATCATTGTTCTGGTATCCAGATCAGATTTCACCACATGTGTCAGAAGACTATGTGTTCATCTCGATACTATTGGAATCAGGTTGGTTGCTCTGTAAGGCATTTGGTTTCAAGAAGACATCGATAACTGGTCGCTTTGTTGATGTAACTCATTTGAAATGAAAGAAGATTTTTCTACTTCAAACAGATGTTTTATTTGGTGATAAAGTGGATCGACTAGCTAAGGCATTGATCGAATACTTGGAGCATCAACCACCGACATGGAAGCAAGTAGTACCTGTGGTCAAAGAACTTGGACTTTCTCATAAATCGCTTAAGAGGATAGGCATTGAGACTAAGAGTTCTTCAGTTGTACTAACTAGAGATCAGACAATTCTATTGTTAAAGACCAATAAGAAATTCAGAAAGTTCTTCGTTGAGTTAATGGTTAAGTACGCTCTGGAGATATTCTCTAGATCGAGGTGAACACCCGAATGACATTGGGTGTAGCTCCTTGTTTTGATTCAGCTACTAAATGGAGCTTCGATGCCTTCATGGATGTCATAGGTTACTGTGATCATACTCTTCTTGAAGATGAAGCAATTAGGGAAAATGTTGAACATGCAATTAAGACTTTTGAGCCTCCTCTTCTGGTCTTCTATGATCATGGCAATGCTGATTCACTAGTTGGGAATGATGAAAGACCAGTTATTGACTTGAATAATGCTCACATCTTGAAGAACACAGATGTCTACACATTAGCTTGTCTCTCAGCAAAGAAATTGGGTAGAGTAGTTTGGTCTTATGGTCGCAAGTACTGGGGTTATGACAAGGTAGTCGGTTTCACAGTCAATTCAGACTGGCATCTTTTCAAACGATGTTTTAATGCTGGTCTTCATGCCATCATGGAAGGCAAATCTTGGGAAGAGGCGTATGAAATTGCTTACAATGAATACTCTCAAGCCATCATGGAAGCAAAAGATGATGTCTCTGCAATGTGGTTGCTTCATGATCGAGATTGCTTAAGAGTTTACACACCTAACAATCCTCCTCCAGAACCTAAGTGTCCATTGAGGAGATTTGCAATCAAGCTCTTTGGCAAACTTGGTTGGAGGATCAGAAAGACAGAATTTTTCGGACATCTTCTGACAATGGCAGGAGCTGGAATGATAGCTCACGATTTCATCTGGAAATGTCAAGAAGTCTTCAAAATGAATTTAGAAAACACTTGGATCTTCATTCTAGGTGCAACCTTCAACTTTCTAGGATTTGTCCTGACATGGGCAGACAAGATCAGATGGGCATTCAAGTTGCTGTTCAGAAAGGCTCATGCATTGATCTTGATCTCTTTATGGGGATTTGGATTTGGACTGATGATCCATGATTATTTCAAAGAACTAGGCAGAATTTCCAACCCATACACAGTTCATGGCATGTGGTGGGGACTACTGCTCCAATTAACCTCTGTCATTGCTTATATTATGTTGAGGTTCAAGAGATGATGTGCCCAAGCTCGTCTGTCCTATATGTGGGAGATCAAGACCGACTTCAAGAGGCAAGAACAGAGTTAGCGATGAGTTCACACCAAGAGGTCTGTTAAGACACATTCATTTTTGTCATCCTGAATATGTAGACAAGTTTCTCAAATCTCGAATTCTTGAGATCTTGTCAAACTGTAATGGAAAGTTCTTCTGCCAGTTATGGAAAGAACTTGGATATCCAGATAGAGGACGATTGTGGCGTTGTCTAGTGGAATTGAGTGAGACTAAGGAGATTTTGATGATCGTGCCAAAGAATGGCAATCACCTTGAATTTAGAGAAAAGCGTAAGAGAAAAATTCCTTACTACTACACTAGAGGAACCTTGTTCATGAGGAATTCTTGAAGATCAACTTCTGACCTCGTATTTCTAAGATCATTTCAAGATTGATCGAATTAGACTTGCACATTCGATTAGCCAATATAATTCGATTGAGCAGTTCTTGGAAATGTCTTCTGCATATCGGAAATTCTTGATCGAAGACTTGAATGAAGAGTTCTGCCTTTCTTCGACATCTATAGAATCTGCATTTTGGCATAAAATTCATATTATACAGGTTCTTATAAACGATGATGCAAGACAAATGCCCTAAATGTAAGTCTGATCGAATTATTTTCGATGCAATACGAGGAGAGATCGTCTGCACTCAATGTGGTCATGTGATCTCTACAATGATCGATACTGGAGCTGAATGGAGAGCATTCTCCCAAGAAGAGATGGAGAAGAAGGCTAGAACTGGTCTAGGAATATCCCCATCTCTACAGAAGATCCAGATGCCCACATTCATCGATGAATCCACTAAAGATGCAACTCATAGAACTCTTACTGCTAAGCAGAGGCGACAAGCAAAGAAGCTCATCAGAGCACAGATCTTTGCAACTATGACTCCCAAGGATAAGCCTCTCTATACTGCTAGAGATCTCTTACAGACCAAGAAGTTGAAATTGAAGTTCTCTGATGAAATCTTCAATGAGACAATTGAATTATTCAAGAAGGCATTCGAGAAAGGTCTCCTTAGATCGTGTTCAACTGAAGCAATCCTCGATGCATGTCTCTACTATGTCTGTAAAGACAAACTTGGTCTCACTAGAAAGGAGATTGCAAGTGCATCTTCTAGAAAGCTTAAGGAAATCGATAAGGCTTATAGACTTCTAGTATTCAACAAGGTCATCAGGTCAAAACCAACTCCATTGAGAGTTATCGTATGTAGGTTTGCTAAACAACTAGGATTTCCCACCATCTCCATAGAATGTGGGATGGAATTGGCAGATATGGTCGAAGAAGCTAGACTTCACGTAGGTAGAGATCCTAGAAGTCTAGTTGGTGCAATTCTCTATTTGATTCCACAAATAGTTCCAATGCAATGGAAGATCACATTTCAGGAAATAGCCAAACTCTTACAGACAACAGAAGTTACAATTAGAGATCGATATGAACTGATCATGAGAGAACTAGGTCATAAAATTGGTGCAGTCGATAGGATCAGAAGGGCATACGTTGTCAAGTCGAGATCGACTCCATTGAGAGATGTAGTGTGTAAGTATGCTAAGAAATTGAAGTATCCTCCCATTTTCATAGAGTGTGGAACTGAACTTGCAGACTTGGTTGAAGCTAACTTGCCTATTGGAAAAGATCGGAAGAGTTTTGTAGGAGCCATACTCTATCTAGTCCCTCAAATCGTGCCCATTCAATGGGAAGTCTCATTACAAGAAATCGCTCAAGTTCTCCAGATCAAGTCTATAGAGAAGATCAAGGATCGATATGAATTAATTATTGAGAACTTAGGTCAAGAAATTGGAATTGATAGGAACAGAGGAGCATAATTAAAGGTGATAAGATGTCTGTAATCGAACCTAGATGTAAAGTCTGCAAATCACCTAATCGACTTTACTATGAACGTGAAGCTCAACGAATGCTGGAAACACTTGGTAAGATCGATTACAAGGAATTGAGGGAGATTGCTTTCAAGAAGTTCAAAGAACAGATTTCAATAAACTCATTCAAAAGACATTTTGAACAAGGGCATCTTCAAGATGTCGATCAGTACCTTGAGAGTAAAGTTCTCAGTAAAATCAAATTACAGAAGAAAGCTAGAGTTAAAGTTCCATTGGATGTAGTGAGTGAACTCATCTCAAATCTGGAATTAGCAAAGGATCTGACCAGAATGCTGGTCAATCAAATGGAAAGAATTCAACCAGCAGATGCTAAGGAGACTGCTCTTCTAGTGAACTCACTTAGAGGACTCCTATCCGAGATCAGGATGACACTTAAACATGTTTCAGATCTCTCTAAGAAACTCAAGTTGCCAACTCAATACTCTAGAGAAGAAGTCATTCTAGAAGTTGCTAGAGTTCTAGCAGAACTTGGTTTACCCGAACTCAAGAAGGCAAGAGCTAGACTATTGCTCTTCATAGCTAAATAGGTGATAGTATGGTCAGGAATGAAGCAATTGAAGTGCTCAAAGAGGCATTTCAATTGGCTATCTGGAGAAGATCGTTAGTTGATTTCTTCAGAGATGTCTGGAAACATCGAGGGTTTGAACCAACTAAATCACAGAAAGAATTCTTGAAAGCTGTAGCTGATCTCGATAACAGGAGATTCCTCTTATGTGTTGCTTCAGGTGGTGGAAAGACTATTCTTCTAGGTACTATAGCAGTCTGGCATTGTACTGTCTTATCCGAGATCTTGGGGAGACCTCAAACTGTGATCATAGTGGGAGGTTCTCTTGAACAATCCAAGTTGGTCTATGAGTACATCTTGGAGATAATCAACAACAATGAATGGATTAAATCATTGGTCGATGGAGAACCACTCAGAGTGATGACTAAGTTCAAGAATGGTTCTTGGATTAAAGCAATGCCATGTTCAGACAAATCGATTCTAGGACATCATCCGAATATCATGATCATAGATGAGGCAGTCCAAGTTGGAGATTTCCTCATTCAAGAAGCACTCTCCAGAGTTGGAGTTCATGGAGATAACAGGATATTTGTCTCTTCAACTCCATACGAGTATCTGAGTCTCTTCGTAGAGATGTGGATGAATACTAAGAAGTACAAGCATTGGTTGAGATTTCATTGGGCACTTGAGGAATGTCATTGGGTTGATAGAAGCATCTTTGAAGAGGCTAAGGCAACTCTCTCAACTGTTGACTACAAGATCAAGTTTGAAGGAATACCGATGCCACCAACTCAGACATTCTTTGATCATCAGGCAATCAGAGATTGTAGGACTTCAGATCTGCTCATTCCATCAAAGGGAACTACTTACATGGGTATTGATTGGGGAATGGAGCATCCTACAGCAATTGTCATTGTACGAGTTACAGAAGAAGGCAATGCTTATGTCATACACATTGAAGAGCATAAGAGGAAATCTGGAGAGTATATCATTGATCGAGTAAAGGCTCTAGTGAATGTGTGGAATGTCCAGATGATTTATGCTGATTCAGAAGAGAAGTTCATGAATAAGATGTTACAGAATCAAGGTCTTCCGATAAAACCGATCAAATTCCATACAGAAAAGAAGTACATGTTGTCCAACTTGAAAGCACATCTGGAAGGTAGGAGACTCAGATTTTGGGAAGGTTGGATGAAGTTCATCATGCAATTATCGAAATATGATCCTGCCCGAAAAAGAGATGATGATTATGTGGATGCACTATGTCTAGCATTGTATCCTCTAGGTCATCGTTTCATGAGGCAAGAACCTTTAGAGATCATCACAGATGAAACAAAGAGAACAACCTCTTCAGATGAAATTTGGGACATCTTCATCTAGAGGTATAATTTAATCGCTTGATAGACTTCTTTTGGTAGTACATTCCTCAAGCTCAGTTTAAGAGTTCTGCATTTGTTAGAGAAATCACTATGATCTTCCAAGTTTAAAATCAGTTTCTCTGCGAGGAATCTAGCGAACTTGTCAGCATTGGTGTAGTAAAAGACTTTATTTGAGAGTCCAGCTCTAAAGAGAGTCCTTGAGAGCAAGTTAGATCGTCCACCAGCTCCGAGTCTGACTTTGCCAATCAGTCCTTTTGTGATGAGAGATCTAGCACGTCGTTCCATCGCTTGTCTAGATAAGTTGAGCTTCTTCATGAGATCTGTTTTAGAGATAAAACCATCTTCATCGATTGCCTTTAGCACCACAGTCTCTGTAATTGAATCAACCTTCACATGCTCACCTCTTCAAGTTGAAGTTTCTCTCTCCAATAATAAATTGTCTTTTAACAACAATCGAAGTAATCAGCAATCTCACTTATTCTCAAATCTTTGGAAAGTAGTTCTTTGAGTTTCGATGGATCAACTTTTCTTTTATCATCTCTTTTAGCTTTCAAGCCTAATCTCCTTTCCCAATACTTGAGAGTCCATCTTGAAATGTTGAAGTATTCCATGATTTCTTTAGTCGTCTTTCCTTGTTGAATCAATCTTTTGAACTCCTCTGGATCAACCTTGCCCAAGCTATCACCCGAAAAAATCATTTGGATTTTCTTCTTTTGATTGCCTCATGAACTCTGCCAATCCAATACCAACCTAATAGTGCTAATACTGTTTCCCAACTGCAAAGTCCTGATGCCCAAAGAAACCAAGCTATGACAATCATTACGATTTCATCTTTATCAAGAAACTTCATGCTCTCACCTAACAATCATCATAAATGTCAATTAAATCAATTGTCCCATCACTTGCAGTCAGTCCAATTCCATAGATGTAATCCTCGATTTCAATCAACTCCATTCGATGACCACAGAATGGACATTTAACATCTGAACTTGTCATGTTCGCTGGAAATTCCCTTCCACAAACTAGACATTTGTAAATCCACATGTTCTCACTTCCAGAAGAAATTTGAATTGACTCTCATCTTGTAACCACAATCTGCACAGACCAAGTAGACCTTGCCACAGACCATATCGTACTTCAGTTGTTCATACTCAACTCGAAACAATCTTGATCTGCATTTAGGACATTCGAGCATCTTGGATCTCATGATCACACCTTTTGCTCGAAAAGTTTAGTTTGTTTCTTATCTTTTATTTCAACTATCTCAAAGATAGCAACTTCTGTTGGTGCGAATCGATCTGTAATTGTTACGATTCTAACATTTTTGGAGCAAAGAGGAATTTCGATGCCTTTCTTATACATTTCATACAACCGACCAATATATCGTGGAACTAATTTGTATTTGAATTTCATGATCACACCCCGAAAAACAGACTCGATTTGAATTAAATCCTTTGAGAACAACTCATTCGATTAAGCTCTCTTAGATCTCCAAGTTCTGTAATAGCCAACTGCTCTCTTGAGAAAATCAGTTGCAGAATAACCGATCATTATCAATGATGCTGGATGACTTTCAGGCATTGTGAAGTATGCAACTAACCCGCTAACAACTCCAGCTAGTAGACGCCAAATGATCTCTTTCCATTCGGTGATCTTGTCAAGAATTATCGAGATCACAGATCCTAGAGTTGTCAGTCCAATGAAGATCAGCAACTGGTAGACATTTATCTCAATCACTCTCTTCACCAGTCTCTTCTTCTGACTTAGGTGGTAATAACTCTTCCTCTCTCACTCGATTCTCCAAGTTGATGTCATAAGTCAAGATTCCATGTCTCATGTAAAGTGCAAGTCTTCTAGCTCTCGATAACTTGGTTACTGGAACCTGTGGGATGAACTGGAATTCTGGACAATCATCTGGATTGATTCCATGAATTTCTAGCATTGGTTTGAGGATCTCAGATTCGATCTGTTCTGAGAGCAAACTCTGGTAGTAAGTGATAGTCCTCTCCCATTCAGTAACAATGCTCTCTAATGCACCAACCCTTCTACCTCTCATTGAAAGCAACTCTTCTGGACACATCATTCCTACGAAGATTTGTTTGTTGAAGTACTCCAAGAGATCTGCTACCTTAGTCAAGTCAGGAGCTTTGACAGTCTCTATGTCTATGTAGAATGGAACTACAATATGTCTCACATTTGGTAAGGATCTCAACTTCTTGGATGCTTTCTGCAAAGCTTGAGCAGTTGGAAGATGATCTTCGTTTCCTACTCTCGCAATGTAGACTGGAAAACCTATTCGGTATGTTGCTTCTCCTAATGCTTCCTCTAGATTGAGCTTGATCCATGATGCCTTTGCAACAATCTCTATTGGTGAAATGTAATCGACTAAGTTATCATCTCTAATCAAGCCAATGTATCGAATTCTTCCATCCAACTTGACTACTTGCTTCTCTCCCATCTCTTGAGAAATCTCTACTGCTACGGGTCTTCCATATTTGTCTACTTTGACCTTGCCTGTTGCTGGATCTTTCTGGAATTCTATTTTGGTTGGTTCAATGATCCTCAACATCACAATGTCTTGCTTGAGTTTATTCGGTATGAGTTCAAAGAACACAATTCCGTACTTGAAAATAATCCGCAAAGCATTGTCCAAGAACTGTTTGAATTTGACTACTTTGAGTTGCTTGGTCAAGTACTCTCTTGCTTCATCAGATCCACCCGATAAGATCCATCGATCAGCTCCAATATCGATGACAAATCGATTGACTATCGAGAATATTTGAGGATCGAGCTTGTAGTAGAGATCGAGATGTTCCTTGGGTACTCTTCTCCTGATTTGAATATGGGAAATTGTCAGAGGCTCTCCTTCTGCTAGTACCTCGAAATCTGATAATTCTATCTTCTTACTTCGTTTAAAGAGCTTCATCGAATGAGAAGAAATCTGATAGTCTTAACTGTTGAGTTTATTCAAGAGTTGTCTAGCGAGTTCTAGATCAAGATAACCTTGCATTTCTTTACGTTTGCAATTTAGAATGACACAAGGCATTCTGAAATTCATTCTTTGAGTGCTAGGAGTTAATCCAATTGAATGGGCATACTCAGATTCAGTCAGAAATGTTCCAACTGTCATGAGGACTCTCTGTTTATTGCGAATATTGATTTGAGCTAGACTTGGTTCATGATAATGAGCATGGACTATGATATCTGCATCTGTCCTCAAATGAGCTAGTCTGATACATGCATGAACTGGATTAATCACAGATCTGTATCTGGTCTTGTGGATCACATGGATCAAGTAGGTGATATCTCCAGCTTTTATCCGAATGTCTCCTCCAAATGACAGATATGGAATTCCAAGTCTAGACAAGATGATCTCTGCAAGATCAACTCCAACTAGCTTCTGAAGTCGATATTCATGATTGCCTCTACAGACTGCAACTATTTTACCTCTCAACCTGATCATCAAACTCTCAAAGAACTTCCAAACCAATTGCTCTGGTAAATTTTCATAAGATCGCCAATTTGGGTAGACATCAGCATCGACTACATCTCCCAAGAAGACCACATAGGCATTTTCAGTCTCCTCTAAGATCTTGATATGCTCTCGTAAGAGGTCATAATCAACTCCAAGATGTCCTAAATGCAGATCTGCAAAGAAGCAGAGCATGATGTACTTGATATCTGGATCTACATTCAAAGTGATCTCATCGAGTTTGGAAATGCACTTCTCTTGAAGAGCTTTGATTTCTCTGAATGCTTTGAGGAATTCTTCTGTTGAAACTTCACTCTCAAAGACTTCAATTGGAACTCCTCTCCTTTTACCAGATCCTCTCTTCAAACCAAGTCTCTTGCAATGCTTGTAGATGCACCAATGACTAACCCCGAAAAAATCACCAATTTGCTTGTAGGTATAGCCCTTCTTGAACAACTCACGTAGTTTCTCCTCGTCTACTTTACACCTTGGCATCATTTGAAATTGCTAAAATTAATTTAAATCTTAAACCACTTTCTGAACAACTTTGATCGGACTTACCATCACTAAGAGGATGTTTGTCTTCGATCTATGCCTGTAGAGGACTTTGCATTCTCTGTATTCAGGTGTATGGCTCAAGTAGAACCCTTGAAGAGGCAAGTAGACAGGATATGATGGCACTCCATAAACTGGTGTGAACACTCGATTCTTGAAGATTATGTAAGGCATATCCTCGATCTTCTCATCTTCATGGATGCCCTCTAAGAGATACCAATCACAGTCAAAGACGTATACTCCTTCTCTTCGATCAACCACTTCTACTCTATATGGACAATATTTGAACCACAGTCCTTGTTTAACAAATCGGATAAATGATGTTGGCGATGTCATGATGCCTCTAGATGTCACTATGGGAAATTCAATTTCTAGAATTGCCTTTGCCATGCTAACACCCGTAGATCATTTGAGTATTTAAGGGTAAAATTTTGATGATAATCGAATGTGAAAGGTAAATTCGATTTTCCATTCTAATTCGATCATCATGAAATTGGAATTTCATTTTAAAATAAACCGATCAAGGGAATACGAACCCTTCAAGATAGCACTCAAACCAACTAGCTCTAGGAATCTCTCGATTGGTTTCAGAATATACTTCTTGTAGATTTGGTCATAGTCCAGCTCAAATCCATCTGGTAATTCAGTATCTTCTCGAATTGTAATCAAGGAGATCGATGGATATCCTCTCGGTACTCTCTTAATTGGAAGGAACAATGGCTTTTCACCTGCAATTATTTCCATGCCAAGGTAGGTATTAGAGTACTCAACTGCCTCATGGAAGATGGTTCTCGTCTTATAGAGATCCAGTTCTTTACGCAGTCCTTTGGGTAGGGCTATCTCAGAAATTGGCACTTCTGGAAGAGTTCGCTTAACTTCTCGGAGATAATTCGGGATCTCTTGGATCTTGTCTTGAAGGATCAATTTGATGACTTCATCCATCACTTTACTCGCATACTTCGAGATGTCAGTTCTCCTTATACCAACTTTGACCAATTTTGGAGAGATCTTCTTGCCCTTCTCATAAATCGAGAATCCAGAATATCTCTTCTTAGTGAGCAAGATCAACTTCTCAAAGTATGAATCCAGAGACATTCTGATGTATTTGTACTTCTTGGATAGTTGCTGATTAATTTGGTCAACTAGAGACATTGCTTCATCCAAACTAGAGACTTTGACAAACACGCTATCGGTATCTCCATAGATGACTTCATATCCTAGATCTTCAACAATTTGCTTGGCTTCAAGTAGGCATTTTCTAGCATTAGCAGTTACTTGAGATGCTATCTCTATAGAGAACAATGGAGATCCAGCATAAGCACACATTCCATAACATGCATTGACACAGAACTTGATCGCTCTCTGTAATCTCTTGTACTTCTCAAACTCTTCGAGTGAACTTGCTGATTTCATCCTAGCCTTGAAGGACTCTCTCAAAGTGATCAGCTTTTGAATTATCTGAGGCAACATCGAATACTTATCGGGAGACAAGTTGTACTCCAGAATAATCATTGGATAGAGTGCTTTGAAGTCTATGACTGCTACATTCTCATGAATGCCAACTTTAGGTTCGATGACTACAGCTCCTTTGTAGCTTTCATGCTTGAAACCACCCGATGGAAACTTCTTATCAGGGAATTCTCTGTAGAGCAAGATCTTAGCAATCCTAGACTTGGATAATGTTGATTTCCACTTGCATCCAACGAATCTCCTGATGGCATTCATGAGTTCTATGAGTCCAACTTTCTGTTCAATCAAGTAGCATAATTCGAGATCTCTGAGATTTCTGTCGAGAATCAAGTAAGGGTCGGTCTCTAGTGTCTTCTTCCAGTCTGTAATCTTCACTTTCTGATAAGGCAACTCAAGATAGTCGATGATTCCACTCAATGAGTGTGATCTCAATTCAGTTGCCATGAGATTAAACCACACTTCTTCATAGTCAAGTACAGTTCTACCCCAAATGGTGCCATACTTAGTCAAAGGTCTGTTCAATCTGCCTAATCTGAGTGATCTTGGAGACCTCTTGTTGATGAATGGTAGATCGAACTTAGTGATGTTGAATCCTAGAATCAAGTCTGGATTGATCTCTTTAATGAGTTGCTCGAATAAACATAAGAGATGCCATTCATTCTCTAGATGAAATATCTCAACTTGAAAATCAGTCAGTCTCTCAATAGAAGGTTCATCTCTAATTGTTGTCAGGAGGTAGATGACCCGTTTATTGACATCCATCACTCCAATGACATCAATAGGTTCTGCACCGATGCTTAGAGTAGTTGTCTCAATATCTAGCCAAATCACTCTTGGATCTGTATGGAACTCAATTGGCTTGATAGAACTATCGATGATCTCCACTCCAGTCTTGATACCTTTATCGATGAGCCATCTCTCTACGAAAGGAATTCTAGACTCATAAGTTCTGACTCCTAGATTCTCAAGGATTTTTCTTCTCTCCACAAGTTGTGGAACTGTATGAAATGTGAGTTTCTTCAATGGTTCATCAAAAGCAGAGATGTATCCATCTTCTATTTTGAGAATTCCAGAATTCTGCGGTAGATTGACATCTCTATGCACAAAGAAGTACGGATAATACCTAGTCTTGTATGTGATGAGTTTACCAGAAGAATCCCGACAAAATAAAAAAATTTCAGATGTGGATTTTATGTAATCAATCGACTGTATCTCCAGCTTCATTCAATGTCTCCAAGAACTCTACGACCTTGTGATAGTATTTAATGCATTTCCTTACGAATTCCTTCAACCCTGAAGTGCCAATCATGTTGAGGATTGGTAGCACTTCTTCATTGTAAGTCTCTTCATCGTATCTCAGAGTGATCGGTAGAACTCTTGTTACCTTGACAAACTCTGTAGGTGGAGCAAATTCTTCCTCTTCAAGTTCTTCCTCGATCTCAGGTTTTGGAACTCTCTTGACTTCGATCTTCTCAGGCTTAGTGAAGACTATGCCTTCCTTCATCAATTTCTCTACTCGTTGTTTGTACTTCTCAGTTAGAGTTACTGTAGGTTCTTCCTCTTCCACGAGTTCAACTTCTGGCTTGGGAAATAGTTCTGGAAATTCAATTCTGAGCTGTTCTTCATCCAGATGTGGAAGTGCTTTCTGGATCTCCTTGACAATGACTTCTGGCTTGTATCCTCGATCTTGATAGTCCTTGATCAATGTCTCGATCAGTAGCTTCTGTTCATCGATATGTAGTGGTGATCTCAGTTGATTTTCTATTGCAGATATGATCTTCTTCTCTACATTGTCTAGACCCTCAACCTTGATGGCTAGTGGAATTCTCAAGGTGTCTACTCTGATAGCTTTGACTCTCTCTACTCCAGCTTTCCTCAATGCACGAAGTCTCTGAGATCCTATGATGACATTGTTGTTCTCATCGACTACGATTGGTTGGATCAAACCAAAGTGCTTGAATGTCTCTGCAATTCTGGAGATCATCTTGTTGTCTGGATAGAGCCTGACATTCTCTGGAGCATCATTTAGTTGCGTGATGTCAATGTCTTCATACTCTACGTACTTAGGCTTCTTTTCTACCATTTACCAACACCCCACAGATCGAATACCCTCTCTCCAGTCTCAAATGTGAACTTTCTGCCTCTTCCAATGATCCATACCAAGTCATTGACTTCTATCTTGTCGATTACCTCTTGAAGATCTTCTCTGTAGAATCCTACTGCCTCTGGATATCTCATGTGATAGTTCGGGTCATCAACTACTAGAATTCCATTGCCTTTCCTGACAACCAATGCCTGTGCTATGAAGAACTCAGTCTCATCGAGACCATCCTCTAATGGTTCCATGTATTTACTGAGTATCGACTTCAGGTTGATCTCTGGAGCACTCATCAATTCAGTTAATTGGGTAACTACAGAAGTTGATGCTCTGACTATCTCTAGGCTTTCATCTACTTGTCTGATGTTTGCCTTGAATGAGTACCATTTACCAATTTGACATGGCATTGCTGATTTGTCTTCTCTTGCAGTCAAGATCACTAGCCATCCCTTTGGTGTTATGAAGAAGTACTGCCTGATGTATGCATGTGCATCATCTGGTAGTGGTTTACCAAAGTTTGGATTTGGTCTTCCCATGATAGTTGGTCTATTGTCTAGAGGTCTACCTTCTTCATCAGTATAGCCTTCAGCTACTGCCCTTTCTGGATCTTTCTCCCATATCGAGGTTGCTATTCTCTTCATGATCGCTATGAGATCTCTTCTCTCAGTAAATCCAATGCAGATACCTTTGATCTCCTTGAGTTTGCTCACTCTAGCTTTGAGTCTCTTCAAGTTAGCTAGTGCCCTCTTCTTGATGATGAATTCCTTATCGAGTTCTGGTGGTAAATCTTTATGGATCTCAGAAGCTGTCTTCAGATATTGCTCCCATTTCTGCTTTATCACTTCCTCAGACAAGCCAAGTTCTTTCAAAGACTCAAAGGTCTCCTTCAAATCCTGCTCAAACTTCTCATATTTGGACTTCATCAAGCTCACCCACCCGAATGTCCCATTTAAATATTGTGAAAAATCCGATAGAATTTCTAGGTTAATCGGATTCTCCTAAATCTCTCAATATGCATCCTCTTTCTGAGTTCAACAGCTCTAGGATTGTCTCCAGCAATTCGATTGTCCAAAATATAGAAATCGCTCTTATCGAACTCAGATCTGATAGCTCTTCCTAGAGCTTGTCTCACTCTCAGAATCATCTGTCCATCCATTAGAGTACTCCTCACATCTGTAGTCAGCTTACTTGAGAGATACTTGACTTGTTCTTCAAAGTATGGAGTTGGCTCTGGATAAGGTAGACCAGCAATGATGACTGCTTCAATTCTTGACAAGTTCTTTGGATCTAAGAATTCAACACCTTCTGTGAACTTACCCGAAGCTACTACATTGAATGTCTCAATGCCAGAGAGATCGACTTCCTTCATTCCCCGATATTCCATTGCATAAGGATGTGAGTAGTACTTGACAACATTATGCATCATCTCATAAGATGGAAACACAACTAGACTGAACTTATTGGGATCTTCGTATTGCTTGATAATGCATTCAATGTATGAGGCGTATTTCTGGTAAGTCTGCGAATTTCTTTGTTTCCATCTAGATGTGATATCAACTGCTATCTTGACCTCAATCTGCTCAGAAGATCTCAAGACATCAATCGGCTTTTCTACATCTTGAAATAACAGGATTCTAAGGAGTTCAATATCAGGAAGAGTTCCAGTCATTCCAATGATCATCCTCGACTGTCTATACCACTTCCATGAAATTGGAATTAAGGATCTCCAATGAAGTGCATTCTGTGTCATCTCGAAGTAGAAAATGCCTCGTCTTATCGCATAGCTCAAATACTTGAGCTTTGAATAGAGTTTCCAGATAAGAGGCTCAAAGTAGTCTTGAGTTAATCTCCAGAACTCTTCCAGTAATTGCTTGGTGATACCTCGTCTCTTCTCAAGATTGACTTTGGATAACAGTCTCAATGCTTGTCTTTCTCTAAATCTTGAAAGTCTCTTCTTGACTGCATTGATTGTAGAAAATGCAAGTCTATCTTCATCGATCATTGAATTGACATTATGAACTTCATCAATCACAAGGACTACATTTGACCAGTCGATGACCTTAGTGATCTTCCTACATTTCCATGAAAACAAGTAAGGATATGTCATGACAATGAAATCCGATTGCTTCAATCGATAGAGCAAAGTTCTGTATGGACAGATGCCATACTTTGCACAGTAATTGAGAAAGCATTCGATATTTGGAGTGTAGATCTCCTTCAGCTTGCCAACTTTACAGTCATCCCATCTCTTCTTCCTACAGATGAGAGAGATCATGTCCTCTGGTACACCTTCTCTCTTGAGAGCCTTGAAATGAGGACAGAGGACTTCTCTAGTTGTCAAGAATGTGTAATTGAATCGATTTCCTACTTGTCTGAACTTGTAGAGTTCATCCAAAACTCGATTGATCTGTTGCCTAGTCCTCACTAAGTAGACAACTTGAAGATCTCTAGGAAGAGCCTCTTCTAGCAATAACTGAATGATGATGGCAGTCTTACCAGAACCAGTTGGAGCCTCTAAGAGGATGACAGATCCTTCTTCATCAAATCTATCCCGAAAAAATCTTGAATGGATTTCTCTCTGAATTGGTCTCAATGATCTGTACGGAAATCTTGGTACTTTGCCTGAAGTATGCTTCTCAAGGACTTCAACTGTGTTCTGTTTAGTACTTCGAGTAATTCATCATCACCTGCATTGAAGACTTGAGTTATAGTGTTGAACCTATTTAATAGTCGTCTCGCAGTCTTGATCCCAATTGATGGTATCTGTACCAAGATGTTTTCTAGAATCTCAGGGATTTCCTTACTCTTCTTAGTGTATGGAATGGTCGATTTCAGACCTTTAGCCTCTTGAAGTTTCTTGATGAACAATGCAGTCAAGTACTTCTCCAATGAAGCATCTGAGACGAACCATACACAAGTCAAGTTCCATTTCAAGTGAGTTGAAGCCATGAATCCAAAGAACTTCTTGATTGCATCATTTGGTAAGTTCTGTGGAAATGATCCATGAATGACAAGGATTCCATTGACTGACTTGAGTTCTCTCATCTGTTTCCAGATCCTAGCTGAATAGAGCGAATGAAAGAAATCTCTCATGCATTTCCTTTCAATGACTAGATCGAGAAATTGAATATCTCCAATTGGCAATCGCTTGACTCTTAAAGTGAGCTTGAGCTTCTTACAAATCTTGTAGAGAAGAGCATGAATCTCAAGAGGTTCACGAGAGTCTAAGAGCACTTCATACGAACTCGATCTCTCTGGTTGATTTGAGGGAATCATATCCCCAATCATGTTTTAGTCTCACTACACAATAAGAAGGTACTTCGATTCCCCATCGGATTCTTCGTATTTCTCTCAATTCAGGCTTAATGCTGGAGTATCTGTCAAACCATTCCTTCTTTGGTCTCTTCAAGAGTAAGACATGCTTCATGAAATAGCCAATCTCTTGTCCACCATAAGGTCTTCCAATGTCTTGTGGTTCTGTTGGAGACTTAGAAATGTGAGTGATAATGAGACTTCCAATATTACAGTAATCACATAATGTGATTATCGCATCAAGTAAAGTCCTCTGGAGATCTGCTCTAGCTGGTAGATTCTGAGTAGCAGATCCAACTGCGAGTTTGATCGGAGCAGACAATGAATCGACTACTAGAAATGCAGTATTTCCAGAAGTGATGTCCTTGTAGACTTGGGAATATTCAAACCATGCCTCATCTCTTGTTGAAGTCTTGACTTTCTGCTTTCTCTTAGGAAACTTGATGATGACAGAAGTCCTTGCCTCTGTATGCTTGAGTTCTACTTGTATGCCAAAGTATCTGAATAGCCTAAAGACATTTCTCAAAGGAACTATGTGGATCAGCTCTGGTCTGATGTCATTCCATCTGTTCTTGAAGATATCACAGAATCTTGACCAGACCTTTTCAGAGAGAAATCCTTCAGTATCGATGTAGATTGTCTCTAGACCTTCCCTTGAGAGATTCATCGAATACTGAATTGCCAAGAAAGACTTGCCTAAATTCGGTACAGAGAAAAGACATGTTGGATAACCTCTTGGCAGTCCTCCTTTCAGCAATTGATCGATCTCTGGTACTCCAGACTTAATGCTCATCTTCTCACCCGAAAAAAAATGATTAGAGGAATTTCATTATCTGCTTTCTGAAGTTGAAGTATTTGCTAGGCATTATTTTGCCACCTACGAACTTCGCATGTCCACCACATGTGACTCCTTCAACTTGAGAGATGACTTCTTTGCAGTACCATAATGCAAGATATCCTCTGATAGAGAAGTTGCCAGTCTCTTTGTTCAGACAGATCACAGTCATGTCCTTCTTGTCCATTATCGACTGTGCAATCACTCCTTCAAGCTTTGCTGGTGTCTCTATCTCGATGTAGATAGCTCTGGCTCCTCTGATGACCTTCATCTTCTTCTCTACTTGAGATCTCAATCTCCTCAGTTCTTCTATTGAATTCTTCAGTACTTGATCATCCAAGAGATCCATCAAAGTCTTAGCTTTATCGAGCCTAGTGAATGCCTGTGTTGGGTTATTCAATCTACAACATGCATTGATCAGAGATGATGCTCTAAAGCATAGCAATATAGAATATTCATCTTTCCATCCAAAATAAATGTCTGAGTAGAAGAGTTCTGGAAACTTGTTGATGATTTCCAAAGGGATATGCTCAGGTTGTCCATCTCCTGCAATACCGATAGCTACTTTCCAGAGTTCATCTTCTGGAATCTTATCCTTGAAGAGTTCATAGCAGAGTAGTGATGTTGGAACATAACCCCATACAAGTCGATATTGTCTCTCCTTTGGGTGATCTAAGTGATGATCTATGACAATTCCATTGAACTTGTTGTCAATCGGTCTCATATCCAGCATCAGATCACATGGCTCTTCTTTGTAATCTCCAAACTCTTTGGGAAACTTTAGTCTACTCAAGATGTCAATGCTCTTACAGATCCATGCAGAGACAATTCCATCAGCATCGGCATGTGTCATGCATCTCCATTTCATGGAAAGAAGATCTTCCTTCGTCACTTCTAAAATCTGGATTCCCATATTTGTCTCACAAGTCATGTTCTAACCCGAAAAAATAAAATTTATTGACTCATGAGCAATCGGATCATGTGTCTAATCTTGATGATTGCCTGTTTAGTCTTCTCTCTACTAAGTTCATCTTCTAGTAAGTGCAATGACTTCTGCATTGCCCAAAGTCTTCTGAAGATCATTTTGACATCAAGTGTTAAGATTCCTGATTCTGCATCATACTGGATGTAAGGTCTGATCTCTTTTAACACTTCCTCTTTAGCTTGTTTGAAGAGATACCTCGTCTGCTTGATTTTCAACTTGCACTCTAGCAATTCTTTGAGATAGTTCTTCTGAAGCTCATCGAAATCCTTTTCAAAGATGCCATGACTCTTCAAGATGTTCAACCACTTCCTGAGTTGTTTAGCATTCTCCTCTACGAAATACAGTCTACGTTTCTTGACAGTCAAGAGCTTCCACTTGATAGCTAATGAAATGTACTTTCTGAGTGTAGCGATCTTTAATCTACAAGTTGGCTCGATGTGGTAGAGATGGATGAACATGAAGATGCTCTTGACATCTGCTCCAGTCTTGTGCTCTTGATAGAACTTGTGAACTGCATAGAGAATGTTGATCAAGTGGACTATCCTACTTGGCAGGAAATTGTACTTCATCTGAGTCTCACCCTCTCAACTAGATTCAGTCTACCTGAGTCTTCTACAAGGACTGAATACTTGACAAACTCTGAAATTCCTAGAATTTCAAACAAGTACTCCAATCCAGTCTCGATCTTCTCCAAGTACTTTTCATCCTTTGCAATGAAATGGATCTCCATAGGCTCCCAATAAAGCTGAATTTCTTTCAAGTAACGTCTAATTGGGTAGACTCTTCGTACCTTGCCAATCCAAAAATCTCTGAATAAAGAGATGTGTAATGCCCAAATCCAGTAGAGCCAAGTCTCCCTTGAATACTTGTATGGAGATTGCTTCATCAGGTAAAGCATAACTCTCACCTTGGAGAACTTTTGATAACAGTATCCTAAAGTTTCAGACCAAGGGATTTTTCTTGCCTTGAAATCGAGGTCTTCCAATTCCTCAACATTTGACACACTCATCCACCACCCGAAATTATTTATGTATGAATTCTTTGATGATAATGATGTATGACTTACTAAAGCATGAAATCGAGAAATTACTCCCTTCAAAGATCTCTGTTATTGCCTATGGAGATGCATTTCTCATTGAACTCGATAAGGCGTTCTCTAAGAGTTTCTTCGAGAGACTTCGAGAAATTCATCCAGAATGCAGACTCTGGAGTGGAAACAGACTCATCATAGGAAATGTCAATCATGATGCAATAGTAGAATTCTTCAAGAGATTCAAGTATCCTTCACTCAAGCTGTTCATCAGAACTCAACAGTTCTTCGGAAGATTTCAAAATGAGCAACTCCTCTTATTCAAGAGATTCCCGAAGTTTGAAGCATTCTTAATGCCTGAGCCATTCAAAGTCTTCTTCTGTAGTGGTTGGTGGTTGATGTGGTCTCAGTATTGCAACTCTAAGAAAGGATATCTCTTGAAGTTCGATGAAGATGTCTCTCTAGATGAAGCATATCAATTGGCTATCAAATCACTCAAGCCGATAGCAAATGATCTGATCGAGACATACATTCAACTCTTCAATCCAGAAGGCAAGAATCTCAAAGAGATCTTGATGTCATATCGTCTAGGCAGGAGATCAGTTGGAAACATCATTAAGAATACCCGACTGAAAGTCGATCTCTCTGAGTATTCAATTCCAGACTACATGAAGCTCTTGCTGATCAGAACTTTTCCAACGAGATTTTCATGATAAGAGTTTCTTCAAAGGATCGATATTGTTTTTATTGGCTAATTCAATGGGATGATAACACAGTAGACAAGCTCATCTGTAAGCCTTTCAATAGGAAGCGATACCATCATGTCTTTGCATTAAAGCAGTTTCTTAGAGATCATGGATTTGACATTCAAGGATGCAGACTCAAGATCAAAGTCAGTTCTCCTGTATGGGAACATCCTAGAGTGTATACTTACTCATATTCAAGAGACACTCCATTCATGGTCAAACTTGACTTCAAGAGCTACACATTGAAGATCATTGAGATCCAGATAGAAGCTAAAGATGAGTACATCTACATCAAGAATCTCGAAATCCCAATAAGTTCCATCTATGAGGGTGATGAGTACTTCTTGCCTTTGATGATTAGAAATTCCTACAAGGTCAGTCCATTTTCATGATAATCGAATTAGATTTGCTCATTCGATTGGAATGTCTAATTCGATTGCTAGTTTAATGGAACCCGAAAAAAATAAGATGAAGATTAATTGTCCGATTGAATCACTTAGAGGAAAGCCAAGATTACAATCAAAGTCCAAATTACTGCAATTATGACTGTTAGATAAACGAAGACTTCTCCAGTTGTAGTCTTAGAACTGCTTTGTGTTTCCATGAGTGTAGCATCGATGGAGTTAGCAAATTTCTTGAATTCCTTGATCGCAAGAGAGCCTTTGATTGTTACGAAGTAGGTGTTTTCATCTGCTTTAGAGATTTTGATTTCTCGTTTCTCTTGACCAAGCCAATAGAGGATCGTTCCAAAGATAGCCAAGACTGGTGAAAGCAGAAACATCGCTATAATCCAGAGCCAACTAATGTCTTTACCATCTTTGGCACCCATCTCAACATCAACCCATCTCCAGACATCCCATCCTTTTCCAATAAAGTAATGCATGAAGTTCGCATAGAGGTTATTGAAGTTCAAGTCGGTCTTCATTTTGTATCCTCGAAGTTCCATCTTCCCACGCCTCCCCGAAAAATCACAAATTCTCTAAAATCTTTCTGATGATGAAACTCTCAACATTTTTCGAGGGATAAGGAAAGCGATGAATTTCATAAATTCGACTTTCAGTATAACCGATATAGTAATTCGGGTGATACTCTCGCCTTAAAGGAATGAAGAACTTATCATTTATTCGATAATCACCGAACTTTACAACTTCTTGGTAAATTTCAAAATAACGATCTTTGAATTCAACTATCAGATATCGTCTACTGATGATGACCATTCCTAGAGAATCATAGAAGACTCTTTCAGCTACAAGCCTGATGAACTTCTGAATCTTCTCAACATCTGGCATTCTCCAACCCGAAAAAAATGGATTAAAGACTCATTTCTACCATCTTCGTAAGCAATTTGACTGTTTGTAGCAGTTTGTTTGTACTTCTTGGATTGACAACAATGTAGAGAGATGAATAGTCAAATTCAAAATAGATCTCGATCAACTTATAACCTTCTCTTTGCCATTTGTCTCTCCATCTGACAAGATCTGGATAGTTCTCTTCTGAATACTGCCATCCACTCCATTCTTCAACTAATTCCCAACTGATCCAGTAATAGTCAGCAATTTCATCTTTGAGTTTCGCTAAGAGAATATCAATCAAATCTCTTTTGAACACTTCTTTGAATGCATTTGCTTCAAAAGGTACGAAGATAGTCTCGATCTTCCAGACATTAGACATCTCTAGATGCCTCTAGGAGTTCTCGCTTTAGCCTCTCAAGTGAAGGATCAGTTTCATGTTCCCAAACTTTGTTTTCCTTCTGATGTTCAAACTCCTTGACTTGGACAGCAAATTTGATTTCGTAAATGATGTGCTCAACTATCCATTCAGAGCATCTCTTGTGAGACCTCTTATCTCTACAGATCTCAAGACCTAATTCTGGAGTTATCTCCTCCAGATACTTGACCAATTCATCGAAGGATTTGCCTTCTTCAATCAATGGTCTGAATTTCCTGCAAAGGTATTCCTTGAAGTATTTCTTCTGACATCTAGTTCTTATCCATTGATTGATAGCACTTGTTGAAGGTGCTTGTTTAGTCAGAATCCACTTAGTGAGTCTTCTCTTTGGAGCATAGTAGTACCATGTATCATCTTCAAGGAGGTAGAATGATCCAAATTCTCTAACGAGATGGAGACCTTTCTTCTTGAGATATCCCCAAACGTAGTCTTCTACTGAAGTCTCTTCTTTGGATTCTTTGATCTCTATTGTTGGTTTAGTTTCCCCAAGTTCAGCTAAAGCCTTGAGTAGTCGTTTCAACTCATCGCCTTCTAACTCTAGCTTAATGTAAACAATTGCCTTCATCCAACTCACCCGATGGAAAAATAGAGGATGAAATTGCTCAGTTTTTCTTGCTTTCCTTAACTGGCACTATCTCATAGATGCCAATGCAATCAGATGTCTCATAGCTGAATGCTGGAAATGGCACTATTATGATGTTCTTAGAATTCACTAAGACCTCGACTTTCTTTCTATGATAATCCAAGAGATCTGCTCTTCCATAATATCGACAGACTATCTTGTACTTCATGTCTCATCCCGTAGAAAAAATCATGCATAGAGATGAGACTTCAAATTGTTTCCCATGTACATTCTGTATGAAAGCTTCGAGATCTCCTTCGCCAACTCTAAAATTCCAAAGACTTCATCTGGTGCAAACTCATCTCTTGTCAAGAGTGTTGAGATGATCAATGCTAAGAGGATTCTCTGATCAGATCTCTTGTATTTCTTCAACTTCTCCTTAATCTTATCGATTTCTTCGATGAACTCTTCAGCAGTCACCTTGGAAATTTCCTTCATCATCTCACCCGTAAAAATGATTTCAAATAATTTCATTGAAAGAGAGCACATCTAAGAAGTGGAATAACTTCAAGATTTTCAAGTAAGCCTTCCAACTCTTAACTGCCAGATAAAGTCCAAACTTATCATGCCCAACTATTTCAAGAATGATGCAATTTCTTGATTGCCAGAAATCTATCCAACGTTTCCATCGTTCAAAGTACCACATCTCTTCTCTTGTAGTCGATGGCAATTGCCAATCGAAGACGATGTAAGTTACCAAGTCTTTGCCAATCTTCTTTTGGAGTTTCTCAAAGAATTCCTTAAAATCGCTTGATCCAAGTGCATTGAAGACCAGATCTGAGATTGTCGTCTCTAAATCTATTGTGATGATCGCCTTTCTGTCAATCTCTAATGTTTCAAATGGAATGACCTTGCCACAATGAGGACAAACAAATTCCTCGAAGTCATCAGATGGTATCAAGTTCACTTTGTGGTCGCAAAATGGACAGACTGTTTTCATACTCTCCCCGAAAAATTTACAGAAATGAGAAGATCACTTGAAGGATCTCTCTCACAGACAGAGAATTTGGGACATCCAAACTGATCACTTCATAGATCATCCTGATTTTCTCTAGAGTTAAGATTGAGCGATATGACTTATCCAATTTCAGCTTCTTGTCCTTGAACTCTATGAATTTGATGTAACCTCTGAAGGGTTTGTAAGGTGCGTAATCGTAATCTGAAATTAAAATAGTCCTATAGATGACAATTTTGATCAAGCTGTTGATCTCAAAGATAACGATATTCCAGTTGTCTCCTTGAATTGTATATTCATCAAAAGTCATCTCGACTTTCCTAGCCATTGGACTTAGGAGTTTTGCAACTTTCGAGATCTTGGTCATCTTATCGCCTTCAATAACTACATATAAGAAAAGATCAGTTGAAGTAGATCTCTAGCCTGAAGAGGTTTCGAGACATCAAGAACTGTGTACTCTTGAATCACTCGAATTCTCTTAGAGCGAAGAACTGTCTGATAAGATCTGTAGAACTCAAGTCTTCTGCCTTTGAATTTCAGAATTCCCTCCCAAGCTCTGAGAAATCTGTATGGCTCAAAATCCCAATGAGTGATCAGAGCTAGTTTCTCAATGATGATCCTGTAAGAATCCAAGAATTCGATCAGTATGAGATACCACTTGTCTCCAAGAATTCGACATTCATTACCATATTCATCGACTTCTCTGGCTAACAAACTGAGGAATTTCACAACTCTTTTGAATATACGAGACAACTTGATCCCCGAAAAAATCATTTGGATTTAGACTTCAAAGCTTTCATGAATACTTTGAGTCCTTTCAGAAGATCATAAACTTCTTTCAGTTCTTGATGCCTTCGTTTGTTCTCCTCAATTCTTTTAATCAACCAGACTTGCTCTTTTTCTAATTTTGCTTTGATAAGTTTTACTACTTCTTTGAGGAATTCAGACAACGATGTTTTATAGAGTTCTGATAGACGATAACTCATATTACAAAAGACTGCTCTCTGTTGGCTTTTGATGACATTCAAAGTGAATTCATTAGTTTTGATCTTTGGAAAGTCTGCGAAGAGAAGATAGAAGAGGAATTCTTTGAGACGCTTTATTTCTTGTTCAAGAATATCATTTGCTCTATTGATCTGCTCTGCTTCCTTCTCTAATTCTGCTAGTCTATTGAGAATCTTCTTGCATTCTTCGATCTCATCTTTTGCTTCCTTCAGAATTTCTGGTAAACTCATGTTCACACCCGAAAAATGTCTAGAGGAATTGGAAAATTAATCGAAGTATTTGAGCTGTATTCAATTCAGCTTTAACTTCTAGCCAGACCGTCTCCACGAGACGCATCTGTTCATTGAATGCTTGACTTTCAAAGAGGTAGTAGAATTCAGTCAGAATTCGATAATTCCCTATTGAATATTTCTGACATCTCTCATCTTCTTGATGGTCATCTCGTCTCTAAAAGGAGCAATTGCAAAGACAAGAACTGGTTTGTATATCAAGATTCGAATTAAGCGTGGAAATCGAAAACGGTATATTACGATATCACAATTTCTTGAAGTAACAGTTACTTTAAACTTCTCTTCATAAACTTCTCCTTTTAGCATCAATGCTAGGAGTTTACCAATTTTGAAAAGATCGTTCATATTCCCGAAAAATCTAGAGATTCTCAAGAATTTTTCTAATTATGAAGCTCTCAATTTTATCTCGATTTTTGGGATAGCGGTAAAGTTTCCATTCATAGATTCTTCGATCACTATAATCGATGACATAATGCTTTAACTTCTTTGTCCTGACTGGAATATGAGTTTCTTTAGACATCCAATATCTTGCAACTTCTCGATAGACTAAGAATGTCTTCTTTTGGAAGATGACATCGATTAAGCGATTGGTCACAATGAGTAGACTTGAAGAGAATGGAAACACATGCTTTGCAAAGAGTCTAAAGAATTTAGTGAGTTTCAGAATGTCTGGAATTTTTATCACCCGAAGACTTTTAAGACCATCAAGGGCGATCATCTTGATGAGCGTCGAAAAGTGGATTGCTGGAGGAACTTTACTGATAACTGTGATCATCGCTACTTTCTTTGCTTTGCTCTTCACAGGATTTGCCTTAGTATGCTTTGCAGTTGGTGGTTACTTCATTCAAGGAATTGGCTTAGCTCTGCTAATCATAGGCATCTTGGAGATCTGGTCTCTAGTTGCCTCTATAGTGCTCTTTGTGAAAGGTAAAGAAGTTGGGATCTTCGAGAAATAACTCGAATCCCCGTATAAAAAATATTTTTTAATTATTTCCTTATGGCATGTCTCTTCAAGAAATCTGCTAACTTCTTCAAGTATTCCTTGTCATAACTTATCTCATAGACCAGATATCTCTGAACTGCTAGTTCCTTCTTGCATCTAGGACATTTGACATACTTCTTGTCAGTCTTCACTACAATGAATTGACCACATTCACATCTGATCAGCTTGTACATCTCCTTCACCATCAACAATTCAAATTGGACTATTTATCGCTCTTCTGTAGATGGCTTAGAAGCTTGACAGCAATATCTCGAAGATTCCTTCTCCTCAATGTACAGAGGTAAGTTTCAGGATCGTAACTTTCTATAGTGAAATTGAATTTCTTTGCTAGTCTGAGCATGACTTCATTTCTCTTCTTGACATACATGTATGCAGTATCATTAACAGCAAGAGCTAGACTTACTAAAAATGCTAAGAGCAATTTGCCGTATCCTCTATTTCGATACTCTCGTTTAATGCAAATTCTCATTATCTTGCCTCTTCGCATATAAATTGCACCAACTCCAATGATCTCTCCATCTTTGACTAGACAGTAATATCTCTCTGGATTTTCAAGGATCTTTGCTGAAGAATCGAAATCTTTCATTGAAACCAAGCCTTCTCCATGCTGTAGATAAAGATCGAAGATTTCACTTGCAACTTCTTCTTTGGTTTTATCGTCGAACTCATAAATTCTCTTGATCTCCAACAACCAAACCACCCCGAAAAAATAAACAAATTAAGGAGATCTCCTTCTGTAATCACTTATCGCCTTTGCAATCACTCTCTTAGCAGTTGGATGTAATTCACTCATTATCGCTCTGTAGACGTCTTTGAACATGATCTTGTCTTGCTTGTTCAATGCACTCTTGAATGGTTCAATTGGTTTAAGACCTAGTTCCTTAGCAGTCATTGAAAATCCACAATTGGAATCGATGACATAATCGAACTCATATTGATACGTATCGAAATCAATCTCGAAGATTTTACCATACTTGAGGGTGAGATTCATAACCAAGTTCTGAAATGCAAATGCCCTTCTTGGGTGAGTTTCACATAATCTGATCTCAAAGGTCAATGGTTTACTGCTATGTTCTCCTGAATTGAGTGTAACTGCTTCATAGGATCTCGAACAACCACAGTTCAAACACCAGATTATCCTACGTGGTTCGAGATCATCAATGAAGTATCGAGGATATCTCGCCCATTCTTCCCAAGTAGATCTGAAACGAGAATTTGTCTTGAATGAGAGCAGATTTGAACCAAGTGTCATCAATGCAAGGATGTTATAACCTGTATCTAACCACATTTTGACAGTTCTATTAGCAGGTCTGATGTGTAAGTGATTGCCCTGTTCTCTTTGTCTCTTCCATTGTACGAAATTATCGACTAAATCGATGACTTCTTTGGGATATTCAGAGTAACGGAAGACTCCTAAGCTGAATTCCCAAGGGCATGCTCCCCACTCCCCACGAGAGGGAGTGAGTCTGAGCCGTCCCAATCGCCTCCCATGTACTTCTCTGTAAATCTCCTGAAATCAAAATCTATGAATCGCTTATAGACTTCGATTTCCTGACCCCATGTTGGAGGAGTTCTGATTCTGTAGTTCAAAGCTATGATCTCTTCGCCCTTCTTGAGAAGTTCCCATTTCTTGATCAGTTTCCTTGCTTTATGACAGTTTTTAAGCATCAAAATTAGAATTGGGTTTCCTCCTTCTCGAATGATTCTCTGGCAAACATGCCTAAACTCACATCTTGCACAAGTCAACTTTCCACCCGTAGGAAAAATGGATTAGATGTATCTAGTGAAGAACTCTGAAATTCCCTTCCATCTAGATCTGCGTTTCTTACGCTTCTTAATCTTGATTCTCTTGTATTCTTCTTGAAGGATCACTTCAAAGTCATGATCTACTCTTTTTCTCAGAATTCCAAGGAAGTGATAACCATTGACTCCATAAGACCTCGAAGTAGTGATTAAGTTATCAGAGATCGTAAATGATCCAATGAGATAGATTGTCCCATCTCTGAATTGAAGTACAACATTTCCAACATTCATTTCGTAGATGGCTTTAGCTAATTTTAGTTGCTTATGATATTTCCTAGCCATTCCAATGAATTCTGTGAGTACCCAAGAGTCTGAGACTAAACTATCATCATTTTTCTCATAATAGACATAAGGATTGCTGTAGAAGTTTAGTGTTTGGATTTTGACATTCTTTGAGAGAACTCTACCGATTCTATAGTTCTTGTACTTCTCGCTTATACCCTTCAGAAATCCAAGTAGAATCTCTGCTCTCCAAGTGAAATCTCCATTGTGTGCAAGTAGAACTCGCTTATTGCTACTGAGTATCGGTTGAGTATTTAGTTCATTAATTGTCCCAGCAGTAGCTGTCCTTAAGTGAATTATTGCACCATTCAAGTAGTAGTCGTTATCGAGTTCTGCGAGGATTTCTATCGGCTCCATATCTACGCCTTTTACTAGATGCCAAGTACGATCTATGAGCAGTCCACCAATTCCTCGTCCATCTCTACCATCGTAGTTGATATCTTGAATTCTCTCAATCAACTTTTTATCAGCTCTTTCTGGATCTGGAACATAAAGAATGATACACATCTTCTCAACCCGAAAACTAGAGAAACATGAAGATCAGCTTGAGAATCTGTCTGACATCAGGATTCCATTTGTAGAAATGAATATTCCTGATCTCTAAGTATTCTTTCAGTTGAGGATTGTCAGGTTTAGTTCTCGCAGAGTAATAACCAATAATTCTGAGTTTTAAGCCATCAACTTCAATTTCCTCATTCCATTCACGTTCATCATCTCTTCGATGGCATAAGTAACCAATCGAAGTTATTGCAAGGACTTGAATGAATTCGATTCTTAATGAACCAAGGTAATCGTAGGAAACTCTGATCAAGCCTTTGTCATCTGAAATCATTACTTCCTCATCATACCACTTTGAGTAATGAGAGTTCTTGCCTAGATGTTGAAGAATTCGATGAAGTTTTCTCAAGAAGCTCATGGTCTTACCCGAAAAATCTCATAAGTTCTCAAGGATCTTCTTGAGGACAAATCTTTCTACATTGTTTCGAGGATAAATGTAGTAAAGCTTCTCATAAATTCTGCCTGATAAGTACGAATAACTATAGTTAGGGTGTTCCTTCACTCGCATTGGTGGACTGAAGATCTTATCAATTGAACATGTTTCAAATCGAGCTACTTCTCGCTCTATTTCAAATGAGAAATCTCTGAATTCAACATAGATCATTCTATTTGTCTGAATCAGAAGACCAAGTTTTAACGGCATTACTCGATCACAAACGATCCTAAGCAATTTCATTATCCGTTTGATATTGGGCAAGTTCGCACCCGAAAAATCAACTGAATGCATGTTTCAAGATTTCTCTCAAACAAGTTAAGTTATCTTCTTCAACATTAAACCAGAGAACTTTGATCTCTATGAGTTCTCCTTCAACAAAGTAAGTCTTGAATATAGTTCGATTATTCACTCTGTATACCTTGCCTTCTGCTAAGCTTATTGGATCTCTAATACATGGATTCTTCGGACAGATTGCTAGTTTTCTCCAAACTTCAACTCGGATTTCATCTCCAAGAGGATTCAAAATTACATCAATGTTATCACCTTCGACAGTATGCAATGGATCATAAATCCTCTCAAACCAGACAGAGAGTAATTTTATCAATCTTCCGATCTTCTTGAGATTCTCTTCAGTACGTTTCTCCCAAGCAAGTGTTCTCACTTCTTCAAGCAAGTCTTCTCTTGCCATATCTAGGCAAGTTTCGAGATTCTCCCAATCTTCAATGAAGTAATCAACTCCTCTCTTGAGCAATAAGTAACGACCACATTTGCACTCATAAATTGAAATTTGAGCATAATCAATGTCTGGATCTGTCAAAGTCACAATGAAATGAGCTTCTGGAGAACCACAGTTGGGACATTTCAGATCAAGCGGTAGATAGTCCATAACAATACCCGAAAAATCTAGAGCAATTTGAAAATCAAGTCTATCAGTTGCTTAGCAGTTAAATATTGCACAGTTCTGAACTCCCTTGCTACATAGTATTCTTCTCTTCCATCTCTAGGCAGAATTTGAATATGCAAATAGACATCAAAGGAAATTTGATTAATTGTGATGCTTCCTCTTTGAACATGCACATGGGTTATCGGACAGAAGTTACGCATACAGATAATCGCCAACTTCGAGACTCTGATGGTAAAGCCGAATTGATTCTTGCAGATCCAGATCCTGTATCTCTCATTGGCAATAGCAAGAGTTTCAGTTTCACCATCTTTGAAATAAAGGTCTTCTCCCAAGAATTGCAAGAGCTTCCTTGCTCTTTGAATTGCGGTCATCGATTCAACCCGAAAAATGATTAAGAGTATTTTCAAGCAACTGCATTAGGAGTTTAACCAAGGATCTCTCAGTTAGAGCAAATCCAGACCAGACAGGATAGTAATCGTTTCTTCTCTTCCTTTTGTAAACTGTTACATTTGCAATCGAATTGATTCTGATGAAGATCTTAGCATTCTGAGTTTCGATCTTGTAGAGTTCTGGAGTTAAGGTCTTGATTTCCTCAATGAAGTTGAACAGTTTAAGAACTCTCTTATCAATTGGTTTATCTTGCAAGAATTTTGTGATCCACAGATTTTCTAGCCATCTAAATGATTCTGTGAATACAGAGTTTTCTCTAAATCCCCTGTAATAGATGATGTTGCTTGCACCTGCTACATATTTGGTAACTCTATGAAGATCAATGTATGAGTAATCCTTAGTTGGATCTTTGACCACATATCCTTTTGGAACTTTTGGCTTGCTTCTTGTAGTCATTCGCTTATCTTCAATCCAAACAGGATGCAGACCTAAACTCTCAACTAATTTAGATAAATCTTTGTTGCTCTTGAACTTCAAAACCTTGATGTCAGAAGGAAGTTCATAGCAGAATTCTGTCGGCTCTCCATTGAGATCTATGTAATGCACGTAGACATTGAAACAATTCACATCAATCCTTACTGGTAGACCAATTTCAGAAGCTACACCATTGAATTTTTCTACTGTAGTTATTGAAGGGTATCTCTCAACTCTCCATGTCTTCTCAAGCTCATCATAAGTGATCAAGTCTGTCCAATACATTCTGAAGATCCTCTTAGTTCCTTCTTTAACTAATTTGTAAACATAATCATCGTATTTGTAACGATATTTTGCAAATACACCTTCTGGAACAGTCCAAGCTCTGAAGAATTGCCTTGCTAGTCTATAGAAGTCATCAGAATTTCGAGCAACAACCATATTCACACCCGAAAAACTAACTTGAATTAAATTCCAACTGACCAATAACCACTCTTGATGGAAACTTTATTCAGCTTATCAAGTTTATATCCTTTGTAAATCACAACTTCAAAACTCTCATCTTTACGTTTTATGACTTTGATACAGATCTCAGATCTCGTCCATCTAGCAAGTCTATTTGAAAACAGAGCAACAACACAAACTGATCTCCTTGAATACTTATCGAAGTACTCTAAGACTTCTCTGATTATCATGCGAGTTCTCTTCCTGATCTCTTCAAAATGTTCTCTATTGGCTTCGTAAGTCCTTGGGTGCTTTCGCTTGAATTCATTAAGTGTTTTCCAGAATTCAATAAGAAGCATTTCAAACCCCGAAAAAATTAACTTAAGTATTCCCAATTAGGCAGAGCTATTTCACAGATCATCTCATCATAGAGTTCCATGATCTTATCTGCACTTAGCTGATTCCATAAGCTTATCGGAAGCTTCATAGCTACATAATAATAGACATATTCACCACGTTCTTCAAACAAAGTGTACATAGAAACTTTGTATCCATTAACTTGCTTAGTCAAAACAGGGACATCTTGCCATGTCTTGATGTTATCTTTAATGGATTTCTCATATTTATCCTGAGCTAGTTGCCCAACTAAATTTTCATAAGCTTCTCTATATTTTAGACCGTCCTTAACAGCTAATTCTAATGCTTTAGCTTTGCATTGCCTTATTTCATGCTCTTCTAAGAAATACTCATAATCAGAGACATCGAATGCTTCCAAGTAAATGCTCTCATAAAGTAGTAAGAGCTTGATGACTACACAATCATCGAATTCTTCAACTTCATAATCATTTGATTCCAACTCACATCTCTTATCCATAATCGAACCCCGAAAAAATCAACTAGCTATCAGAAATCTTGAATGAATGATCCAATTCAAGAGATACATGCAGAACCAAGTGTATTTCTCCATTCCAAGAGTTCTGCCTGCGAGTTCAAGTATCTTCTCTAAGTCATAGTCAGACTTCTTTAGCAATTCAAGAACTAAATCATTCGGTTCATTTCCGCTCTCAAAAACCTCTTCATAGATTTGAGTTATGAGTTTTCTGATATCTGACATCTTCTCAACCCGAAAAATCTTAGTCAGAAACTTCTAAAGCAATTGCAAAATCCTTCTGAAGATCTCAATTGGTGAAGTCATCTTGAGTGAAATCAATTCATAGCAAATATCTGGCTTAGGCAGGAAGAATGGCTCTTCTTGAAATCCAAATTCTGATGGCTCTTTGCGTAGAGGTATCATATCTTTTCCTTTGTAGTAGAACAGAACTTTGTAAATATGGATTTTATTGGTTTGAGCACTTGAATAGATCATAAACTTCTTCTCTTCAATTTTGAAATCCCATTCAAGAAATGCGGAATTCTTAACTTCAAAGCATAACTCTAACAATTTTCTCAACTTGAGAAAATCTTCAAACATAATCGACCCGAAAAATCTTAGATAAGACAAATTTGATGACTTCTATAGGAGTTCTGAATTCCTTGCAAATGTATTCCCAAAGGTAACCGCTTGTCATTGCATATCCTCTGCTACCCCATTGTTGCATCACACTAAACACGAAAATCCCTCTCTGAAATCCAAAAGTATCTCTAAAAGGTATCAAGCTATCATCATAACGTACTACAGCTTTGTAAATCACTACTCCATATCCATTCAGGTACTTTTCAATGCCTACTACGATGTTTGCATTATCTAAATTGAAGGATAATCCTTCTTCGACCAATATCGGATCTTCCATTGGTAGTGTTACATCGAAGAACTTGTAAATTTTCCAAATTCCTTCGTCGATTTTAGTGTTCATATCAGACCCGAAAAATAGATTAAATGAATTCAGGCAAACCAAGGTCTGGATAATCCATCTCTTCTAGCATTTCTTGGAATAAATCCATGATCTTGTCTGCACTCAGCTTCTCGTAGAGTTCTAGAGGCATTTCCATCTCTACATAATACGTGATGTAACTGTCGAACTGTGAAATTGAAGTGTAAAGTCTGACTTCATGTCCTTGGACTTCTCTCACTACAGTTTCTGTCTTATCCCATTCCTCTACTCTCTCATCGATCTCATCAGAGTGCTTTTTCCAGCATCTCTCTATCACTTCCTCTTGATAAGCAATGTCTAGAGGTACTCCATCAAGAACTCTTCTCTCAAGTGCAATAGCTCTAGCTTCTCGTAGTTCCTTCTCATCTAACCATTGCTCAAAATCTTCGAGATCACAAGTCTCAGGAAGAGCATCTTCCTCTCCATAAATCGGTAAAGAAATATAGACACACTTAAAATCGTAATCGAAATGCACTTTATAGCCATGCTTCCATAAAATCTCTTCTTTATCCTCCATACTCAAACCCGAAAAACTTCATGTGTTTTGAAAAATCAATTGGAGTATTTTCCTTGCATTTCTCTCAAAATCCCAGAAGTAATGTCTCTCAAAGAAAGTTTTAATCTCGTATTCGAGTCCTAAATTGCCGATTTCTCCTGTGAAATACCATTGTAGATCGTCCCAAGACCTCCTAAATGGCGGAAGATCTTCGTGATACTTTACTAATTTCTTGGTGATTTGCAATGTTTTCTCTGTCAGATAAAGATCTATCTCGACAGACTGCCTTTTAGCATGGATACTATCGAAGAGACCAATTACTCTAAATCCAGAAAAACTCAGCATTGTGGCTATAAATTTCATTAAGCGGAAGATGTTTAACCAATATTCGTCTGTCATACTTGACCCGAAAAAATTTATTCAATTTTGATCTTAACTTTAGTCAGAGGATTTTTATCTGATGTTGAAATTCCAATAATTCGATGCTTCTTCTCAAGTCTTCTAAGCATTGGTTTAGCTTCTTTTTCGTCGAATAAGTACCAGTCTGATGCGATAATCACCAAAGATCTTCCTTTGAATTGCTTTAACCACTCCAAAAATGGCTTTAGCTTAGTTCCTCCCCTTCCTTTAACCTCTAGTTTCTTTATAGTAGTGCGATAGTCTTTAACTTCTTGCACTTTAGCGTCCCATTGGATCAGTTTAATCTTCTTTAGTCCTCTTGCTCGACAAAATCCTAGAATTTGAGAAATTGCTTCAGACAGCTCTTGAGGTCTCATCGAGCCAGAAGTATCTAGTGAAACAATGATTTGCTTTATTTGAGAAGATTTCTTCCTTGCGAAGTAATCCTTGCATTTTCTATTTTCTTTAGTCAGATCTAAATCAGATTTCTTAGAAGTCAATAAAGTCAATAATCTTCTAAGCTTGATTTTCCATATCGGTCTCTTCACTTCTAGGTCTATCAGTTCTTTGAATGATCCAGCTTCTCTTCCTGCGACTTTGATTAATTTCTCTAGAATGTCCT